>Ga0123333_10004857_pt1 | contig 12410 bp, 12 predicted proteins | sample BioC12SIPDNA_3_FD_89957 | JGI IMG/M metagenome (GOLD analysis project Ga0123333, IMG submission 89957) | Anaerobic biogas reactor microbial communites from Washington, USA - Biogas_R2_B C12 SIP DNA | ecosystem: Engineered > Bioreactor > Anaerobic > Unclassified | place: Washington, USA...
CCCGCGCTCCCGGATCGACCTCCTGCACGGTGGAGCGCACGAAGCTCATGAATTCCGCGACGCTCGTGTCCATGTAGTCGCGGTGGTCGGCCCAGGGTGCGGGGTTGGCGGCCTGCTGCGCCTCGGCCAGGGTCAGCGGCACGACCAGGTCTCGCTGTCCGGCAGCGTGCGACGGGTCGACGAGGACGGGAAGGTGAGTCATCTTCTTGAGGATCGAGATTCCGCCCAGGTCCAGGGTGTTGTGAGTCGTAGTCTCAAACGTCCGGATGCCGTGCTCGCACAGCATCACCTGCTGGTTACCGCGTGACAGCACGAACTCGGCCGCGTCGAGCAGCTGTTCCAGGGAAGCGGCCAGTCCGCGCCGCAGCACCACCGGCCGCTGCATGCCCCCAAGTTCACTCAGCAGACTGAAGTTCTGCATATTCTGGTGGCCCACCACCAGAATGTCGACCTGTTCGGCAACCTGCTCGACGTCGCCGGGGGAGAGCACTTCGGTCATGACCGGCAGATCGTATTGGCGGCCGGCTTCAACCAGCATGGCGAGCCCTTCGTAGCCCAGCCCTTGGAAGCCGTGCGGAGTGATCCTGGGCTTGAAGCAACCGCCCATGAGCACTTTGCCGCCACATTCCTTCACCTGGCGAGCGCACGCGAAGATCTGCTGTTCCGATTCCACGGCACACGGCCCGGCCATGATCACGACATCGGTGCCGCCGATCTCGGCGTTGCGCACCCGGATGACCGTGTTCCGCGGTTTCGTGGCACGGCTGGCAAGCCGGTGGGGCTGGCTTTCGAGTGGCGTGATGCGGGGCGCGTCATCCTCAGCGTCGGCGGCGCCCGCCTGCTGGTCAGGTGCCGCATCGCCCGCAGCCGTTTCGGAGCTTCCCACCAGGCTCTGCATCGTCGGCGCCGTGCGCTGCCGATTCTCGCTGGGGAAACAGCCCAGAATCTTCAGAAAGCTGGTCACTCCCCGCAGCTGGACCAGAGCCGCATCCACGCGCGGTTCGGCGATATTGCCTTCAAAATCCACGTAGAAAACATACTCGAAGCGTGAGCTTTTGCGCGGCCGGGACTCGAGCTTGCTCATGTTGATCCCGTGTTGATCGAACACGACGAGCGCTTTGAGCAGCGCACCGGCTTCGTGTACCGTGGCGATGATCAACGATGTCTTGGCCGGGATCCGCAGGTCCACCGCCACCGGCTTGGGAGCGACCACGATGAACCGCGTCAGATTGTCCGACTGGTCGGTGATGTTGCGTTCCAGCACCTGCAGGCCATAAAGGCGGGCCGCCTCTTCGCTGGCAATGGCGGCCTGCGACAGATCCTGGTCTTCCTTGACTTTCCGCACCGCCGCGGCCGTGTCAACCATCGGCTCCTTCTGGCAGTTCTCGAGTTGCCCGAGGAACCGGCTGCACTGCGCCAGCGCCTGCCACTGCGCCAGGACGCGGCGTATCTTCGAGAGGGGGACCACGTCGGTCGCCAGCAGGCAGTGATCGATCTGGAGCACTTCTTCACCGACAATGCTCAACTTGGTGCGGAGCAGCAGATCGTACACCTCGTTGATCACGCCGGCCGTCGTGTTCTCGACAGGCAGCACGCCGTAGTCGGCCACCCCCTCCTCCACCGCCTCCACCACCTCGGCGAACTCGCCGTAGCCGGTGAACGTGCAGCTGTCTTCGCGATCGGTGAAGTACTGCCGGGCGGCAAGGAAACTGGAGTTGCCGGCCGCGCCCTGATAGGCAATGCGCCACGGGCGCTGTTCCACCTGCGGGTTGCGATGCCGCTGCAGAACCAGCTGCTGAGACCGTACCGAGTCGTCGATGATCTCGTGAAAGATCCGCGTCACCGCATGCGCGTCGAGGCCCAGCTTCCGCCCGTGGGCAATCAGCCGTCCCAGCACCTGCTCCTCGCGGTGCGCGTCGCGCAGCTGCAGGTCCTCACGCTCCTTGAGCGCTATGACACTAGCCACCAACTGGCGGCGGCGCGCCAACAGATCCAGGATCTGATCGTCGATCGCGTTGATGCTCTCGCGACACCACTTGAGGTCCATGACTGCCGGGATCCCACTCGAAAAAAGACCACGAGATACTCGCACTCCACCGCGCCAGTGCCATGGGAACTGACCGCCCAGCCCCACCCAGTCCAGCTCAGCCCCGCTCACCCACCCGACTCCGGCACGCCGTTAAGCCCCTCGAGTGTAGTTCACGAAGCCACCAGCGAGAAGTGAGCCGGACCGCAAGCTTGCCGCCAGATACGGCCCAGCACGTTACGCCCCGGGGCCGCTACCGGCTTGCCTGGCTGTGGACGTCAATGTTCAACACGGCTGACGGTGAACGCGAGGCTGAGCGGGGAGTCGATCAAGAACTGTCACCCGGCGATTTCCAGACTACCCACCAGACTGCGCGAGGGAGAATCTCCTATGCACACGAGGAGGTCACCTTCGTCATCGATGGTCAGCTCCTCACCCTGCAACAGTTCGGGAAGATGGTCGAGGCGTACGAGGGATTCGAGTTCTGCTTGCACATCGAGGATTGACTGCACCGCATGGCACGGACTATTCTCCGGCAACCATGTGTTGACTACTGCAATTGCCGTAGCTATTCCGGCAAAGATCACACTCGGTCGAGTGGGAGGCCTCGACAGCAGGCCCCCCACTGAAGACAGTCCTCGGAAGACCAGCGGCAAAACAGTTTTTGTGGAGTGCTGCCGTGAGCTGGCACAGTGGATCTTCGAGAGTCGTATCAGATTCCACGAACTTCCGGACGGGCAATACGACTCAATCATGGGACGAGGAAGTGGCGGGGGGATCATCTTCGGCAATACGGGGGGAGTCATGGAGGCAACGCTTCGTGCGGTCTGGTTGTACCTGACCGGCACGAAAGCGCCGGCTTCGCTTCTCGAGTTCAAGCCGGTTCGTGGACTCGCCGGCGTTCGCGAGGCATCGCTTGAAATCGACGGGAAGCTACTTGGTGTTGCCGTGGTTCACGGAACCGGAACCGTGCGACCGATCCTTGATGAGATCCTCAAGGGGAATGTCAAGTACGACTTCATCGAAGTCATGGCCTGTCCAGGCGGCTGTATCGGCGGCGGCGGGCAGCCGAAGCCAAACGGCAACGGGCGCCCGGATGACAGCCTGCGCCAGAAGCGAATTGACGGACTCTATACGAAAGACGAGAGGCAAACGATTCGCTGCAGCGCGGACAATCCCGACATTAAGACAATCTACCAGGAGTTTCTCGGCAAACCGCTCAGCCCACTTTCTCACGAACTGCTTCACACGAGCTATCGCCCGTCGGGAAGCTGCGATGGGTGAACACCCCCTGGCGCGGTATGCCAATCGCGTGGCCATGAGCAACAGCCGCCTGGTGGCGATCGCGGGCGAAGAGGTGCTATTTCGCCACCGGGACCATCGCGCGCGGGGCGTGTGGCGCAAATAACACAGATTACCTTGCTGTTGACCACGACATTCTGGACGTTTCCAAGTCGTCGAGCAACATAAGCGAGGCCGACGGGACTCGAACCCGCAACCACTGGATCGACAGTCCAGTACTCTAACCAATTGAGCTACGGCCCCTCAATCGGTCCGAAATTATACATCGGCTCTTGGGTGTCGCAAGCCCTGATCGGGCCCCCGGCACACTGGCACATCGGCATGACCGCTACACCCGGCCGAATCGGACCCTGCGGTTCGGGCACTTTTCCATGAAGGGCCGTCACCTGTGACCTACGCTTGCTCGGGGAGACCGTCGATCACGCCAGATACGGGGGAACACCACAATGTGGTATCAGATCGAACGCCACCTGGATCCCATCTTCCGCTTCTGCTACTCGCTGAGCCGGACGGAGTGGATCTTCATGTTCATCGGAGCCCTGGTAATCGGCTACTTCTGCATGCGTGGATTCGGGTCGCGGGCCAACTATTGAGCTATTGAGCCCGGGGCTGGCCGCAATCCCGTCCTCCCGCTCATTCCCACCCGCCCATCACGGAACGACCGAACATGGACATAACACTGCTCGGACTCACCAGCCCCGCCGCACTCGCTGCAGTAGCTCTCCTGGGCTACATCGTGGGACGCCGTCGACGTCGCGTGGCATTCAGTTCCGATCCATTACCGCAGTTGCTGGCTGATACCAACGCGGTGATCGCCAGGATCGAGTCCATCTCGAACCAGCTGCGTCAGACGATGGCCAGCCACCACTCCACAGTCAACCGGTGCCGGGAGCAGATTCGCGTGCTGAGCGAAGGCCACGGGCCTGACGGCGACGCGGCACGGCACGTGCATCTGCAGGCACTTCTGGCACCCACCGACCGCCTGTCCCACGACATCGCGCTGGCTTACGACGAACTGCGGCAGCAGATCTGCGTCTTGGCTCGGCTGCGAACGCGATAGTCGCCCGTTTGTGCTCGTTGCCCACCGCTCGTGCGCTCGTGTTGCACTCGTGCTGCGCTCTGATCGTTTGCGGCCCCGGCCCGCCAACGAAGCCTGCAGCCCGGCACGAGGCCGAATCAGAACAGGTGTTCCCCTGGTTCATAGCCCAGTTCGCGTACGGTCTGGAGATCCTGATCGGCCTGTTGCTTTTTGCCCAGCACTTGCAGCGTAAGTGCTCGATGGTAGGTGATCACGGCCAGCGACTGCCGATGCATCCGTTGTTCCTGCAGACTCTGGCGGACGTCGGCTGCATAATCCTTCTCGATGTCCAGCAGCCACGACATGGCCTGATCGACCCAGCGCATGCCGGACACTGCGCGTTCCAGGTCCTCGTGGGCGGCGGCGAATTCCTGCAGTTTGTAGTACAGGAACCCGCGTGTATCGAGCACGGCCGCACAGTTGCTGACCCGACCGATGGCAACCGGCAGGTCATACGGTGCGACGATGGCCAGGTTCCCGTCGACCTCCAGTTCCTTGATGTGGTCCCGGTCACGAGCCGCATCGTCCGGCTTGTCCAGCTCCTCACAGACGCGGGCCCGCAGCTGGAGGATTCCGGCCAGATGAGCGCGGAGCGTCTGGACGTGCTCGGCCGGAGCCTGAGTACCGGGCAGGTTCTCTGCGGCGTCTTCCGGGCGTTGGGCATCCGGCGCGTCCTCGGCGGCGGTCGTCTGGTGCGGAGGGGCGACGCGCGAGAGTGCGGTTTCAGCGTATTCGCGCGCCTCGGTAAGGCTAGTCAGCGCCAGCTGGTTGTCTCCGATCTTCCGGGCGGTGGCAGCGCGGCCGAAGCACAGCACCCCTGCGGGATCGAGCATGGCGGTGACGTCGTTGACGAGTTGCAGCGACGCCTCGACGGCCAGCAGCCCCTGCTCGAGGTTGATATCGCCAACCGCCATCGTATACGCCATCCGGTTGAGTTGATCAGCGCGTTCCAGCTGACCAGCGCGATCCGACGGCAGCGTATCGCCACTGGCGTGCAGGATCTCTCCCAACTCCGCCACCGCCTCGCGATGCCGCCCCAGATGCTGGAGGAACTGGCTGCGCAGCGCTCCGATCGACGGACTATCCGGAACCAACTGCCGGGCGCGGTCGCAGTCCTCCAAGCCGCTCTCCCACTGCTCGGCCGACAGTTTGTACTGGGCCCGCTGCAGATACAGCAACGGATCAGTATCGTGCCACGCGATGGCCCGATCCATACTGGCCACAGCCGATTCGTAATCCCCGTCCAGGTTCCGCTCCATGGCAGCCGCCTGATACCAGCGTGCCATTTCTCGCGGCCACTCCGCTACCGCCACCGGGACCACCACCAGGGCGACGGCTGCCAGTACAACCAGCACTTCGCTCCGCGATCGGCCCGCATGGACGGGCGGCCAGCCACGCACCGACGAGTCGATCGACGAGCCAATCGTGATAAGCAGGTTGTTCCGGCCGGGGCGGCGTACGGGTCGCATCATTTCGTCCACTTGAAAAACTCTGGCTGGTCAGACATGCTTAGCGCAGCGGGGCAGACTTGTGGCGGCCTCCCGCCAGCTCAGTTGACAGCCTGCAGCAACTGCCCGTTCCTGAACCCGACTGTTCCCAGCACAGGAGGAGCACGACATGCCGCTGTTCGAGGTCGAAACCGACGCACATATTATTATCACTTGGGCAGGCGATGAAGAGGCGGCCCGAAGCGTGCTGGCAGAAACCTACCCGCGCGACACGGTCATCCGCATGACCAAGCGACCTCGCGACACGTGGGTCATCTCTAAAGGGGCGCTCGGCCTGACCGGCCGGCGTGGCGATCCGTGCAACATCGCCCGCGATTGCCTCGCCAAAGCCGCCGGTGACAAGGTGCACGCCATCCGACTGTACATGCACGAAACCGGCTCCGATCTGGAACGTGCCCGCAAGGCCATCGAGTCCAACATGGTGATGGGCTGGTAGAGAACCGGTCCCCGCCCCCCCGGACGGCAGGACAGCGGGGCAGCGAGCAGACAAGAAAAACTCGGTGGGACAGGCACCCGGCCTGGCATGCTGGTGTGACGGGTCCTGGTGCGAAGCCCGCCGCAGCCGGCATGGTCGGCTGGAAGCCTATCCCACCGATGAGAGCTGGAATCAGCGGCTGTAGGTACCCGGATACGGATCGGCCGGCGTGGTCACCGGGGGCGTCCCAGCGGCCGGACTGAGCAGGCTGCTGTTGCGGCTGGTGCTGCCGGGCAGGTATCCGCCCGAGGCGCTCGGAGAGCCGGCCGCGTTGGCAGTTGCCGGGTATTCGCCCCCCGTCGCGTAGTTGCCGTACTGCGACGAGGCGTCGTACACCGGAGCATCTGCGTAGTTGGCCGGAGCTGCCGTGTAGGGTGCCGCCCCATAGTTGGGCGGCACGGCCGCAGTGGCCGGGTACGCGCCGGTGGGCACCTGAGGAGCGAACTGGTCGGGACGCGCGACCGGGTAGCTGTCACCGGCCACGGTTGTGGGATAGGCATTGGCGGGCGGGATCGCGACCGATGCCGGGTATTGCGGGTACTGGGCGTCCGGCGCACCGTAATTGGGCGCGGGCGTGGTCACCGGGGCATAGCTGCCAGCCGCGGGCGGCACCGCCGCCTGGTACGGCGCCCCACCGCCCGTCGGAGCCGGATATGCGGAACTGGCGTAGGCAGGCGCGGGAAACTGAGAGTCCGGCGCTGACCAGCCGCTGGAGCGCGCGTCGGCAGTCGCGGCCGCCGGCCCACCACTCTCCGGTGTTGAAGTCCGGTAGAAACCCTGTTGCGTTTGTGTCATTGCAGGACCACCGCCACCAGTGTCAAACGGTCCCGTGGCGTAGCCGCCGCTCGTACCACCCGGTGCAGCCGGCGCGGTATGGCTGGCCAGCGCTGTGTTGGAGGCCGGCGCAGCCGCTGGGTCATCGGCCGGATACGGCGGCACACTCACCGACGGCGGTTGTGTTACGTTGCGCGTACCCGCGATTGACGACGCGGGGGGCTTCTTTTTTCCCCAGCTGACCCAGTTCGAACCCGGCATCCCCCACCCACCGCTGCGACAGCCTGTGTTGAGACACGCCACACCTACCGCGATAATCACGACAAGTGCGCAATACCGTAGAGAAGCTCGCATGGTTGTTGGAACCTTACTTTGTTACCTGGACGTCACCGTTCGGCGCGCAGAACAGCCTCAAGAGGCCGACAAGTGAGTCGTTGCCAGGTGGTAGTGGATACGATGAGACCGAGGTTCTCAGGGTACCCCTGCCGCAGTTCCATTCCTTGCCAAATGGCCGCCTGCTCCGGACACCCTGACCCGAGATGCCGCCGTCACCCGACAACCTCGGCGCGTCGACCGATCGATCGGACCCGCAGCTCTCGGCATAAGGCGGCGGATCATAATCAGAGCCCACTAGTGCGTCAACGTCAGTTCACGCAAAATGCAACCAGCCAACCAGCAACCACCCACAACCAAATATCCAACAACCAAACCAACAACCAAGAAACAGAAGAAGCACGCGGCCATTCCTACCCGGCCAGAGGCTCCTTCCTCTCCGTGATCTGCGGACACTGCCGAGCCATTTCCGCGTTGAGCCGGATGGCGTCCTTCCACTCGTCCGGCACGTTGTCTTCGTGGAAGATCGCGTCGACCGGACATTCCGGAACGCAGGCTTCACAGTCGATACACTCGTCCGGGTTGATGTACAGCATCTGCTCGCCTTCGTAGAAACACTGTACCGGACAGACCACTACACAATCGGTGTGTTTGCAGCCGAAGCATGCCTGGGTTACGACATGAGCCATGGGCGAGTCTCCTTGTCAGACACACAACTTGTCAGGGATTCTACCGCCAGTGCCCAGCGCATGGTAGGGGCTCGGCGCACCGCAGCCCCGACCTGCCAGACGCGGTGCCTCGTGCACCTGCGTGAATCAAGCTTGCTTCGCAATGCCGGCACACGTAAAATGAACTACACCTTGGGTTTCTGGTTTTGTTTCCGGTTCACAATTGGCACTGCTCGCGGACCGACCCAGCGCAGCTGATGACCGTAAGGGTAATCGCCCGTGGGACTCTCTGATATCGACCGCAAGCTGCTGGAGCGTTGCCTGGACCGCCAGCCGGGTGCCTGGGAGGATTTCGTCGATCGCTTCCTGGGTTTGGTGGTGCACGTGATTCACCACACGGCCCAGTCCCGGTCGGTGTCGCCCACGCCGGCCGACGTCGACGAACTCGCCGGCGAGGTGTTTATGGCAATTGTGCAGGATGATTTCGCCACCTTGCGGCACTTTCGCGGCGAATGCAGTCTGGCCACGTATCTGACCGTGGTGGCCCGCCGCATCGTCGTCCGCGAACTGCTCAAACGACGCACCTTGACCAGTCTGGACAGCGTCGGCCTGCACGAAGAGCCGGTCGATCGGCAGGCCGCCGTCGAGGAGCGGATCAGCAACCGGGAAGAGGTCGAGCGTCTGCTGGAGGAGCTCGACGAGGCCGAAGCAGAAGTAGTGCGACTTTATCATCTCGAGGGCAAGTCGTATCGCGAAATCAGTGCACGGATCGGAATGCCCGAGAACAGTATCGGGCCGACACTCAGCCGGGCACGCGAGAAGATGCGCCGCCCCCGATCACTGGACTCGCGCGGCTAACTCCCGCTCGTCTCTCCAAGAGGCCCGCTCCCCTCTCCAAGAAGCACCGCGTCGAACCGGCGATCACTGCGATCACTGGGTGTCGCGCGATGCGAAACTAGTAAGTGGGGCCGCGTGCCGGGGTGCCATAGCCCCGGTAGTTGGTCAGCCGCGCCGTGCGGGGCGACTCGAGGATGCCGTAGCCGCTCGGCCCGTACGGCGCTGTACCAGGGACCAGAACGGGGGACGTCCCGCCGGCACCGGGCAGTGGGCCGGCAACCGGTGGACGGAACTGGGGAGCCGCAATATCGACGGCCGGATAGCCTTCGATCTGCGGCATCGTCCACAGCTGCGCGGTGTCCCCAGTGAGTCGATTGATGGCGAAGCTGGTGACGTCCAGGTCGAATGCCATCTGTGCCGGCTGACCCGGCAGGAGTGCCACTTCGATGTGATGCGGCATCGTCACCGCTTCCTCGCGGTAGAAACGATGCCGGCCGGACCGCGCCGATAGCAGCAGCTGGCCGTTGGCATCGTACCAGTGCTGCTGCGCCGCCCAGCCGTACTTGGCGTCCACCAGCAGGACCCGCGTCAGGTCCCCGCGGGGCGACGGGATCCGAGAGGTGATTTCCAGCAGATTCGGCTCGCGGGCGACCGGACCGCTGTGGCTGTCAGCCGGGTCGAGATAGACCAGCCCCAGCGTGTCGACCAGCCGATTCGGCTCTATCGGAATCAGCTCGCGGGCCGGGCAGTTGGCGAAGTCCGTATGGCGTGCAAAATACACAGAAGGTTGCGAATCGCGCCGCACCCAGAACCAGAACAGGTCGTCATTGCTGCCGATGTCCAGTTCCCGGCCCGTGAACTGCGAGAGCTGTGCGAGCAGCCGGAAACTGCGCGGCTGCTCGTACGCCAGGTTCGCGCGCAGCGCCGGAATGCCCTCCACTCGCAGCGTGGCATTCTCGGTCTGCAGCCGCTGCACGCGCTGCGTGTTGGCGTTCACCGTATAGATCACATTCTCCAGAGTCGGCGGGCCGGCAAACGCCTCTGGCGGCAGATCCGCCTGCGGCGAACGGAGCCAGTACGGACGCAAATGGCACCCGGTCACCAGAATCAGCGACCAGAGACCGATGATCAGAGCGGTGCTGCGTTGGCTCAATTTCGCATCCTTGCTTCCATCGTGCCCGGCATCTACGCCTTGCCCGCAAACAACAATTCGGCGAGCTGGTTCTGAATCTCCTCCACACGCTGTGGCGTCAGTGGCGAAACAGGCACACGATACTCCCGCTCGTTCCGCGGACAGTACAACACGAAAACCTCCTCGCCCTCCCCCTCCCGCAGCGTCTCCTCCAGCCGCACAATACGCCGCCGAATCATCAGCAGCGCCAATACATAGCGCATGTCCGCCTGCGCCGCCTCGTCCTCCAGCTGTTCGAAATAGTGCAGAATCACATCGTTCGGCGCCCAGCACATCTTCTGAGAACGAATGTCGGGCACCTGAGATTTCCACCAGCCAATCGTACCCTCGGGCGGACCTGGCCACGCCGCAGCACAATAGTCCTTGCGCACCACGTGCGCCCCCTGTGCCACCAACACCGAATAATACTCGTCCCCCGGCTGCAAGATCACGTCCGTCTCACAACACTTCCGCGTGCAGCGCTGTACTTCAAAGTCGAGCATCGACGCGTCCCGTGCGGAAGAAAGGAGGAAGAAAGGACGAAGGACGAAATACCCAGGCACGAGGGAATGAGTAATGAGTGTAATGACTAATGACTAATGACTAATGACTGATGACTGATGACTGATGCTGGTGGCAGAATCACAGTTGTGGAACGTTGGTGGCCCGCTGCAGGGTGGCGGATGGTACCCGAAACGGCCAGCCAACTCAATACGCAGTGAAAAATCGATCGCTCGTTCCGTCCGGGCCGATTCGCACTTCGACCCGCCGCCCGCAGCGCGGGCAGTTTCCCGCGTAATGCGTCCGCTGCCGATTGACGTAAATCCTTGCGTACACGCTACAACAGGCGAAGTGGATGCCCAGAAAGCGGCGCCCACCCGCGGAGGACTCCCCCGCCGGTTGCGACGGATCACGGCCTGTGTCGAAATGCTCACCTACCATCGTCCTGACCCACATAATGCTGACAGGTTGGGTCCCCTACGCTACTTGTGTACAATGGTATCCGCAGGATGGCTATAGGTCTTTGAGTATCGGTGTAAGCGAGGCGGAGTCCCCCGATTGCGCCCCGTTCCACTGTCCCACCCCATCGCCTGGGAAGAAAGACACTTGTTTCTTATGGCGCGTCCGCTGCTTCGTGTCGCTTCAGCTGCCTGCCTTGCATGGCTCGTCACCGCAAACCTCCAGGCCGATGATTGGCCGGCGTGGCGCGGCCCCCGCGGAGATGGGCACTGCCTCGATACCGGCTACCCGCTCGAGTGGTCCGCCACGAAGAACGTGCGCTGGAAAGTCCCCCTCCCCGGCCCCGGCAACTCCACCCCCGTTATCTGTGGCCAGCGAGTATTCGTCAGTTGTGCCAGCAACGCCGGGCAGGTGCGGAGTCTGATCTGCTTCCAGCGTGACGCGGGGAGCAGCTTGTGGCAGCAGGATGTCGAGTACACAGAAGAAGAGCCAAGCCACACCAACAATCCGTACTGTTCGGCATCACCCGTCACGGACGGCGAGCGGGTGATTGTATGGCACGGCTCAGCGGGCCTGTACGCTTACGACGTGGACGGCACACGGCTGTGGCACCGCGACCTGGGCAAGTTCGAACACGTGTGGGGCAATTGCTCCAGTCCGCTGATCCATGGCGACCTGGTGATACTCAACGCCGGGCCGGGCCTGAATGCCTACCTGACCGCGGTGGACAAACACACGGGCACCGACGTGTGGCGGCGGGATTTTCCCGACATGGTGTCGCAGGAAATCGATGAGTTGCGGGGTTCCTGGAGCACGCCGGTAATCGCGTCGCTCGGCGGACGCGACCTGCTGCTGGTCAGTCTCCCGATGCGTCTCCACGCGCTCGACCCGCTGACCGGCAGCGACATCTGGTCGTGCGAGGGGCTGGGCAAGGTGTCCTACACCAGCCCGCTGCCGTCGGAGGAAGCGATAGTGGCGATGTCGGGCTACCATGGGCCGGCTATGGGGGTCAAGCCGGGCGGCAACGGAGATGTCACGTCGACCCATCGACTGTGGATCCACGAGGAGGCACCGCCACAGCGCGTCGGGGCTGGGGTCATTGTCAAAGACTGCGTGTACATCCTCAACGAGCCGGGGATTGCCTGGTGCATCGACCTGCTGACCGGCGAAATCCTCTGGAAACAGCGGCTGAGCACGGCGCCGTCCTGGAGTTCCGCGTGCTACGCCGACGGACGGCTCTACGTCAACGACCTCGAAGGCACAACCTTCGTGCTCCAG
>Ga0123333_10004860_pt1 | contig 12408 bp, 9 predicted proteins | sample BioC12SIPDNA_3_FD_89957 | JGI IMG/M metagenome (GOLD analysis project Ga0123333, IMG submission 89957) | Anaerobic biogas reactor microbial communites from Washington, USA - Biogas_R2_B C12 SIP DNA | ecosystem: Engineered > Bioreactor > Anaerobic > Unclassified | place: Washington, USA...
CCGCGGCGCCGCGCAGCCCGTGGAAGCGGCGCAGTTGGTTGCCCAACCCGGTGCCGTAGAAGATGTTGTCGCCCAGCACCAGCGCCACCGAGCCGTCGCCGATGTGCTTCTCGCCGATCAGGAACGCCTGGGCGAGCCCGTCCGGGGAGGGCTGCACGGCGTAGCTGAGGTTGATGCCGAACTGGGCGCCGTCGCCGAGAAGCCGTTGGAACTGATCGGCGTCGTGCGGCGTGGTGATGATCAGGACGTCCCGGATGCCCGCGAGCAGGAGCGTCGAGAGCGGGTAGTAGATCATCGGCTTGTCGTACACGGGCAGCAGCTGCTTGCTGACCCCGAGCGTGATCGGGTGGAGCCTTGTGCCGGATCCGCCGGCCAGGATGATGCCTCGCACCGCGCTCACCCGACCCGCAGGCTCGACCAGTGGGCCTCGACGCGCTCGAGCTCTGGGAGGATCCCGGCCTCGCGTGCCTCGGCGAGCGAGGGCGCGGCCGCGTCGCGCGGCGAGGTGAGCCACTCGAGGGGGCGACCGTCCGCGCCGTGGCTCGGCCACGCGATCGCGAGCTCGGGGTCGAAGGGGTTCACGGCGTGCTCGATCGCGGGGGCGTACGGGGTCGAGCACAGGTACGTCACGGTCGCCTCGTCGGTCAGTGCGCAGAAGGCGTGACCGAGCCCTTCGGCGATGAGCACTGCACGCCGCTCGACGTCGTCGAGGCGCACCGCGTCCCACGCCCCGAACGTCGGTGAGCCGACCCGCAGGTCGACGACGACGTCGAGCACGGCACCTCGCGTGCAGGTCAGGTACTTCGCCTGCCCCGGCGGCACCGCGGTGAAGTGGATCCCGCGGACGACCCCTGCGGCCGACACCGAGGTGTTGACCTGCGCGACCGGGAACGCCCTCCCGGTCACCTCCTCGAGCGCCGTGGCCTTGAACGCCTCGAGGAAGGCGCCACGTTCGTCGCGGTGCACCCGGGGCGTGATCTCCCAGGCACCGTCGACGGCAAGCGGACGTGACTGCACGGTGTGCTCCTGCGGCTCGGGACTGACCCAGGGTAGCGGCGTTCGTCCCGGAATGTCCCCAGGTCACTAGGCTGTGCGCACCTTGACGGAGGAGGTCTCGACGGTGCGCTGGCTCGTCACGGGTGCGCGCGGCATGCTCGGCCGCGACCTGCTCGTCGCGCTGCAGGCGGCAGGCCAGGACGTGCGCGGGCTCGGCAGCGCCGAGCTCGACGTCCGCGACGGGGCCGCCGTCGCGCGTGAGGTGCGCGAGGTCGACGTCGTCGTGAACGCCGCGGCGTGGACCGCCGTCGACGACGCCGAGACCCACGAGGCCGAGGCGCACGCCGTCAACGCGACAGGCGCCGGCCACCTCGCGCGGGCCGCTGCCCGGGCGGGGGCGCGCCTCGTGCAGGTCTCGACCGACTACGTCTTCCCGGGCGACGCGCGCACCCCGTACCGCGAGCACGACCCCGTCGACCCGCGCTCGGCCTACGGGCGCACGAAGGCCGCTGGGGAGCGAGCGGTGCTCGGCGCGGACGCCGAGCACCTCGTGGTGCGCACCGCGTGGCTCTACGGCGCGCACGGGGCGTGCTTCCCGCGCACGATCGCCCGCCTCGCACGCGAGCGCGACCACCTCGACGTGGTCGACGACCAGCACGGGCAACCCACGTGGACAAGGGACGTCGCGCGCGTCGTCGTCGACCTCGTGCTCGGGGGCGTCCCGGGCGGGGTGTACCACGCGACGTCGTCGGGCAGCACGACGTGGTTCGGCTTCGCGCAGGAGGTCGTGCACGCTGCCGGGCTCGACCCCGCCGTCGTGCGACCGTGCACGACGGCGGACTTCCCCCGGCCCGCGCCGCGTCCGGCGTGGTCCGTGCTCGGCCACGAGGCGCTCACGCGCGTGGGGGTCGAGCCGATCGGCCCGTGGCGCGAACGTTGGCGGCGCGCGGCCCGTGAGGTGCTCGCGGGCGTGTCGGAGCGCTGACCAGGCAACTTCCGCCGGTCCGTCCGATCTCGCCGAGAACGGGCACCTTGCCCTTGTTATCGTGCGCGTCCATGGGCAAGTTCTTCCCCACTGCCTCTGTCCTCGCTCTGCTCCTTGCAGGGCTGACCGCTCCTGCGAGCGCGCACGCCGACGACCCCGGCGACGTCTGGGCGATCCCGCTCGAGGCGGTCCCACGCGCCGAGGCTTCCTCCGCGCGCAGCCTCGCGGGCAAGGCGCTCAGCCACGACGACCACGACGACGACGCCCCCGAGGGCACGGTCGCGGCCGCGAGCGAGCCGCTCGAGACCGAGCCCTTCAACGTCGCGGGCGTCTCGTGGCTGCCCGACGACGACGACGTCGTCACGGGCGTCGCGGTGCGCGTGCGCGACGAGGGCCGGTGGACGGAATGGTTCGAGCTCGGCGTCGTCGACACGGGCGAGGCCGAGCACCGGGTCGCGAGCGAACCCGTGATCGCTGCGGCGGGCGACGCGATCCAGGCCGTGGTCGAGACGACGTCGGGCAAGGTGCCAGGCGACCTCCAGGTGAACCTCGTGCGTGCAGGCGGCCCCATGAAGGCCCTCACGGCGCGTCCCGCGGCGACCGGGGACGAGCTGCGCCCCGCGATCGTCACGCGCGCCGAGTGGGGCGCGGACGAGAACGCGACGCGCGACTCCCTGCGCTCGAGCGAGCTCAAGGCGATGTACGTGCACCACACGGCGGGGTCCAACACCTACAGCCGCGACCAGGCCGCCTCGATCGTCAAGGGCATCCACAGCTACCACGTGAAGTCGAACGGCTGGCCCGACATCGGCTACCAGTTCCTCGTGGACCGCTTCGGCACGATCTACGAGGGGCGCCGCGGCTCGCTCGACGAGCTCATCGTCGGGGCGCAGGCCGGTGGCTACAACACGAACACGATCGGCGTCTCGGGGCTCGGCAACTTCCACCGCACGGGGGTCAAGCCGAGCAGCGCGATGATCGACGGGATCGTCCAGGTGCTGTCGTGGCAGGCCCACAAGTGGGACCTCGACCCGACCGGGACCGTGCGTCTCATGACCGGGGGGAGCACGGGCTCGGGCACCCGCTGGAAGCCCGGCGAGCTCACCGACCCGCTGCCCGTGATCCTCGGGCACAAGGACACCAACCTCACCGCGTGCCCGGGCGACGACCTGTACGCCCGGCTCGGCTCGATCCGCACCGCGGTCGCCCAGAACGTCCACGACGCGGTCGCCGAGTGGGGCCACGCGCTCAACCCGCCCGCGAACCCGACCGTCGTCCCGCTCGTCGCGAGCCAGGCACCGCTGCGCCTGTCGAGCAAGGTCACCCTCAAGTGGCGAGCCGTGCCGGGCGCGGTCAAGTACCAGGTGGTCCAGCGCAAGGCAGCGCACGGCAAGAAGCTCAAGACCAAGTGGCGCTCGGTGCGGACCACGAAGACGCTGCGCTACCAGACGTCGTTGCGCTTCGGCGAGTACCACGAGTACGCCGTCCGCGCGATCGACGCCCAGGGACGACGCAGCGGCCTGTCGCCGATCGGGTCGATCACCCGGCCCATCGTGAGCGGCAAGCAGCTCAAGCGTTCCTCGAAGGACTGGCGCATCGTCAAGAAGAAGAAGCACTACCGCGGGCGCGCCTTCCAGACCAAGAACGCCGGGGCGACCATCACGCTCTCGGGCGGGCGGGACTTCACCGAGGTCTGGCTCGTCGTGGCCTCGGGGCGCGGCCACGGCCGCATCTCGGTGAGCGTCAACGGCGCGCGCGTGCGGACCGTGGGCCTCGACCGCAGCTCCTACGACGCGAAGCGGATCATCCGCGTCCCGCTCGCCGGACGGCGCAGCGGGACCGTCACGATCACGGCGCGCGACCAGGGCAAACAGGTCAACGTCACCGCGATCGGGCTCGTCCGCGACTGAAGGTCCACGTCCCTGAGCGATTGCGAGGGTTCTCGATGGCTGTGCATCCTGAACCGATGGACCCGCAACTGCTGCGCCGCGTGCTCAGCGCCGCCCTCGCGATCATCCTCATGCTCGCGGGTGGCGCGAACCCCGCGAGCGCAGCACCCCGGGACACCACGACCACGCTCTCGCTGAGCCACACCTCGCTCTTCAAGGGCGAGATGACCTGGCTCAAGGGCAAGGTCACCACCCGCTCAGGCAAGGGCGTCAAGGGTGTCAAGGTCCGCCTCGAGCGGCGGGTCGACGGCGGGAGGTGGCGCAAGGTCGCGACCCTCAAGACGCGCAAGAACGGCACGTTCAGCCAGCGCCAGCGCCCCGCGAAGGAGTACACCTACCGGGCGCGGGTGCTCGGCTCGAGCAAGGTCGCCGCGTCGAGCAGCTCGACCCGCGCGGTGCACTTCGTCAAGGGGACCGACCGGGGGCTCGGCAAGCGCGCCAAGCTCCTCAGGTCCGTGCTCGGCAAGGGCAAGCGGGCCGTGCGCACCGTCAAGGTCAAGGGCACCGACCGCGTGCGCTTCCGCGAGTACGCCAAGGGCATGCTCGTCGAGGTCAAGAAGAAGGGCGAGCGGCGCACGTGGCTCGTCTACGGCGACATCTACCGCGCCTACCGCAAGGCCGGCGGACCGAAGGGCAAGCTCGGCGTGCCCACCGGCGACCCGCGCTGCGGCCTGCCCGAGGCGGGCTGCATCCAGCGCTTCACCAAGGCCGCGATCTACGACAACAAGAGCACCAAGGGCGTCGTGCAGACCGGCAAGGGCCGGCGCGCCGAGATCCTCGCGGTCGCCCGCTCGCAGGTCGGCTACAGCCCCTCGCGCAAGAACGCCACGAAGTACAACAAGTGGGTCGGCTCGGTGGGCCAGGCGTGGTGCTCGTCGTTCCTGTCCTGGGTGTCCTACGCCGCGGGCACGGGCAAGACGATCCCCAAGCACAAGCGGCTCAAGGGCCTGCTCAAAGACATCCGCGAGAACAAGGTCATGAAGACGGGGTCCAAGCCGAAGAAGGGCGCCCTCGTCTTCTTCGACACCTTCGACGACGGCGTCGTCGAGGCGACCCACGTGGGCATCGTCGTCAAGGTCAAGTCCTCGACGATCGTCACGGTCGAGGCCAACACCTCCAACCCCAAGAACTCCTCCCAGCGGGGCGTCTACCAGAAGGAACGCCAGCGCAGCCGCGCCCTCTTCTACGCCTACCCGGAGTACTGACCATGACCGCGACCACGGGGTGGCTCCGTCGCGGCCCGGCCTTGCTCGGTGGGCTCGTCGCGGCACTCGCTCTCGCGCTCGCCACGCCCGCCGCGCCCGCGAGCGCGGCAGACCGGCCGAGCATCCGCGTCAACCAGGACGAGTTCCGGCCCAAGGAGGCGGTCTGGGTCTACGGGAAGGTGCCCGGCGCGGGCAAGGGCACCAAGGTGCGCGTCTACGCCCGCGACCACAAGACCGGGGAGCGCGGCTACCAGTTCACGGTCCGCACGAGCAAGAGCGGGCGCTACTCGGCGAGCCTCGTGCCCAAGAACGACACGAGCTTCTACGTGCGCGTCAAGGGCTACGACGTGAGCCGCAAGGTCACGGTCGAGCGCGAGGTCGGCAAGCGCACCCGCACCCAGCGGGCCAGGCTCGCCTACAAGCTCGGCTCGACCCAGGGCGGGACCAAGAAGCTCAGCGCGAAGCAGCTGCGCGCGCTCAAGGGCCGCGGGGCGGACCGTGTGCGCTTGCGCAACTACAAGCGCGGCCTGCTCGTCGAGGTCACCCGGGGGACGACCGTGCGCACGTGGCGCGTCGACGGCAAGATCCGCAAGGCCTACCTCAAGGCGGGCGGGCCCACGGGCAAGTACGGCCTGCCGCGCGGGGACGCCGAGTGCCACCTCCTCGAGGACGGCTGCGTGCAGCGCTTCGAGAACGGGTCGCTGTACTCCAACAAGAACCGCACGAAGGCCTCGGGGCAGGTCGGGCGCTCCGAGGCGACCGAGCTCGTCGCAGCAGCCCGCTCCCAGCTGTCCTACCGCTCGACCCGCCTGAGGTCGAAGTTCAACAAGTGGTCCGGCTCGGTCGGCCAGCCGTGGTGCTCGGCCTTCGTCGCATGGGCCGCGGCCGCCTCGGGCAACAGCCACGCGGTGCCCAAGCACGCACGTCTGCACCAGCTCATCCCGATCGCCAAGAAGACGATGCGCACCTACACCAACCGCTCGAAGCGCGAGCCGCGCCTCGGCACGCTCGCCTTCTTCAACTGGGGCGGCGGGACCGCCTCGCACATCGGGATCGTGCTCAAGGCGAGCCGCACCAAGCTCGTGACCCTCGAGGGCAACGCCTCGCGGGGCAGCAAGTTCACCGCCAAGCGCGGGGTCTTCATCCACGAGCGGGCCCGCTCGAGCGTCGACTTCTACGCCGATCCTCGCTGGTAGTAGCGTGCTGGCGGGCACGCCCGCCCGAGCCCACTGCGCCCGAGGAGACTGCCATGCCGCCCGACCTGTGGCGCCGCGCCGCACGGCTGCGCCGCCGGCTCGAGGTGCGCCGCACGCAACGCGCCGTCGACCGCCTGCTCGCCGCGCGCGGCCCCGTGCCCGCGGGCACGGCCGAGGTGGTCGTGTACTTCCCCGACGGCGCCGTCAACCTCTACCAGCTGCGCCAGTGGTACGAGCCACTGCGCCACCTCGCCCGCACCCACCCCGTCGTGATCGTCACGCGCACCGCGCACGCGACCCACGCGGCGCTGCGCGAGAGCGCCCTGCCCGTGGTCCAGCTGCGCCGGATCGGCGACTACGAGGCATGGCTCGCGACCCAGCGCGTGCGCGCCGTGCTCTACGTCAACCAGAACGTGCGCAACTTCTCCGCGCTGCGCTTCGCCGAGCCCGCCCACGTGTTCATCTCGCACGGCGAGTCCGACAAGGCCTACATGGCCTCGAACCAGGCCAAGGCCTACGACCACGTGCTCGTCGCGGGGCAGGCCGCCGTCGACCGCCTCGAGCGTGCCGTCGTCGGGATCGACCCCGCACGGCTCGTGCCGATCGGACGCCCCCAGCTCGACGTCGAGCACGAGGCCCCCGCCCTCCCCGCGGACGGACGCACCGTCGTGCTGTACGCCCCGACGTGGGAGGGCGACCGGCCCTCGATGTCCTACTCCTCCGTGGCCTCGCACGGCCACCAGATGGTCGCGGCGCTCATCGCGACTGGACGCCACCGCGTGATCTACCGGCCCCACCCGCGCACGGGCCTCGTCGACCGCGCGCACGCGCGCGCCGACTCGCAGATCCGCGCGGCGATCGGGGCCGCGAACCGCGCCGACCCCGCCGCGCACCACCTCGTCGACCTCGGCGGGGACTACGGGTGGCAGCTCGCCCACGCCGACTTCTGCGTCACCGACGTCTCGGCGGTCGCGTTCGACTGGCTCGCGACGAGCAAGCCGTTCACGATCACGGCCCCGCTCGCGCCCGAGGCCGTCGTCGACCCCGAGGGTCTCGTGGGAGCCGTGCGCCTCCTGCCCGCGAGCGAGGCGGCCCAGATCGTGCGGGTCGTCGACGAGGGCCTCGCCCGCGGGCTCGACGAGGACCTGCTGCGGCTCGTCCGGCACTACTTCGGGGACACGAGCCCCGGGGCGAGCCTGCGACGCTTCCTCGACGCGGTGGACCGCATCGTCACCGAGCGCGACCGTGAGCTCGCAGCTCGAGCCGACCGGGCCACGGCAGGCTGACCGCGGTGCGCCTCCTCGCCGACGCCAGCGCGCTCGCCCGCCTCGTGCGCACCCAGCTGCGCGAACGGCGCCTCGCCCCCGCCGTGCGACGCCGCACCGCCGCACGCAGCACGGGACAGACCTTCGAGGTCGTCGTCCACTTCGCCGACCCGGCCGTCAACCTCTACCAGCTGCGCCAGTGGTACGAACCCTTCGCGCGCCTCGCGCAGCGCCACCCCCTCGCGATCGCGGTCCGCTCGGCCCACGTCGCCTCGATCGTCCTCGACGAGACCTCCCTGCCCGTCGTGTGGACCCCGACCGTCGCCGACGTCGAACGCCTCCTCACCTCGCACGGCACGCTCGCGGTGCTCTACGTCAACCAGAACTCGCGCAACTTCACGGTGCTGCGCTTCCCCGAGCCCGTGCACGTCTTCTGCAACCACGGTGAGTCCGACAAGGCCTACATGGTGTCCAACCAGGTCAAGGCCTACGACCTCGTGCTCGTCGCGGGCCCCGCTGCGGTGCGGCGCCTCGAGGCGGGCGTGCACGACCTCGCCCGGGCACGGCTCGCCGTCGTCGGCCGGCCGCAGGTCGACGTCGAGCACCCCGGCCCCACGCTGCCCGAGGACTCGCGCACCGTCGTGCTCTACGCCCCCACGTGGGAGGGCGACCGCCCCTCGAACAGCTACTCCTCGGTCGCGAGCCACGGCGAGGCCGCCGTCGGCGCGCTCCTCGCGAGCGGACGCCACCGCGTGATCTACCGGCCCCACCCGCGCACGGGGCAGGAGAGCCGCGAGGTCGCGCGTGCGAGCAGGCGCATCGCGCGGGCCATCGAGGCCGCGAACCGGCGCGACCCCACCGCGCGGCACGTCGTCGACCTCGACTCCCCGTTCGGCTGGCAGCTCGCCGCGGCCCACGTGTGCCTCACCGACATCTCCGCAGCGGCCTACGACTGGGCCGCGACCGGCAAGCCGCTCCTGCTCACCGAGCCCGTCGCACGCGAGGCATGGGTCGACCCGGACGGCATCGCGGGCGCCGTGCCGCTCGTGCGCGCGGACGAGGCCCACGACGTGGTCGCGCAGGTCGACGCGCTCGGCGAGGAGGGCGCGGGGGACCGGTACGCCGAGCTCGTGCGCGACCACTTCGGGGACACGACCCCCGGGGCGAGCACCGCCCGCTTCCTCGACGCGGTGCACACCGTGATCGAGGAACGGCGCTCGGCCCGAGCCGCCCGGGCAGCCACGCGACCATGAGCAGGGTGCGGCTCACGGCGCTGCGCGTGCGCGGCGTGCTCGCCCGGGCGCTCGCGCGCACCGCGATGCGTCTCGTCCCGCCCGCACCGCTCGCCCTCGTCGCCGGGCTGCCCGACACCGAGGAGAACTCCCTCGTGACCGCGCTCGCGCTCGCGAGGCGTTTCCGGGGGCGCATCGTCCTCGTCGCGCGTGAGCCCGCCGCGGCCCGCGCCGCGCTCGCCCGCACCGCGCGCGTCCTGGGCGTCGACCACGTCGATCGGGTCGAGGTGCGGGCCAAGCGCGACCCCACCACGCCATGGCTGTTCGTGCGGGCCACCTGGGTCGCCTACACGCACGGCCTGTTCGACTCGCCACGCCCCGTCGGACGGCGCGTGCACGTCAACCTGTGGCACGGCACCGGCCCCAAGTGGAACGCGAACGCGAACCAGTCCGTGCGCATCGGCGCCGACGTGCTCGCCGCGGCAGGGCCCGTGTGGGGCGCGGAGGTCGTGCGCGCGCTGCGTCAGCCGCGCGGGACCGTCGTCGTCCCCGGGAACCCGCGCCAGGACGTCGTCGTCGGCGCGCGTGACCGCACGCGGCTCGCCGCGCTCGGGCTCGACCCGGACCGTCCCCTCGTGCTGTGGCTGCCGACCTTCCGGCGGTCGGCCACGGCGGGGCGCACGGGGCTGAGCGAGGGCGTGCCCCTGACGCAGGACCCGCTCGCACGGCGCCTTGCCCGAGTCGCGGCCGAGCACGGCGTCCAGCTCGTCCTCAAGGCCCACCGGCACGACGACGACGACCTCGGCGCACTCGGGGTGCGCGTGCTCACCGAGGAGGAGATCGCCGCCGCGGGCACGACCCTGCACGAGCTCATGGGGCTCGCCGACGGCGTCGTGTCCGACTACTCGAGCGCGTGGGTCGACTTCCTCGTCACGGGACGCTCGGTCGCGCTGCTGTGCCCCGACCTCGACCGCTACGAGGCCGAGCGCGGTCTCAACCGGCCCGGGCTGCGCGAGGTCGCCGGGGAGCTCCTGCTCGACGAGCCCGGCGCGCACGAGCTGTTCGCGACCGTCGCCGGGGGAGAGGTGTTCCGTGCGACGCACCTCGCCGAGGTGCGGTCCCGGCTCGGGATCGGCGAGAGGGGCGGGTCACGCGCGGCCGCGTTGCTCGACGCGCTCGCCCGGCTCGCCGGGGAGCGTCACGGCTCGAGCCTGGGCCTCGCCGCGACCTCGTCGTAGAGCTTCTCGAGGTCGAGCGTGCGCGCCGCGATGTCGAACTCCCCGAGCGTGCGCTCGCGGCCCTGTCGCCCGAGCCGCTCTGCGAGGTCCCGGTCGCTCAGGAGCCGCTCGAGGTTCGCCGCGAGCCCCTTGACGTCACCCTCGGGCGCGAGCAGTCCCGTGCGACCGTCCGCGAGCGCCTCGGGAACACCACCGTGCGCGTACGCGACAGCGGGCGTGCCGAGCGCCGCCGCCTCGAGGAACACCATGCCGAAGCCCTCGGAGTCCCCGTTCGGGGCCGTGCGCGAGGGGGCCGCGAGCACGACCGACTCGCGGAACAGCGCGCGTACCCGGTCCGGGGGGACGTGCCCGAGGAACTGCGCCGCGACACCCCGCTCGGTCGCGAGCGCCTCGAGCGCCCCGCGCTCAGGGCCGTCCCCCGCGATGCGCAGCGGCGTGGTGCGGCGCAGCTCGAGCGGGAGGCGCGCGTACGCCTCGATCAGGTGGTCGACACCCTTCTTGGGCACGAGCCGCCCCACGAAGGCCACGCCCGAGCGCTCGTCGAACGGGTCGAGGGGGCCGCGCGAGGCGCTCAGGTCGATGCCGATCGGCCGCACGAGGACCTTCTCGGGCGGGGCGCCGAGCGCGACGAGGCGTGCCGCGATGAACTCCGAGACCGCGACGAGCCCGCTCGCGTACGCGAACACGTCCCGCAGCCGGTTGCGGTACTCCCGGCCGAGCCCGAAGCCGACGTCGGGCGTGCTCGTGACGTCGTAGCCGTGGAACGTCGCGACGAGCGGGAGACCCGCGCGACGCGCGACCGGGAGGGCCTGAACCGCGCTCGTGCCGAAGTGTGCGTGCACGAGCCGCACCCCGCTCGCGCGCAGCGCGTGCGCGAGCCGACGCCGCATGCCGAGCGAACCGAGCCACTGGGCGCGCAGCGCGTGCGCCCGGCTCGAGCTGAGCGGGGCGAGGTCGGGGACCACACCGAGCACGTTCGGGCGAGAGCGCAGGCCCACGAGGAACGGCGACCAGCGGGTCAACGCGCCCACCTGGTCGCGCACGAAGGTCTCGGTGTCGGCGAGCCAGACGTCACGCCAGACGGCGACGCGCGGCTCGTCGGCAGGTGACATCGGCTCGGCACTCTCTTGGTCGGTTGCGCGCCATCGTATCCGTCGGGCGGCCCTGCGGAGGGGTGCTGCGCGCGACGTGGTGCGGGACGTGGTGCGCGTCGGGCGCGGCACATCCGCTGCGCGGGATGCTGCTCGGTGGGCGCGTCGTGTGTCACAGTGATCCGCATGACTGCGCGCTTCCCCCGGTCGGTCGCACCGCCGCGCTCTCGCTCCCTCACCGCCGTGCTCGCGAGCCTGCTCGCCGCGGCGCTCGTCGTCGTCGGGGTCGCACCGCCTGCGTCCGCCTCGACCCGGCTCACCGTGTCGGGGCCAGCGAAGATCAACGTCGGTAGCTCCGCGACGCTCACGCTCGGCTACACCCGCTCCGGGAGCAGGGCCGACGGCAAGGTCACCCTCCAGGCCCGCACGAGCGGCGGGTCCTGGACCGACGTCCAGCGCGTGCAGATCACGCGCGGCAAGACGAAGGTCAAGGTCAAGCCGACGAGGACGACGTCGTACCGCATCAAGCGCGGGTCGAAGGTCTCCAAGGCCGTCAAGGTCAAGGTCGCGCGCAGCTGGATCGGCTTCACGCTGAGCGCGAAGAAGGTGCGCTCGGGCGACCCCGTGACCGCGCGGATCCAGCTCGTGCGCAAGGGGGAACGCTCGAGCGGGCTCGTGCGCATCCAACGCAAGACCAAGTCCGGGTGGCGCGACCTCAAGGGCGGCAAGGTCCGTGTCCCCGCGAGCGGCCTGCTCGACCTCGACATCACGCCGACGACGTCCGTGTCCGAGCTGCGCGTCGTGCGCGGCAAGCTCACCTCGAAGACCCGCGAGGTCCGCACGACCGAGTGGGCGCGCGTGACCTTCGACTCCAAGCGGCTCGCGACCTCCCAGGACACCGCGCGCGGGACCGTGAGCTGGTGGGCCAAGGGCAAGGCTCGCTCGGGCACCGTGACCCTCCAGCAGAAGGTCGGCTCGGGGAAGTGGACCGACGTCCAGAAGATCACCGTGACCAAGGGGACCGGGACGTTCACGGTCACGCCGACGACGACGCGCGCCTACCGGGTGCGCACGAGCTCCGTGCGCAGCCCCAAGCAGACCGTCAAGGTCGCCTCCGTGATCCCCGCCTCGTTCACGATCGTCGGCTCGGGCTGGGGCCACGGGCTCGGCATGTCGCAGTACGGGGCGTACGCGATGGCCCAGGAGGGCAAGAGCGTCGAGGACATCCTCACCCACTACTACACCGACACG
>Ga0123333_10004862_pt1 | contig 12403 bp, 9 predicted proteins | sample BioC12SIPDNA_3_FD_89957 | JGI IMG/M metagenome (GOLD analysis project Ga0123333, IMG submission 89957) | Anaerobic biogas reactor microbial communites from Washington, USA - Biogas_R2_B C12 SIP DNA | ecosystem: Engineered > Bioreactor > Anaerobic > Unclassified | place: Washington, USA...
AGATAGGGCGTGCCCACGAAGCCGGTGCGCAGGTGGACATTGTCCTGCTGAAGCCGCACGATGAAATCATTTTGCACCCGCTCGCGGTGTTCGTCGGGCACCAGGTCCATAAACAGCGCCAGCACATAGCCGGTCTGCGTCGGGACGGCCAGCCGCCCGGTTGGCGTAAAGTATTCCGCCTGGATCGCCGCCTTGACTTCGGCGGAGAGCTGCGCGTAGGCGGCGGCGTGCTCAGTTTTGCCGAGCAGATCGGCGGCCTGTGCGGTCAGCCGCGCCGAATAGCAGTAGAAGGCCGACGCGATGAAGTCATGCGGCGTCCCACCCCGGCGCGAGGTCGGGTCCGAGGCGTCGAGCGCGAGCCAGTCGCCAAAGTGGGTGCCTTCCGTCCACAGCCGCCTGCCGCCGGATGCATCATCACTCTGCCGGATATAATCCACCCAGGCGCGCATACTCTCGAACTGCTGCGCCAGGATGCCGCTGTCGCCGTAAAACTCATACAGGTTCCAGGGCAGGATCGTCGCTACATCCGCCCAGGCCGCCGAGCCGCCCTTGTTCAGATTGACCATCGGCACAATGTGCGGCACCATGCCGCCCAGCTTGGCCTGCTCTTTCCCCAGGTCATAGGCGAACCTGGATAGGAACGCCGCCGCATCCATATTGAAACAGGCCGTGCCGGAAAACACCTGGATATCGCCGGTCCAGCCCAGCCGCTCGTCACGCTGCGGGCAGTCGGTCGGGATATCGAGAAAGTTCCCCTTCTGGCCCCACAGCACGTTTCGGATCAACTGGTTGACCTGCTCGTTCGAGGTTTCGAGCGTGCCGATGAGGTCCATCTTCGAGTAGATCACGCAGCCGGTGAAATCGTCGGGATTCAGCTCCCCAACCCAGCCCGAAATCTTGACGTAGCGGAAGCCGAAGAAGGTGAAATACGGCTCGACCACCGCGTCGGTGCCATCGGCGATATAGGTGTATTCCGCTTTGGCTGTGCGCAGGTTGTCGCGAAAGAAATTGCCGTCTTGCAGCACCTCGCCAAATTGAAAATACAGGCGCGTGCCCGCCGGGGCGCTCGTCCGGAAGCGCAGCCAGCCGGTCATATTCTGGCCCATGTCCAGCACGGTTTCGCCCGCCGGGGTGTGGATCACCGCCACGGGCTTGATCTCTTCGTTGATACACACCGGGAGCGACCGTCTGGCCTCCAGCCGCGCCAGGTCGATCGCGATCGGTTTCACCCCGAAGACCTTGCCGGGCGCTGGCACGTCTCTGTCGATCCGGGCATCCACCATCTCGCCGTCGAAGATGTCGCTCTCAATGACCGGGGAAGGCTGGGCGCTCCACGAGCGATCGGTGACGACAACCCGCTCATCCCCGTTTTCCAGCGTGATGTGTAGCTCGCAGATCAGCGCGAACCGGTCGCCATAGAACCCCACGACGCCCCTGTCGGCGCCATAGCGGCCCTTGTACCACCCGTTGCCCAGCATGACGTAGACCAGATTCGTGCCGGTCCTGAGCTGTTCGGTGATGTCGAACGTCTGGTACTGGATCCACTGGTCATAGGCGTTGCAGTAGGGCGTGAAGTATTCGTCCCCGACCCGCTGCCCGTTCAGCTCGAAGTGATACAGACCCAGACCGCAGATGTACGCGCGCGCCGCGATCGGCCGCGCGGGCAGGTCGAACTGCCGGAACAGAATCGGGTGCAGCCGGTTGTCGTCGACATCCGGCGTGATCCATGCCGCCTGCCACGGCTCGTCCATCTTCGCCGTCTCGAACCAGGCCGTGTCGCTCTCGGCGCTCTCCGTCTCTCCCCAGACCCGGACCTTCCAGAAGTAGCGGGTGCGCGGCGCAAGCTGGATCGGCGGGCGGTAGGCCAGGCTATCGATGCCGGAGCCTTCAACCCTGCCGCTGTCGAAGATGATGCGCTCGAAGGCGGCGTCTCGGCTGACCAGCACTTGAGCGGCCCTCTGGACCGTGTCGGGGGTATCCTCGACGACCCAGGAAAGAGCCGGTTGTCCGAGGGCGAAGCCCAGGGGGTTGGCGATGCGATTGGTCTTGAGATGGGTTATTCTCATGATCTCCCTCGCGGCTAGGGTGCGGTTATCCTGGCAAGTCTATCCTGGCTTTCCCTCTGGCACCACGCGGGGCATCTGGGGCACGTCACGGGCCAGCGCGGGCAGGTCGGGTTGACGCCGAGGCGTGAATATCCGGTATACTGTCTGCTCTGAACGCCTGACATGTCACAAGAGACTTTCCTCAGGAGCGCCCCATGCTGAAGACCAGCGACATCCACCTACGCGACCCTTTCGTGCTGCCGGTTGAAGCGGAGCGGCAGTACTACCTGTACGGCACCGCCGGCGCGCACGCCTGGACGGAGTCTGCAGCGGGCTTCGACTATTACACCAGCCCCGATCTGGAGCGCTGGCAGGGCCCGTTCCCGGCCTTCCGGCCTCCGGCGGGCTTCTGGGCGGACCGTAACTTCTGGGCGCCGGAAGTCCACGTCTACCGGGGAGCCTGGTACCTGTTCGCCAGTTTCAAGGCCGAGGGTGTCCGCCGTGGGACGCAGATCCTGGCCGCTGATGGTCTCCAAGGCCCCTTTGTGCCGATCAGCGACGGGCCGGTGACGCCCCGCGAGTGGGAGTGCCTGGATGGTACCTTGTTCGTGGATGCGCATGGCGGCCCCTGGATGGTCTTCTGCCACGAGTGGGTGCAGGTGGGCGACGGTGAGATCTGCGCCCTGCGCCTGAGCGACGACCTGGCATCGGCCAGCGAGGAGCCGCGCCTGCTCTTCCGCGCCTCCGAAGCGCCCTGGGCGCAACCGATCAGCTCGAAGGGTAGGCACGGCTACGTGACCGATGGCCCCTGGTTGCACCGTCTGGCGAGCGGCGCGCTGATCATGCTGTGGTCCAGCTTTGGGGCGGGCGGCTATACCATCGGGCAGGCGCGCTCGGCTTCCGGTGACATCTCCGGCCCGTGGCAACAACTGCCCGAGCCGCTGTATGCCGGAGATGGCGGCCACTGCATGGTGTTCCGCGCCTTCGACGGGGGGCTCCGGCTGGCGTTCCACCGGCCCAACCAGTCCCCCCACGAGCGCCCGCAGTTCGTCCTCCTGCGGGAGACCGCCTCCTCGCTGGAGATCGCCTAGGACGGCGGCGTACCGCGCGGACTCACGCGCCGGCGGGGCGTTTCAGGAAGGCCAGCGTTCGCTCCCAGGCCAGGCTGGCTGCTGCATGGTCGTAGGCCTGCGGGCGGTCGGGCTCGAAGAACCAGTGCCCCGTGCCGCTGTAGCGATAGAACGTCACCGGGCGGCCTGCCTGCTTGAGGGCTTCCTCCAGGGCATCGACCTCGGACTGCGGCTCGAACTCATCCGTCTCCGCGAAGTGACCGAGGTAGGCGGCTTTCGAACCGCTGAAATCCCCGGGCCGGGTCCCGTAAAAGGCCACGACCGACCGGATATGCTCGGGCGCGGTGACGGAGAGATCCAGCGCGAAAAACGCGCCCAGGGAGAAGCCGATGGCTGCCAGGCCGCCGTCGGGCTGGCCTGCGCGATCGTGGAGAAACGCTATCGTATCGGCGAGGTCGGCTCTGGTCCGGTCGAGGTTGTCGAAGATCGGGCCGCTCAAGGCTTCAGCCTCAGCAATGGTGTCGGTGACCTTACCGTGATAGAGGTCCGGGGCAAAAGCCATAAAACCGGCTTCGGCCAGCCGCGTGCACAAAGCCTTGATGGTATCGTTCAGCCCCCACCAGGCGTGGAGGACCAACACGGCGCTGCCGCTGCCAGTGGCGGGAAGGGTGAGGTAGCCGTCGGGCTGGGTGTGGGACATTGGGTACTCCTCAGATGGCGCTGGTACGCGGGCGGGATGTGTCGTGAATGACGATCGTGAGCGCGGTTCTGCTGTCTGAGGTCGTCGAGTGTGGGTCCCTCCTTTTCACATGGATCGAGGGGCAGATCGTAGCGCGGATGAGGCGGATCGGCGAAAAAGCTGGGCCATGCTGCCGGTGATGGCCTGCCCAACCCCTCGACAGCAGCATGGCCCAGCGAATCGGTTTGTCACGGAGTCCCCCAGCCAGACTCGGCTGTGGGCTCGCGGCGTTATCCTCGGCCCCGCTGGAAGCCAATTTCCTGCGTTTTGCGCAGCACCGTCTCCAGATCCGGCATGTTCTGCGTCCCGCCGGCGCCGGTCACCGTGTAGCCCGCGGCCACACTGGCGAATAACAGGCTTTGCTCCCAGTCCCAGTCGTGCAGCCAGCCGTAAAGGGCGCCCGCGTCGAACGTGTCGCCCGCGCCGATGCTGTCCACGAGGTCGCCCAGCACGATGGCCTCTTGATGGTGCCGCCACCCACTTTGATAGGCAGTTGACCCGTCCGCCCCTTGCTTGATAATGACGGTCTGCACACCCGCATCCAACAGGACGTGCGCTGCCCGGTCCAGGTCGCCGAATGTGGTAATGTGCTGCGCCTCCGTCTCGTCGCAGAACAGCAGATCCACGTAGGGCAGCACGTCTTCCAGCGCGCTGATCCAGGGCGGCTCCATGGCGTGCAGCGGGAACTGCGGATCCATCGACGTCCTCAGCCCGCGCTGCCTGGCTGCTTTGAACAGGTCCCGCAGGTCGCCATGCCACGCGCGGTCGTGGTGGAGGTACCCGCCGTTGTGCAGCAGGCGCGCATCGAGCAGGATCTCAGCTTCTTGCGCGCTGAAGCGCGAGGGCCACAACTCGTGCGTGGGCAGTTGGTAGGCGAGCGGGCGCTTGCGGCTGCCGAATAGCAGGATATACGCGCCGATCCCGCCGCTCGTGCCGGGGACGGTCAGCACCGATCCCGTGTCGACCTGGGCGCGCTGCAGCGTGTCCAGGATGAAGCTCCCCAGCGGATCATCGGGCAGGCACGAGCTCACGCGGACCGACAGCCCGAGCCTGGCCAGGTTCTGAACCGTGTAGCCCACCGAGCCGGCGGCGGCCATCTCGATCTGGGCGGGACCATCCCACGTCGTGATCGCCTCCCAACTCGTGGGACCGTCACCGGCGATCAGCAGATCGATATTTAAGGGTCCGATAACAGAGACATCGCGTGGCATCGCATTCTCCCATAAGCTATGGCCCGGATTGCCGCTAGTGCGTATCTTTCGGGAACAGCCAGTTCCACACTTTGGCATGGCGAGCGATATTGGCGCGCTGGGTATCCGGGTTGATGTCGCCCTGTGCCACGGCGCCCCAGTAGGGCAGGAGTTGGCCCGGCAGAATCGCCAGGATGGAGAACAGGTGCGGGTCCGTCTCCGGCAGGCGGAACACATCGTCGACCTGCTCGGCCACCGCTTCGTCATCCTCGCTGATCAGGGCGATGGAGGGCGATTTGAGCATGTACGTGACCTGGGCGATATCGCGCAGGGCGTCGTAGGCGGGTTCTTCGAGCGGCGCGATGATGATCGTCAGGATGTTGGGCTGGGTCAGTCCCAGCGCGCCGTGAATATGGCGGCCCGCGCACATTCCTTTGGCCGGGATGTGGCTCATCTCGTCGTACTTCAGCGCGATTTCCTCCGCCGTCCCTTCGTTCGACCCGCTGCCTACGATCAGGACGCTGCGCGCGTCGCGATAGCGTCTGGCCAGCAGTTCCGCGCGGTGGCTCACCCAGTCGAACATGCCATCCATCTTGTCGGCGGTGGCGAACAACCGCGCCCGCAGGTCATCCCAATCGCGCGCGCCTGGGCGAGTTAGCGCGCCGATCTCGAGCGCCAGCCAGATCGAGACGGCGAGCCGCGTCGTATAGTGGAAGGTATCGGACCCGCCGGTGTCGAAGCCGCCCGCACAGACGATCGTCTCGTCACACTTCTGCGTGATCGGGCTGCCGGCAATGCTGGTGAACGCGACCTGGTACGCGCCGAGTTCTTTGGCTCTGGCCGCCGCCCGGTTGCTGTCGACGGTGCTGCCGCTCCCGGAATAGGAGAAGAAGACGGTTTTGGAGAAATCGATCGGGTGACCGTATTTGACGTACTCCAGCGAATCCAGGTCGCGCGCGTTCCAGCGCGCGAAATCCCAGAACGCGCCCGACGCCGTTTGAGCCACGAATTGCGATGTTCCCAGGCCGTGCCCCGCCATGCCGGTGAAGCCTTTCTCGACCAGCTTGCGCGCGATGCGCGGCACGACGTCCCGATTCAACTCGAAGGTGCCGCGCAACGCAGCGCCCTGGCTCTTGATGTCACCATACAGATTGAACGGGTGGGCGGTCTGCGGTTGGGTCCCCAGGGCGCGGTACATGATGGGATGCTCCGCCGTGCCCTCGATCAAGGGCCGGATGTCGCCTTCGATGCCCCACTGTTTGATGCGCTTGCCCGCTGCGCGTTCGGTCTCGGTCATGCTCTTCTCCTCTGTGGTCAACTGGTCTGTGATTGCGTTGCTACACCAACCGCGTGGCGCAGGATTTCTTCCTGGCTGGTCGTAGCGGTCTCCAGGGTCGCGACGATGCGCCCGTCCCGCATGACCAGCACCCGGTGCGAGAGCCCGAGCAGCTCCGGGATCTCCGACGAGATCAGCAAGACCGCCCGCCCGCGCGCCACTTGATCGGCAATGAACTGGTACACCTCGAACTTCACCCCCACATCGATGCCCTGGGTGGGCTCGACGAAGACCAGAATCTCGGGGTCGATCACCAGGCAGCGAGCGAGCGCCACCTTCTGTTGGTTGCCGCCGCTCAGGTTCAGGACCTGCTGTTCCATCGTCGGGGTCTTGATGGCCAGCGAGTCGATCTGCTGGGTCGCCAGCTCCCGCTCGCGCTTGAGATTGAGGAACCCCAACCGGTTCGTAATCGCCGGCAGCACGGCCAGGCTGATGTTGCGCCGCACGGATAGCTCCTGGAAGATGCCTTCCGCTTTGCGATCTTCCGGCAGGTAGCCCACCCGGTTGGCAATCGCCTTCCAGGGGGCGGGGCGGTAGGGCCGGCCATCGACCGTGATCGTGCCCTGGCTGGTCCGAAGATCGCCAAACAGGGCTTTGCCCAGCTCGGTCTTGCCGCTGCCGGACAGCCCTGCCACGGCCAGCACCTCGCCCCGGTGCAGGGTGAAGCTGATGTCATGCAGCAGCCCCTTCACCGCGATCCCTTTGACATCCATCACGACGTCCTGCGCCGGCGTGCCGCGCTGGGGATACACCGATGAGAGCTTGCGCCCGATCATGTCTTCCACCAGCGAGTCGTAGGTGACGCTCGCCAGCGGGTTCGTGCTGATATGGGCGCCGTCGCGCAGGACCGTGACCGTGTCGGCCAGTTGGAAGATCTCGTTGAGACGGTGCGAGACATACAGGAACGTCACGCCCTGCGCCTTCAGGCTGAGAATGATATCGAACAGCGCCTCGGTCTCCACCCGGTTGAGGGCGGAGGTGGGCTCATCCAGAATCAGCAGGCGGCTGTCGTTGACCAGCGCCTTGCCGATCTCCACGATCTGCTTCTCGCCAACCTTCAGGCTCCCCACGGGCTGCCTGGGCGACAGGTGCCCGGCTTGCAGCCGCTGCAGAATCCGCGCCGTTTCCGCTTCCATCGCGCCGAGATCGAGCAGCCCCAGGGAGGACCGGATCTCGCGGCCCAACAACATGTTGTGGGCAATACTGCGATCCGGCAGCAGGTTGAACAACTGGTAGATGGTCGTCACGCCACTCTGGAGGGCATCTCGCGGGGTCTGCGGATTATAAGGCTGCCCGTCCAGTGTGATGTTCCCCGCGTCGCGGCGCACGGCTCCAGCGAGGATGTTGATCAGCGTGCTCTTGCCCGCGCCGTTCTCGCCGACCAGGGCGTGCACCTGGCCGCGCTGAATCTCGAACGATACGCCGGCCAGCGCCTGGACGCCCGGATAGGCTTTGCTGAGGTGCTCGATCGTGACGAAGCTCATAGCCGTAGCGTTCGCAGTCGATCCATTGACAGCGCCACGACCAGGATCACGCCCGACACGATGTTCTGGGTGTAGATGTCGATGCCGAGCAGGACCATGCCGTTGTTGATCGAGGTCAGAAAGATGGCGGCGACCAGCGTGCTGAACACCTTGCCGCGCCCGCCTCTCAGGCTGGCGCCGCCCAGCACGACCGCCGTCAGGATCGGGAACAGGAAATCGGCCCCCATGCCGGCTGTGGCGGTGCCCTGCCGCGCGACCTGCATGATCCCTGCGAAACCGGCCAGGGCACCGGCCACGACAAATGTCGCGATGCGGATGCGATCGACCTTGATGCCCGACAGCCACGCCGCGCGCTCATTGTTGCCAACGGCGTACACGCGCGCGCCATAGGCTGTGTAGCGCAGCACGATGAAGGCGATGATGTAGCACGCAAACAGGATGATGACCGGAACAGGCACCCAATCTCCCAGCACGCGATTGCGCGACAGAAACTCGATCTTGTCGATGGGATCGTTGCCACGTTCCCCGTAGATCGTCTTGCCCTGTGTGATCGTGAAGGCGATGCCGCTGAGGATGCTCGAGGTGCCGAGCGTGGTGATGATGGCGTTGATCCGGAGCTGGGTGACGATCAGGCCGTTGGCCAATCCCACGAGGGCACCTACGACCAGCGCGGCGAGCGCCGCCGGGATGGGCGCGAAACCCTGGTTGACCATGGCCTCGCCCATGACCACGCCCGACAGGCTGATCACTGCCGCGGCGGACAAATCCATATCGCCCATCAGGATCACGAAGTGAGCGCCAATCGCCGTGATGCCGATGATGGCAGCCTGCCTGAGAATCGTGAAGATGTTGTCGGTCGTGGCGAAATTATCCGTCGCCAGTGTCAGGTACACGGCCCACAAAAAGAACATGACCACAAAGCCATATTCGGCCAGAGAATGCATAATCCGGCGCTGCCCGGAGCCGGACATCGTAGTCGATAAGCCCGTCAAGCTCGTCCTCCTTCACAAGCCGATACACGATGAGGGAGCGATCCGGTTTCCCCAGACCGCTCCCTGCCAGACGGCGGCGCTTATTCTTCGGCTGCCAGCGTCTCGGCCGTGATCAGGTTCACCGGCACCGCGATGTTCTGCGGAATTTCCGCTTGCGCCAACAGCTTGACCGCCGCGTCGATGGTCATCTCACCGGTACGGGCGGGGGCGGTATCGACCGTGCCCTTGTACATCGTGTCTTCTGCGATGAGGTCAATCGCCTGTTGCTCGGCGTCGATACCCACGATGATTACGTCGTCACGCCCGGCGTTCTCGAGGGCCTGCAGCGCGCCCAGCGCGCCTGCGTCATTGATGCTGACGACGACATTGATATCGGGATGCTCGATCAGCGCGGTTTCCATCGAGGTCAGCCCATTGTCAGCCGTGCCGCCCAGGTAGTTGCCCACGATTTCCGCGTCCGGCGCGATCTCCTCAATCGCGGCCCGGATGGCATCCGCCCGGATGACCACATTCGCGATGTCCGGATAGTCGAGGATGGCGACCTGCGCCTCGCCCTCGAGTTCTTCGTTGATCAGCTCGGCCGCGTACTGGCCCGCGGCGTAGCCCATGTCGGCGTCTTCAACGCTGATCGTGACGCCGCCCAGGTCGGCCATATCGCGACCCGCGTACTGCACGATCATCACGCCCGCCTCGGCCGCTTCTTCCAGCGCCGACTGCACGCTGGGCGGATCGAACAGGCAGACCACGATCACCTGCGCGCCATCGCTGACGAAGTTCTCGATCCCGGAAATCTGGGTTTCCACGTTGATCTCGGAATCGAACGTGCGCACATTCAATCCCTTCTCCGTGGCGTAGGCTTCCGCGCTCTCGGCAACCGTCGAGTGATATTCCGTCGAATAAGTGCAGGCCACGACGCCGATGAAGCCATCCTCACCGAGCGCTTCGAGAGCCGCCTCCAACTCTTCCTCGGTCACTTCCAGGTCTTCTGCGGTGCCGAGCTCCGGTGGTTCCTCTTCGTCGCCATCGTCCTGGGCCATCGCCACCATGGACGCCATCGAAAGCAGGGCGATCAACAAGATGCTAACCAGCAGTTTCAGGTGTTTCACGGTAACCCTCCTCAAATTACATTCATCCGGATGGGAAAAACAGCAGGCAATGGTTGGTTAGTTTTCCTCCTCTGGTGACTCGCTTTCCACAATGCCGATCAGTTCCTTGACCGTGATTTCGTCGCTAATGAGGACATTGACGTATTGGCCGCGCAGCGCACCGAGCAGCGGCGCGATCTTGTCGCTGCCCCCGGCGACGCCGATACGCAGCCGGCTCTGGAGAAGGTCGCCCAGGGCGATCCCAATCGTGCGATCGGCAAACGGCGCGATGACTTCCGCGCCCGCCTGGTCGAAAAACCGCCCGCAGATGTCGCCGACAGCGCGCCCCTGCAGAGAGGCAAGCTCATCCAGCTCGATCAAGCCCGCCTGCGCATAGAGCAGGTCGCTCTCCAACGATCCCAACCCGATGACGACCACATCCGCCCCTTGTGTGAGCGACAGCGCGTGGCTCAACACCGCGTTGGCCTCGATGAATTCACGCGCGCCGCCAGCGCGCTTGCCCAGGATGGCTGGCGCGCTGACGTAATACACCCGCCCGCCCAGCGCGTCGGCGGCCTTGCGGGCGATCTCGTTGTAATCGATGCTGTGCGCTTCGTGGCCGATGTTGCCCATCGCCTGCACGATCTCCAGGCCTGGAACGGGGTATTTGGGCAGGGCATCGACCAGTTCGCGCAAGGTGCGCCCGCAGCCCAGCACGAGCCGCTGCCCCGGCTGCAGGCGCTCGCTCAGGTAGTGCGCCGCGGCGCGCCCGATGCTGGCCCGGATCGCGTCGGGCCGGTCGCTGAAGGTTGGGGCAATGACCACGTCGAGCAGGTGAGGAAAATGGTCGCGCAGCCGCTGGGCGAACGCCCCCCTGGTCACCCGCGGATCGTGGATGCGGATTTCGACAACGCCCAGACTGCGCGCCAGGGCCAGATCGCGCGAGACCATGCTGCGCGAAATGCCGATGCTGCGGGCGATCTCGGCCTGCGTCCGGTTTTGCAGGTAGTAGGCGCGCGCCACTTCGATCAGCCGCGCCAGGTGATCATCGGCGTTGTTCACAAATGTTCTTTCACAAATGTTCGTTTTGAGTATGATATGATTTACGGGCTACATTTGTCAAGCGATTGGGTCATACTGCCATGAAGCCACTCATTCTGATCACGAACGACGACGGCGTGTTTTCGCCGGGGCTGCGGGCCGCCGCCGAGGCAGTGGCCGGACTTGGGGGGTTGATCATCGCGGCGCCGCGCCACCAGCAAACCGGGATGAGCCGCGCGCTGCGTGCGGACACCGGCGAGGATCTCATCGAACAGGCGACTATTCAGGTGAATGGGCGCGCTCATCCGGCGTATGGAATTCACGCCACGCCCGCCCTGGTGGTCGTCTACGCGGCGGTTGCGATTGCGCCTCGCCCGCCGGACCTGTGTATCAGCGGGATCAATTACGGCGAGAATATCGGCATGACAATATCGGCCAGCGGCACAGTCGGCGCGGCATTGGAAGCTGCCGTGATCGGCATCCCCGCGCTGGCCGTGTCGCGCGGCGCGCCGATCGAGCTTCACGGGGCGCCTGACTACCGCGACCTGGATTGGTCGGCGGCGCGCAGGGTGACTCGTCTGCTGGCCGAACGGATACTGCGTCTGGGACTGCCGCCGGGCACGGATGTGCTGAACGTGAATGTACCCGCCGGCGCGACCGAGCGCACCGAAATCCGCCCAACGGTGCAGAGCCGCCAGCGGCACGTCTATTTCGCGCGGCCCCAGCAGCAGGATGCCGCGCAGGGTCTCGCGCTGTCCCTGGCTAACCTCGTCGATCGGGCGACTCTGGAACCCGACAGCGACATCCAGGCGTTTCTGATCGACAACGTCGTGTCGGTATCGCCCCTCACGGCCCGGTCCGCCGCGCCGGCCACCCCACACGATCTGCTGCGCTACGTCAGCCGGGAGTAGACCGTCGCCCGCCAGCGAACGACAGCCCACTGCAGTAGATCGGCCCGGTGCGCGGGCCAGGATCGCTCTGGGTAAGCGGTCCCCGGCATTCCGGCGGGTTATTTGCCCGAGCCGAGCGTCAGACCCTGGATGAAATAGCGCTGCAGGAAAACGAAGACCAGCACAGTCGGCAGGGTCGCCAGCAGCGCGCCCGCCGTGATCAACGGCCAGTCGGTGACGTATTGCCCCTGGAGTGTCGCCAGCCCCGCCGTGACCGGCCGCAGCGAATCCGATTGCAGCAGGATCAGCGCCCAGAGGAAGTCGTTGAACACCCAGGTAAATTCGAGCGTCGCCAGTGCCGCCAGCGAGGGCAGGCTCAGCGGCAGCATGATCTGCCAGTAGATGCGGAACTCGCCACAGCCGTCCACGCGCGCCGCGTCGAGGATCTCGCCCGGCACGGTCCGCATGAAGTTGCGCATCACGAAGGTGCAGAACCCAAGCTGGAACGCGATGTGAATCAGGATCAACGCC
>Ga0123333_10004865_pt1 | contig 12394 bp, 11 predicted proteins | sample BioC12SIPDNA_3_FD_89957 | JGI IMG/M metagenome (GOLD analysis project Ga0123333, IMG submission 89957) | Anaerobic biogas reactor microbial communites from Washington, USA - Biogas_R2_B C12 SIP DNA | ecosystem: Engineered > Bioreactor > Anaerobic > Unclassified | place: Washington, USA...
CCGCGGCCACCGCCGCCGCCACCAGCCCCTCGGGGTGGTGGGTGGCGTGCGCCAGCCCGGCCCGGCGCGCCTGGCGCGCGTAGAGGTTGCGGCCCGTGAGCATCATGTCGAGGGCGCGTTCCAGGCCCACGCGCTCGGGCAGGCGCACGGTGCCGCCCAGCCCCGGCAGCAGGCCGAGCTGCACCTCGGGCAGGCCGAAGCGCGTGCCGGGGCCGGTGCTGGCGATGACGTAGCGCCCCGCCAGCGCCAGCTCGGTGCCGCCGCCCATGCAAGCGCCGTCGACCGCCACCACCAGCGGCTTGCGCCAGCGTTCGATGCGCTCCAGCAGCGCGTTGCCCTCGTGGATCGCCGCCACCACCTGCTCGGGCGTGTCGTACCTCAGGAACGAGGCGATGTCGGCGCCGGCCAGGAAGGCGCCCGGCCGCGCGTTGGCCAGCACGGCGCCGCGCACGCCGTCGTCGGCGTCGAGCTCGTCGATGGCCGCCGCCAGGGCGCGCAGGAAGGCGTCGGTGAGCACCGCCACGCTGCGCTCCGGCTGGTCGATCCACAGGAGCGCCACGTCGCCCCGGCGCTCGACGCGCAGGCCGCTCACGCGCCCACCCGCTCGAGGAGCATGGCGTGGCCCTGCCCGCCCGCGGCGCAGGCGGTGACGAGCGCGAAGCGGCCGTCCTCGACGTGCAGGCGGTGCGCCGCCGTGGTGACCAGCCGGGCGCCGGTGGCGCCGAACGGGTGCCCCAAGGACACGGAGCCGCCCCAGGGGTTGACGCGCTCGAGGTCGACCTCGCCGAACGCCCCCGGCAGCCCCAGCGCCTCGCGCCCGAACGCCGCGCTCCCCCAGGCGCGCAGCACCGCCAGCACCTGGCCGGCGAACGCCTCGTGGATCTCGATGACGTCGATGTCGGCGAGCGTCAGGCCGTGGCGCGCCAGCAGCCGCGGCGCGGCGTAGGCCGGCCCCAGGAGCAGCTCGTCGCCGGGGTCCTGGGCCACGAAGGTGAAGCCGGTGATGCGCGCCAGCGGGCGCCGCCCCTCGGCGGCCGCGCGCTCCTCGGCCATCAGCACCACCGCCGCGGCGCCGTCGGTGAGGGGGCTGGCGTTGCCGGCCGTGACGGTGCCGAACGGCTTCACGAACGCCGGCTCGAGCTTCGCGAGCCTCTCCAGGCTGGTGTCCTCGCGCACGCCGTTGTCGCGGCTCACCACCGCGCCCGAGGGCGGCACGCTCACGGGCACGATCTCGTCGGCGAGGTGGCCCGCCTGCCGCGCCGCCACCGCGCCCTGGTGCGACCGGAACGCGAAGGCGTCCTGCTCCTCGCGCGTGACGCCGAAGCGCGCCGCCAGGCGGTCGGCGCTCTGTCCCATCGACTCGCCGGTGGTGAACTCGGCGATGACGGGCGCCTGCGGCAGCAGCTGACGCGGCTTCAGGCCCCTGAAGAAGGCCAGCCAGTCCTGAGGCCCCTTGTAGCGCCGGCTCTCGAACAGGCGCCGGCGCACCTCGCGCTCGAAGCCCACCGGCACGTCGCCGAGCATCTCGACGCCGCCCGCCAGGGCCGTGTCGGCGTGCCCCGCCTGGATGGCGAGCGCGGCGTCGGCGATGGCGCGGTTGGCCGAGATGCACGCCACCGTGACGGTGTGCGCCGGCACGCGGTCGGGCACGCCGGCGGCCAGGGCGGCGTCGCGGGCGACGTTGCTGGTGGCGACGTTCTGCACCACCGTGCCCAGCACCACCTGGTCGACGTCCGACGGCGCCAGGGCGGCCTTGGTCATGACGCCCGCCAGCGCCATGCGCGCCAGGTCGTAGGAGACGAGCGCCTGGTAGTCGGTGCCGGCGCGGCTGAACGGCAGCCGGGCGCCGGCCACCACCACGACCTCCCGACCCGGGCGCCCCCGGGGCCTCGCACTCGTTCCGCTCATGTTGAGGCGAGTCTACAACCCGGCGAGCAGCCCCTCGAGCTCGGCGTCGGCCTCCGGCCGCGCGCCGAAGCGCTCCACCACCCAGCCGGCCAGGCGGTTGGCGCCGCGCGCGGCCTCGGCGGGCGGGGCGCCGCGCAGCCACGCCGCCAGGAAGGCGCCGGCGTAGGCGTCGCCGGCGCCGGTGGCGTCGACCACCGTCCGCGCCGAGGTCGGGAAGTGCGTGCCCTCCCCGTCGGCGTAGAGGTACGCCCCCTCGTCGTCGAGCTTGAGCATCACCAGCGCCCCCGGGTAGAGCTCGGCCAGGCGCGCCGCGATGTGATGCGGGTCGGCCTGGCCGCTGAGGATCTCGCCCTCCTCGAGGTTGGGGAACAGCACGCTCACGCCCAGGTCGGTGGTCAGCTCCAGGAAGCGCTCCACGCCCATGGCGTCGATCATCTGGAACGAGCCGGGGTCGAGCGACACGCTGCCGCCGGCGGCGCGCACCAGCCGCGCCGCCTCGCGCGAGGCCTGGCGCGGCGGGTCGTCGAAGAACGACCAGGCGCTGAGGTGCAGGTGGCGCGCCGCCCCCAGCACGTCGCGCGGCAGCTCCTCGGGCAGCAGGTAGTGGTCGGCGCCCTTGCCCGACACCATCGAGCGCTCGCCCGAGTGGTCGATCCACACCGCCACCGCGCCCGTCAGGTGCTCGTCGGTGAACGCCCAACGCGCCCGCACCCCCTCGGCGCGCAGCTCCTCCTGGGCGAGGTCGCCGAAGCGGTCGCGGCCGATCTTGCCCACGAAGGTGGTGGGCAGCCCGCAGCGCCGCGCCCACACGGCCACGTTGGCGGCGCTGCCGCCGGGCGCCAGCAGCACGTCGCCGAAGAGGTCGCCGCCCTGCAGCAGCTGGGCCTGGGTGCGGATCAGCACGTCCCAGGCGTAGTCGCCGACCACCACCAGGGGCGTCGGCTCGAGGGCGGGGTCGGCGCTCACAGCCGCTCGAGGTCCCCCTGCAGCTCGGTGGTGGCGAGGGGGCCGTCCTCGCTCAGGTAGACGTCGACCTCGCTGCGGATGCCGTAGCTCGGGTAGTAGGCGCCGGGCTCGATGGTCACGCCGAGGCCGGGGCGCAACAGGCGGAGGTCGCGGGTCTCGAAGTCGTCGAGGTGCGCCGCCCGCCCGTGGGTGGCGTCGAGCCCCAGGCTGTGGCCGGTGCGGTGGGTGAACGCCGCGCCGTGGCCCGCCGCCTCGAGCACCTGCCGCGCGGCGCGGTCGACCTCGGCGCCGGTGGGCCAGCGCCCCGCCTGGTACGCCTCGGCGATGGCGCGGAACGCCGCGTCGCGCGCCTCGCGCACCGCCTCCCACGCCGCCTCCACCTCGGGCGCGGGCTCGCCGAACACGCCCATCCAGGTCACGTCCGCGTAGGGCGCCTCGGGCCGGTCGACCTTGGCCCACAGGTCGATCAGCACCACGTCGCCGGGCGCGAGCACCGCGTCGCGCTCGCCGGGGATGGGGTGGTAGTGCGGGTCGCCGGCGTGGGCGCCGAAGCTGACGTTGGGCGCGTGGTCGTAGACCAGCCCCAGGGCGTCGAAGCGCGCCGTGATGAGCGCCTGCACCTGCGTCTCGCTGACCCCGGCGCCGGCCGCGCAGCGCTCGGCCAGGAAGGCGAACGCCTCGTCCTTGGCCGCCACCACCCCGGCGGCGGCCGTGAGGTGGTCGTCGAGCTGCGCGGGCGTCCACAGCTCCAGCACCTGCGCCACGTCGCCCGAGCTCACCACCTCCACGCCGGTGGCGCGCACGCGCTCGACGGTGCCCGCGTCGACGGTGCCGACGTAGGGGTTGTCGCCCTCCGGCGAGTACTCCATGGCCACGCGCCTAGCGCCGTCGAGCAGGCGCGTGAGCGTCTCGTCGAAGCTGCGGCGGCTGGAGTAGCTCACGACCTCGACGGGCAGGTCGGCCTTCAGCGAGCCGCGCTCGATGGCGTGCACCGCCAGCGTGGGCCGCCCCGCGGCCGGCACGTACAGCAGCACGCGGCGGCTGGCGACGTTCCCCTCCAGCAGCGGCCGCACCAGCGGCTGCGCCAGCGGGTTGCTGCGGCGGAAGTCGTAGATCAGCCAACCGTCGAGCGATTGGCGCCTGAGCTCGGCCTGGATCCGTTCTAGACGGTGCATGGCGGGATGATAGCGCGCCCGCCGGGCGGCCTCGGGCACGCGCGGGCGCGTGCACGCCCCCGGCCTGGGCGGCCGCCCTCCCGGACCGGCGGCGCGCCCCGGCGTTAGACTCGTCTCGACGAGGCCGCCGAGCGCAGCGCCGGCACGGCGGCCGGGCTCGCCGGCCCGCGGCGCCCCCGACGAGTTGCGGCCCGAGCCACCGGAGGGAAGACCTTGAGGCCCATCGACCGCGTCTCAGTCCAGGCCGAGCTCGACCGGCGGCTGGGACAGCCCCACTACCTGCACCTCGAGACCACCACCGGCTCCTACACCAAGCTGGGGCCGGAGAAGAAGTCGCCCGTCATCGCCTTCGTGCGCAACGCGCTCCTCACCTACGAGCGCGGCACCGTCACGGGCGACGGCCCCTACCGCGTCGGCCTCAAGCTCGACCAGGGCTGGGTGTACGCCGACGGCCTCACCGACTTCGAGGTGAACGAGCGCGACGAGCTGCTGCTGGCCGGCCTCGACTGCGAGGGCCAGCTGACCATGGCGCTGCAGCTCTCCCCCAACCCGTTCCGCGAGGGCGAGGGCGACCGGTGAGCCGCGACGCCGGCAGCCCGGTCACCACGCCCCCGGCCGCGAGCGCCGCGGCCACCGTCACGCGCCCCTACGACCCGGCCGAGGAGCGCGGCATCCTGGTGGTGCTCCCCCACCCCGACGACGAGTCGTTCGCGGCGGGCGGTACCCTGGCGCGCGCCGCCGCGGCGGGCGTGAAGACCACCTACCTGTGCGGCACCTACGGCGACATGGGCCGGCGCATGGGCCGCCCCGCCTTCACCAACCGCGAGGCGCTGCGCGACGTGCGCACCGCCGAGCTGAAGGACGCCTGCCAGGTCCTGGGCTGCGACGTGCGCTTCATGGGGCTGCGCGACAAGTGCATCGAGTTCGAGGACCCCGAGGCGGTGGCGGCCAAGGTGCGCGAGGCGATCGAGGAGCTTCGCCCCTCGGCCGTGGTGACCTTCTACCCGGGCCACGGCGTGCACCCCGACCACGATGCCCTGGGCCACGCCACCGTGCTGGCCGTGCGCGGGCTGGCGGCGGGCGAGCGCCCGCGCCTGCTGGCGGTGGCGATCGGCGAGCGCGACGAGCTCCTGAGCGCCCTGGGCCAGCCGCACCTGGAGTGCGACATCACGGCGTTCGCCGACCGCAAGCTCGACGCCCTGCGCGCCCACCGCAGCCAGACCGAGGCGATGTTCGCCCACTGGGACGAGCAGGGCATCGACGGCGCCGAGGACGCCCAGTCGAAGGCGTTCCGCGACGAGTTCGTGACGCGCGAGCGCTACTACGTGCTCGACCCCGACGTGCCCACGCTGCTCGAGGCGCGCGCCTGACGCAGGCGCCCCGCGCCTAGACGGAGCGCGCCTCCGGCGCGAGAGGCCCGCGGCGCCGTGGTCGCTTCCACGGCGCCGCGGGCCGGACCTCGGCACGTGCCCCCCGCCCGCCGCGCGGCGGCGGAGGAGGTCAGTCGCGCGGCCCCTGCGGCTCCTCGGGGCGCTCGGGCGGCAGCGGCGCGTCGTGCCCCTGGCCGGTGGGCGCCGGGGCGCCGCTCGCGCCCGTGGTCGCCGGCGGCGTCGGGGCGGCCGGGGCCGCCGGCACGTCGCTGACGCCAGCACCCTCGGCGCGCACGATCTGCTGGTCCTGCGAGCCGGGCGCGGTCGGCACCACCGGGGACGGGGCCGCCGTAGCGGGACGCCGCCCGAAGCCGCCACGCGTCAGCAGCACCGCGCCGCCGCCGATGAGCAGGATCGGGAGCAGCCAGCCGCCGCCGTCCATCAGCGACATCAGCGCCAGCACGCCCAGGCCGCCCGCGGGCCAGATGGCCCAGGCCTGCGGCTGCACCGGCAGGCGCGTCAGGGCGTAGAAGGTCAGCGCCAGGCCGCCCAGGAACACGAAGCCGTCGGCGCGGCCCAGCAGGTCGCCGAGGCCCGCCACGGCCGCCAGGCTGGCCATGGTGCCGGCCGGGATGATGGCCCACCAGCGCCGCCGGTCGGCGCGCCACACCACCGCGAACGCCAGGCCGATCAGGGCGAGGAAGAGCGCCCCGCCGGTGCGGCCGGGCAGCAGCGCGGCCAGGGCGAGGCCCGCCACCGGCAGGGCGGCGAAGCGCATGGCGGCGCGGCCGGTGCGCCGGCCCTCGCTGTAGAGGTAGTAGGCCAGGCCGCCGAACAGCAGCGCCCCCAGCACGTTGCCGAACAGGTTCAGGCCGAAGTTGCCGACGAGCGCCAGCACGCCCACGCCGACCAGGATGAGGCCGGGGAGCAGCTTGTTGCCCTTCAGGTCGTCGAAGTCGAAGCGGTCTTCCATGCGTTCCTCCTAGAGTTGTCGTGCCCTCGGGCGGGTGCGGCTCCCTCGGGTGTCGCGGTCGCCCGCACCGTGAGCGGCGCCTGCCGCCCGGTCGGGGCTCCCTCGGTACCAGCAAGGTACGGCGTAGCCCCTGGAGCGCGAATCGGCGGTGAGGGGGGCTACCAGCTAGCCCCTCGGGAGTAGCCCGCGGTCATCCGAAAGGTGGAGGCGGCGCAGGGGCGGCCCGGTTAGGCTGGGCGGACGGCCGGTCCCGGCACGCGCGCCCCGGCGCGCCACCGTAAGCGAGCCCGTCGCGGATCGGCCGACGGAGCCTGAGATGACCGAGACCACCCCAGACCCACGTCCCATCCGCGTCCTGCTGGTCGACGACCACACCGTCGTGCGGCGCGGCCTGCGCCTCGCGTTCGACCTCGAGCCCGACCTCGAGGTGGTGGGCGAGGCCGCCAACGGCCAGGAGGCCGTGGAGCGGGTCGCGGAGCTCACCCCCGACGTGGTGGTCATGGACCTGCTGATGCCCGTCATGAACGGCGTCGACGCCACCCGCGCCATCCGCCGCGACCACCCCGAGGTGGAGGTGGTGGCGCTCACGAGCGTGCTGGAGGACCGCCTCGTCATCGACGTCGTGGAGGCCGGCGCCAGCGGCTACCTGCTCAAGGAGACCCGCCCCGACGAGCTGTTCGAGGCCGTGCGCGCCGCCGCCCGCGGGGAGGTGCGCCTCGACCCCCGCGCCCAGCAGCGCCTGGTGCGCGAGGTGCGCGCCCCCGAGGTGCGCGAGGCGCTCACCGAGCGCGAGCTCGAGGTGCTGAAGCTGATCGCCGCCGGCGCCAGCAACAAGGCCATCGCGCAGCAGCTGGGCATCAGCGAGGCCACCGTGAAGTCGCACGTGTCGAACCTGCTCTCGAAGCTCGGCCTCAAGAGCCGCACCCAGGCGGCGCTCCACGCCATCCGGGAGGGGTGGGTGGTGCGTGAGCCATGACGGCGCCGGCGCGCCGCCCGCCGACGGCGAGATGCGTTGGCACCACCGCCTCTCGGCGCGCCTGACCCTGCTGCTGCTGGGGGCCGTGTTCGTGCTGGCGGTGGCCACCGCCGTGCTGCTGTGGCGCGCGCTCGCTGCGGTGGGCATCGACGCCGCCGGCTTCGACCCCACCGGCCAGCTCGGCGCGGCGGGCGACCCCGCCACGGTGGGCGAGGCGCTGGCGGGCGCCGACCGCGCCACCGTGGCCGCCATCCTGCGCAGCACCCTCATCAACCTCGCCGTGGTGGTGGCCGTGACGCTGCTGGCCGCCACCGCCTTCTCGCGCGCGCTGCTCGTGGAGCCGATCGCGCGCCTCACCCAGGCCAGCCGCGCCCTGGCGGCCGGCGACCTGTCGGCGCGCGTGGGCTCCACCGACCCCTCCGAGCTCGGCGAGCTGTCGCGCTCGTTCGACGCCATGGCCGCCAGCATCGCCGGCGCCCAGGACCGACTGGAGGCGCAGGTGGCGGCGCGCACCACCGAGCTGCGCTCGCTGCTCAAGCTCTCCAACACCATCGCGCTCACCACCGACCTGATGCCGGCGCTGGAGGCCGTGCTCGACCAGCTGGTCGAGGCGGGCCGCACGCGCTGGGCCGAGGTGCTGGAGCTGGAGCCGAGCGGGCGCCTCGTGACCCTGGTGCGCCGCGGCGACCCGCCCAGCGTGCCCGACCTCAAGCCCGGCCTGCCGACCATCGGCCCCGAGCCGACGCCGCTGGCCGCGGACCTCGCGCCGCACGCCGTGGTGGAGGGCGACGCCCTGGCGCTGCCGCTGCGCGTGCGCGACCGCGTGGTGGGGGTGCTGCAGGCCGTGGCGCCCGAGGGCGAGGGCTGGGACGAGGAGCGCCTGCGCTGGGTGGGCGGCCTGGCGGCGCAGGCGGCGGTGGCCATCGAGAACGCGCGCCTCTACGAGCTGGCGCGCGACGAGGCCGCCAACGAGGAGCGCCGCCACCTGGCGCGTGAGCTGCACGACTCCGTGAGCCAGGCCATCTACTCGGTGGTGCTCACGGCGCACGCGGCGCAGAAGCACCTGCCGGCCGAGGCCACGCGCTCGTCGCAGGCGCTCGACGCCGTCATCGAGCTGGCCGAGGCGGCGCTCGCCGAGATGCGCGCCCTGATCTTCGAGCTGCGCCCCGAGGCGCTCGCCGAGGTCGGCCTGATGGGCGCGCTCCACCGCCAGCTCGACGGCCTCGAGCTGCGTCACGGCCTGAAGACCGAGCGGCGCTTGGGCCCCGAGCCCGAGCTGCCGTTCAGCGCCAAGCAGGTGCTGCTGCGCGTGGCGCAGGAGGCGTTCCACAACGTCACCAAGCACGCTCACGCCACCACCGTCACCGTCGAGGCCGAGCCGGCCGGCAGCGAGCTGCTGCTCACCATCACCGACGACGGCGTGGGCTTCGACCCCACCGCCGCCTACCCCGGCCACCTGGGGCTCACCTCGATGCACGAGCGCGTGGCGTCGCTCGACGGCCACCTGCACATCGACAGCGAGGCCGGCGCCGGCACCAGCGTCACGGTGCGGGTGCCGGTCGGCGACGCCGCGCTGCAGGCGCTCCAGGAGGCGGCCGGCGACGACGCCGCGGCCGCGAGCGCCGACGCGGACGAAGGCGCGGACGGGGGCCGCGCGTGAAGCAGGACCGCCTCGGCATCCTGCTGCTGCTCGTCGGCGCGCTGATGCTCGTCACGCGCGTGCAGCCCGGCAACCTGCTCACCGAGCTGGTGTGGCTGGCGGGCTTCGCGCTGCTGGCGAGCTTCCTGTGGCGGCTGCTGGCCGGCCGCGCGCCGCTCGGGGTTCGGCTCGGCGCGCACGGCGGCCTGGCGATCGTGGCCGCCGCCAGCCTCGACGAGCTGGCGGGCTCGGCCTTCCTGGGCTTCCTGGGGCTGGCGTTCTGGCTCGTCTACCTGCACGGCAGGGGCGGGCGGCGGCGCACCGGCTGGGCGCTGATCCCGGCGGGCGTGCTCACCACCCTGGCGCTGGTGGCGGGCGTAGAGGCGCTGTTCCCGCGCTGGGACGGCGGCATCATCTTCCTGCTCGGCATGACCGCCACCTTCACCCTGATCTACCTGCTGCCCCGCGAGGAGGGCGGGGGGCGCTGGGCGCTGTGGCCGGCGCTGGCGTGGGCGGGCATCACCATGCTCGCCAACGACCCGGCTGGCGGCCTGGCGCGCTGGCTGCTGCCGCTGGCGCTCATCGGCGCCGGGGTGGCGATCCTCGGCTGGGCGCGGGGGCGCGGGCGGGGCTGAAGCGCGTGGCCCCCGCGCCGCGCGCACCCCAACGGAACGTGGCCCCGCTCGTCGGAGCGGGGCCACGGTGCTTGCGGGAGGCCTACCGGCTCAGCCGCGCCTCAGGGGTTCTGCTCGCGGTAGTCGGGCACCACGACCTGGCCGCTGGCGATGGTGTCGCGCACGGCCTGGAGCTCGTTGCGCACCGACTCGGGGAGGAGCCCCTCGTTGTAGGCGTCGATGGCGTAGCCCACCCCGTCCTCGGCCACGCCCAGCACCTGCAGGCCCGGGGTGAAGGTGCCGCGCGCCACGTCGTAGACGGCGTTGTAGGCGGCCACGTCGACGCGCTTGAGCATGCTGGTGAGGCCGTGGTTCATGGTGGCGGGGTCGCCGTCGGTGTCGCCCATGTAGTTCTGGTTGGAGTCGACGCCGATGAAGAAGAGCGGCTGGGTGCCCGCGCCGCAGGCGGCGGCGTAGGCGGGGTCCTTGGGCGCCTGCGCCACCGCCTCGGTGAGCGGCGTGGTGCGCGTGGGGCCGTTGGGGCGGTAGCAGCGCGTCTCGTTGACGAAGTCGATCACGCCCATGCCCGAGGCGCCCGCGGCGGCGAAGATGATGTCGGCGCCGCGCGCGGCTTGCTGGGTGGCGATCTGGCGGGCGGTGTCGGGGTCGTCCCAGGCGGTGAAGTCGTCGCCGACCATCTGCGACTCGACGCGGCACTCGGGGCAGGCGGCGCGCACGCCCAGCACGTAGCCCTGCTCGAAGTTGCGGATCAGGGGCACGTCCATGCCGCCCACGAAGCCGACCACGCCCGTCTGGCTCAGCTTGCCGGCCAGGTAGCCCACGAGGTAGGAGCCCTCCTGGTCCTTGAACAGCACGCTGCGCACGTTGGGGTTCTCGTTGGCGACCTCGTCGATCAGCACGAAGCGGGTGCCGGGGAACTCGGGCGAGGTCTCGTTGATGGCGTCGGCCTGCAGGAAGCCGGCGGCGACCACCAGGTCGAGCCGCGTGGCGGCCATGCGCCGCAGCGCGGTGGCGGTGGTGTCGGCGGAGCCGTTGTAGATGAGCACGTCGACGGCCGTCTCCCCCGCCAGTTCCTGCACCGCGCGGGTGAGGCCCGACCAGGTCCCCTCGTTGAAGGAGCGGTCGAACCAGCCACCACCGTCGAAGGTCACGGTTACCACCAGGTCCTGCCCGAAGGCGCTCCCGAGCAGGGGCGCCAGGGTCACCAGCATGGCGATGAAGAGCTTGCGCATCGAACTTCTCCTAACACGCCGCGCGGCGGGCGGCCGCGGGTAGCGTATACTGCGAACCGTTGTGCCATGCGGAAGGTTTCCACATCCCTCGAGCCCCTGGCCCTGGCCACGTAAGGTCGACGCATGAGGATCCAAGGTCAGATCGAGGAGGGCGTGCTGGTGAACCTCCTCCAGTACCTGAACCTCAACTCGGCCACGGGCGTGCTGCGCCTTCAGAGCGGGCGGGGGCTCCCCGGCGAGATCTACACCGACGGCGGGCAGGTCGTGCACGCCGCGCTGCGGGGCGTCGAAGGGGTGCAGGCGCTGGTGGCGCTGCTGGCGTGGCGCGAGGGGAGCTTCGGCTTCCAGTCGAACGTCCGTAGCCCGAAGCGCAGCGTGCATAAGCCGCTCGAGGCGCTGCTGCTCGAGGTGGCCTACGAGACCGACCACGCCGTCGACCTGGACGCCGAGCCGCTCGACGCCGAGACGGTGCTGGCCCCCGTCTCCCTCGACCCCTCGCAGGAGGGGAAGCGGGTGGCGCTGCCGCTGATGGCCATCCGCATCCTGCCCCACCTCGACGGCGTCAAGCCCCTCGGCGCCGTGGCCGAGCAGCTGGGCGTGAGCCTGGCCGAGGTGCGCGCGGCCGCCGCCGTCCTGCTCGAGAACGACCTGGCCTCCGTGGCCGAGGGGCGCCTGCTCGATGCGGGATTTATTAACACCCTGACCGATCTGGTGCGTGACATCATGGGGCCGCTGGCGGACATCGTCATGGACGAGTCGCTCGACACGCTGGGCGTGACGGCCTCCGCCGTTCCGGAGGTCAAGCTCCCCGCCCTGCTGGAGCTGCTCGAACAGGAGTTCCCGAGCCAGCTACGCGCGACGTTCACGGGGCGACTCGAGCCGCTGCTGCAGGCTCACGGCCTCAGACGCAGCCTCTGACCCCAGCGCGAAACGGTAACCGACCGCGACCGGCGTGCGCGTCGCCGCGGGCGTGCGGCCCCGGCCGCGCGAGACGCGCGAGGAGTGAGTATGGCCGATAAGTTCGTCGTGTACGTTTCCGCCCCGCCCCCGGGCGAGGCCGAGGCGGCAGCTCAGAAGCTGGCCGAGCTCCTCAAGCTCGACCCCCGCAAGGTCGAGGCGCTCATGCGGCGCCTGCCGGACGTCGTCACCCGCCCGGTCAGCGAGCGCGAAGCGGACGTGGCGGCCAAGCGCTTCCGCCAGGCGGGCTTCGCCGTCGAGGTCCGCGACGCCGTCGACGGTCGCCGCGTCGTGACCGCGTCCGAGCGCACCCCGTTCTCCAGCGCGCCCCCGCCCCCGGCGGTGGAGTGGGCCGACGAGGACGAGGAGGCGCTGGAGCGCCCCATCATCCGCCCCACCTTCGAGGACATCGACGAGGCGCCGCTGGCCACCGACGCCCCGGCGCCGCAGGACCCGGCCCCGAGCCCCGCCGCGTTCGAAGCCGACCCCTTCGAGGAGTCGCGCCTCAAGGACAGCTCGTTCGGCGCCGGCGCCTTCGGTTCCGGCGGCGCGGGCGCCTTCGC
>Ga0123333_10004866_pt1 | contig 12392 bp, 8 predicted proteins | sample BioC12SIPDNA_3_FD_89957 | JGI IMG/M metagenome (GOLD analysis project Ga0123333, IMG submission 89957) | Anaerobic biogas reactor microbial communites from Washington, USA - Biogas_R2_B C12 SIP DNA | ecosystem: Engineered > Bioreactor > Anaerobic > Unclassified | place: Washington, USA...
TCCTTATCCTGGCTTTTGCCGCCGCCGTCGCCGTTCAGACCCGGGTGCTCGCCTCTGCAGGCTCCCTGGTCTATCCCCCCGGGCCTACCCATCCCGTCGGCTGGGTCACGTCGTTTTTCCTCGTGGAAAGTCTGGCCTACGTCGCATTTTTCCTGGCGTGCTGGTTTGCGTTTCAATACGCGAGGGGGGACGAAGAGGCCGGCTTTTTCCACAGCTACATCATCGCGGCTTTCGTGTTGTTCAGCCTTTCCCAGGTGATTGGCGCCGTCTGGAGCTACCTGGGCTGGGCGGTCCCCTTTCACCTATCCTCGGACAGGCACTTCATTTCGGCCGCATTCTGGCTTTTCCTGGCCCTGTACCTGCATTTGAAGTTCCTCCCCGGCTGGCCCGCCCGCAAGCGGGCCCGATTGGTTGCCGCCTCCTTTTTCGCCGTCTTCTACTTCCGCTACATTCCGTATTTCCTGAGCAACCTCGACCGGTAGGGCCCTATGATTCCGAAGATTTGGGAATGCATTTCCAGCGTCAGAACAACCCTATGGCTGATCCTCGCCGCTATCGCGCTTCTGCTGACCGGAAGCGTCTACGTACGATCGAATGCAATGGGGTTTCATCCCCTGAACCACTCTCTGATGCAGGACTGGTTCCGGGAATGGGGGCTGCGGAACCTGGACCAGTCCTGGTGGTTTCCGGTGCTGGCCGCCATTCTGCTGTTGCTGGGCATCAACACGCTGTGCTGCGTGCTCGACCGGCTGGTTTTCCACTGGAGACGCCGCCGGCTGACGGGAACGAACGTTTTCCTCGTAAAAATCCTCCCCACCCTCATTCATTTGACCTTCGCCCTCATGCTCGCCGGCCATCTTTGCTCCATGGGCGTCGGCTTCCGGAGCCGGGACATGGAGTTTGTCAGCCGACCGGGGGAGACCGGCCTCTACGCCCTGCCGGGGAACGTCGCCATGGAGGTGGGGGAGCCGCTGTGCGAGTTTTATTCCGGGCCTTTCGCAGGCCGCATCCGCCAATGCCGGATCCGTCTGCGCTTCACAGCCCGAGGCGGAAGCGCGACCGAGGAGGTCGCCCTGGCCGAGCCGCTCCTTTGGAACGGGTACCAGATTCACATGAGCCAGGTATTTGGAGAAGGGCAGTTTGAGGCCTATTCCGTCCCCGATTTCCAGCTTCTGGTCAAAAGGGACCCGGGGCTCCGGATCCTGATGATCTGCTTCCCGGTTCTGATTCTCCTGACGCTTCTCTTCTATATCGGGGACAGGACCGTCCGCAAAACAAGGGCCTTTCCATCGGAATCCGATACGGCCTAAAACGGCAGGAGGCCGCCCGCGGATTAAACCGCGGACGTATGCCAGGGCGGATTGTTCCGCGACCCGACGCGCCGGGACACCGCCGACTCACGGGCGTAAATCCGACCCGTCCCGCCCGGCGGCTAGGAATACGACGTACAGATGAATTTCAGATCCGTGAATTCCTCCATGCCGCAGACCGAATCCGATTTCCCGATCCCGCTCTCTTTCACATTCCCTCCCCAGGGGAACTCGGGAGTCATCATTCTCGGCATGTTGATGAAAACGCTGTCAACGCGGAGCTCGTTGGTGATCCGTAAGGCCCTGCTCCCGTCTTTCGTCCACACGCCAGCGCACAATCCGTAACTGGAATCGTTGGCGAGCTGTATCGCTTCGTCCTCCGAAGAGAACTTCAGGATGCACGCAGCGGGCCCGAATATTTCTTCTTTCACAATAGTCATATCCTGCGTGCAGTCGGCCACGACCGTGGGCATCAGGAAATAGCCCCTGTCAAGCGGGGGGTTCGCGTATCGGGTGCCGCCGCATGCGATCCTGGCGCCCTCTTCCCTCGCGGTCTGGATGTAGTACTCCACCTTCTTCATCTGCTGCAGGTTCGCCATCGGTCCCATCATGGTGGACTCTTCCCACGGCAGTCCAACCCGGATCTTGTTCACCTCCTCGACAAACACCTCAACGAATCTGTCGTACACATTTTCCTGGACGTAGTACCTTCCGGGCGTCGAGCAGTTCTGGGCAGTGTTGCCGTAATGTCTTCCGGCCTGCAGCCTGGCTGCCTTTTCGACGTCGGCATCTTCGCAGACCAGGACCGGGTTGTTGCCGCCTAGTTCCATCACGCATTTCTTGGCCGTCTGGCTTGCGGCCTTGAGAATGACCTTCCCCGTATCGGTCGCTCCGGTGAAGCGCACCATGTCGACGCCCGGATGCGTCGCCAGAGCGTCGCCTACGATCCCTCCGGGCCCCGTGACCAGATTCATCACGCCTTCAGGGATGTCCGCCTTTTCGAGTATTTCGGCAAACTTGACCCCGAGGATGGAATTGACGCTGGCAGGCTTGAGGATGCATGTGTTGCCCGTCACCATCGCCGGCCCGACCATGCTCAGCATCATCATCAGAGGAACGTTCCACGGAGTAATGACGGCGCACACGCCGATAGGCACCCGCTGAAGATACCCGATCGTGTTCGGCATGGACCGGGGCAGAACCTGCCCCATGATGCCGCGGCTGATCGAGGCGATGTATTCGAGCTGGTCCACGGCAGCGGCGGCGAATCCTCTCGCAAGCATCACGGGCGTCCCGTGCTCATTCACTTCAAGGTCTATCAGTTCCTGGGAATGTTTTTGGACCAGGGCGGCAAAGCGGAGAATGGCTTTCGCCCTTTCCGCCTGCGTCCTCTTCGACCAACCGGGCAGAGCTCCATTCGCGGCCTTCACTGCCGCGTCCACATCCTCCATGGCCGCTAGTGGCACGCGTCCAAGCTCCTCTCCCGTGCTGGGATTCACCGTTGCGAATGTCCTGCCCGATGCCGCACCGATCCATTTGCCGCCGATCCACATTTTGTACTCTTGCATGGTTTCTCCAAGTCAATGTACCCGGCAGCGCCGCCGCGACGGCGGCGCTGCCGGGTAGGCCCCACATCGTGTCCGCCTCTCGTCCGGCCATCGTGTCCGCCCCGAGGCAGGAGGCAGAATTCCCCGATCATTTTCCCCGAAGGCAGGCCGTGCCCCTCGCCCCGGCCTGCTCATTGCCGGTCACGGGTCCGGGCAACCCGCATCCTCTCCGGGTCCAGTTCCTCGCCCGGGCCCATTAGTGGCTTCCATAGTTATCCGGCCCGGACGGGCCCCCCGGCGGGGCCTGCCCGTGTCCCGGACCCATCAATAACGGGGGCGCGAACTCTGACTTGCCCGGACCGACCGCGCAGGGGGCGGACGGAACGTCTGCGTCCCCGGATCCTGGCCCGATACGCATGGAACAGGTACGAGCGCCCGTATCCCCCGTCGCCGCTGGGCAGCATTATATCCGATTTCAAAAGTCACGGCCCGCAAAGATGGAAGAAATATCTCCCCGAGAGGCCGTCGACGCGGCCGGTGCGGGGCCACGGCAGCCACGGGCCGCACCACCGGATGTGTGGCCGGAACGGGTTTTGCCGGCTTGGGGGGGGCCTCGGCCGGCCGCCAGAGCGGAACCGATCCCCGCCTGGGGCGGATTATGCCCGGACCGGCTGCGGGTTCCTGTCCTTCGGCGTTCGATTGCGGCTATCGGCGATGGATCTCTTGGCAACCCCCGTCGTGAACCAGCCCGCCCGGCGGATCCCCACGGGCGCCAGACGCAAGGACCCTTCCGCCAGCCCTTCCGCTATGGGAGGGACGGACACCAATGCCCGCAGGGCCTCCCGGGTCACGGACTCGCCGCGATCTTCCGTGTACACGGAAATCTCCAGGCAATCGCGATGGTCCCTCGTGGATAGGGCCGCCCGGTAATCGAGGAGCCCGCAAACGCCAAAAAGCGCTTCGTCCATCTCCGGCATGGACAGGACAGATCCATTGGAGAGAACGGCCCTGCCGTCCATCCTCAGAACCGCATCCAAACGCCTTGTGACCGACCCGCACCTGCAGGGTCCGGGGATCATACGCGAGATGTCCCCCGTGCGGTAGCGGATCAGCGGCATCCCCTTTCTGGTGAGCGTCGATACGACGATTTCCCCCTTCCTCCCCTCCGCACGCGGCTCGCCGGTACCCGGATCGACTATCTCAAACAGTAGATCCGCCTCGCGCAGATGGTAGCCGCTCGACGCCGGGCATTCCACCCCTCCGCCCAGGCCCATCTCCGTTGTGCCGTAATGTCGGAACACCCGGCATCCCCAACGTCGGCACAGCTCGCGAACGATGGCTTCGGGCACGTAATCGGTGCTGAGCAGTACGGTTCGTATCCTGTCCGGAGGGATCAATCGCCCGGCCAGGCTTCGGGCAAGGGCCAGAACCTGCGTCGGTATTCCCACGAGGCAATCGATACGCCGGGAGACAATCTGCCGGGCCGCATCCTGCAAATCCCGAACCGGACCGTAGGCGATTCCCTCGACGCCTATCCGCGCCAACGCGCGCGCCAGAAGATCGCCGACGCTGTCGGGCCGGTCTCCCGGCAACAGTATGAGCACCTTGTGCCCGGGTCTTGCGAGCATGGACATGCCGACGCTGAAAAAATCGACGGTACGCTCCAGGTCCTCCTCTGTGAAATACAGCCGCTTGGGGCGCCCCGTGGTGCCCGAGGTCCGGAGCGTCACGATCCGGGCGATGGCGTGCGGCGGCCGGGCCAGAAACTGCAGGGGATTTTCCCGGATATCCCCGGCGGTCGTGAGGGGCAGGCGGCCCACCTGAGAGAAGTCCGCGGGGAAGTCCGCGGGCAGTCCCGAAAGAAGACGGCGATAGAACGGGCTTCTGGTGCGGGCGTACTCGATGGTCTCCCTGAATTTGCCCAGCTGGTAGCGGCCCAGGGCCTCCCGCGTAAGGCCGGCGCCGTCGGCTCCGATCTTCCCCAGGGTCCACGAATCCAACGGCATTCCGTTCATCGCCTAGAGCCGATATCCGAATCCGGCAAGAAGCGACCGGCATCGGGCGACGGTCTCCTCCATGATTGCCGGGCAGCGTTCATACTGGAGGCCGCCGTCGGCGCCGACAATGCACCTGCAGTCGATGCCGCCGTACAGGGGCGTATAGGTGGCTTGGAACCACTCCACGAGGCTGGGGATCATGTGCGACCTTGCGGTTTCCTTGTCGAACATCGACAAAAGGCAGGCGGCCCCCGTAAGGGTGCCGCAGCACAGGCCCGAACAGAGGCCTCCGCACAACCCCGCGACCGCGTCCACCAGATTCGGATTGTCTTCTTCCAGGGAATCGAGCCCGAGCCGAACCATGATCTGGCTGCAGCAGTAGCCCTGTGCCGACAGCTGGAGTATCCTGTTGGCCGTGTCACTCATCTTGATCCTTCCTCCGCTTCTCTTTCCTGCCTATGATCAGGATATACCCCAGATCGGACAACCTGGGCTGCACGCCCCGCCGGCATCGGCCCGCGCCGAATAGCGGACCGATCCTGTCGAGCCCCCCGGATTGATCGAAGAGCATCGCCACGAACGTCCTCAGGGCCGGGGTATGGTCTTCAGAGAGAACAATCCTGAAGCCGGCCCGTTCGAGAACGCCCTGTATCTCCGATTCGGTCCCGGGATGCCCCGCACACAGGCCGGGGGCCGGGTGTTTCCTTGCGTAGATGTCCGATAGGATGAGCGCCCCGTCGGGCTTCAGCGCTTCGCGGCACCGGGTGAGCACCCCCCCGATGCCCCCCATTACCGACAGCATGCATTCGGAAAAGACGGCGTCGAGGCTGGCTTCTTCGAATGGCAGTGTGGCGCCATCCCAGCGCCGGAGATCCAGGCCGGGGCGCCTCTCCAGTCCCAAATCGACGAGCTTCCGGGAAAGCTCGAATCCCACCGCCTTCACCTTGAAGGCCCCGGACAGGAACTCCACCGTGGCTCCGGTGCCGCAACCGATGTCGGCCACCGACATCCCTTCCCGCAATCCCGCGAGTCGGGCGGCCCGCGCCGTCAGACGCAATCCACCGGGATGCATGGAGCCTTGGGGCATGGCGAGCAGCGTGCCGGATTCGTAGGGGTTTCGTGCGTTCATGGAATGGCCGGGGTCAGGTATCTTGCGCAGAAGGGGATCGTTCTGCCGTTACGGTAGACGTGCAGGCTGCACCGGCGCAGCCGCTCGATATCCATGGTATAGGCGTCCTGGAACGCCATGGCCGTCAGGGTGAACGCGCGCGATTGGATTCTATGGAGGAATGCGTCCATGTCCGGGCACCCCCCCCCGGGGGGACACTCTTCGGTGCCGCCCGGGTCCGTGCGCCGCCAGCGCCGCGCGATATGGCTGCGCTTCCGCAGGTGGGCTTTGCCGTCGTCCCGGCTGCAGGAGCAGGTTTCCGTCCTCGGAGTCATTCGTACGACCGCCTCGGGCATCACCAGAAAATCCGCGTGAAATCCGCACCTCGGGTGTTCGCAGCCGGACGGGGCGAAATCGCTGATCCTGACCTTCCCGCCCGTCTGCCGCTCCAGGGCCTGAAGCACCTCGGGCAGGGTGATCCTGTCTTGGTCCCCGTGCGGCTGCGGGCAGCGGCCGAAATAGCTGACAGGCTGGAAATGGATCCCCCGCACCGCCGGCGAATGGAGGAACCCGAAATCGGTCATGTCGCCGATGTTCTGATCGTTGACCCCGGGTACGACCGTGGGCACCAGCGTGACCCCGACCCGCGCTACGGAACACGCCTCTATGGCGGCCTTTTTTTCCGCAAAAAGCCGCCGGCCGCGCAGCTTTTCGTAAATGCCGTCGTCGGTCCCGTCAAACTGCAGGAACACGTTGGAAAGCCCCGCGTCGGCCAGCGCCTTCATGTAGTTTCCTTCTTCGGCGATCCGGACCCCGTTGGTGTTCAACTGGATGTTTTCGCAGCCCGCGGCTTGTGCGGCCGCGATGATTTCCGGCAGGTCTTCCCTCACGGTCGGCTCTCCGCCCGAAAGCTGGACGAACGTGTTGCCACCCTCGACCAGGCGGCGAAACCACTCGGCAAGCTGCGCGACCGGGGGGTCCTCCGACGCCTGTTTGCTCCAGGCGAAACAGAAAGGGCATGCTACATTGCAGCGCTCGGTCACCTCGACCACGACGCAACAGGTCTTCTGGAGATGCCCCGGGCAAAGTCCGCAATCGTTGGGGCAGTCGGGGCGCATGTCTTCGGATTCCACAGGCGGGGTGTAGTCGCCCCACAGCTCAAAGCGGGGATGGTCCCCCCTCCAGACAACGGTGGAAAATCCGCCATGTTCCGGGCACACCTTCTCCAGGAAATAGTCCCGCCGACGCTTGACGATCGCCGCAGGCAGCCTCCGTAGGCATACGGGGCACACGCTGTAGGTGTTTCGAACAGACTCGGTCACGGCACTCCCTCCTGTCCGGCGCCGCCGATGGCCGGTTACTTGTCCTCCATCTGCTGCTCGATCTCGGACATCCTCCCTTCGGCCAGCTCTTCGGGGATGAAAACGTTGCCGCATCCGGGGCAGGCGTACACTTGATGGGCCACCGTGTGCCCCAGATAGGAGAAAACGGTCTTTCTCTTCTCGAGCCGCCTGTCGCATTTCGCGCATTTCCAGATCCTGTCCTCGTCAGCCATCAGACGGTTCCTCCCCCCTGAAACGCATGCGGTGATAGTACGCACGGTATATCTCGTAGGTTTTCGGGGCGGTCTCCCTGTACTGCACCCAGTAGGTGATCACAGGTTTCACCATGCTGCACACGCACATGCCGTCGCTCTCGTCGTAGAATTTTCGACCGGAGCGTTCCGCCAGCCATATGGCCTCCCTGAGGTCGGCCGCGGATATCAGTTTCCTGTCCATGGCCTCGAGCATTTCCTCGCTGATGACCAGATCGAGATCGTCCCATTCATGGGTTTCGGGCTCAAAATCCACGCCGGTGGTTTTCTTCATGATTTCCCTTTTGACTCCCAGGCTGTTGGCCCTCTTTTGTTCGAGGCTCGGCACACTGGTTTTGGGCTCCAGCCCGAAGGCCATGTCCAGGATGTGAACGCACTCCTTGCCTTCGGAGGCGAAGACTTCCCGGCAGTTCGCGCAGTAGACGATGTAGGGCTTTTCGCTCGCCCTGGCGCGGTTTCCCGTAATCTCGCGAAAGAGCCGGGGGTTGGCCGTACGCATGTGCCCCCCGTAGCCGCAGCAGCGGTTCGGCTCGCCGAGCTCCTCGAGGGCGACGCCGGCTTTGCCCGCGAGGTTCCGGACGCCGAGCTGCATGCGCGCATCGTCTTTGGCCGCGCAGGGATCGAAGATTGCCGCTGCTGCGAACGGTCCTGCCGGGCGGATATCGTCGGATTCGGCCAGCACTTCATAGAGGGAAACGCGCTGGATCTCGGGCAGGAACAGGCCGAAAACCTTCTCGCAGGTCGCGCAGGCGAAAACCAGGGCGGGCTTTCCGAGATCGTTCCAATCGCGTCGGATCCTGTCGGTATTGGCGCGCAGGCGCGCTTCATCACCGGCCCAGTATGCCGGCGCGCCGCAGCAGCCGAGGATAATGCCGGCGTCCAGTCTCCGCCGCAGAAACTCGCAGGACCGCAGGACGTGTTCCGGTTCGGATGCGCCCAGCTGGCACCCGGGATAGAAGGCATAGTCGCATCGGGCCTTGCCCTCGCCGGCGGAGGCGAAGGAGCCTTCCGAGGATGCAAAATCCATTTCGCGCAGCCAGAAATCGTGAAGCGCCGCCGGGTGGATCCCCGCGCTCGTCCGCGCGACGCGGGAGAACTGAAGGAGCGCGCCGATGTCCACATTTACGGGGCACACGGACCGGCAGGTGCCGCAGATGTTGCAGGAGTAGGCTTCCCTGGTGACCGTGCGCACCGAGAAAGGGGGATTCACCCCCATGTCGTTGTACACCTCGACGGCGATTTTGTGCGGGTTCTTGCGGAAACTTCGCAGCATTTCGCAATTGGCCATGCACCGGTCGCAGTCGCATTGTAGGCAGCGGGCAGCCTCCGCTTTCGCCTCCTCCTCGCTGTACCCGTCGGGGCCGGAGGCTTCGACACGGGCCGAGGAAACCGCCCCCTCGTGCCGCAGATAGCGGTCGCAGAAGTTCTCGTCGGAGCGGCCATAGGCAGGAGAGGCCTTGCCGGTCTGGCAAAACACCTCGATGGCCAAAGACGCCCGCACGCCCTGGGCGATCCCTTCGACCGGGGAGGCCCCGCAGAGCGCGCCGCCCAGGAACACTCCCGGGGCCGACGTGGTGAACAGGTCGCCTTCCCAGCTGTCGAGCAGTCCGAAAGAGTTCCCGCCCGCCCCCGTCGCGACATAGACCGCATCGAACGCCGCCAGTTCGTCGAGCGACCGCACCCCGGATCCGAAGCGGAATTCGGCCTGGACCGCGGAAAACTGCAGGGAGATATCGGCATCGAATTCGGGGAAGCGCGGGTGGTTCCTGAGGGCGCCCCCCCATCGGTCCTCCTTCTCGAATACCTCGACGTCAAAGCGTTTCTGGGCGAGGTGCAGCGCACAGGAGAGCCCGGCCACCCCGGCGCCGACGACGGCAATGCGCTTGTCCTTGGGCGGAATCACGTAGGATTCGGGCTTGCGGTTTTTCGCGTAGCGGATGGAGGCGGCCTCGAGATCGCGGACCGCGATGGCCTCGTCGCCGAGCAGGGTGCGCTGGCAGTGCGCCCGACACGGCTGCCGGCAGAGGATGCTGACGACGACGGGGAAGACCGTGGCGTTGCGCAAGGTCTTGTAGGCCTGAAGCCACCTTCCTGCGGCGGCCTTTTCCAGAAATGCCCGGATATCCATCCGGAAAGGGCAGGCGTAGGAACAGGAAGCGGGATCGCCGTGGAAGCATCGGGCGGTGTAGGAGGTGGCATCTTCAAGCTTCATGCGGTGGATACTATCATGAAAACCGTCGGGGCCGGAGCCGGGATTCGGCCCGGCCCGACGGCGGGGATACTCTACAGGGGATTGGCCTTGATCATCTCGAGTTCCTCCTCGAAATCCGTGCCGAGGAAGTATTTTGGAGGCGTCAGGTCCTCGCCCCGCTGTTTCGCTTCATAGGCCGCCTTCACCTTGTCGGGTGTTGCCGGCAGGGCGTATACCCGGGCCCCGCAGGCGTTGTTGATGGCGTTGATGACGGCCATGTGGTTGGAGCTCTGGAACACCTCCGAGCAGCCGCAGGACCCGTGCGGGCCCGCCGGGCGCGGGGTCTCCTGGAAGATCAGGTTCAGGTCGTCCGGGATCATGTCGACCGTAGGCACTCCGCAGCCGACCAGGCTCCCGTGTTTGTCCTGGGCGTCGTAGTCCTCGCTGAGGGCGAACCCGATGGAATGGGATATCCCTCCGTAGCCCTGGCCCTCGACGGCGAGCCTGTTGCCGATGGTGCCGACATCGCCGGCCCATGTGAATTTCAAAACTTTCGTCTTGCCTGTTTGGACATCGACTTCGACCTGGGCGAGGTTGAGGCCGTACATGTAGGTCGGGTTCTTCTCGCCCTGGCCCGTGTTCGGGTCCAGGCCGGGGGGCAGACCGATGTTGAACTGGTCGTAATGCCCGACGTACTTGGTCGGAATCTTCTCCTCGACCATTTCAGCGTAAGTGCGGTAGGTGCCGTCTTTCTTGCGCATGGCGTCGATCAGCTGCTCCGCGGCGTCGATGGTGGCATTGCCCGCCATGTAATGGGAGCGGCTGGCTGCGGCCAGCCCGGTGTCGGGGCAGGTTTTGCTGTCATTCATCACCAGGCGCACCTGTTCGGCGCGTATTCCGAGAGGGGCCAGCGCCTTCACGGTGTGCGTCAGCGTGCCGATATCGCCGCCCTGGCCCATGTCCTCCCATGTGTTCCAGTGGGTGATGGTCCCGTCCGGGTTCAGTTCGAGGGCCACTTCCGCCTTGTCGAACATGCCGACGGTGATGATGAATCCGCCCATACTGAGGCCGACGCCGACATGCCGCCCCTGGGCCTTGGCCGCATCGGCTTCCGCTTTGTACCTGTCATAGACCGGCTTGATCTTCTCGAGCAGCTCCGGGTAGACGTAGTTGTGGTAGGGACGGCTGTTGACGGTGAGATCTCCGGGGCGGGCCGCATTCCTGAAGCGGAACTCCCACGGATCGATGCCCGCCTTTTCGGCGAGCATGTCGACCAGGGCTTCGGTGCACGTGTATATCTGCGGGGAGCCGAAGCCGCGGTAGGCAGTGTTGAAGGCATGGTTCGAGCTGCCCCCGCGGGCGAGCGCCTTGAAGTTGGGGATGTTGTAGCCGTGGAACCCCACGGAAACCAGGTTGTTGAAGATGTGCCCCGCCACGACCGCGTAGGCGCCGTGGTCGAGGGCGACATCGTATTCGGCCGCGAGGATCTTCCCCTGCTTGTCGCACGCGATCCTGCCGTTGGTGAAGGTGGCGGATCTTTTGCCGGTCATGTAGTTGAGCTCGTCGTAGCTGAGCGTCAGCGAGCAGGGCCTGTCGAGATTCTGCACGGCGGTGGCGACCAGGGCGTAGGTGTTGGAGCTGGTCGAATAGCCGAAAGAGCCGCCCACCGGGTTCAGGATCATCCGGAGATTTTCCTTGGGAATGCCGCAGGCCATGGCCACGGCGTCCCGGGATTCGTCAATCGACTGGGATTTGCACTGGATGGTGAGCATGCCGTCGGCGCCCCAGTACCCCTGGACGACGTCGGGCTCCATCGGCAGGTGGGGTTCATGCTGCGAGTGGAAACTGCCTTCGGCGACGAACGCGGCCTCCTCGAACACCTCGGCCGTATCCCGGCCCTTGAATACCGGCTGTTCCATGTAGAAGTTGGGCAGCGTCTCGTGGAGCTGAATGGCATTGGGCATTGCGGCTTCGGGGAAGGTCAGGTACGCGGGGAGGATTTCCAGATTCTGCCGTACCTTTTTGGCGGCGGCACGGGCGTGCTCCTCGGTATCGGCCGCGACCAGGGCGACGACATCCCCGCGCCGGCATATCTTTTTGCCCGCGATGATGGGGAACTCGGTGATGCCTTTCCCCTTCTGGCGCGGGATCACGGCCGGGGAGGCCATGTTGTTGGGGCCCCGGACATCCTTGGCGGTCATGACCTTGATGACGCCGGGCATGGCTTCCGCCTCCGAGGTATCGATGCTCTTGATTGTTGCATGATGGACTTCGGAGATGGCCACGGCCAGGTAGGCCGTGCCGTCGGGCATCTTCAGCTTGATGTCGTCGCCGTAGTCGGTCAGGCCGCAGACCTTCCCGAGGGCGGACGGCCTGGGATGCGCGGAGCCGTAGATCTCTTTCTCTCCCTTGAAATCGTAGGTAATGTCCTCCAGGGTTGCCTCGCCCCGCATGACTTTGGCCGCTTCCATCACGGAGTCGACCAGGGGCTTGTAGCCGGTGCATCGGCAGATGTTGCGATGCCGGCGGAACCACTCCCGGACCTCCTCGCGGGTCGGGGATGCGTTTTCGGCCAGCAGCTGATAGGCCGATACGATGAAACCGGGAGAACAGAAACCGCACTGGACGCCGCCGTAGGTGATCCA
>Ga0123333_10004869_pt1 | contig 12387 bp, 8 predicted proteins | sample BioC12SIPDNA_3_FD_89957 | JGI IMG/M metagenome (GOLD analysis project Ga0123333, IMG submission 89957) | Anaerobic biogas reactor microbial communites from Washington, USA - Biogas_R2_B C12 SIP DNA | ecosystem: Engineered > Bioreactor > Anaerobic > Unclassified | place: Washington, USA...
TCAATTCCCTGGTCGAGCAACCATCGCTGTGCTTTGTGCTGCCACGACGGATCGGTCGGATTACCCGGGTGCCAGAATATGCCGGTGATGGCCTGGGAGTCCGACCGATGAACTGGTTCGCCTCGCTCATAGCCCAATGTGGGCTCAGCTCCATGCTCCATCAGCCAAAGCGCCATCTGGAATCCACCATTTGAGGCGTAATGGCTCAGGAGCGTTCCGCCCATCCCTGCCGGTGAGTTGACGTCGGCCCCCCGATCGACGAGCAACTGGACATTGCGCCATCTGTTCCGGTTTACGAATGCATGGAACAGCAGGGACTCGTCGTTGGCGTTCCGGGTGTTGGGATCACCGCCATGGTCCAGGAGAAGCTCCAGATAAGTTGGATCATCCTGTTCGGCAGCCCACACCATCGCATTCGCATGGAACCATTCTCCGGTTCCGCTTTCCGGATACGGCTTCCTCGCATTCGGATCGGCGCCCGCCTCCAGCATGGCGCGCAGGCCTTCGGGACTGCCGCTGTAGATCGGCCAGGCGAGCAGCGGCATGCCGCCGTTCTGGCCGCCGAAGATGACGTCCGGATCCACGCCCTCGTCCTGCATCAGGCGCCGGATTTCGGCGGCATCGCCGCGTTCGGCGGCGATGGCCAGGGCCTGGGCGCGGGGATCGGGGAAGGCGCGTTCGAGCGAAGCCTGATATCGCGAGCGGGGCTGCGATGCGGACAGGTCGAAGCCGCAGCCCGGGAGCGGCAGCAGCAGGCAGGTCAGCAGTGCGACCAGCCATGGGCGGGCGATGCCCAAGCCCGTGCGCGGCGCGCGCGCGATCGCCTCCTTCACTCCATCCATGGCGTGTTCCGGTGCGTGCGGTGGCCCAAGCATACCCGCATGCTGCGGACACAAAAAAGCCCGGCAGCCTGGGCTGCCGGGCCGTGCGTCGGCGACGCTGGGAGGGGGACGTCGCCGGCGTCTGGGGGATCGATCAGCGGCGCTTGGACGCCTTGGTGGCCGCGGCCACGGCGCCCTGGGCCTGGTCCTGGGCCTTGGCCGTCGCGGACTCGATCTGGGTGCGGGCCAGCTCGGCGATCGCCTCGTTGGTCTTCACGGTCGCGCCGAGCACTTCCTGGCCGACGCTGATGACGCGTTCGACGTTCTCGCGGGCGATCTGCACGCCCTTCGGGAACAGCGTCTTCAGGCCGTCCAGGTCACGCACGTCGGCCGCCTGGCCGAGGAACGAGAACGTGGCCTCGGCATTTTCCTCGAGCGCCGCCAGCTGCAGGCCGAAGACCTTCTGGGCGTTCTCGAGGGCGAGGTGGTTGATGCGGGCGGCGGCGTCGGCGAACTGCCGGGTCGCGGCGGCGAACTGCTCGTTGTACTGGTAGTTCATGGTGATCTCCTGCGATCGGGCGGCACGGACTTTGCCGGTTTGTGCGGTGCACCATAACCCCGTTCTTGCTGCATTGCAACAAGAGCTGGCCGCTTTCCGCCCTTCCGTTCTGGAGGTCAATGAAATCAATACGTTACGGTGATGGTCCGGTATACCGGCAGCCAGAAGTGCAGGTTTCGTGGACCACGACTGCGCTGAGCGCGGGCAGGGCCGGGCGCAACCGGTCCCAGATCCAGACGGCCAGACGCTCGCTGGTCGGGTTCTCCAGCCCCGGCACCTCGTTGAGGCAGTGGTGGTCGAGCTGCTCGTACAGCGGTCGGAACGCGGCCTTGATGTCGGCGAAGTCCATCACCCAGCCGGTTTCGGCGCCCGGTTCGCCGCTCACCTGCAGTTCGATCCGGAACGAGTGCCCGTGCATGCGCCCGCACTTGTGGCCCGGCGGCACGTTCGGCAGCCAGTGCGCGGCCTCGATGGTGAAGCTCTTGAAGATGTCCATCGCAGGATTCTCCGCGCATGCCCGGCGGTCGGCAATGCACGCCGCGTCGAAGGATGCGCCAGCGTACGTTAGGATGACGGGCCGCGCGCGGCCACCGCCGTGCGGGATCCGTCCTCTCACGTGCCGTCCGCGAGCAGCGCCGCCCATGACCCCAGAAGAACTGTTGAGCAAGTACGGTCCCCGCGAGTCCATGGAGTACGACGTGGTCGTGGTGGGCGCCGGCCCGGCGGGGCTGGCCACCGCGATCCGCCTCAAGCAGCTGGCCGCGCAGGCCGGGCGCGACGTCTCGGTCTGCGTGCTGGAGAAGGGGTCCGAGCCGGGCGCGCACATCCTCTCGGGCGCGATCATGGATCCGCGCGCGCTGGCCGAGCTGTTCCCGGACTGGGAATCGCGCGGCGCGCCGCTCAAGCAACCGGTCACGCGCGACGAGTTCCTGTTCCTGGACGAGGGCAAGGCGAAGGCGACGCCCGGGTTCTTCCTGCCCGACTGCTTCCGCAACCACGGCAACTACATCGTCTCGCTCGGCGCGGTCACGCGCTGGCTGGCGCAGCAGGCCGAGGCGCTGGGGGTGGAGATCTTCCCGGGCTTCGCCGCGGCCGAGGTGCTGTACGACGACGCCGGCGCGGTGCGTGGCGTGGCTACCGGCAATATGGGCCTGGGCAAGGATGGCGAGCCCACGCCGGAGTTCCAGCTGGGCATGGAACTGCTGGCGAAGTACACGATCTTCGCCGAGGGCGCGCGCGGCCACCTGGGCCGCCAGCTGATCGCGAAGTACCGCCTCGACGAAGGCCGCGACCCGCAGAGCTACGGCATCGGCATCAAGGAGCTGTGGCAGGCCGATCCCGCCAGGCACCAGCCGGGCCTGGTGGTGCACACCGCCGGCTGGCCGCTGGACGCAAATACCTATGGCGGTTCGTTCCTGTACCACGCCGAGGACGGGAAGATCGCGGTCGGCTTCGTGGTCGGGCTCGACTACGCCAACCCGTACCTGAGTCCGTTCGAGGAATTCCAGCGCTGGAAGACCCATCCGGCGATCCGCAAGCACCTGGAGGGTGGCAAGCGCATCGGCTACGGCGCGCGCGCGATCACCGCCGGCGGACTGCTGTCGCTGCCGAAGCTGGTGTTCCCGGGCGGCGCGATGGTCGGCTGCGAGGCCGGCTTCCTCAACGCCAGCCGGATCAAGGGCAGCCACGCCGCGATCAAGACCGGCATGCTCGCGGCGGAGGCCGCGTTCGCGGCGATCGGTGCGGGCCGGGCGCGCGACGAGCTGGTCGAGTACCCGCAGGCGTTCGAATCGAGCTGGCTGCACGCCGAGCTGCGCCAGTCGAAGAACTTCAAGCAGTGGTTCAAGAAGGGACGTGGCCTGGCCACGCTGATGACCGGCATCGAGCAGTGGCTGCTGCCCAGGCTCGGCATCCGCAATCCGCCGTGGACGCTGCACCGGGACAGGCCCGACCATGCCTGCCTGGAGCCGGCCGCGCGCCACCAGCGCATCGCGTACCCGAAGCCGGACGGCGTGCTCACCTTCGATCGCCTGAGCTCGGTGTTCCTGTCGAGCACGATCCACGACGAGGACCAGCCCAGCCACCTCACGCTGAAGGACGCCTCGGTGCCGGTCGAGGTGAACCTCAAGCAGTACGCGGGCCCCGAGGCGCGCTACTGCCCGGCCGCCGTGTACGAATTCGTGGGCGAGGGCGAGGACGTGCGCCTGCAGATCAACTTCGCCAACTGCGTGCACTGCAAGACCTGCGACATCAAGGACCCGACCCAGAACATCGTCTGGGTGGCGCCACAGGGCGGTGGGGGGCCCAACTACGCCGGGATGTAGCCGCTCGCGTCCGCCCGCCGGCGTGCCGGCGGCGGCGCGGTCCCGTGCGGCAAGGCCGGGCCGTGCGCCATGGCGTCAGCCGGCGGCGGCGGGCGAGGCGCCGCGTGCCGGGTTGGCGCGGCGCGTCCACAGGGCGTGCAGGCCGTGCGCGGCCAGGTCCTCCGGATGCCGCTGCACCTGGACCCCGAGCGCGGCGAGCGCGCGCGCGTACGCCGCGAGCAGCCGCTCGCTGCCCACCAGGTGCACCGGTCCCGGGCAGGCGCCGTCGAAGGCGAGGCCGCCGCGCAGTTCGTGGCCGAGCAGCAGGCCGGACAGGTACGAGGGCAGCCCGTCGCCATAGCGGCCGGCCAGTCCGGCGGCGCGCACGCCGAACAGGTGGTGGAGCAGGCCGCTGGCCTCGGCGCTGCGGGCCAGGCCCGCGTCGAACGCGGCGCCGTCGAATCCCTCGTCGTCGCCCGGCATCAGCGCGCCGACCAGGCTGTGCCGGCGCAGCAGGCCGTACAGCTCGCCGGTCATGGCGGTGTGGATGCGGTCGATGCGGCCGTCGCGGATGGTCACCCACTTGCTGTGGGTCCCGGGCAGGCAGGCGCGGTGGCGGCCGGGCGGGAGCCGTTCGAGCAGCGCCGCGAGCTGGCTTTCCTCGCCGCGCATCAGGTCCGGCACCGCGCCGGAGCCGTCGCGCAGGCCCGGCACCAACCACAGCCGGCGGCCCTCGAAGCCGGGCGGCGCGAAGCGCTGCAGGTGCGCGGCGATCGCGTCCAGCCCGGCGGGACAGTCGAGATACGGCACCTCCTGCCAGCCGCCGCGTCCGCCGATCATGCCGCACAGCACGAGGTCCGGATCGTCCCAGCCGGCAAGCAGCGCGGACAGCACTTCGGCGTGGCGTCCGTGGCTGGCGTGCGCGCCCTGGTCGCTGCGCCGGCGCTCGACGATCGCGCCGGCCGCGTCCAGGCGGTACAGGCGCAGGTGGGTGCCGCCCCAGTCGACCGCGATCACGCGGGCCGGAACCTCGGTTCGGGCGCGCCGCTGCCCGCCGGCAGCGCCAGCGCGAACACGCCCCCCGCGGCCGGCATCGCCGCCAGGGTGGTCGCGTCGAGGTCCTCGCGCGCGGTGGTCACGTAGAGCGTGTCGAACGCCGCGCCTCCGATCGCGCAGCAGGTGGGCCGTCCGTGCGGGATCGCGACCACCCGGTCGACCGCGCCGTCGGGCGCGTGGCGGACCACGCAACCGCCGTCCCAGTGCGCGTTCCACAGTCCGCCGGCGGCGTCGACGGTGGACCCGTCCGGGGCCCGCCCGTCACGGGTCTCGGCGAACACGCGCACGTTGCCGAGCGTGGCGCGCGCCGGATCGTAGTCGCCGCACAGGATCCGCGGATGCGCGGTATCGCACCAGTACATGGTGGCGCCGTCGGGCGAGAAACAGATCGAGTTGGGCACCGCGGCCGGCGGCAGCGGCAGCGGGCGCAGGCCGTGCGCCGCCGAGAACTGGTAGAACCGGCCCAGCGGCGGATCCGCGCCGGTCTCGTCCTTGGTGCCGAACACGAAGTTGCCGTGGCGGTCACAGCGGCCGTCGTTGCTGCGGGTGGAGGCGCCCTGTTCGGGCTCGAGCGCGCACAGCGTCTCCAGTGCCAGGCTCTCGCCCGGCATCGGCGCCGCGGCCAGCCGTATCGACTTGGCCAGCGCCAGCAGCAGCCGGCCGTCCTCGCACAGCGCCAGGCAGCCCAGCGGCTCGGGCAGGTCCCAGTGGTGGAGCTGTCCGCTGCCGGGCACGTGCATCCACAGCCGCGCCGACAGGATGTCGGTCCAGTACAGGCAGCCGCGCCGCTCGTCCCAGACGATGCCCTCGCCAAGCCGGCAGCGGCTGTCGACCGCAAGCTCCGCCGTGGCCACGTTCACTGCACCCATTACACCTCCCATCGCATCACCATCCGGCCACGCGTCGGCGTGGCGACACAGCGGCTTGCGCCGGCACGGTGGCCGGCCGTTCGAGCCGTTCCACGTCGATCTTCGACCCCCGTCGCGGCCCTGGCGCGTCCCAAGGCAGCCCGCGTCGCAGCGCAAGTCGTCCCCGGTCGATCCCTGCCCGGCAGGCCGGCGTGCGCGTGGTCGCGGATGCCGGTGCCATGCGCCTGCAGCTTCGCGTTCCAGCATACGAAATCCGGCGGCAGGCACGTGGCTGGCGCGGAGTGTTCATCGGTGGTGGTCCATCCATGCCTGGCGGAAGCGCCGCGCCTGCGTGCGGGTGCGCTCGACCGGCTGCCCGGCGCGGTACAGCTCGCCGCCGATGCCGGCGCCCTGGCATCCGGCCGCCCGCCAGACGGGCAGGTTCCCCGGGGTGACGCCGCCGACCGCGAACAGCGGCACCGGAGGCAGCACCGCGCGCAGCGCCTGCACCATGCCCGGCCCGAAGGTCGAGGCCGGGAACAGCTTGAGCATCGGCGCGCCGGCGGCGAGCGCGGCGAAGGCCTCGGTCGGGGTGGCGAAGCCGGCCATCAGCGGCAGCCCGCGCGCGGCCGCGTGTGCGATCACGTCCGGCCGCGCATCCGGGGTGACCGCGAATGCGCCACCGGCGGCCAGCAGGACGTCGATCTGGGCGGGTTCGAGCACGGTGCCGGCGCCGATCCGGGCACGGCCGCCGCAGGCCGCGGCCGCCAGCGCCACGCTGCGCTCCCAGCCGGGCGAGTTGGTCGGGATCTCGATCGCGTCGTAGCCCGCCTCGACCAGCGCCTCGACGTGCGCCACCGCCGCCTCGGGCGTGATGCCGCGCAGGATCGCGACCAGGGGCAGGCCGAACGGGGACGGGGCCCGATCCATGCGTCGCGCCTTCAGCCGTGCACGCGCCCGCCGGCGCGCGTTGGACCCCTGGCCGCGGCCAGGTCGTCGGCGACGTGGCTGCAGGACGGTCGCGCCATCGTGTCTTCCTCCTTCGCGTTGCGGTGTCGCCGGATCCGGCGTCCGCGGCGGCGGCCCGGCCCGGCCGCCGTGCCCCGGCGCGACCACGATAGCCTCGCGTCACGAACCATGTGCGACAAATGAAATTTTGGCCGTACCCTATTCCGCGGACGCATAGCGCCGAGGGGAGCACATCGTGCAGCCGACCACCGCCTGGGCCGCCCTCACGCGCCTGAAGACGCGCCATCTGGCGCTGCTGCTGCACCTGTACGAACAGCGCTCGGTGCTGCGCGCCGCCGAGGCCGCGCACATGACCCAGCCGGCCGCCTCCAAGCTGCTTGCGGAAATGGAGTCGCTGCTGGGAGTGTCCCTGTTCGAGCGCCACGCGCGCGGCGTCGAGCCGACCTGGTACGGCCAGGTGCTGGTGCGGCGGGCGCGCTCGGCGCTGTCGGAGATCGGCCGCGCGCAGGACGAGATCGCCGCGCTGCGCAGCGGCCGCATGGGCCAGGCCGCGATCGGCACCGTGGTCAACCCGGGCACTACCCTGGTGCCGCAGGCGATCGCCGCGGTCAAGCGCGACTTCCCCGACATCCTGGTCCGGGTGGAGATGGACTACAGCCGGCCGCTGGTCGCGCGCCTGCTCGATGGCCAGCTCGACATCGTGGTCGGTCGGATCATGGGCCCGGAGGGGGCGTCGGACCTGGCCTTCGAGCCGCTGGCCGACGAGCCGCACTCGGTGATCGTGCGCGCCGGGCATCCGCTGGCGCAGCGCCCCTCGATCGACCATGCCGACCTGGCGCGCCACGGCTGGATCATGCCTCCGCCGGGCAGCGTGTTGCGCACCCGGCTGGATGCGGTGTTCCTCGAGCGCGGCCTCGAACCGCCGCGGAACATCGTCGAAACCGCCTCGCTGCCGGTGATGGTCCACCTGCTGCGGCACAGCGACCTGCTCGCCGCGCTGCCGGCGCAGCCGGTCGCGCCGTACCTGGAGACCGGGCAAATGCGCCTGCTGCCGGTCGAACTGGGCGTGCGCATGGAGTACTTCGGGATCATCCGTCGCCGCGACCAGCTGCTGTCCCCCGGCGCGGAGCGGGTGCTCGAGGCGCTGCGCGCGACCGCCCGCCGCCTGTACGCCGGCGGGCGGCCGCCCGGCGCCTGAGCGGGGGCCGGCGAACCGGAAGCTATTCCGGAAGCATCTACCTGCACCCCGAAAAATCATTGGTCGCTCATGGGGACGCGCGCCTAGTCTCGCCGCAGGCAGCGCTGTCGAGCGCTGTCACACGCAGCCGTGCCCGCGTGGTGGGACACGCGGGCCATTGCGCTGTGCACCGCCTGTCATGTGCCCGTGGGAGGGACCGCCATGCCAATGCTCCGCCAGCGCCCGTATGCCGGGAAGGGCGCAACCGACCCGTTCGTCCGACTGCGCCGCCGCGCCCTCGCGCTGGGCGTCGCCGCCATGCTCGCCGCCACCGCCCAGGCCCAGGACGCCGGGGCGCCGGCGGATCCCGTCGAACTCGACAAGGTAGTCGTGAGCGGCATCCGCGGTTCGGTCTTCCGCGCCCAGGACATCAAGCGCGAGGCCGACACCTTCGTCGATTCGGTCACCGCGCTCGACATCGGCGCGCTGCCCGACCGCAGCGTGACCGAAACGCTCTCGCGGATCCCCGGCGTGACCATCGACCGCTTCCTGTCGGTGGGCGACCCGGAGCACTTCTCCGCCGAGGGCAGCGGCGTGGCCGTGCGCGGCCTCACCCAGGTGCGCTCCGAGCTCAACGGCCGCGACAGCTTCTCGGCCTCGGGCGGGCGCGCGCTGAGCTTCCAGGACGTGCCGTCGGAACTGATGGCCGGCGTGGACGTGTACAAGAACCAGAAGGCGGACATGATCGAGGGCGGCCTCGGCGGCACGGTGGACCTGCGCACCTTCATGCCGCTGGACTTCGACGGCAGCCGCTTCGGCCTGTCCTTCAGCGTCAACCGCGGTGACTTCGCCGAGCGCGTGAAGCCCTCGGCCTCGATGCTCTTCAGCAACCGCTGGGACACCGACCACGGCGAGTTCGGGATCCTGGTGGACGTGGCCCACTCCGAGCTGGCCACGCGCACCGACGGCCTGTTCGTGCGGCCGTTCTTCGACAACGCCAACAGCGACCTCGACGGGGACGGCGGCGCGGACGCGGTCTGGCTGCCGCGCGGCGCCGACTGGCGCACGCTCGAGTACGAGCGCGAGCGCCAGGGCGCCTACGTCGCGCTGCAGTGGCGGCCGAACGAGCGCCTGGACCTGTCGGCCACCGCGTTCCAGAGCCGCTACAACGAGCTGTGGTTCGAGGACGCGATCTTCGTCCAGAACGACCCGCGCCTGGTCGCGCTCGACGCCAGCCAGCCCTACCGCCTGGACGGCAGCGTGTTCGTGTCCGGGCGCCTGCGCGCCGACGGCGACATCCCGATGGGCACCGACATCCGCGCCTCGCACCGGCGCTCGCGCACCAGCGACTATTCGTTCTCCGCGAAGTGGCGCATGAGCGACCGCACCGAACTGTCCACCGACCTGCAGTTCATCAAGGCCACCACGCGCGCGCTGGATTCGACCGTGGCCCTGGGCCTGAACGTGCCGTGGATCGACGTCGACCTGGGGGGCGGCGTGCCCGCGATCGGGGTCGACCGGGACTTCGTCGCCGACCCGGCCAGCTACTACTGGGCGTTCACCATGGACCACCGCGACGACAACGAGGCCGAGGAAGTGGCCTGGCGCGCCGACCTGCGCCACAGCTTCGAGCGCGGCGCGATCGAGGCGGTGAAGTTCGGCGTGCGCGTCACCGACCGCGACGCCGACAACATCGACACCGGCTACGACTGGCAGCCGGTGATCCAGCCGTGGATGCAGTGGTGGGCGCTGCCCGGCGACCAGCCGCTGCCCGGCCTCGACCTCGGCCCCGGCGCGACCCTGGACCTGGTGAACCTGGCCACGTTCCCGGACTTCTACCGCGGCGACGCGAACATCCCCGGCGCCTTCCTCGCCCCGCGCCTGGCCACCGCGCTGGGCTTCCCCGGCAGCTACCAGGCGATCCACGCTGCGGCCGATCCGTACTACCTGTGCTGCTACGCCGGCACCTACGCGCCGCGCGACACCAGCGACCCGCAGTGGGGCAACGTCCAGCGCGAGCGCACCTACGCCGCCTACGCCATGCTCGAGTTCGGATTCGAACAGGCGCCGGTCTCCGGCAACGTCGGCGTGCGCGTGGTCCGCACCGAGAACAGCGCCGACGGCTACCTGGTGTATCCGTCCGAGGCCTACGCCCCGTACCTGGGCAACGGCGAGTCGGACCCGGTCCACGCCAGCAACAGCTACACCGACGTGCTGCCGAGCGTGAACGTGAAGTGGGAGCCGCTGCAGGACGTGGTGGTGCGCTTCGCCGCGTCGCGGGCGATCGCGCGCCCGTCGTTCAACGAGCTGCAGGCCTTCCAGATCCTCTCCGTCGCGCCCCGCGACGGCGTGACCGTGCCCGACGACGGCAGCACGCTCCCGCTCGAGGACATCGAACTGTCCTCGGACACCTACGGCAATCCCTACCTCACGCCGATGAAGGCCGACCAGTTCGACCTCTCGCTGGAGTGGTACTTCGCCCCGGACCGCGGCGGCATGGCGTGGATCAACGTCTTCCACAAGGACGTGCGCGACTACTTCCGCCGCCAGAGCCTGCTCGAGCCCTATCGTGGCGCCGACGGCAACACCTACCAGTACCTGGTCACCCGGCCGGTGAACGTGGGCAGCGCGCGCATCCAGGGCGCCGAGGTCGGCTGGAACCAGTTCTTCGACTTCCTGCCCGCGCCGTTCGATGGCCTGGGCATGTCGGCCAATTACACCTACATCGACAGCTCGACCCGGATCCCGGACGACCCGTCGGTGCTGCCGATCGACACCGACGGCGCCCTCCTGGGCGACCTGCCCGCGGACGGCCTGTCGAAGAACGCCTACAACGTGGCCCTGTTCTACGAGAAGGGTCCGTGGCAGGTCCGCTTCGCCTACAACTGGCGCAGCCAGTACCTGCTGTCGGTGGGCGCGAACGGCTACAACGGCGAGGACGGCGGGGTGGCGTGGAAGCTGCCGGTGTACAGCGACGCCTTCGGCCAGCTCGACGGCTCGATCTTCTATCGCGTCTCCGACCACGTGCAGATCGGCCTCGAAATGAACAACCTGAACAACGCCGAGCAGCGCACGATCATGCAGCAGGGGGTCGCCGGCAGCCGGGTGACGTCCTGGTACGTGAACGACCGCCGTTACGCCGCGACCTTGCGCCTGAGCTTCTGACCGGGCCGGCGGGCCCCGCTGCCCGCCCTCCCGGGTGGCGGGGCAGGCCCTGGACTTTCGCCGCACCGGCCCGGACGTGGCGACCGTAACGTCTGCAAGTGTTTGCCGCGCCTTGGAAAATCCTGTTCGCCGGCGGTTTGACGGGCGGAAAAGGCTAGCGCTAACATCGGGCCGCGCGGCGCCTGTCGCCGTACCAGGGAGAGAAGGGGGACAGCCGGGGCGTCCGGCGCATCCAGCGGCATTTCTGCGCGCGGCGCCGGCACGGCGGCGTCGTTTTTTCGCGCAGCGGTTCGCAGCGTTCCGGACCCGATGGCCGATGTAGCCGCCGGGCCGGGCCGGTTTCCGTGCCACACAACTCGACCACGATCGCACGCAATTCCTCGGGAGGGAGATCCATGCGAGCACACCACACACGCCGGCAGGCAACACGCCCGTCTGGTATCGACACCCTGCGCGCGTTGCGCCGCAGTGCCATCGCCATGGGCGTGGCGGCGCTGTTGTCCGGCCCGCTGCACGCCCAGGACGCCGACGCGGACGATGCCCTGGAACTCGACCGGGTGATCGTGACCGGCGTGCGCGGCAGCGTCATGCGCGCGCAGGACATCAAGCGCGAGGCGACCCAGATCGTCGACTCCGTGACCGCGGAGGACATCGGCGCGCTCCCCGACCGCAGCGTCACCGAGACCATCAAGCGCATCTCCGGCGTGACCGTCACCGGCTTCGCGGCGCGCGACGATACCGACCACTTCTCCGCCGAGGGCTCGGGGGTGATGATCCGCGGCCTGACCTTCGTGCGGGGCGAACTCAACGGCCGCGACGTGTTCAGCGCGAGCGGCGGCCGCGGCATCAGCTTCGAGGAAGTCCCGGCCGAACTGATGGCCGGCGTCGACATCTACAAGAACCCCTCGGCCGAGATCATCGAGGGCGGCCTCGGCGGCACCATCAACCTGCGCACGCGGATGCCGTTCGACGAGCCCGGACGCAAGATCGCCGGCAGCATCGACTACAACTACGGCGACAAGGCCAAGGACCGCAGGCCTTCGGGCTCGTTCCTGTTCAGCGACCGCTGGCAGACCGGGGTGGGCGAGATGGGCTTCCTGGCCAACGCCTCGTACTCCGAACTGGCGACCCGTTCGGATGGCCTGCAGATCCAGCCGTTCGTGCGCCGCGGCCGCATGCCGGCCGAACAGCCCGAGGGCGGTCCGGACGACGGGTACTACGACTGGGAGCTGGGCGATTGGCGCGCGGCAGAGGACCAGCGCAACGACCTGCTCGAAGGCACCAACTTCGACCAGGTGTTCGTGCCCGGCGGCCTGAACTGGCGCCGCACCGACTTCGACCGCACCCGCAAGGGCGGCGCGCTCGCGTTCCAGTGGCGCCCGAACGACGACACCGAGATCTACACCCAGCTGATCACCTCCCGGTACACCCTGGAGTGGCGCGAGCACTTCATGGAGTGCTGCGGCAACATGGAGAAGAACGAGCCCAA
>Ga0123333_10004876_pt1 | contig 12375 bp, 10 predicted proteins | sample BioC12SIPDNA_3_FD_89957 | JGI IMG/M metagenome (GOLD analysis project Ga0123333, IMG submission 89957) | Anaerobic biogas reactor microbial communites from Washington, USA - Biogas_R2_B C12 SIP DNA | ecosystem: Engineered > Bioreactor > Anaerobic > Unclassified | place: Washington, USA...
GTCCAGGCGGGAGTCGAAGGATGAGCTCGTCATGTCCCGCATGCTAGCAGCGCCGCGGGGGTGAACGGAGCCAGCGCCCGACCGGAGCCGGCCGCTCCTGGGCCTGAGCCGCGCCGCGCCGCCGCCACGGCCGGAGCCGACTCGCGCGAGCCCGCCCGCCGGCGCCCCGCGAACGTCGAGATCCCGACCACCACGGCGTTTTGACGTGTTTTTCACACCCTCGCCCGTAGCCTGCCCCTCGTGCGAAGAGAGGTCCGTTACGTGCTGCATCTCTGGTGCGACGCTCCCAGGTCCGACGCCTGGCGCGCGCGCCTCGAGGAGCTCGCGACGCGTGACGTGAAGCACTTCGCGAACCTGGCCGACCTCGCCGATCACCTGCTCGCCACCGCGCGCGGCACGGACGAGGCCCGGCCCGAACCCGAGGAGAACACATGAGAACGACCCTAAGACTCGTCGCAGTGCTGCTGGCGCCGCTCGTGCTCGCGGGCTGCTTCGGCGGCGCCTCCGGCGGACCCCAGAACAACGTCACCGGCGTCAGCATCACCCCGCAGAGCCTCACCCTCGACGTCGGCGAGAGCTACGCCCTGCAGGTCGAGGTGCTGGGCAGCCAGAACGTCTCGCAGTCGGTGGCGTGGCGCAGCAGCGACCCCGCGATCGCCACCGTGAACGAGAACGGCGTGGTCACCGCCGTCGCCTCCGGCGGCCCCGTAACCATCACGGCCACCAGCCGCGCCGACGCCACCAAGAGCGCCACCGCCACGGTGACCGTGGCCATGTCGTCGGCCGCCTGCGCCGCCTACGAGCCCGAGGAGCTGGGTGGTCGCATCGACAGCGCGCGCACCCTAACGAAGGTGAACCCGGCCGGCTGCGTCGACTACGTGGTCATCCGCGACCTCGAGGCGTACGCCGCCCTGACGGTGGACGCGGGGGTCAAGCTCGCCTTCGCCGAGCGCACCGCCCTGGTCGTGCGCCCCACGGGCTCGCTGAACGCGGTCGGCACGGCGGCGGCGCCGATCGTCTTCACCGGCACCAAGCAGGAGCAGGGTCACTGGGAGACGATCTCGATCCGCTCGAACGACCCGCGCAACGAGCTCACCCACGCGGTGGTCGAGTACGCGGGCGCCGCCTCCTCGTACGGCAACAGCGGCAGCATCCCCGCCGGCGTGATCGTCGCGCAGGACGCGCAGCTCGCCGTGGAGCGCACCACCTTCCGCCACAACGCCGGCAACGGCCTCTACCTGCATGGCGACGCCGTGCTCTCCGGGTTCGCGGACAACGCCTTCGCGGGCAACGGCGGCGCGCCCCTGCGCCTCCTCAGCGACCAGCTCGGCTACCTCGACGGCGCCAGCAACTACTCAGGCAGCGGCATGACGGCCAACGGCCAGGCGTACATCGACGTCGCAGCGAGCACCACGCGCCGCGCCCAGACCTGGCCCAAGACCGACCTGCCCTACCGCTTCAGCGGGCTCCACTACGTGAACACCGACAACGCCGCCGCCCAGGTGACGCTGGCCGCCGGCGCCACCATCGAGTTCGCCCACCAGGCCGGACTGCGCATCAACAACGGCTCCTTCCGCGCCGTGGGCTCCCCCAGCGAGCGCATCACCCTCACCGGCGCCGTCCGCACCCAGACGGGCTACTGGGAAGCGCTCGTCTTCAACAGCAACGACCCCGGCAACGAGCTCGCCTACGTCGACGTGGCGTTCGGCGGGGCGGGCGCAAGCTACGGCTTCAGCGCGAACGACAAGGCCAACGTGATCGTGGCCGAGGCCGCTCAGGTCAGCATCAGCGACTCGACCTTCACGGACAGCGGCGAGTTCGGGCTCTTCCTCCGCCCCAACGCCCGCCTGCCGCGCTTCGAGAACAACGCCTTCGCCGGCAACAGCGGCGCGCCGGTACGCCTCCTGTCGAACCAGCTCGGCCTCCTCGACGCCGGCACCACCTACAGCGGCGGCGGCCGGCCGAACAACGAGGGTCACGAGTACGTCGACGTACAGGCCAGCACCATCACCGGCGCCAGCCCCACGTGGCGCAGCCTCGACGTGCCCTACCGCTTCCACGGCCACCACTACGTGGACGGCACCAACACCACGGTGACCGTGGTCCCCGGTGCGCGCTTCGAGTTCGCCACCAACGCCGGCATCCGCGTCAACCAGGGGGCGCTCAACGCGGTCGGCACCGCCGGCCAGCGCATCACGTTCACGGGCGCCGTCGAGACGCCGGGCTTCTGGGAAGCGCTGGTGTTCGTGAGCAACAACCCGAACAACCGCCTTCACCACGTCGACATCGCTCACGGCGGCGCGGGCTCCAGCTGGGGCTTCTCCCAGACGACGAAGGCCAACGTCGTGCTCCTCGGCAGCGCCCGCCTGGACATCGCCAACGCCACCGTGCGCGAGAGCGGTCAGTACTGCCACGTGACGTCCAACGACGCGACGCTCACCATCGGGAGCGGGATGGTCTACTCCGGTTGCCAGCAGGAGTGACCGGGACGGCTCGCAGGTAAGACCACGCGGTGGGGCCCGGGATCCCGGGCCCCACCGTTCGCGTCGTGTACGGACACCGACTAGGCGACGCGCTCCTCCCCGCCCCTCACCCGCTCAGCACCTCGCCCGCCTCCGCCTCGAGCTCGGCCAGCCCGGGCACGGGCGTGGCGTCGCCCGCCAGCGTGCGGGCGCGGCGCTCGAGCCGCAGGCGCAGCAGCCGCAGGTTGGGGTTGGTGGCGTAGGCCGCCAGCTTCTCCGCCCAGGCGCGCGCCGCCTCGGGCGTGGCGGCCAGCGCGCCCATCTCGGCGTAGGCCCAGGGCAGCACGTCCTTCAGGCCCAGCTCCTCGAGGCGCTCCACCGCCGCTAGCGCGGGGGCCTCGGGCTCCTCCGGGGCGGCCAGGCGCCGCGTCATGGCGAGGTTGAAGCGCACCACGGCCATCTGGCGCTCGTCGCCGCTCCCGGTGGCGACGGCCAGCGCCCGCTCCAACGCCGCCTCGGCCGCCGCGAGCTCCTCGCGGCTCTGGAGCAGCGCGCCCTCGATCAGCAGCAGGCGGCAGTCGAGCGCCGGCGCCGTCAGGCGCTCCGCCAGGCGGCGGGCGCGCTCGAGCGCCGCGGCGCACTCCTCGGGCCGCCCCTGCTTCAGGCGCACGTCGGCCACGTTGGTCCAGGCGGTGGCCTCCCCCTGTGGGTCCTCGAGCGCGGCGAAGAGCCGCGCCCCCTCCTCGAAGCTGCGCGCGGCGCGCTCGTACCGCGCGGCGCGCTCGTAGGTGGCACCCAGGTTGTTCAGCACCCCGGCGATGGTCGGGCGCTGGCCGAGCTGGCGGGCCACCGTGAGCGCCCGCTCCTGGTAGCCCAGCGCCTCCTCCAGGTCGCCGGCGATCCCCGCCAGCGCCCCCAGGTTGTTGAGGGCCGGCAGCTGCTGCTGCAGGTCGCCGTGGCGCGCCACCGCCGCGAACGACTCGCGGGCGCGCCCGAGCTCGCCGGCGTGGAACGCCGCCACGCCGGCGATGTGCTCGGCGCGCACCTGCAGGTCCTGGCGCCCGATGCGGCGCGCGCAGCCGGCGGCGTCCTCGGCGACCTCCAGGCCGGCGCCGGCGCGGCCCGTGTGGACCAGCTGCACGGCGCGCGCCAGGCGCGTCTCGACGAGCACCTCGTCGTCCTGCAGCAGGAACGCCTCCTCCTCGAGGCGGTCCAGGGCGGCGGCGCGCAGCTCGGCGGCGCCCGTCTGCGTGGCGTGCTGCTCGAGGCGCAGCAGCAGCCGCACCCGCGCCCGCGGCTCCTGCTCGGCCCACAGGGCGCGGAAGAGGTGGCGCTCGGCGCCCTCGAGGTCGAGCGCGGCGGCGGCGGCGGCGGCCGCGAGCCGGAAGCGCTCCGCCGCCGCGCTCGGCTCGTGGGCCGCCAGCAGGTGCGCCGCCACGTCGGCAGGGTCCACCGCCTGCGCCTGCAGTGCGCGCGCGGCCCGCCCGTGCAGGTAGACGCGGAGCGGCTCGGGGGTGGCGTCCCACACGGCCCGGCGCGCCGCGGGCGCCAGCGCGCGGCGCTCGACCAGCTCGGCCTCGCCGAGGCGCTCGAAGAGCGCCGCCACCTCGCCCGGCGCCACCTCGACCACCTCCGCCAGCGCCGCCACGGGCAGCGAGGCGCCGGGCAGCGCGAGCGCCTGCGCCAGCCGCAGCGCCGCGCCGCTCAGCTGGCGCACGGCGGCCGTCACGCGCCGCTCGCGCTCCGCCCGCTCGCGCTCCGCCCGCTCCTGGGCGGCGACCACGCGCGCGTGCAGCTCGACGGTCTCGGGCAGCGGCTCGGCGCCGAGCTCCTCCTGCAGCACCCGCCGGCAGGCGCTGAAGTAGGCGAGCGCAGCGCCCAGCTCGCCGCCCTTGAGCGCCAGGCGCATGGCGCTGCGGTAGGCGGTCTCGTCGAGCGGGTCGAGCTCGACGAGGCGGTCGACCAGGCGCGCGGCGGCCTCGTGCTCCTCCGCCTCCTCCAGCTCCTGCGCGCGCACGCGCAGCGCGTGGCGGTGCAGGTCGGCGAGGCGCTGGCGCTCGACCTCCAGCCAGTCGGCGAAGGCGGGCGCGCGCGGCGCCTCGAAGCCGGTGAGGAGCGGGGCGCGGTAGAGCTCCAGCGCCTCCTCGAAGCGCCCGGCCTCGCACGCCGCCTCGAACGCCGCCACGTCGCTCCGCACCCGCAGCCGCACCGGGTCCTCGGGGTCGAGCCACTCGTCGGCGCCGGGGAGGCCGCGCAGGGAGGTCAGCTCCTGGCGCACGTTCTGCACGCGCCCCGGGCCCCAGAGCAGCTCGGCCAGCTCGGCGCGGCGCAGGCCCTCGGGGCGCACGCACAGCGCGAACAGCAACGCCTGCCCCTTGCGCGAGCGGGCCTCCACGGCCACCTCTCGCCAGACGAGACGTGCCTGACCCAGCAGGGTCGCTACTACCGGTGCCGCATCCGTTGACATGGCTGGTCGAGTGTAAGCCACGGCACGCCGATCGGGCCAACCCGCGGCGGGGAACGGCTGGGCGGTGGGCCGCGCCCGCGCGCCGCGGGCGTCTGTCGGCCGCTCGACGCGTCACGCGCCGCGCAGGTGTCAACATGAGCCCAGCACCTCGCGGCAGGCGCCGTGAGGGCTTCCTTCAGGGCAGGGTGAGATTCCCGACCGGCGGTGAGCGGCCGAACGCCGCGAGTCCGCGAAGCCCCAGGCACGGGGCCCGAGCCGGTGAGACTCCGGCACCGACGGTGACAGTCCGGACGAGAGAAGGAGGTGAAGCGCCCCGACCCCCGGGGAGCGCTGTCATGCCGGTCCCTGACGAAACGACGAGCGTGGACGAGGCGCACATGCGCCGCGCGCTGGAGCTGGCCGAGCGCGGCCGCGGCCGCACGAGCCCCAACCCCATGGTGGGCTGCGTGCTGGTGGCCGACGGGCGCGTGGTGGGCGAGGGCTGGCACCGCCGCGCCGGCGCGCCGCACGCCGAGGTCGAGGCCCTGCGGGCCGCGGGCCCGGCCGCGCGCGGCGCCACCGCCTACGTGACCCTCGAGCCGTGCGACCACCACGGCCGCACGCCGCCCTGCAGCCTGGCGCTGATCGAGGCGGGCGTGGCGCGCGTGGTGATCGCCACCCTCGACCCGAACCCGCGCGCCCGCGGCGGCGCGGCGCGCCTGCGCCAGGCCGGCGTGAGCGTCACCAGCGGCGTGCTGGAAGCCGCGGCGCGCGCGCAGAACGAGGCGTTCCTCACCAACCAGCTCCACGGCCGCCCCTTCGTGCTCTACAAGACCGCCATGTCGCTCGACGGCAAGGTGGCGCTGGCCGCCGGCCCGGCGCGCTGGATCACCGGGCCGGCGGCGCGCGCCCTGGTGCACGCGTGGCGCGACCAGCACGACGCCATCGCGGTGGGGGTGGGCACGGTGCTGGCCGACGACCCCTCGCTCACCACCCGCCGCGAGGGCGGCGAGGGCACGGGCCGCACGCCGATCAAGGTGATCTTCGACGGGCAGGCGCGCACCCCGCCCGGCGCGCGCCTCTTCGAGGCGGGCCCCGACGGCGCGCCCGCCCGCGTGATCGTGGTGGTCAGCGAGGCCGCCCCCGAGGAGCGCGTCGCCGCCCTGCGGGCGCGCGGCGCCGAGGTGCTCGGGGTGCCGGGCGGCAGGCCCGACCTGCGCCTGGCCCTCGAGGCGCTGCTGCCGCGCGGCGTCTCCAGCCTGCTGCTCGAGGGCGGCGGCACGCTGGCGTGGGGGTTCCTCGCCTCCGCCCTGATCGACCGGGTGGCCTGGTTCGTGGCCCCCAAGCTCATCGGCGGCGCCGGCACCCCCGGGCCGCTCGCCGGGCCCGGCGTGGCGCGCATCGACGACGCCGTGCGGCTCGAAGACCTGACCACCCAGCTGGTGGGCGACGACCTGCTCGTCATGGGCAGGCCGCGCTACCCCGGAAGCGACCAGCGATGAAGGAGAGACGAACGATGTTCAGCGGGATAGTGGAAGAGGTCGGGCGCATCGCCCGCGTGGTGGACGCAGGCGGCGGCCTGCGCGTGACGGTCGCCGCCAGCGCCGTGCTCGACGACGCGAAGCTCGGCGACTCGATCGCCGTGTCGGGCTGCTGCCTCACGGTGGTGCGCTTCGACGAGGCCTCGTTCGACGTCGAGCTCTCCAGCGAGACGGTGGCCAAGACGGCGCCGCGCTGGCACGAGGGCGCGCGCGTGAACCTCGAGCGCGCCCTGCGCGTCAGCGACCGGCTGGGCGGCCACGTCGTGACCGGCCACGTCGACGGCGTGGGCGAGGTGCTGGAGCGGCGCGACGAGCCGGGCGCCTACGTGCTGCGCGTGCGGGCGCCCGAGGCGCTGGCAGCGCACCTGGTGCCCAAGGGCAGCGTCACCGTCGACGGCGTCAGCCTCACGCTGGTCGACGTGGGCGGCCCCGGCGGCACCCGCCCCGACTGGCCCGCCACCGACCTCACGCTGTGGCTCGTCCCGCACACGCTCGCGGTCACCACCCTGGGCGAGCTCGAGCCGGGCTCCCGGGTGAACGTCGAGAGCGACGTGCTCGCCAAGTACCTCGAGCGCCAGCAGCTGCTGCGCCAGGCGGAGGTGCGCTCGTGAGCGCCCGCCAGGCCGAGGCGCCGCTCGCCAGCGTGCCCGAGCTCCTCGAGGAGCTGCGCGCCGGGCGCCCCGTGATCCTCGTCGACGACGAGAACCGCGAGAACGAGGGCGACCTGATCCTGGCCGCGGAGTTCGCCACCGAGAAGAGCGTCGCCTTCATGATCCGCCACACCGGCGGCGTGGTCTGCCTGGCGCTCGAGGAGGGGATGGCCGACCGCCTGGAGCTGCCGCCCATGGTGGAGCACAACTCCGCGCGCCGCGGCACCGCCTTCACCGTCTCCATCGAGGCGAAGGAGGGGATCGACACCGGCATCAGCGCCGCCGACCGCGCCACCACCATCCGCACCGCCGTGGCGGCCGGCACCACCGCCGCCGACCTGGCGCGCCCCGGCCACGTGTTCCCGCTGCGCGCCAAGCCCGGCGGGGTGCTGCGCCGCGCCGGCCACACCGAGGCGAGCGTCGACCTCTGCCGCCTGGCCGGCCTCACCCCCGCGGCCGCCATCTCCGAGGTGATGGACGACGACGGCCGCATGCTGCGTCTGCCGCAGCTGCGCCGCTTCGCCGCCGAGCACGGCCTCAAGATCGGCACCATCGCCGACCTGATCGCCCACCGCCTGCGCCACGACGCCTTCGTGAAGCGCGCGGCGGTGGCCGAGCTGCCCACCGACATGGGGGAGTTCCTCATCCACGGCTACGTCGACGAGGTGAGCGGCGACGAGCACGTGGCGCTGGTGATGGGCGACGTGACCGGAAGCGAGCCGGTGCTGGTGCGCCTCCACTCGGAGTGCCTCACCGGCGACGCGCTGCACAGCCTGCGCTGCGACTGCGGCGCCCAGCGCGATGCTGCGCTGGCGGCCATCGCGGCTGAGGGGCGCGGGGTGCTGGTGTACCTGCGGCAGGAGGGGCGCGGCATCGGCCTCATCAACAAGCTTCGCGCGTACGCGCTGCAGGACCAGGGCGCCGACACGGTGGAGGCCAACGAGCAGCTCGGCTTCGAGGCCGACCTGCGCGACTACGGCGTGGGCGCGCAGATGCTCGTGGACCTGGGCGTGAGGCGCCTAAGGCTCCTCACCAACAACCCGCGTAAGGTGAGCGCGCTGCAGGGCTTCGGCCTCGAGCTGGTGGAGCGCGTGCCGCTGCACGTGGGCGAGAACCCGTTCAACGAGCGGTACCTGCGCACCAAGCGCACGAAGCTGGGGCACCTGAGCGACTGACCCGGCGCCGGGAGCGCGACGCGCGGGCGACAGGAGGGGGTCCGAGGGGTGTTCAGGCCGCTGTTCGAGGACCGGCGCGACGCCGGGCGCCGGCTGGCGCGCGCCCTGGCGCGCCGCGCGGAGCGCGCGCCCGCCGGCTGGGGCGCACCGGGCGAGGCGCCGCTGGTGCTGGGCCTGCCGCGCGGCGGCGTGCCGGTGGCGCTGGAGGTGGCGCGCGAGCTGGGCGCGCCGCTCGACGTGCTGGTGGTGCGCAAGCTGGGCCTGCCCGGCCACGAGGAGCTGGCCATCGGCGCGGTGGCGAGCGGCGGCGCGCAGGTCCTCAACCGCGACCTGGTGCGCTCGCTGCGCGTGGAGCGCCAGGCGATCGAGCGCGTCCGGGCGCGCGAGCTGGCGGAGCTGGAGCGGCGCGAGCGCAGCTACCGCGGCGCGCGGCCGCCGCTGGACGTGCGCGGCCGTCACGTGATCGTGGTCGACGACGGCGTGGCCACCGGCGCCACCATGCGCGTGGCGGTGGCGGCCCTGAAGCAGGCGGGCGCGCGCTGGGTCACGGTGGCGGTGCCGCTGGCGGCGCCCGACGCCTGCGAGCAGCTGAGCCGCGAGGCCGACGAGGTGGTGTGCCTCGAGACGCCCGAGCCGTTCGACAGCGTGGGCCAGTGGTACGCGCGCTTCGAGCAGACGAGCGACGCCGAGGTGACGCGGGCGCTGGCGGAAGCGGGCTGAGGCGCGCGCGTCAGCCCTCGAGCCGCGCCTCCAGCGCCGCCACGCGCGCCTCGAGCTCCTCGAGGCGCCTGAGCACCACCGCCAGCGGCGGCGTGGTCTGCCCGCCCTCGCCGTTCTCGGGGCTGGGCGGGCGCACGCGCGGCTGCAGGCGCTCCTCGCGCACGCCCAGCGTGTGGTTCCAGCGGTCCTGGCTCTGGCCCGGGGCGCGCCCCACGTTCTCGACCAGCGGCACGCGCCGCGCGGCCAGCCCCGCCAGGCACGCCTCGAACCCCTCGAGCGAGCGCAGCGACACGCGGTAGCGCTCGGTGCGGCTGCGCAGCTCGGCGGCCGTCTGGGGGCCGCGCAGCATGAGCACGCTCAGCAGCGCGAGCTCGTCGGCGTTCACCTCCAGCGCCTGGGCCAGCCGGTGGGTGTGCTTCGGCACGCGGTCGGTCACCTCCTGGCGCGTGCTGGCCAGGCCCTTGTCGCGCAGCTTCTGCAGCGCCTCGAGCACCTCCTGCATGTGGTAGTCGGTGACGGGGTCGCGGCTGGTCTTCTGGTTGCAGGCGGTCACGAGCGCCTGCGTGCTCAGCGGGTAGGCGTCGGGCGTGGTGCGCTCCTTCTCGGTCAGCGCGCCCAGCACCCTGAGCTCGATGGCGGACAGCGACATGCGGCCAGGATATACAGCCGGTGCCGCCGCGGGCCGCGCCTGCGCTGGGCGATCCGCGCCGGAAGGCTTACCGTAGGCACGTGCCCATCCGCGACGAACTCATCCAACGCACCATCCAGCAGATCGCCAACCTCCTGGCGCGCCTGGTCACGGGCCGCGCGGGCCACGACATCACCGCCGCCGAGCTGCGCGAGGCCGAGCAGGAGCTGGACGAGCTCTACCTCGCCAACCTCGGTTCGAGCCGCGCGCTGATCCACCGGCTCGGCACCGAGGACCTGCTCGGGGTGCTGCGCACCTCCGGCACCGTGCACGCCGAGCGCGCCTACGTGCTGGGGGCGCTGCTGGCCACCGAGGGGGCGGTGGTGGCCGCCCACCACGGCGCCGACGACCCGCAGGCGCTGAGCCTGCGCGAGAGCGCGCTCGACATCCTGCTGGAGGCGGGCGCCGCGCGCGTCGGCGAGCCCGACCTGCGCGAGCGCGTCGACGACCTCGTGCGCCACGCGCCGCCGGCGGGGTGGCCGGCCGCGCGCTTCGAGCGCCTGTTCCGCTTCGAGCACGCCATGGGCGCCTTCGCCCGCGCCGAGACGGCGCTCTTCACCTGGCTGGAGCGGGTCGAGGGCATGCAGGCGCGCCTGGAGGTGGCCGACGCCGCCAACGCCTTCTACGACGAGCTGCTGACGCTCGAGGACGCCGACCTGGCCAAGGGCGACTTCTCGCGCGACGAGGTGCACGAGGGGCGCGCCGACCTGGCGGAGCGGTTCGCCGAGCTGCTCGGCGGCTAGGCGCCCGGCGCCCCGTCCTCCGTGCCCGTGAGCAGCTCCGCTTCCGACTGGCGCTGGATCTCCACCGCCTCGACCCGCAGCCCGTCCATCGCCGTCACCCGGAAGCGGTAGCCGGCCCACACCGACTCGTCCCCCACCTGCGGCACCCGCCCCAGGCGCTCGGCCATGAAGCCGCCCAGCGTGTGGTAGCCGGGCTCGGCGGGCAGGGTGTCGTCGGGCAGGTCGAGGAGCTTGAGCACGTCGTCGATGTGCAGCCCGCCGCTCACGCGCCAGCGCTCGTCGTCGAGGCGCACGACGTCGGCCAGCTCGCCGTCGTCGGCGGGGATGGTGGTGCCCACCAGCTCCTCGAGGATGTCGGTCAGCGTGACGAGGCCCTCGACGCCGCCGTACTCGTCGAGCACCACCGCGATGTGCACGTCGGAGCGCTGGAACTCGTCCAGCAGCGAGAGGATCGGCATCGTCTCGGGCACCAGCAGCGGCTTGCGCAGCGCGTGGCGCAGGTTCACCGGCTCGCCGGCCAGCAGGCTGACCAGCAGGTCGCGGATGGCGACGTAGCCGATCACCTTGTCGATGTCGCCCTCGCATACCAGGTAGCGGCCGTGCGGGTCCTCGCGCATCAGCGCCAGCAGCTCGCTCGGGGGGGCGTCGGGCTCGAGCCAGGCCACCTCGTGGCGCGGCGTCATGATGGCGTTCACGCGCCGCTCGCCGAGCCAGAAGGCGTTCTCGATGATCTCCTGCTCGGCCGGCTCGATCACCCCGGCGCGCAGGCCCTGGGCGATCACCATGTCGATCTCCTCCTCGCTGATCTCCTCCCCGCTCGAGGGACGCACGCCCAGCAGGCGCAGCAGCAGGTTGGTGGAGGCGCCCAGGAAGCCGACCAGCGGGCGCGTGACGACGGCCAGCCCGCCCATCAGCCCCGCCACGCGCATGGCCACCCCCTCGGGGTCGGCGAGGCCGATGCGCTTGGGCACCAGCTCGCCGATCACCAGCGACAGGTAGGTGATCAGCACCACCAGCACCGCCAGCGCCAGCGGCTGCGCGACCCCCTCGAGCCACGGCACGCGCGCCAGCAGCCGGCCGAACGGCTGCGACAGCGTGGCGGCGCCGAACGCCCCGTTGAACACGCCCACGAGCGTGATGCCGATCTGCACGGTCGAGAGGAAGACGTTGGGGTTCTCGGCCAGCGCGAGCGCGCGTCGGGCGGGCGCGCTGCCCGCCTCGGCCTTCTGCTGCAGCCGCAGCTTGTTGGCGGAAACCACCGCGATCTCGGCCATGGCGAACAGGCCGTTCAGGAGGATCAGGACCAGGACGATGAGGGCGTTCACGTTGCATCACTATATGGACGGCGCGGGGCCCGTCCGGCCCAAGCGTCCGTGCAGCCAGCCCGGCGCCTGCGCGGCGCGAGGCGCCAGGTTCCCGTGATAGACGGGACAGTTGTCCTATGCGAGACGCCGCGCACCGGAGTTAGCGTGCCTTACGAGAGTGGCTGACATGCCACAGGAAGGCAGGCCTCATGTTCCACAACCGGTTACGCGTTCCGTTGGTAGCGTTCCTCGCCCTGGGGGTGTTCGCGGTGGTGTCCGTCGCGGCCGCGCAGGAGCCCGACCAGCTACAGCGCACGGCGCAGGCGCTGTTCGCTCCGCTGCCCGACGTGGTGGATAACCCCGACAACCCCGTCACGGCGGAGAAGGTGGAGCTCGGCAAGATGCTCTACTACGACCCGCGCCTCTCGCTCTCCGGCGTGTTCTCCTGCAACAGCTGCCACAACATCGCCACCTACGGGGTCGACAACCTCGAGACCTCCACGGGCCACGGCTGGGCCCAGGGCCCGCGCAACTCGCCGACCGTCATGAACGCGGCGGTGCACTCCTCGCAGTTCTGGGACGGGCGCGCCAAGGACGTCGAGGAGCAGGCGCAGGGGCCGGTGCTCAACCCGATCGAGATGGGCAC
>Ga0123333_10004878_pt1 | contig 12366 bp, 9 predicted proteins | sample BioC12SIPDNA_3_FD_89957 | JGI IMG/M metagenome (GOLD analysis project Ga0123333, IMG submission 89957) | Anaerobic biogas reactor microbial communites from Washington, USA - Biogas_R2_B C12 SIP DNA | ecosystem: Engineered > Bioreactor > Anaerobic > Unclassified | place: Washington, USA...
ACGAAGCCGCGCTCGCGGTAGGCCTCCACCGAGCCGGCGCCCTGGCGCTTGCTCATCTTCTTCCCGCGCTCGTCGAGGATCATCGGCAGGTGCGCGAAGTCGGGCACCGGCGCGCCCAGCGCGCGATAGAGGTTGATCTGGCGCGGGGTGTTGTTGACGTGGTCGTCGCCGCGCACCACGTCGGTGATGCGCATGTCCATGTCGTCGACCACCACCGCGAAGTTGTAGGTGGCGTAGCCGTCGGCGCGCAGGATCACCAGGTCGTCGAGTTCGCTGTTGGCGATCTCGATCCGGCCCTTGACCTTGTCGTCCCAGGCCACCACGCCGCCCTGCGGGTTCTTGAACCGGATCACCCGGTTCGGATCGTCCCGCCTGGGTTCGTTGCGGTCGCGGTACGCGCCGTTGTAGCGCGGCTTCTCGCCGCGCGCCATCGCCGCCTCGCGCATCGCGTCGAGTTCTTCCTTGCTCTCGTAGGCGTAGTAGGCCCTGCCCTCGGCCACCAGCCGTTCGGCGACCTCGCGGTAGCGGTCCAGGCGCTGGGTCTGGAAGATCGGGCCTTCGTCGTAGTCCAGCCCCAGCCAGTCCATCGCCTCGAGGATCGCGTCGATCGCGGCCTGGGTGCTGCGCTCGCGGTCGGTGTCCTCGATCCGCAGGATGAACTGGCCGCCGCGGTGGCGCGCCTCCAGCCAGCAGTACAGCGCGGTGCGCGCGCCACCGATGTGCAGGTAGCCGGTGGGACTGGGGGCGAAGCGGGTACGACAGGACATGGCAGAACCATCGGAAGGAGCACGGCATTTTACCCCTGCCCGGCGCGCCCCGCTCCGGCCCGGCCGGTGACCGCGGCCGCGTTGGCGAGGAAACCGACAAACCAGGCCCGACCGCGCTGCCACGCGGTGCCCGGGGGCCAAATCCAGTGCGCCTCCACAGGCTTGTCCACAGCGTCCGTGGACAACTTCGATGGCCACGGCCGCGGCGCCCGAACGCGCCTCGCCCCAGCCACTACAATCCACGCATGGCCACCCTGTTCGTCTCCGACCTGCACCTGGATGCGACGCGTCCGGAGATCACCGCGCACTTCCTGCGCTTCCTCGCCACCGAGGCGCGCACGGCCGACGCGCTGTACATCCTCGGCGACCTGTTCGAAGCCTGGGTCGGCGACGATGATCCCTCCGACGCCGGCCGCGCCGTGGCCGAGGCCCTGCACGGCGTGGCCGATGCGGGCGCGCCGGTGTACTTCCAGCGCGGCAACCGCGACTTCCTGGTCGGCGCCGCCTATGCCGCGCGTGCGGGCTTCGCCATCCTGCCCGACCCCGCGGTCATCGTGCTCGGCGGCGCGCCGGTCCTGGTCAGCCATGGCGACCTGCTGTGCACCGACGACCACGCCTACCAGGCTTTCCGCGCCCAGACCCGCGATCCGGCCTGGCAGGCGCAGTTCCTCGCCCAGCCGCTGCAGGCGCGGCTCGCGTTCGCCGCCCAGGCGCGCGCGGCCAGCCAGGCGCGGCAGGGCGAGCTGCAGCAGGCCGGCACGATGGAGACCATCACCGACGTCGCCGCAGCCGCCGTCGACGAGGTGTTCGCCCGCTACGGCGTGGACACGATGATCCACGGCCATACCCACCGGCCGGCGATCCATCGCCTGACGGCCGGCGGTCGCCAGTGCCGGCGCATCGTCCTGGGCGACTGGTACACGCAGGGCTCGGTCCTGCGCGTGGCAGACGGCCATTACGACCTGCAAACCCTTCCCCTCGCCCTGTAGGAGCGGCTTCAGCCACGATGCCTGGTGTCGACCCGATCGGGATGCCTTGCCGGCCGGGCGAAGGTCGCGGCTGAAGCCGCTCCCACAGGCGGCGAGGGCTTGGGCCCGGCATCCGGAACGATGGCACGTCCCCGGGCGAGATGGCTAGGCCTGGTGCGCGGCCTGCTGCAGCGCGGCCAGTTCCTCCTCGCTGAAGCCGGCGGCGCTGCGCGCCTCGACGTTGAACGGGCCATGCAGCACCGCGCGCGCGTACTCGGCCAGCAGCTCACGGAACTTCGGCTCGGGCTCGATGCCGCGCCGTTCGCAGAACCAGCGGAACCAGCGGCTGCCGGCGGCCACGTGCGCCACCTCCTCGCGCAGGATCACCTCCAGCACGCCGGCGGTCGCATCGTCGCCGAGCGAACGCAGCTTCGCGATCATCCCCGGGGTCACGTCCAGCCCGCGGGCTTCCAGCACCCGCGGCACCAGGGCCATGCGCGCCAGGCCGTCGTGCGCGGTCTTCTCGCACATCTCCCACAGCCCGTTGTGGGCGTCGAAGTCGCCGTAGTCGTGGCCGAGCGCGCGCAGTCGCTCGCGCAGCATCAGGAAGTGGCGGGCCTCGTCGTCGGCGATCCGCACCCAGTCCGCGTAGTAGTCCGGGGGCAGGCCGCGGAAGCGGTAGGCCGCATCCCAGGCCAGGTCCACCGCATTGAGTTCGATGTGGGCGATCGCGTGGATGAAGGCGGCGCGGCCGTGGTCGCTGCCCAGGCCGCGGCGCGGCAGCTCGCGCGGGTGCACCAGGCGCGGCCGTGGCGGCCTGCCGGGCATGCGGATCGGCGCCGGCGGCGGGGCGTCCCCGGGCACCGCCAGTTCGCCGCGGGCGAAGGCCGCGGCGTGGCGGCGGGTGCGCGCGATCTTGTCGTCCACCGCCGCCGCGTCCAGGCACTCGCGCGCGGCCTCGAACAGGGTCGGCATCGGTCCGGCGCTCAGAGCGCGAGCCGGCGCTGTCGCTTGGCGTCGTCCGAGCGCAGCTGGCGCAGGCCCTCGAAGTAGCCCGGGTCGACCCCGGTCACGTACTCGCCGCTGAAGCAGGAGCTGTCGAACTTCATGCCGGCGAACTTCGGCCCGGCAACCGCGCTCTCCAGGTCTGCCAGGTCCTGGTACACCAGCCAGTCGCAGCCGATCATGCGCTCGATCTCTTCCTCGCTGCGGCCGTGCGCGATCAGCTCCTCGGGCGTGGGCATGTCGATGCCGTAGATGTTCGGGTGGCGCACCGGCGGCGCGGCCGAGGCCAGGTACACCTTGCGCGCCCCGGCATCGCGCGCCATCTGCACGATCTGCTGCGAGGTGGTGCCGCGCACGATCGAATCGTCGACCAGCAGCACCACGCGGTTGCGGAACTCCAGCGGGATCGGGTTGAGCTTGCGCTTGACCGACTTCACCCGCTCTCCCTGCCCCGGCATGATGAAGGTGCGGCCGACGTAGCGGTTCTTGATGAAGCCCTCGCGGTATTTCACCCCGAGCACGTTGGCCAGTTCCAGCGCGGCGTCGCGCGAGGTGTCGGGGATCGGGATCACGGTGTCGATGTCGTGGTCCGGGCGCAGGCGCAGGATCTTCTCGCCGAGGGTCACGCCCATGCGCATGCGCGCCTTGTGCACGGAGATGTTCTCGATCATGGAGTCCGGGCGCGCGAAGTACACGTACTCGAAGATGCACGGCGCGTGCGTCCCCGGTTCGGCGCACTGGCGGGTATGCAGCTCCCCGCGCGAGGTCACCACCACGCCCTCGCCCGGCGCGATGTCGCGCACCCGCTCGAAGCCGAGGATGTCCAACGCAACCGACTCCGAGGCGATCGCGTACTCGTCTCCGGCCTCGGTCCCGCGCTTGCCCAGCACCAGCGGGCGGATGCCGTGCGGATCGCGGAACGCCACCAGGCCCAGGCCCAGTACCGTCGCCACCGCGGCATAGCCCCCCCGCGCGCGCCGGTTCACGCCCTCGACCGCGCGGAACGCCGCCTCGGGCGTGAGCGTGGGACTCTTGTCGAGCTCGTGCGCGAACACGTTGAGCAGCACTTCCGAGTCGGACTGGGTGTTGATGTTGCGCCGGTCCTGCTCGAATACCTCGCGACGCAGGGTGTCGGTGTTGACCAGGTTGCCGTTGTGCGCCAGCGCGATGCCGTAGGGCGAATTGACGTAGAACGGCTGTGCCTCGTCGCTGCCCTCGCTGCCGGCGGTGGGATAGCGGCAGTGGCCGATGCCCACCCTGCCCTGCAGCAGCCGCATCGCCCGGGCGTCGAACACGTCGCGGACCAGGCCGTTGCCCTTGTGCACCCGCAGCTGGGTGCCGTTGGCGGTGGCGATGCCCGCCGCGTCCTGGCCGCGGTGCTGGAGCACGGTCAGCCCGTCGTAGAGCGCGGTCGCGACCTCGGTGGTGGCGACGATGCCGATGATGCCGCACATGGCTGGGGTTCCGGTTGGATGTCCTGCGGGACTGCGAATCGGGGATGGGGCTGGCGGACGCTCAAGGGTGCGGGCGGACCAGCCCGTCGGCGAGCCCGGCCCTGGCCTGCAGCTGCGCCTTCAGCCGCTCCGCCTCCTCGCGGCTGGGCACCGGCCCGGCCTTGACCCGGGTGAGGCGACCGCGGTCGGTGTCCACGGTATCGGTGAACGCAGCGAAGCCCAGGCCGCGCAGGCGGTCGCGCAGGCGGTTGGCCTCGGCCGCGTTGCCGAAGGCGCCGACCTGCACCGCGAACCCGACCCCGCTGGCGGCCGCCGCGGGCGTCGCCTGCGCGGCCGGCGGAGCGGGCGCGGCCGCCGATTCGCGGGCCGGCACCTGGGCGACAGGCGCCCCGGCATCGAGCGCCACCACCCGCGGGCTGACGTCGTCACGGACCTGGGCGGCGCGCACCCGCACCACCTCCGCGGCTTCGCGCGACGCGTAGGGCCCCAGGCGCACGCGATGCGCGGGACGCCCGTTGAGGGTGAAGGGCTCGGCATAGGCGGAAAGGCCCGCCTCGCCGAGCTGGCGCACGATCAGGCGCGCATCGCGCTCGCTGGCGAAGGCGCCGAAGTGGACCGCGTAGTCGCCGCCGGCCGTGGTGGGCGGCAGGCGCATGTCCGCGGCTGGCGCGCGCTCCTGCGCCGCGGCCGCTGGAGCGGGGGCGGGCCTGGCCACGGCCGACGGGGGCGGGTCGCTGGCGGGAGGCGCGGCCAGGTCGGCGGCATCCTCGTTCGCGTCCTCCGCCGCCACGTCGCCCTCGGGCGGGGCGGTCGCGGTATCGACCAGCGGCAGCCCGTCGCCGGAGAGCGGTTCGTGCATCGGCAGCACGCCTTCGGCCGGCGCCTCGGGCGGCACCACGAGCGGCAGGTCGACGGTGCGGTAGCCCTCCTGCGGCGCGTCGGGCACGCGCATCGACAGGTCGGACACCCCGCTGTCCGGGGCCGGGCCCTTGACCAGCATCGGCAGGAAGATCACGGCCAGCGCGACCAGCACGGCGGCACCGATCAGGCGCTGTTTCAGTCCGGCATCCATCAAGGTTCCGACCAGGTTCGGCGAGGCGGCGGCAGGGGGATTATACGCCGCGGCCGCCGCCGGCTTCTGAATCCGCGCCGCGCAGCCGTCGCAACGCCAGCTCCGCGGCATGGAACGAGCCGAACACCAGCACGCGGTCGCCGGCGACGGCCGCCGCGAGCACCGCGTCCAGCGCCACGCCCGGATCGTCGAAGCGTGCCCCCCGCGCGACGGCCCGATCGTGCAGGCGCGCGGCCAGGTCGGCCACCGCGAGCCCCCGCGCGCCCGCGCCGGGCGTCCCCGCCAGCCACCACTGGTCGACTTCCCCGGCCAGGGCCTGGACGACCCCCGCGACGTCCTTGTCGGCCAGCGGCGCGTACAGGACGTGGACGCGACCGGGCACGCGGTTGGCCCGCAGCCATGCCGCCACCTCGCGCGCGGCCTGGGGGTTGTGGCCGACGTCGACGCGCACCTCCACGCCGTGGTGGCGCAACGCCTGCAGCCGGCCGGGCAGCCGCGCGGCCGCCACCCCGCGCGCCACCGCCTCGTCGGGAAGCTCGATATCCAGGGCGTGCAGCGCGGCGATGGCGGTCGCCGCGTTGCGCAGTTGCACCGGGGCATCCAGCGCCGGCGACGGCAGTTCCAGCACATGGCCCAGCTCGCGCCAGCGCCAGCCACCGGCGGCAAGCGGCTCGAAGAAGAAGTCGCTGCCGGCCCGGATCGCGGGGGCGCCGAGCGCATAGGCATGTCGCAGCACGCTGGCCGGCGGATCGTCCTCGCCCAGGACCACCGGCTTCCAGGCCCGCACGATCCCGGCCTTCTCCAGTCCGATCGCCTCGCGGTCCGGCCCCAGCCACTCCTGGTGGTCGAGGTCGACGGTAGTGATCACGGCCACGTCGGCATCGACCAGGTTGGTCGCGTCCAGGCGCCCGCCCAGCCCCACTTCCAGGAGGGCCAGGTCCAGGCCGGCACGTTCGAACAACCGCAGCGCGGCCAGGGTGCCGAACTCGAAGTAGGTCAGCGGCGTGCCGTTGCGCGCCGCCTCCACCGCGGCGAGGGCCTGCGCCAGCGCCGCGTCGCCGGCATCGGCGCCGTCGATGCGCACCCGCTCGCGGTAGTCGAGCAGGTGCGGCGAGGTGTACGCGCCCACCCGCAGGCCGGCGGCACGCGCGATCGCCTCGATGAAGGCCACGGTCGAGCCCTTGCCGTTGGTGCCGGCCACGGTGACCACGCGCCGCGCCGGCCGGCCCAGGCCCATGCGCGCGGCCACCTCGCGCACGCGGTCGAGGCCCATCTCGATCGCCCGCGGGTGCTGGCGCTCGATGTAGGCGAGCCACTCGGGAAGCGTGTCAGGCATGGTCGGGAGCTGGGGCGCGCCACGGCGGAGGATCCGCCGGAGGCCGACGACGCGGCGGATCAGAGCGCCCGGTGCACTGCCTCGCCGAAGAACGCGGTGTGGTGGGAGCAGTCGTTGAGCCGCACCACTTCCAGCCGCGACAGGTCGTCTCCCTCCAGCAGGTTGAGCGTGGTCGGCGCCTGGCGGAAGGACCAGAGCCGCGACAGCGGGATGCCCAGCACCTGGCACAGGATCACGCGATTGACCGCGTCGTGCGCGACCACCAGCAGCGTGTCGTTGCCGCCGAGGCCCTCGACCGACCACTCAAGCGCCTCCCAGGCGCGCCGCAGGACCTGCTTGAGCGATTCGCCTCCGGGCATCTGCACGGTGTCGGGAGCCTCGCGCCAGGCGCGCAGCAGCTCGGGATCGCGCTCGGCGATCTCGCTGGCGAGCAGGCCCTCCCAGGTGCCGTGGGCGATCTCCATGAAGCCCATCTCGGTGGTGAGCATCGGCGCGCGCGCCTCGCCCAGCGCCAGCTGCCCGGTGTGGTAGGCGCGGGTCAGGGGCGAACTGACTGCCTTGTCGATGCGCACGTCGCGCAACCGTTCGCCCAGCAGCCGCGCCTGCTTCTCGCCCACCGGCGACAACGGAATGTCTTCCTGTCCCTGGTAACGGCCTTCGGCATTCCACGGCGTCTCGCCGTGGCGGGCAAGCAGGATTCTCATGCGGCAGCGGGTCCGGATATGGAGGAATGCGGGCACTCCCCGGCGCCCGCGCGGCGCATAGTCTAAGCGAAGCCGCCCGCCCGTTGCCGCGCGGCCGCGCTCAGCGCGTGGCCGGGACGCCCATCTCCTCCAGCAGGCGCGGGGCCGGGTACACCTCCTGCATGATCCAGCGCATGTAGCGCTGGTCGACCGAGATGGTCCGGGTCATCTCCGCGTCGAAGACCCAGTTCGACACCACCGCCTCCCAGTTCATGTCGAACAGCAGCCCCACCAGGCGCCCCTGCGCGTCGAGCACCGGCGAGCCGGAGTTGCCGCCGGTCACGTCGAGGTCGGACAGGAAATTCACCGGCACGCTGCGCAGCCGGCGATCGGCCAGTCCGCCATGGCGGCCCTCGGCCACCGCGTCGAGCAGCGCCTGTGGTGCGTCGAACGGCGCCTCGCCGGTGGCTTTGGCGGCCACTTCCTCCAGCCGGGTGAAGGCCTGGTGCCGGGTGCCGTCGAGCCCGATGTACGGCACCACCTTGCCGAAGGTGATCCGCAGCGAGGAGTTCGCATCCGGGTACACGTGGCCGCCCTGGCTGCGGCGGTAGTCCGCCAGCGCCTGCAGGTAGACCGGACGCGCCGCGAGCCGCTCGCCGGCCCTCGCCTTGCGCTCCTGCTCGAGTTCGAGCAGGGTCGGCATCAGCGCCACCGCATAGGCGAGCGCCGGATCGCGGTTGCCCTCGAGCTCCTTGCGCCCGGCTTCGAACCAGGCCATGCGCACCGCGGTGTCGCCGATGCGGGTCCTGGACAGTCTCTCCAGGGCGGCCTCGATCGCGGCGGCGTCGTCGCCGCCCAGCCACGCGTCGAGCGCCGGCAGGCGCTGCCCGGGCGGCAGCTTCAGGTATTCGGCCAGCCAGTAGCGCTGCAGTTCGCGGTCCATCTCGGCCACGTAGCGGCGCTCCATCTGCCGCAGGCCGCCCTCGATCGTGGGCAGGTCGCGTTCCTGGTAGCCCTGCTCGCGTTCGGCGTCGGGCTTCTCGCGCTCGATCGCCAGGCGGTAGAGCGAGGTCGCCGCCGACAGCGCGCCCGTGCCGTTGAGCATCCGCAGCACCAGGTCGCGCTCGCGGGTGGCGCGTTCGGCATCGTCCAGGGCCAGCAGCCGGCGGTGCGCCTCGAGCGCGGCCTCGCCCGCCTCGCCCTGCCCGGCCAGCCACGCCAGCACGGCCTCCTCCTCGGCACGCTTGCGCGCGAGCGCATCGATCCGGGCGAAGCCCTCGAGCTGCCCCTGGTAGTTCTTCATCGTGTTTTCCCAGCCGCGCACGGTGCTGGCGTAGCGGACCTCGATGTCGGGGTCGGCCTTGCCGCGCGCCCCGACCAGCGCGGTCATCGCGCGGTAGTGGCGCACGATCGAGGGATACGACCACTCCACCGTGTCCTCGAACTCGCCGGCCAGCGCGTAGCGGCTGGTACGCCCGGGGTAGCCGGCGACCATCACGAAGTTGCCCTCGCGCAGCGGCCGGTCGGCGATCTTCAGCCAGTGCCTCGGCTGGTAAGGCACGTTGTCCGGGGAGAACGCCGCCGGCGTGCCGTCGGGACCGACATAGGCGCGGTAGAACGCGAAGTCGCCGGTATGCCGCGGCCACATCCAGTTGTCGACCTCGCCGCCGAAGTTGCCGATGCCGCCGGGCGGCGCATAGGCCAGGCGCACGTCCCGGATCTCGAGGTTGCGGAACAGGCGGTAGGCGTTGCCGCCCAGGAAGCTGTACAGGCGGCAGCGGTAGCCGGGCTCGGCTTCGCATTCGGCAACCAGCCGCTTCTCGATCGCGTCCAGCGCACGGGTCCGCTCGAGCGGCCCATCGGCGGCAGCGATGGCCGCGTGCACGCGCTCGCTGACATCGGTGATCGCGTCGAGCACGTAGATGCGCGCGTTGGGGCCGGCGGTAATCTCCTCGCCGGGCGCGGCAGCGTTGAAGCCGTCGCGCAGAAGGTTGTTCCCGGGGGTCGAATTGAGCTGGATCGCACCGTAGGCGCAGTGGTGGTTGGTCACCACCAGGCCCTGCGGCGAGACGAAGCTGGCGGTGCAGCCGCCCAACGACACCACCGCCCCCAGCGGGTCGCCGGTGAGGTCGGCCAGGCGCTCCGGATCCAGCCGCAGCCCCGCCTTCTTCAGCGACCTGGCGATCTCTGGAAGCTGCTGCGGCACCCACATGCCCTCGGCGGCGCGGGCGGCGGAGGACACGGCCAGGACGGCGGCGGCGGACAGGCTCAGCAGGGCAAGGCGCATGCAACGGTTCCAACTGAAAGGACCGCGCGATTGTAGCCCCCACCCCGCGACGGTCCCGCCACGCGCCCCGGCGGCGTCGGTTTCCCGTGCAACCTATAATGCCGATCCCTTCCCCCCGACGGCATTCCCCGATGTCCGCAACCATGAAGGCGCTGGTCAAGCGCGAGACCACCAAGGGACTGTGGATGGAGGAAGTGCCGGTCCCGGTCCCCGGCCCCAACGAGGTCCTGATCCGGGTCGAGAAGACCGCCATCTGCGGCACCGACCTGCACATCTACCTCTGGGACGAGTGGGCCCGGCGCACGATCCGGCAGGGGCTGGTCGTCGGCCATGAGTTCGTCGGCCGCATCGCCGGACTCGGCCCCGGCGTGTCCGGCTACGCCGTCGGCCAACGCGTCTCGGCCGAGGGCCACATCGTCTGCGGCCACTGCCGCAACTGCCGCGCCGGCAAGCAGCACCTGTGTCCGAACACCGTGGGCATCGGCGTCAACCGCGACGGCGCCTTCGCCGAGTACATCGTGATGCCGGCGTCCAACCTGTGGCCGGTGCCCGACCAGGTGCCGTCGGAACTGGCCGCGTTCTTCGATCCCTACGGCAACGCCGCGCACTGCGCGCTCGAGTTCGACGTCGTCGGCGAGGACGTGCTGATCACCGGCGCCGGCCCGATCGGGGTCATGGCGGCCGGGATCTGCAAGCACATCGGCGCGCGCAACGTGGTCGTCACCGACGTCAACGACTACCGGCTCAAGCTCGCCGCCGACATGGGTGCGACCCGGGTGGTCAACGTCGCCAACACCCCGCTGCGCGAGGTCATGGCCGACCTGCACATGGACGGCTTCGACGTTGGCCTGGAGATGAGCGGCAACCCGCGCGCCTTCAACGACATGCTCGAGGCCATGTACCACGGCGGCAAGGTGGCATTGCTGGGGATCCTGCCCAAGGGCGCGGGCGTGGACTGGGACCGGATCATCTTCAAGGGCCTGACCGTTCAGGGCATCTACGGCCGCCGCATGTACGAGACCTGGTACAAGATGACCCAGCTGGTGTTGTCGGGCTTCCCGCTGGGCAAGGTGCTCAGCCACCAGCTGCACGCCGACGACTTCCAGAAGGGCTTCGACCTGATGGAAGGCGGCAAGTGCGGCAAGGTCGTGCTGAGCTGGCCCTGAGCCCCGGCCGATGCCGCGCCGGCGGCGTCCACCCGGCTGCCGCCGGCCACGGCGCCCCTGCCGCCGCTCTCCCCTGCCCCTTGCGACCATGAGGATCCACGCATGTCCCTGACCACCCGTTACGCCGAGACCCTCGAGGACATCCGCGAGGCGGGCCTGTTCAAGTCCGAACGCATCATCGCCAGCCCGCAAGCGGCGGAGATCACGCTTGCCGACGGACGCCGGGTGCTGAACTTCTGCGCCAACAACTACCTGGGCCTGGCCGACCATCCGGCGATGATCGAGGCGGCGAAGCAGGCGCTCGACAGCCACGGCTTCGGCATGGCCTCGGTGCGCTTCATCTGCGGTACCCAGGATCTGCACAAGCAGCTCGAGCGCACCATCGCCGACTTCTTCGGCAAGCAGGACACGATCCTCTACGCCTCCTGTTTCGACGCCAACGGCGGCCTGTTCGAGCCGCTGCTCGACGAGAACGACGCCATCGTCTCCGACGCGCTCAACCACGCCTCGATCATCGACGGCGTGCGCCTGTGCAAGGCCAGGCGCTACCGCTACGCCAACTGCGACATGGCCGACCTGGAGCAGCAGCTCAGACAGGCGAAGGCCGACGGCGCACGCACGATCATGATCACCACCGATGGCGTGTTCTCGATGGACGGCTTCGTGGCCCCGCTCGACGAGATCACGGCCCTGGCGGACAGGTACGGCGCGCTGGTCCACATCGACGAGTGCCACGCCACCGGCTTCGTCGGCGAAACCGGGCGCGGTTCGGCCGAGGCCAAGGGCGTGCTCGACCGCATCGACATCATCACCGGCACCCTGGGCAAGGCGATGGGCGGGGCCCTGGGCGGCTTCACCACCGGCAAGGCCGAGGTGATCGAACTGCTGCGCCAGCGTTCGCGGCCCTACCTGTTCTCCAACTCGCTGCCGCCGCACGTGGTGGCCGCGGGCACCCGCGCGTTCGAGATGCTCGCCTCCGCCGGCGAGCTGCGCGAGCGGCTGCGCGAGAACACCGCGTACTTCCGCGAGCGCATGGCCGCCGCGGGCTTCGACCTGCGCCCGGGTGACCATCCCATCTGCCCGGTGATGCTCTACGACGCCCCACTCGCCCAGCGGTTCGCCCAGCGGCTGCTGGAGGAAGGCGTGTACGCGATCGGCTTCTTCTTCCCGGTGGTGCCCAAGGGGCAGGCCCGGATCCGCACCCAGATGTCGGCGGCGCACACGCGCGAACACCTCGACCGGGCGATCGACGCCTTCGTGCGGGTCGGACGGGAACTGGGCGTGCTCAAGGACTGAGCACGCGGCTGTCGGACCGCGGGACGCTGCCGCCGCGGCCCTGCGCTGGCTGCTACTGCTGCGGCGCGGCCTCGGCGGGCGCCTGCTGCTGCGCGTTCGGGTCGACCCGGCGGCCGGCGCTGTAGCCGTTGGCCTGCAGCCAGGCGTCGAAATCATCCGCCGTCATGCGCCGCCCGTTCTGGGTCATGTTGAACCGGTACGGAGTGTTGTCGAACTCGGTCTTCTTGACGTAACCGGCCGGGCCCGCGGCGGCGGCCGGCACCGCGGCCAGGCTGCGGCAATCCTCCACCTTGAGCCGCCAGAGCACGTTGTCGAGCGATTGCGATTCGTCG
>Ga0123333_10004892_pt1 | contig 12347 bp, 10 predicted proteins | sample BioC12SIPDNA_3_FD_89957 | JGI IMG/M metagenome (GOLD analysis project Ga0123333, IMG submission 89957) | Anaerobic biogas reactor microbial communites from Washington, USA - Biogas_R2_B C12 SIP DNA | ecosystem: Engineered > Bioreactor > Anaerobic > Unclassified | place: Washington, USA...
AACATAGTTGTCGGCGCGGGCTCGGCCGAGCTCATCAGGCTGTTCCCTGAGGTTTTCGTCAAGCCAGGGGACAAGGTCATCATGCCTCGCCCTACGTTCTCCGAGTACGGCTTCGCCTGCCAGCTCATGGGCGCCAAGTTCGCGGACGTTCCCCTGCCGGAGGACGATGGCTTCCACCCGGATATCTCCGGGTTCATAGATGCCATGGTACCGGGCACCAAGGCGATCTACGTGTGCAATCCCAACAACCCCACCGCTCGGATGCTCACCCGCAAGGAGGTCATGGAGGTCGTCAAAGAGGCGGGACGCCGGGACATAATGGTGTTCCTGGACGAGACCCTCCTGGAGCTCTCCGAAAAGGATAGCGAGGTCACCTGCGTGGGGGAGGTGGCCGCCAACGACAACATGTTCATCATCAGGTCCTTCACAAAATCGTTCGCCATGCCCGGGCTTCGTGTGGGCTACGGCTTCGGAAGCAAGGACGTCGTCCGCTACATGGACGCCGCCCGGCTGTCCTGGAACCTGGGAACGATCGAGCAGAGGGTGGCCACAAAGCTCATGACCAACGAGCAGGAGCATGTGCGCAATGCTATCCGCCTCCTTTTGGACGAGAAGCAGAGGATGCGCGATGGGATATCGCACATCCTCAAGCGCAGGATCCGTATGCCTGATTCATACTTCTTCTTCCATCCCCTGAGGCCTCTGGGGATCACCTCCCCGAAGTTCAAGGAGATGATGCTTACCCATAACGTCCTGGTCCGCGACTGCTCCTCCTTCGGCCCTCCTGGCCAATCTTACTCGCGCTTCTGCGTGAAGACCAGGGAGAGCGACGATGAGTTCTTGGAGGCGCTGAAGGCCACGGTAGAGGAACTACATTCAGGAAGGTAGTCGTGTGGACCTCTGGCTTTACGCTATCATCATTCCGCTAGTGGCGTTGGTCATCGATCTGGCGTTGGGAGAGCCACCTAATCGCGTCCACCCCGTGGTGTGGATGGGTAGGTTGATAGGGGCGCTCGACGGCCTGGTCAAGAGGGATGAGCCCCGCCGAACACGAAAGGAAAGGGCGCTGGGCGTTCTCGTGATCTTGATACCCATCCTTGTCTTCGTCCTCGGTTTCACTATCATTCTCGCCTTGACGCGTTGGTGGCTGGGGATGTTGGTGTGGGCCGCCGCCTGTGCGATAATCTTCAAGACGCTCTTCGCCATCCGCGCGCTGGAGACCCATACCGCACCCATGGTGGACGATCTCATGAGGGACGATCTGGACGCCGCGCGAAAGAAAGCGTCCATGGTGGTATCGCGGGATGTGAACAAGCTCGATCGTGCCCATGTCATCTCCTGTGCAGCGGAGACGGTGTCCGAGAACCTTGTGGACTCTGTCCTCTCACCCATGTTCTACTTCGGCCTCGCCGGGATACCCGGGGCCGCGTTCCTGAGGGTCGCCAACACCGGGGACGGAATGATAGGCTATCTCAGTGAGAAGCATCGGTACGTTGGCTGGTTCACAGCCCGCCTGGATGATTGCGCGCACTACCTGGTCGCCCGCCTCTCCGTCCCCTTCATCATGCTTTCCCTCGCCCTGCTCAGGAAGGATTGGCGGAACGCCTGGCGCACCGCTTTACGCGATCACCACCAGACCAGCAGCCCCAACAAGGGATGGCCCATGGCCTCGGTCGCTGGGGGCCTCCATGTGAGGTTCGAGAAGGTGGGGTACTACAACATGGGAGATGGAGAGGTGTCCCTTGATCCCCTGGTCATAAGGGACACCATCAGAGTGATGAAGTTGACGGCGGTGATCTTCTTCGTCCTGATCATGCTCCCCCTTTTCACATTCGTAGGTATACACGTCCAGCTGTACCTTGAGGACGTCCTCTTAGGTATGCTGGGCCTGAGGTGAGGTGCAAATATGTCGGATTTCGATGTTGGGATAGAGATGGGCGAATATCAGGACAGACCAGTGGCCATCGTGCACCTGCCGTCAAGGTTCAAGGTGCTCAGCTCCACCCTCATGGGCGGCGGCTTCATGGAGACGGACACCATCTTCATCCTGGAGGTCAAGATGGGCTACGACAACAACCACCCGGAGGAGGACCTCTTGAACGTGTGCACCAAGTACGGCCTTCCGAATGACAGCGTGGGCTTCATGACCGCCGCCGACGTAGCGCGCGTCCTCACCGTGAAGAGGGACGAGCTCAACGGCAAGAAGGTCATTGCCATAGTCACCGCTGGAGTGACCAACGCCGTCTATGCCGGGGAGAGGCTCCCCCAGGAGATCATCGACCTCCTGCCCAAGCATGTGGCCGGGACCATAAACATCATCGCCCTCCTGGACTCCCCTATAGAGTGTGGGGGTCTGGCAGGCGCTTTCATAACCGTGACCGAGGCCAAGAGCGCGGCACTGATGGACATGAACGTCAAGGGCACAGGGACCACCAGCGATGCCGTGGCCGTGGCCTGTCCCCTGGGAGAGGGGGACTTTTACTGCGGGCCGGCCACCGATGCCGGGATGATCATGGCCCGAACGGTGAGGGAGGCGGTCGCCGATTCCGTCCGCAAGTGGAACAAGAACGGTGGTCCCAGGGACTTCGGGTACCGCCTGGATGAGCTGGGCATCGGTCCGGATGAATTGTGGGAGGCGGCCCTCGCCCTTTATGTCCCGGACCCTTCCTGGGACACTGAGGCCTTGAAACAGATGTTCCTCAAGCACCTGACCGTTCTGCGGAAGGACATCAACGTCAACGCCATGATGTACGCCGCCTTCGCCCTGGAGGAAAAGGGCAACCGGGACGACCTGTACGGCCTGGACCGGGGACGGTTCCGCGAGGACCCCGTGCACCTGGTGGCGGACGAGCTGCTGGGGATAGCCCTCGCACAGTATATCGCCGGCACCAAAGGTCTCTTCGAGTACATACGCTATGACAAGAAGAAGCCGGGGATCCTCGGGGTCCTAGGACCTTTCCACGATGACATCGTCGCCTCGCTCATCGGGTCCATCATGTCCAGGATCTACACCGAGCTGCTGGAGGGTGAGGACAAATTAGGTTCCTAGGCGCCATCAAAGCGCAGTTCTCGCTGTTCACGGTCATTCCCGTGAACGTCGATATGGAGGACGTGGACCAGCTGTCGCACCACTTCTGGCTAACCCCCATCATCGGCCTTTTCTACGGAGTGATCGCCGGAGGCCTGTTCCTGCTCCTGACCCGCGTCCTGGACAGCCTGGTGTCAGCGACCCTGGTGATCCTGGTGATGCACGGCCTGAACAGGTTCCTGCACTTCGATGGCCTCATCGATCTAGGGGACGGGCTGATAGCCACAGGACCGCACGAGAAGAAGCTGGCGGCCATGAAGGACACCAGGGTGGGGGCCGGGGGCGTTGGCTTCGGAATAATGTTCACCATTCTCACCATCGCTGCCCTCACGTCCGTCGGTCGGGAGGGGGACTACGCTATCTTCTTCCTGCCGCTGGCCATGGAGGTCCTGGGCAAGAACGCCCTGGTCACGGTGGCCGCTCTGGGCACGTCCCGCGAGGGGCTGGGGAGCCCGTTCGTGCGCAACTGCCGGAAGGGCCATGCCGCCCTGTCCTCAGGCCTGTCGTTCGTCCTCCTATCTCTGTTCATCCCCCTCCTGTACCCGTGGTTAGGGCTTTTCTCAATTACCCTGATCACCCTGATGGTCCTCACCAGCGTCGTCGCCGGAGCCCTAGTTGCCGCCAAGGCGCATGGCAGCTTCGGCTGCGTCAACGGGGATATAATGGGAGCCACAAACGAGCTGGCCAAGCCTGCTGTAGTCATAGTGGGGATATTAGGGGTGATGCTGTTCCTGTCGATGTGATCGTGACCGCGGGGGGGAAGGGCAGTAGGATCAAGCAGATGGAGGGCGAGAAGCCCCTCATCCCCGTCCTTGGCATACCCATGATCGATAGGGTGCTGGAAGCGGTCATGGCCTCGAGCGGAGTAGGAGCGGTGCTCGTCTCCATCACCTCGAACACCCCTCGGACGGAGGAGCATCTGCGTAAGAGAGGGATCGATGTCATCATCACTGACGGCAGAGGGTACAGTGAGGACCTCAACCAGGCGATGAGCGGACTGGCCACCGACCAGGTCATGGTGTTGCCAGCAGATATGCCCCTGATCCGCCCGGAGACCATTGAAGAGGTGCTGCGACAGGCCGAAGGGATGAAGGTAGGTTCCTTCTGCGTAACAGTTCCCGTGGAACTGATGAGGGCCTTGGGCCTCAACCTTACGTACTCGCTGACGGTGGACGGTCGCGAGGTGGTCCTGTGCGGGGTCTCGGTCGTGGACCGCAAGGCCATGCTCACCGGGCTGGAGCTGGAGCAGTCCTACATGATCTCAGAGTCGGAGGAGCTGGCTCTCAACGTGAACACCGTCGGTGACCTGCGGCGGGCGGAGATGGTGCTCACCCGTCGCTTGGCCCCCTGAATTGATGGCGTTCAGATCAAGAATAGACCCTTCTTTTCGGCGATCTCCAGAACCCTCCTGTGCTCTCCGAGGGAGACCGTTTCCCGAAGCTCCGGGTAACTCCATGCATGGTGTGCAGGGCGGTATTGAGCCATGATATTTACGGCAGCTCCTGGCATGTTATCCGCGAGCCAATCAACAACCGGAAGGGTGCAGCACTCCAGGTGGTGGGGGAGCATGAGATGACGAACGATGACCTCGCCCTGAGCGGCGGCCATAATATGGTTGCGGGTGACCGTGCTCATGTAGCACGGAGCATCTGAAAGCCTCAGAGCACAGGCATCGTTGCCGAACTTCAGGTCCGTGAGGTAGATATCCATGCACCCGTCCAGCAGGGATAGGGCAGGCTTTGTCAGGTACATGTTGGAGTTCCACACCTGGGCGATATTGGCATGGGAACGCGAGAGGACGTCCAGTATGTAGGGGAGATGGGGCGTGGGGTCACCTCCCACCCAGTTTACGTTCTTCACATCCTCATGGGCGTGAGCTGTGTATCCAGTTCCTTTGGGACGGGCCAGCCTGCTCAGCAGGGCCGCCATATCCTCAGCGGGATAGATGAGTCCAGCGTCGGGACGGGTGCTGATGTCGTAGTTCTGGCAGAAAACGCAGCGTAGATTGCACCCTGAGAAGAACACCGTGTAGGAGGGGACCAGAGGTTCCTCCTCACCCATGTGCACGAAGTGGCTGGACACACGGCTCTCCATGACACCGCATCGCCCCGGGGTGAGGGACCGGTCCGTTCCGCAGCGATGCTCGCACAAGCAGCATTCCCGGACCAGGTCCCTGGCGATCGACACTTTGAGGTCCATGAGGTTGGGTGTGACCGTCCGGGGCGGTTCCCTGCGGCCGATGACCTCCCGAAGCATCTCCATCTTCACATGGTGGAGGTCCCATTTCTCCGCGAGCGGTAGGCGTTCCTTGAACTCGACCGGAACGGATCGAGCCAGCAAGTACCGGGCGGAGGACGTTCCGTGAAGTATCTCCTCGTATCGTCCCAGTGAAGACGTCAACACGGTCCTTTACCATTGGTCATCTAGGACATAAATCGTACCGCCGTCACTTCGGTCGAAATGTAAGAACGGTTCCGGCGGCCTCAGCGCCGGGAGACCAACCTTGCGTAGTTCTTCTCGATCTCGTCGAGCATGGTGCGGGCGGTGATCTTGCCCTCGCTCTGGGCGATGGCTGCGATGGTGGAGCCACCGGCTCCCACGCCCTCTTTGACCAGGCCGGTCTCGTAGATCTTCAGCCCATCGTAGCGGGAGGTGGAGAAGTTGAGGTTGGCGGATAGGATGGGCACCTTTCCTATCTGTGAGACCAGGTCCTTCAGGTCGGAGGTGTTGTCCTTCATGATCCACCTGGTGGTCCCCAGGGCCACGTTCTTGAGGACGGAGCTGTCCATGCCCTTGACGACCGCCAGGACGGCGGCCATCTGGGTCCCTCCGGCCATGATGACGGGGACCGACTCCGCCGCCCCTACCACCAGGCCAGCTGCGGGCGCCATCATGGGGTCGCCCACCGCCTCTATGGCGGCCATGGGATCGTTCTTGAAACCGTCCTTGCCCATCCCGTTGGCCATCAGACCTTCCTGCACGACCTGGTTCTTCAGGGAGTGGGGGTTCGCCGGAAGGGTGCTGGAGACCTTCCCCGTGGCATCATACCCCAACGCGGTGAGAACGCCTAGGGCGGTAGTGGTGCCACCAGGTATGGACTCGGCCACCACGAGATAGTCACTGATCTTGGCGAGGTTCCTTCCGGCCAGAACGGCGCGGTCAAAGCTCTTCTCGGGGTCCTTCACCGCCCGGCCGGTCCTGATATCCTCGCCAGGCGACCCGTCCACATCGAAGTACGGGATATGGGGGCGGACCTTCAGGCCGCCGTTGACCACGAAGATGGGCATGGACGTCAGCTTGATGGCAGACATGGCCACTATGCCGGGCGTGGGGATCCCATCAGGCGTGACCGGTACGCCGTCCATGCATTTGCACTTGCCAAAGAACAAAAGTTCCATGTCCGCGGCCGGGGTGAAATCGCAGGCCTCCGGATTGGCTCCCGCGGCCGACAGGCCAGGGATCTTCGCGGTCTCGGTGTTGCCGATCACGCAGGCATATGTCGGCCTTTTGCCCCATATGTGCTCCAGGAACTTCCTGCCCATCTCCTCTTCCAAGCCTATGGCGATATCCTCTGGCACCTTGAACGACATAATCTCACCTCATCATCTACATGTTGGACAATACATCCAACCGAAGGAATAGGACCTATTAAACGATGTCGTTAGACTACTTGCCGACGAGAGAGCATAGCAGCCTATTAAGCGGCTGGTACTTTTCCGTCTTCTCGCAGAAGCGGACGGTCCGGCGGTCGGGCACGGTCACTACCCCGGCAGCGTAAGGGGTCTTCATGAGGATGTGCTGACCAGTGACGGAGGATGTTCCGTGGTCAATGACGAAGGCCACTCTATGCCCCATCATGCGCTCCACGTTCTCCAGCAGGATGTCATCGACCTCCTTCAGCAGCGATACCTTCTGGTCCGGGGCGCGGCGATGGGATATGTCATCCGTCTCCTCCACGTGCATGAACACATTGGACGTCTTCAGAAGCCGGAACGATTCCTGGAACCCGCTCCACATGTTGTCCACGACCCTGCGGCGCATGTTGAGGACGCCTGCCACCCCCAGGGCCGAGGGGCTCTGAGACACGACCACCATGTCCTTGGCCGGCGGCAGCGGCTTGGTATCTCCCCCGTCTAGCATGGAGCCTCCTCCCCAGGGCATGACCGTGAGGCCGTCGAGGTCCTTGGCGGTGCGGTTGATGAAGGCCTCGAACTCGCCCAGCTTGACGCCGTTATCTACGACCGGTGCCGGTGGGCTGGGGAAGGCCTGCACATGATCGGTGTCCAGGGTCATCACTCCCCGGCCGTCCTCGTAGAAGTACAGGCGGGGGTTGAGGTCGGTCAGCAGGTCGAGGTTGCTTATCATCGCCTTCTGGAGACTTTCATGCATGTCCCTGGAAACTCTGTAGGCCCACTCGAAGCTGCCTCCCTTCATGTGTATGGGGGAGAACCGGTAGGCCACCTGATGCGACTCCACTGGCACGCCGAGTCCGACCGCCTCTATGAGCCCACGGGGGATGTTGAGCGGCTTGCCGGAGAAGAATTCCAAGAGGAAGAGATGTGTGTAACCCTTACCGTCCGTGCATCCGAAGTCACCGCTGGTGGCGATGCCGTCGATGAACCTCTTGTCGAAGCTCTCCAGAGGGGTGAGCCCACCCAACTCTGGGATCTTATCGTCAGCCGCCCCGTCCAAGAGGATTACCAAAGTGTTCACGATATATCTCCGTCCTAGGGTTTTGAACCCAAATAATGAGTTCGGCTAATAAGTCTTCGCTATCTATTCGATGGGCGGCAATCTTCTTGTTCGTGCATTCGCGAAATCCGGTTATACGAACGTGAACTGGATGAACTGATGGCTGTTCGGGACCCTCACCGTGAAGATTGTGGTGCATGGGAACAGAGAAGGTTAATTACTATCAGCCCTTTAAGGGGGACGACAAGGGAATGCGGAAGGACGGAAGCACGACCAGAGGGTGGTCGTGATGCGCTCATCGCACATTGGGCAACCTGGGTCAGCAGAACGGAAGGACCGGAAATGATGTCAGTCCCTCCTGCTGCGGCGGATGCCCGCCATGTTGTGAGGCCGCACCATAAGCCCTCGGCACTGTCCGTCCAAGTAACATCAGATGGTACTGGCAAGGACCGGTGGGGCGGCGTATCCCCTTGTCACGTTTATAGAAATATCCGCCCTGCCGGTCCCCAGAAATGCTGGATGCATACCAGGAGATCTATTGATAATATTATTATATATTATTCCAATGAATCTTGATTGAGTTCCCAGTGATTCGAACAAATCGTAATTGATAACCACGAACGAACGTAGTTAAGGTCTGTGACCAAAATCACCCCCGCAAGACCACGAGGGGTTGCTTATTTGATGAACATAACTTTCGATGAGTTCCTGGCCCTGGCAAGGAAGTATCAGTCCATGGGCTGCTCAGCTCAGAACCTGCTCGATGATATCCGCCATGGGACCTACAGGGTCCAGGACGGAGTGCGGCTGAAGCAGCTGTACGAGTTCCTCCTGGAGATGCAGCGCATACAGGACGACCAGAGCGATGTCCAGGGCATCATCAACACGGTGGCCAACTGCCTTGCGGAGTATCAGGACGAGGAGGAGGAGAGGATCGTCGCCGAGAAGTGGGTCCCGGAGAAAGGGTTCCCCGGGGCTACCCTGTGGTTACAGCGCGAGGATGAGAAATGGACCATAGCTCCCTCGCCCAAGGAGGGGGCCTGCCTCGGCAAGTGCGTCAAGGACCTGGGCTCCACAAAATGGTTCGAAAGGCCTTTGCCCCTGCTGGTCGATCAGATCCGCTAGGCCATCAGCTTACTCTCTTCAAGGCGATGGCGCACTGCCCGCTGGCGATCCCCCCATCGCCGTTGGGCAGCCTGTTCGGGCAGATGAACCTCAGGCCCTGCTCTTTTACCATATCGTCTACCAGCGAGCATACCACGCCGTTGTAGGAGACGCCCCCGGTGAGGCCGATGGCATCGATGCCCTTGCTAATGGCCTCGTCCACCGCGGCGTCCACCAAGGACCTCAGGGCGGAGGCCACGAAGGTCACCGCCAGGTCCTCCCGCGAGCCCTTCATCTCCCTCAGCTGCTGGAACATGGGCACGGTCATGACCACGCCCCCGGTCCTCTCCGCCACCAGGCCTGAGAGGACCTTCCCTCTCTCCAGAAGGGTCTCCAGCTTCATGGCCGGTTCCCCATCGTACGTCCTTTTCTGGCAAACTCCGAAGTAGCAGGACAAGGCGTCCAGAAGGCGGCCGAATCCGCTGCTGGTAACGCTCTGGGCCATGATCTTCCGCAGCACCGCCGCCTCCGCATCCGTGAAGTACTCCCCTGGTCTGCCAGCCATCTCGTCCAGGGCGAACACCAGCCGTCGAGGGTCGCGGACCGCCTTCTCCCCGCCCAACAGTGGTATGGGCTGGAGGTGGGCGATGCGGTCGAAGGAAGTGAGGTCCGCACGCAGCACCTCCCCTCCCCACGCCTGGCCGTCCGCTCCGTAACCGGTCCCGTCCAGGGTAAGGGCCACGATATCTTCCTCTCCCGATTCCACCAGCAGGGCGGCTGCATGGGCCCAGTGATGCTGTACCTCCATCAGCTCCGCCCCTTCGCGTAACGCCAGCATCTTCCCCAGCTTACGGTTGGAGTAACCGGGGTGTAGGTCCACCGCCACCGCTTGAGGATGGTCCACTCCCAGCAGCCTTCGGAAGTGCTCAACTGCCGACTCCAGGAAATCGATGACCCTCATGGAGTCCCCATCCCCGACATACTGGGTGTTGAACATCCGCCCATCCTTGGCCACCGCTCCACAGAGGTTCTCCTGCGCCCCCAGACCTATGGCCTGACCTTTCAGAGGTATGTCCAGCGAGGAGGGTATGTGCCCGCGGGATCGGCGTATGAAGAAGGTCCGGTCCTTGTACGTCCGGACCACCGAATCGTCGCAACGGTTGATGATCTCCCGATCATGCATCAGGTACAGCTCCGCTCCCAGGTCCAGGGCGTCGGTGTCACGGAGGACCATGGGCTCCCCCGGCGTGTTGGCCGAGGTCATGACCAGGGCGTCCTCCTGGAGGTAGTGGAACAGGAGGTGATGCATTCCGGTGTACGGCAAAAACATACCGATGGTGCTGAGGCCAGGGGCGAGCATCTCATTGGCGGGTCCCTCCCTCTTCAGCACCAGGACCACTGGCCGGTGGGTCGAGAGCAGAAGCCTCTCCTCGAATGGTGTGGGCATACCGTACCGACGGGCGGCCTCCAGGTCCCGGACCATGATGGCGAATGGCTTCTGGTCCCGGCGGTACCAGGTGCGCAGGTGCGGGATGGTGGGCAATGTCGAACAGATGTGCATGCCCCCCCAGCTCTTGGCGACGCCTATAGCCCCTTCGTGAAGCCTCTCCGCAAAGGCCTGGATGGGGTCCTCTCCATCAATGTGGTTCCCATCGCTGTCCAGCAGATAGTAGGAAGGGCCGCACCGGGGGCAGGATATCGTCTGGTGATGGAACCTTCTCTCCAAGGGGTCATCGTACTCGTTCCGGCACTCCGGGTCCATGGGGAAGTCCCTCATGGAGGTCTTGACCCTATCATACGGAAGGTCCTGGATTATTGTGAACCGAGCCCCGCAGTTGGTACAGTTCGTGAAGGGGTATAGGTACCTACGGTCCGCTGGATCGAACATATCCCGGAGGCAGTCTTCGCACACCGCCGTATCGTTAGGGATCCCCACGCCCTTCTCCCCGGTGGAGCTGGGAACGATCTTGAAACCTTCCCCCAACACCTCGCAGGGGGTCATCTCCACCGAGTCCAACCGCGCCAGGGGCGGTAACTCCTGCTGCAGACGCCGGACGAACTCCTCGGCCTCACGGTCCACCACGATGACGACGTTGGAACCGTTGTTCTGCACATGGCCACGTAATCCCATGGAGCTAGCGATCCGATAGACAGTGGGGCGGAATCCTACTCCCTGAACGATGCCATGGACAGTGATCTTCATCTCCTCATTCCAACTCTTTGAGGTTATATGACCTTTTGCCGATAACAGCTATATCTCCGGTATCTTATGGAGCATCAGTTTGGGGGATCCCATGGCGCATAGGAGCATCGTCAAGGAAGGATTGAGGTACACCGCTGACCACGAATGGGTCAAGATGGAGAATAGGAACGCACGTGTAGGCATAACCGATCATGCCCAGAACCAGCTGACAGAGATAGTGTTCATAGAGCTACCCCAGAAGGGTAAGCACTATCAGAGGGGTGAGGTCCTGGGTCAGCTGGAGAGCGTGAAGACCGTGGCCGCCGTGTATGCGCCGGTGAGCGGCGAGGTGACCGAGGTCAACACCGTGCTGGAGGAACAGACCCAGCTCATCAACGAATCCCCCTACGACGAGGGATGGATGGCCATCATTAGGATGGACGAGCCTGAGGCGGAGGTCCATCTCCTGGACGAGAGCGGTTACCGAAAGGTGATAGGGGATTAGGTTTCAGGCACCCCAGCCTTAGCCCGCGACCCGGTGGCCGGCCCCCCGGTCTTTTAAATACGGGCCATCCCGACGGCGTTGTTCGTTATTCAGGAGGTTCAGATTCCTGCGTCCTTCAGAGTATGGGGGCAGGCGCACTTGCTTCTCTTCTCCGGGATCTTGGGCAATGTGGCGGAGATCAGCCTGCGGACCTTCTCCACGTTCTCGGCCATCACTCTCAGGACAGTGGGCAGGTCCACCGGCTCCGGCGCCCACACATCGTAGTCGGTGATGGTGGCCAGGGAGGTGTAGCACATGTCCAGCTCCCTCGCCAGCTGGCACTCCGGGACTAGGGTCATCCCGATTATGTCGGCGTAGCTACGGAACATATTGGACTCCGCTCGAGTGGAGAACCGGGGGCCCTCTATGCACACATAGGTCCCGCCCACATGGAGAGGTATCTTCAGCTTCTTCGCCTCCTTGGCGAATAGGGAGTTCATCTCCTCGCAGAAGGGGTCGGCCAAGGAGATGTGAACTGTCCTGGACCCGTCATAGAATGTATAGTCCCGGCGCTTAGTGAGATCGATGAACTGGTCCACGATGACCAGGTCCCCCGGGCGGTAATCCTCCTTCAGCGAGCCCACGGCGCAGGGAGAGACTATCCTATCCACCCCTAGCTGTTTCAAAGCCCATATGTTGGCCCGGTAGTTGATCATGTGGGGCGGCAGCACATGCCCGCTCCCGTGACGGGCGAGGAAGGCCACCTCCACCCCGTCCATGGTACCCACTTGAACGCA
>Ga0123333_10004897_pt1 | contig 12332 bp, 17 predicted proteins | sample BioC12SIPDNA_3_FD_89957 | JGI IMG/M metagenome (GOLD analysis project Ga0123333, IMG submission 89957) | Anaerobic biogas reactor microbial communites from Washington, USA - Biogas_R2_B C12 SIP DNA | ecosystem: Engineered > Bioreactor > Anaerobic > Unclassified | place: Washington, USA...
AACGCGATCCTCATCTCCCGTGACTCCGCCACCGTCGGCGTGGGCATGGGCCAGGTCAACCGCGTCGACTCCGCCAAGCTGGCCGTCGAGCGTGCCAACACCCTCGGCGGCGACGTCCAGCGCACCAAGGGGGCCGTCGCCGCGTCCGACGCGTTCTTCCCGTTCGCCGACGGCTTCGAGGTGCTTGCCGACGCCGGCGTCAAGGCCGTCGTCTCCCCGGGCGGCTCCATCCGCGACGACGAGGTCATCGCCGCCGCAGAGAAGGCCGGCGTGACCATGTACTTCACCGGCGCCCGCCACTTCGCGCACTAGTCGCGCAGGTACTAAAAGCGCCGTGACGGTTCAACCGTCACGGCGCTTTTTTGTGATGGGTTCCTAGCGGTAGACCTTCGGGGAGCCGATGATGAAGCGCGACTGGGTGCCGGGCTTGTCCGCGTGGTTGGTGATGGTCCAGTCGATGCGGAGGACGGCGGGCTTGTTCAGCCTCAGGTCGATGTGGCGCTGGCTGCCGGATCCGACCTCGTACTCGCCGAGGATGATCCCGTCGGCGCGGACGACGACCTTGGCCTTGTAACCCGCCACCAGGTGCTTGTCGTCGAACCCGAGGGTGGCGGTCAGGCGGGAGTAGGGCTTGTCGAGGTTCCAGGACTGGGAGGCCTTGGACCCGTGCTTGTACGTCGAGAACTGGTACTCCCGGCCGCCCATCGTGGCGTTCAGGTTGTAGTTGTCGAGGTACTCGCCGCCGATCGCGGTGGACGGGTTACCGCCGCCACCCTGGCTGGGACGGGACGTGGAGGATCCGGAGCTCAGGGCGGGGGAGGCCTGGTTCAGCAGGTTGACGCCCTGCTGGGCCACCTGCAGTCCCTGGTTGGCCGTGTTGAGGCTGTCCCGGAGGTCGTTGGCGTGGGCGGCGTTGACCGGGGCGAGAGCGACCGCGATGGCGGTGACGGCGACGGCGGCGCGACGGGCGAAGCGGGTCATGACGAGGTCCTTTTCTTCAGGGGATCCGCTTTCTGCGGATGTGACCTCACCGTAGAACGGGGCCCGACCTTTCAAAGAGCCTCCGGGGAGCGCTCCCCGGACGGGTGGGTTGTTGGCACGGTGGGCGCCTCCGTGTGGGACGATGAACGCACAGGTTGTATCCAGAGTGCGCTGAGAAAGGCCCGCCCCGATGAATGATGGTCCGCAGAATCCCTGGGAGCAGAGCTCACAGACCGGTGGGCAGGGGTGGCAGCCGACGCCGCCGACCAATCAGTGGGCCCAGCAGCCCCCGCAGCCGCAGTATCAGTACCAGCAGCCCGCGCAGTCGCGGAGCTGGATGTGGGTCCTGTTGGCCATCGCCCTCGCGGTGATCATCGCGACGGTGGGTGTCGCGGCGTGGCTGTTCGGCTGGTTCGGGGGCGGCGGGACCCAGGCGAGCGGGCCGGTGACCTCCACGTACACCAGCACCGTGCAGGTCGCGCCGGGTCAGCAGGCGGATGCGCCGGGTACCACGCGCACCACCGAACCCCGGGAGCGCGAGCGCGGCGACCGCCCGGTGCCGTCCGGTTCCATCCCCGCCAACTCCGCTGCCCGCGACAACGCTCCCACGGGGGATTTCAACAGCGTGTGGCGCGGCACCACCGTGACCAGTGAGCCTTTCGCGAACGCGGTGCGGGATGCGTTCGTGCGCAACTACCTCGACACCGGTGACACCGATGCCACCCTGAGTGTCTTCAGCACCGTTACGGGGCAGACCTACACCATGACCTGCCGTGATAACGGGTCGTACGTCACCTGCACCGGCGGCAACAACGCCGTCGTGCACATCTCATGAGGCGGACCGGGCTCGCGCTCATGACCGCCGTGGCACTCACCGGCTGCACCATCCCCGTCGACGAGGACCCGGACGTGGTGGTCACGGTGACGGAAACCCAGACCACCGGGACCACTGCGGAGACGACCGAGACAACTGAGCCGACGGGGGCGTCGGCAAGCGAGGTGGACACCGGGGTGCTCGAGGCGGCGGTGGGGGAGGCCATCGCGCAGTACGGCGGCACCGCGGGCGTGGCCGTCTCCAACGGCGCCGACACCGTGACCGCGGGCGACATGACGGCCGTGCCCGCGTGGTCGACGATCAAGGTGCCGCTGGCGATCGCGGCCCTGCGGGTCAACCCGGAACTCGCGCCGAACGTGTCGGCCGCGATCCGGGTCTCCGACAACGCCGCCGCGGACACCCTGTGGCAGGCGGCCGGACCGGCGGGGGTGGACGCGGTCCTCGCGGAGGGGCAGGCCGGGACGGTGGTCAACCAGCAGCCCCTGCGTCCGGAGTACAGCATCTTCGGGCAGACCGCCTGGTCGCCCGCCGACCAGGCCCGCTTCGCCGCGCACCTGCCGTGCATCGCGGGGGCGGAGGCGGTGCTCACCGACATGGCCGCCATCGACCCGTCCCAGGCGTGGGGCCTGGGCACGGTGCCCGGCGCGCGCTTCAAGGGCGGCTGGGGGCCGGACCTGGCCGGGGTGTACACGGCCCGGCAACTCGGGCTCGTGCCGGGCGTGGACGGGGAGAGGGCGGTCGCGGTGGTGGCGACGCCGGCGTCGGGAAGCTTCGCCGACGCGCAGGTGATGACGACGATCATCACCCAAACCCTCGGCGACATGGCAGAATTACCAGTCGCACGCTGTTAACCAGCCCACCAGGAGGGACGAAGCCATGACCGGAGTGCCGCCGCTGATCATCAACGACCTCATCGGCAGCCGCATCATGCTGCAGCCGGGGGAGGAGGCGACGATCGGGCGCGCCGGGAGTTTCCCCGTCGGCACCGACGACCGTTACCTGCACCGCATTCTCCTGCAGATCTGGTACGCGGGGCAGGGGTGGATGATCGTCAACAAGGGTTCGCACATCACCGTCGACATCGAACCTCGCGGGGCCCGCACCTTCTCCCGCCTCACCCTCGGCCCCGGCGCGGTCATGCCGGTGCCGGTGGGGCCGACCGTCATCACGTTCAGCACCCCGGAGCGCCACTACGAGCTCCACATCGACATCCCCAACCGGGATCTCGCCCGCCCCGGCCCCGCCGCCCCGGACGCAGACACCGACGAGACCTACGCCCGCCACACCCCGACGGAGGAGCAGCGCCGCCTCATGGACGCCCTCGCCGCCCCGCTGCTGCGGCACCCCGGGGCCGGCGACCACGACATCCCCAGCGTGCGGGAGGTCGCGGAGGAACTCGGGTGGACGGAGAAAGCCACCAACCACCGCATCGAGCGGCTGTGCAAGCGGCTCATGCAGGACGGTGAGCCGATCACCACCCCGTACCGGGTGTCGCTGGCGCGGTACGCGGCGGCACGGAAGCGTCGATAAGCATCAATTCGGGGGGAGTGCTCCCCGTGAAACGGGGGAAACCCGGCGCGGTATGCCACTATCAGTGAGGTAACAGCGAACGGGAAGGGCGGTGACAGCAATGGTGGACTTCTTCGACGTCCTGCGCGAACGCCACGGCTTCACCAACATCGAGGAGATCGGCCGCGGCGGCATGGGCGTCGTCTACCGGGCGACCGACCCGAAACTCGAACGCCAGGTCGCCGTGAAGCTGCTGTCGACAGAGCTTCTCGACGCCGAGTCCAGCCTCGCCCGCTTCGAGTCCGAGATGCGGACCCTCGCCAAGATCAAGCACTCCGCGGTGGTCACCATCCACTCCGCCGACACGCTCGACGACGGCCGGGCCTACTTCGTCATGGACTACATCGACGGAGACGACCTCGCCTCCCTCATCCGCTCCCGACGCGAATGGGGCAACCGCTTCACCATCGAGGAAACCGTCGAACTGCTCCGGCCCATCGCCGCCGCGCTCGACCACCTGCACCTGCGGATGCAGCCCGCCGTCATCCACCGTGACGTCAAACCCGGCAACATCCTCGTCCCCCGCCGCGGCAACACTGAGGTCCGCTCCCTGCTCACCGACTTCGGCATCAGCCTCGCCGCCGACGACACCCGCATCACCAGCCTGTCCGTGATGATCGGCACCGAACGCTACTACGCGCCCGAACTCTTCCCCGGCGGCTCCCACTGCGCGGAGGGCACCGTCCACAACAACCCGACCGCCGCCTCCGACAACTACGCCCTCACCCTCATCGCCTTCGAGATGCTCACCCTCGCCTCCTACAAGGACACCATGAGCGTCGACGAGTGGGCCAACCCCGACCGCCCCCTCCCGCACCTGCGTGAACTGGGCATCCACCAGGCCGACCAGGGCAACCTCGAGGGTGTGGAGAAGGTGATGCGCAAGGCGCTGGCCCCCGCCCCGGCGTACCGCTACCAGACCGCGGTCGAGTTCATCCAGGCCCTCAGCCAGGCCGGCGGCTCCCGCTCCGTCGACCGCCCGCCGGCCCCGGCCCCGCAGGCGGAGACCTACGCCCCGACGATGATCGCCCCACCCCTGCCCCCGCCCGCCCCGCAGCGCGGCTCCTCCACCGCGATGATCAGCCTGCTCGTCGCGCTCATCCTGCTGCTCGGCGGGGTACTCGGCGGCGTGGCCTGGTTCATGCGCGCCTACCCCTCGTGGGAGGGGGAGGAGGCGGCGATCGTCTCCGCGTTCCCGCAGCTGGTGCCCCGTTTTCAGAACCTCAGCGGCTGGGACGGCATGTCGTGTGCCGCCGGAGACCCCGCCGACGGCCAGCGAGGCGTGGTGACCTGCCGTGACGAGCAGCGCACCCTGCAGCTCGTCGACTACGGCTCGGGATCCCAGCGCGACGAGTACCTCACCCCGCAGGACCCCACACGGTGGCTGTACAACAACTGCGAGGTCGCCAGCTGGCCGGTCGACGGCACCGACCACGCGCTGATCACCACCAACACCGCCTACCGCTTCGCCCTGTTCTACTCCGGGCCGGACGCCGCTGACACCACCACCCAGATCCCGGTGTGCTGAGATGGATGAGATGAGCATAAAGGAGCACCATGAGTAACCCGTGGGACAACAGTTCCCCCACCCAGCCGACGCCGAAGTGGCAGCAGTACCCGCCGCAGCAGCAGTACTCCCAGCCCCAGCCGAAGCGGGGCGGCGGGATGGTCGGTGTGCTCATCGCCGTGGTGGCGGTCCTGGCGGTCGCCGCGGTCAGTCTCCTCGGGTGGCTGCTCTACAGCTCCGGGGTGTTCGGCTCCTCCCCGGGTTCGGCCCCGGCCGGGGGGACGGTGGTGGTGCAGTCGACGGTCGTCGAGACGCAGGAGGCGGAGCCGGAGCCGGAGGAGGAGACCACCACCCGCCGGACCACGACCACGCGCACCACGACGGCCACGCCCGAGCGGGAGACCCAGGAGCCGGTGTCCTCGATCCCGGGGCTGCGGGCCGACGGTTGGGACGACAACACCATCACCCGCTGTGGCGGCGGCGAGAGTCTCGTCTACGCCGGCCGCGGCGACAACGCCTGGATCACCGTCTGCGACGGAGCGGGAGGCCTGACCTACCGCTCCTGGGTCTTCAACGGCAACCTCACCGAACCCGCCACCCAGACCGGCCCGGGCCGCTTCGTCGTGGATGTGGCACCCAACCGGATCGTGGTGGATGACAACGTCATCAACATCTACACCAACGGCACTCTCGCCAACTCCGTGCCCCTCTACGAGGTAGCTACCCGCTGACCCGCACCTTCGCCTGCGCGAGCAGGTCCGTCACGCTGCGCTGGGCGGGGATGTAGAGGAAGGTCAGCGCGATGAAACCCTCCACCAGCAGTACCGCGTGCCCGACGGTGGCGGCGAGCAGCAGGGCGGGCAGCAGCCACAGGTTGCGGGCGATGACCCGCACCAGACGCCTGCCGGCGGGGTAGTCCACCCGCACCCGCAGCAGGGCCTTGCCCGGGGAGGGGACGCCGACGGTCTCTGTGACCAGCTGGATCGCGGCCAGGACCACCAGTCCGCGGGCCCACCACGACCAGTCGAGCAGCGGCGCCAGCACCAGGCCCGCGAGCACCGCCACCGCCATGTCCACCGCCCAGGCCAGGGCCCGCCGCGGGGAGACGTGGTCCACCGGGTCGGGCACCCGGCGGGGTGCCGAGGGGTCGATGACGAAGGCCCCGGCCAGCAGATCCGTCACCGAACGCCGGTCCGGCCCGAGGACGATCGAGACCCCGACGGCCGTGGCCATCGCCCACAGTTCCTGCTCCTGCGGGCTCAACAGCACGGTCAGCGGCGGCAGCCACAGCCACGTGTTGCGTAGCACCGACTGCGGCAGACGCATCCAGCGGGCCTCCCCGGGGAACTTCACCCGGATCCCGGCCAGCCACTTACCCGGGCTGGCACCCCACCCGGTTTCCGTGACGATGCGCAGCGCCGCGGCAATGAGCATCGTCGACGCCACCATGTCCCACCCCAGCGGCTCCCGCGTCAGCGCCTGCAGCGCCAGGCCGGTGAGGACGACAGCGAGGACCTCACCACCGCTCGCGGCAGCGCGCGTGAGCAGGCCCGCCGGGGCGGGGGCCAGGTGCTCCGGCGGCGCTTGGTGTGCGGTGCCGTTCATGGGGCCGATGCTACCCACGGAAGGTGTCCGCGCGTCGGGGCGCGGGAAACCCCTAGTGCACCACCACGTCGTAGGAAGCGCCGACACCGAGCATGCCCAGCGGGAGGCTGGTGTCACTCGGCCAGTGCGACTGCGGGACATGCGGGGTCACGGTGACGCGCTTGCCCACCAGGGGCAGCCACTCCGCCGAGTCATCGGAATACCGGTCCTTCCGGCCGAGGGACACCGCGGTGATGGTCCGGGTGTCCGTCCCGCCTCCGCCGCCGAGTTGGGCGGTGGCGTCCATCGGCGCATCGAGTTCCAGGAGGTAGTAGCGGTTGCTCTCGGGCTCCCCGTTGGGTGGGCGCTTCCCGTTCATGACCTCGCTGGTGCTCTTCTCCACGACGGTGCCGGTGAAACTGTCCCCTTCCGCGGCGGCGGGTGCCTCGGGGGCGGGGGCTCCCGGGGCGGGAATGTCGAGCCAGGTGATCTCGACGTGATCGGGAGGTGTCGACAGTGCCTCCACGGTCCGTTCATCGACGATCCGCAGCGAGCCACCCTCCAGGCGGTACAGACGGCTGGTGCCCTCGGGGTGCACGCTCTGGTGGCTGATCTCGTAGACGCCGGCCCCGGATGCGGAGGCCAGCACCCGCGCCCGGCTGCCGCCCGCCCCGGCGGCGCCGTCGAGGAGGTAGTCAGTGGATGCGACGGGCTCACCGGAGTCGTCGAGGGTGTAGAGCAGGACGCGGGAGAACTCCTCGCCGTTGATGCGCAGGAGCAGGTCGGGGGTGCCGTCTCCCGTGGCCTCCACGAGGGCGTAGGAGTGGGTGCCGGTGGGGTGGAAGCGGGAGGCGCGGTCCTCGGGCATGGTCGGCGGGTTATCGAGGACGGTGGTGAAAAAGTCCCCGGCGTCGGGTTCCTGCCCTTCCGTGACCACGACGGTCTCGACCACGACGTCGTTGTTGTCCCCGGCGGCGCAGCCGGTGAGCACGACGGTGGCGGCGAGGGTGATTGCGGCAGCGGTTCGCATGGGGCTCACTGTAGTCCATACTGGTCACCATGACCTCTTGTTTCGGCCCGTCGTTCCTCTTCGCCCCCGCGCACCGCCCGGAGCTCATCCCGAAGGCGTATGAGCGGGCGGACACCGTCATCGTGGATCTGGAGGACGGGGCGGGTACCGGGGATCACCATGCGGCGGTGCGCGCCGCCGAGCTCGATCCGGCGCGGACGATCCTGCGCACCGTCGGCCCGGCGTCGCCGTCCTTTCTTGACGACGTCGCGCTCGCCCGGGAGCTGGGCCTGTCCACCGTCATGATCCCCAAGGTCGGTGCCGTGCTTCCCGACGGTGTGGCCGGGCTTAACGTCATCGCGATGATCGAGACCCCACAGGCGTTGGCGAACATCGCCGGGATCGTGGCCCGGGAGGAGGTGGTGGGACTGTTCTGGGGTGCGGAGGACCTCATCGCCCTGCTCGGCGGGACGCATTCCCGCCGCCAGCCGGACGAGGCCGCGGCGGGGGAGTACCGGGACGTCATCCGCCATGCCCGCGCGCAGGTGCTCATCCACGCCGCGGCGGCCGGCAAGTTCGCCATCGACGCGATCCACGCGGATTTCCGCGACGTGGACGGCCAGTTCGCGGAGGCCCTCGACGCCGCGCGTTCCGGTTTCCTCGGCACCGCGTGCATCCATCCGGCGCAGGTGGAGGCGGTGCGCCGCGCCTACCGCCCGGAGGTGGTACAGGTGGAGTGGGCGCGGAAGGTGGTCGACGGGGCCGCCACCCGGGGCGGTGCCTTCCAGGTCGACGGCATGATGATCGACGCCCCGCTGATCACCCAGGCAGAGCGCATCCTTGACCGCGCTGAATGACCACGGTCCGGGCGGCCCGGTCGGCGAGGGTGCGGTTGGCGGGATCGAGCAGCGCGCTGACGCCCACCGCCAACACCAGGAGTGAGTACCAGGGCACGGCGGGGAGCACGAGGGCCAGGGGGATGGGCACCAGCAGCCAGAGGTGCCGGACCAGAGGCGCCCAGCGGGGGCCGACGGCGTCGATACGCATGATCATCTTGCCGGGGCTGCGCCGCCACACGAGTTCGGGCAGCGCGCGCACCGCCCAGGTCAGGCCGAGCAGCGCGGGGGCGGGGTCGACGCCGATCGGCGCGGGGGCGCCGAGGGCGAAGTAGAAAAGATACGCGAGCGCGACGTCGATGAGGAAGGCGATGAGCCGGCGGGCCAGGCAGCTACTCACTGATCAGCGCCAGGGTGCGCTCCACGCGGTCGTCGGGAAGCTCGGCGTGGAGGACGTCGAGGGCGGCGTCGGCGAGCATGACGGCGATGGGCGGCAACTCGGTGTCGGAGAGCTCGGCGGGGACGGTGCCGTCGTTGTCGCGCATCTCGATGACGGACAGCGCGATGTGGAACGGCAGATCCGCCCGCGGATCCTCCTCGCCGACGAGCGCGGCGGACAGGGAGCGGAAGAGATCGCGCAGCTCGGTGCGCTGCGTGTGGTACTCGGCGAACTCCTCCGACGCGGCGACGGGCAGCTGGTAGAGCCGGCCGATGTTCCAGCGGGTGGACAGCAGCAGGCGGGCCTCCGCGGCGACGAGGGCCCACAGGCGCAGGGCGGGGGAGGCGTCGGACTCGGCGAGGACGTCGGCGAGTTCGGTGGACGGCTCGATCGTGGATTTCAGCAGCGTCAGGAAGATCTCGGTCTTCGACGGGAAGTGGTAGTACAGGGACGCCTGGCGGATACCCACCGCGTCGGCGATCTGGTGCGTCGACGTCGACGCGAAACCCTGGGTGGTGAACAGCTCGGCGGAGGCGTCGAGGATCTCCTCCCGGGCCGTGGAACCACGACGACGCGGACTGTGCTTGCGGGGACGCCCGACTGCGCGTGCCATCGACACCACTCCTTCCTCAGGTTTTCTGTTCGTCTAAAGATACCAGCGTCAGGGCAGGGCGATGCCGTGACGTCCCGCGATCGACCGCAGGGCCACGCTCACGAGCCGCGCCGCCGCCCCGTAGGCGCTGCGATCCAGCGACGGCAGCGACCGCATCGTCTCCTCCTGCCCCCACGTGCCGTGCCGCCAGGCGCGCAGCTCCATACCCAGGCCCGTGGCCCACGCCTGGTTCAGAGCCTCCGCCTCATCCTGTGTGAGAATCCCCTGGCGCTGCGCCTCACTCAGGCGGTGCGGGGCGTCGCCGGAGGTGGTGTGGGCCTGCAGGCCCGCCCAGCGGGCGACGGCCACGACCGGGTCCATGAGGGTGCCGCGGACATCGACGGGGGTGTCGTAGTCGGGCAGGCCCTCCGCCAGGCGCAGCGTCGGCGGCAGGTGCGCCAGCGACGGCGCGATGAGTGTCTCGGCCACCTCCGGAGCGGTGAGGTAGCCGGCGTCCACCCAGTACGCGATCTTCGCGACGTCCCGGTCCACCGCCGCTGCCGCAGCCGCGCCGCTCCAGTGCGCCGCGGATGCCGGGGCGGGCAGGTCGCCGACGTGGAGGTCGGCGGCGTCGAAAAGCTCGCGGAGCTGCTCGTTCGCCCCCGGGGCGTCGCCGCTGATAAGCCAGGTGAAGGTGTCGGTGGGGATGGCGTCGAAACGCGCGACCGGGCCGGTGAACCGCAGGCGTGACCCGCCGGTGATCTCCGCCACCGCGGGGCTTTCCGCCCACTCCTGCAGCGTGTGGGAGAACCAGTGCGCCAACGCCGGTTCGGACTCGCCGTGGTCGAGTGCGTTGCGCAGCAGGTCCTGGGCCTCCGCGAGGATGCCGCGGGCCATGGTGGGGGAGGGGGCGCGGCGGGCCTCGGTGTTCAGTTCCGACAGGGAGGGATGCATGGTGAAAAACTACCAAACAGGTGGACAGACACGACACCGCCCGTCCCCTGGTGTGGGGGCGGGCGGTGTCGGGAAAAGTACTTCTACCGTGTCACGCAGCCAGCGGCAAAAGTGCGCTGTTGCGTCCTGTCAACCGGTTTAGCGGCTGGTGAACGGCAGGAGGGCCATCTCGCGTGCGTTCTTCACGGCGGTGGCGACCTGACGCTGCTGCTGCGGGGTCAGGCCGGTGACGCGGCGGGAACGGATCTTGTGGCGGTCGGAGATGAACAGACGAAGGGTCTTGACGTCCTTGTAGTCCACCTTCTCAATGCCCTCAGCCTTGAGGGGGTTCTTCTTGGGGCGGCGGGACTGCTCGATCCGCGCCTTCTTGTGGTTGGTGCGCTGCTTCATGTGTGCCACCCTCTCTTACCAGCTGGACTTACGGACGCCCGGGAGCTCACCACGGTGAGCCATCTCGCGCATACGGACACGGGACAGGCCGAACTTACGGAGGAAGCCACGGGGGCGACCGTCGTGGGCGTCGCGGTTGCGGACGCGGACCGGGGAGGCGTCGCGCGGCTGACGGTTCAGCTCGAACTGCGCATCCAGACGATCCTCGTCAGAGGTGTTCGGGTTGTTGATGATGGCCTTGAGCTCGGCGCGACGCTCCGCGTAACGGGCGACAATCTCCTTGCGCTGCTCGTTCTTGGCGATCTTGGACTTCTTAGCCATAGATTATCGCTCCTCGCGGAATTCGACGTGCTTGCGGGCGACCGGATCAAACTTCATCAGGGAGATACGGTCGGGGTTGTTGCGCTTGTTCTTGCGGGTGACATAGGTGTAACCGGTGCCAGCCGTAGACTTCAGCTTGATGATCGGGCGAATGTCATTACGAGCCACTTAGATCTTCTCCCCACGTGCACGGATCTTGGTCACGACGGACTCGATGCCGTCGCGATCGATGATCTTGAGTCCCTTGGTGGAAACGTTCAGGGTGATGGTACGGCCCTCAGAGGGCAGGAAAAACCGACGACGCTGCACGTTGGGGTTCCAACGGCGCGAGGTGCGGCGGTGCGAGTGCGAGACGGACTTGCCGAACTGCGGCTTGCGTCCCGTGACCTGGCAAATAGCCGACATGGACTTTCTTTCTCCTAGCCGCCCACGTCGCAACTACCGGGACCGCGCCGCACCAACCTGGCGTTCCCGTGGGGAACAGGTCGGGGCGCCGTCTCGAGCCGGCTGACGGGGCGTAGACGTATACTTCGACAACAGCAAGGGACAACCCTACAGAAATCCGGGCCGAAATCCTAATCCCGTGTTCACAGCCCGAAGGCCTTCGCCAGCCGCAGCGCCAGCGCCGTCCGGTCCCGGGCGTGCAGCTTCCACAGCAGCGCCGAGACGTGGTTTTTCACCGTCCCCTCCGCCAGCACCATCTCGGCGGCGATCTCGGCGTTGTTGCGTCCCTGCGCCACCAGCTTTGCGACGTCCCGTTCGGTCCGCGTCAGCAGCGCCAGCTCGCCGTCCGGCGGTGTCGACCCCGCCTGCGCGTGCCGCGCGATGCGGGGATCGAGTACCAGCCCACCGTCGGCGGCCGCCCGGATCGCCTGGGCCAGATCGTCCGGGGGCACGTCCTTGAGGATGTAGCCGGACGCCCCGGCCGCCACGAGGGAGGAGACGAGGTTCGCGTCGTCGAAGGTGGTGAGCACGAGGGTGGGCAGATGCGGAGCGCACATGGTCACCACCCCGAGCCCGTCGACCCCCGGCATCGCGGCGTCGGTGATGACGATGTCCGCGTCATGCTCCCGGGCCAGGTCGAGGGCCTGAGCCCCGTCGGTGGAGGTGGCGGAGATGTCGATGCCGTCGATCGTCTCGAACAGCAGGGACAGCCCGCGCAGGAGCATGGGGTGGTCGTCGATGAGGATGGCGGTGATCGTGGGGGTCATGGGAGCTCTGGGAGGGTGAGGGTGAGCAGGAAGCCGCCGTCGGGCCCGCCGTGCGGGGCCAGGCTCAGCTCCCCGCCGGTGGCGTGGGCCCGGTCCGACAACGA
>Ga0123333_10004899_pt1 | contig 12329 bp, 10 predicted proteins | sample BioC12SIPDNA_3_FD_89957 | JGI IMG/M metagenome (GOLD analysis project Ga0123333, IMG submission 89957) | Anaerobic biogas reactor microbial communites from Washington, USA - Biogas_R2_B C12 SIP DNA | ecosystem: Engineered > Bioreactor > Anaerobic > Unclassified | place: Washington, USA...
CGGATAGTCGCTTACATCACGTGGTTGATCATCAATGTATAAGCTTTGTACATAGTATGTATATACAGTGTAACACAGAGCCAGCAGTTGACATGAGAAGATCGAAACATTTGGTAACGCAAGGAGAAGAACAGATGAAACTCAGTGTATTGGCTGTGATGTTAGCAGTAACGTTACTTGTGAGCGCGTGCGCTCCCGGGATCCCGGTGCCGGCCGCTTCGCAACCGCAGCCCACCCCCGTGCCTGCCGAGCCCACCAAGGCGCCTGAGCCGGTGATGCAGGACATCGTCGACACCGCTGTCGCTAACGGCAGCTTCACCACCCTGGTCGCTGCGGTTCAGGCCGCGGGCCTGGTCGACACCCTTAAGGGCGAAGGTCCCTTCACCGTCTTCGCTCCCACCGACGAAGCCTTCAAGAAGCTGCCCGCGGGCACCGTCGAGGCCCTGCTGAAGGACCCGGCCGCGCTCAAAGACATCCTCCTCTACCACGTCGTCGCAGGCAAGGTCATGGCCGCCGACGTCGTCAAGCTGGAATCCGCTGACACCGTCCTGGGCAAGCCGGTCGCCATCAAAGTCGCCGACGGCAAGGTCATGATCAACGACGCCACCGTCGCCCTGGCCGACGTCGAGACCAGCAACGGCGTCATCCATGTCATCGACACCGTCATCCTCCCGCCGGGCAACTGAGTTTCCAGCATGATGCCGTACGGCTCCACGGCGATGTGAGCTGTCACCACAAGGGCGGGCTGCTGTGAGCAGCCCGCCGCTTATTTTAACCACCTCCTCGCCACAAAATGCCCCCTTAGTATCAATAGATATCTTTAATACTATTTGAGATGTATTAGAGATATAACAAAATGCCAGTTTGGCCTTGACAAACCGGTGGCGCCATGATATCATTAAGATACTTGCGCAAGAGCGTGAGAATTGCACCCTTGGAGGAAGAAGATAGAATGAGAGTGATCGAAGTAACCGTGCACGATGCCCCGTACGCCATGCGCGCGCGTGGGCGCAGGCGGTGGCCTCATGGCGAGGCTGCCCTGATGAACGCACAACCCTCGGACGCGGCAAATGCCGTGCAGCGCGTGCTCAGGAACGGCCCGATGCCCAACGGGCAGCGGGCGCTGTTGCGGGCGTTGTACGAAGCCGGCCAGGCGGGCCTCACCGGGCCCGAACTGGCGGCACAATTGGATCGGGACGAGCAGCAGCTCGGCCGGCTGCTGGCGCGCCTGGGGCGCCGCGTGCGCCGGACGCCGGGCGCAGCCATCCTGCAGCGGCCGGGCATCACGCTGATGCTCGACATCACGCCCGCGGAAGGCCAGTGGCGCTACAAGCTGCGCGGCGCAGTGCGCCAGGCGCTGGACGCCCAGAAGCCGGAACAGCAGTAATTCATGAGTGAGGCAGCGGCCGCCGGTGACTGGCTGGCGGCCGCTGGAACAGAACGGAGGACCGGTGCAGATTTCAAAACTAACGTTTGTAGGGACCGTCGAGGAATTCGCCGCGGTCGCCCATCTCTTCGAAGAGGCATCCCACACCGGCGGCCGGCCCCACCGGCAGCAGCGCGATGCGCGGCAGCCTCCTGCATCCGTCCCCGAATTGATCCGCAAGGTCCTGATGCGCATGCCGGTTCCGCCGGCCCAGCAGGCACTCTACCGGGCGCTGTACCGCGCGGGTGAGGCCGGGCTGGGAGCGTCCGAGCTGGCGGCCGCCATCCACAGGACGGAGCCGGAGTTGGCCGGGGTGCTAGGCGCGCTGGGCCGGCGAATCAACAGGACTTCCGGCATGGATGCGGAGAATTCGCCCGGCGTCGAGCTGATGTTCGAGGTGAAGCAGGAAGGCGGCCAGTGGCACTATCGCATGCGCGATGAGCTGCGCGGGGTGCTGGAGGAATACCGGCCTTCCTGGTTGTGAGCTGCAGGTTCTATGCTGCCAGCCACTTCCGGTACACGCGATACCGCTTATAGATGTGGCATCCCAGGTGCGCGGCCAGCTCCGGCGTGCGCGGGTTATCGTCCGAGGTCAGCGAGAGATCGGCCCAGCGATACCCGCGTGAGGTCGCGCGCCGCGCCATCTCGTCGAAGAGCAGCACGGCCACCCCCGTATCCCAGTGTTCTGGCAGAACCAGCACGCTCTTGATCGCGATGCACGCACGCGGCCGGCGCATGTGCCACAGGAGCGCCGCGTACTGCCACGGGTAGCGCAGCCCGCCGGCATGGATGAATGCCTCGTTGAGGTTCGGGATGCCAGGGAACCAGCCCACCGCCTCGCCACCGGCAGTCTCGGCAAACAGGATGAGCTCCGGGTCCGCGATCTCCTTGAACGCGGCCAGCAGCGCGTCGAGGGCCGCCCGCTGCCACGGAACGAAGCCGGGCAGGTGGGCCAGGCACCGGTTCAGCATCACCAGGATCCGGCCGGCCTCCTCGTCCCAGTGCGCCAGGTCGGCCCCGCGCACCCGGTAGCGGCCGCGGCTGCGCACCCGCTCGGCCAGCCGGGCCAACCGCTGCATGGGCGGCGCGGCCAGGTCCAGGTCGATCGCGAACGCCAGGTTATCGCCCCGCGCGGGCTCGAAGCCGTACGCCTCGAAGAAGCCCCGGTAATACGCCGGCGTGTGTCCGCACAGGATGGCGGGAGGCCGGTCGCGGCCCTCGATCAGCACGCCGTACGCATCCTCGTAGTCCAGGTTGAACGGGCCCAGCAGCGCATCCAGCCCGCGGCCGCGCGCCCAGCCCGCAGCGTGATCGAACAACGCCCGCGCGACCGCCTCGTCCTCGACGCACTCGAAAAAGCCGATGACCGCATCCTTCCACGGATGCGCCGCATGGCTGGCCCGGTCCTCCGCGCAGCAGATCGTGCCTACCGGCTCGCCTCCCCGCCAGGCAATGAAGAACTCCGCGTCGCCCTGCTCGAACCAGGCCCCGCGCCGCGGGTCGATTACCTTCTCCCGCTCGGGCAGCAGCGGCGGCACCCACAGGGGATCCCCGCGATAGATCCGCCACGGGAACGTGAGAAACGTCCGCCGCTCCCGCGCGTTCGCCACCCGGCGGATGACAATCTCGCTCATATACCTGCGCCTCTGCGCCTTCGCGCCCCTGCGGTGAATCTCACCGGCCAGACCGCCGGGCCTCCAGCTCGGCCGCGATCTGCGCATATCCCTCGCGGCCCAGGGGATAGGCTAAGGCGAAGAGGATCCCCGCGCAGAGCAGAACCGCAGGGATGGGACCTGCGACGATGCGGATGCCCAGGAGCGCGGCGTCCGGCTGGACCGCGTTGGCCGCGTCGTAGCCGGTGAACTTGAGCACCAGCAGCGCCATGGGCACAGCGACCGAGCTGGCGATCTTCTGAGCCAGGGTGACCAGGCTGTAGAACATCCCTTCGTGACGCTCGCCGGTCTGGTACTCATCCCATTCGATCGCGTCGGGGATGATCGACCAGGGCAGGACGTGCGCGGCCGAGACGCCGATGCCGGCCAGCACGCACAGGGCCACCACGATGGGCAGCGTCGTGCCCGCGCCCACGCTGGCCAGGACGATCTGCACGATGGCCCAGAAGGAGATGCCCGCGATGTAGGCCAGTCGCTTGTTCAGCCGCCGCGAGGCCCACTGCCACAGCGGCAGCGCGCAGATGGCTACGACGAAGATGGTCCCCATGATCAGGTCGCTCTGCGCCTCGCGGCGCAGCACATACTTGATGAAGAAGAGCAGGATCGTCTGCAGGATGTCCATCGCCATCCACGTGAACAGGTAGATGCCCGCGCCGAAGAGAAACGGCCGGTTGCCCAACGCTGCGCGGAACGAAGCCTTCAGGCCCGGCTGCGCCTGCTGCATGAGCTCGGGCCGCTCGCGCGCGGTGAAGAAGACCAGCAGCAGCGGGAGCGCGGAGGCCAGGCCGAACGCGACCGCCATCAGCAGCACCCGGCCCGCGTTCTCCGGCCTGAAGCTGCCGACGATCATCAATGGGACGGTGAACGCGACCAGGCTGCCCGCGATCGAGAAGAACATGCGCGTGGCCGTGAGGCTGGTGCGCTCGTCGTAGTCGGGGGTGAGCTCGGGCGTCAGCGCAAAGTAGGGCATGTAGACGAAGGTGGCCGCAATGTCGAAGAGCAGATAGGCGATGGCATAGTAGACGGCCAGCGCCACGTCGCCCTGCAGCGGGGGGCGCCACCACAGCAGCATGAACGCCAGCGCAAAGGGCAGGCTGCCGAAGAGCAGGAACGGCCGGCGCCGGCCCCAGCGCGTGCGGGTGCGATCCGAAATGTAGCCGATCAGGGGATCGTTAAGATAATCCGAGGAGCGACCGATGAAGATGGCGGCGGCGGCCACTGCCGGATCCACGCGCACCACATCGGTGAGGAAGATGGCGAAGTACGCGCTGACGATGGTCAGGGTCAGGCTGAACCCGGTGTCGCCGGAGCCATAGATCCAGCGCTGCGAGCGCGAGAGTCGTTGCATGGCGCGCCTCAGGACGGAAATCGGTGCGGAGCCAGAAGGTGCGCGGGATATGGTAAGGCACAAGGCGCGATCGTACAACTTGGGGCATCCGCACCTCCTACTCCACCTGGTAGGGCACGTCAGTGATGATGATGCCAGGCTTGAACAGCAGCGCCAGACGCAGCCAGGTGGCGGTCTGGGTGTGCAGGAGGTTGTTCCACCAGTGCCGCGCCACGAACTCGGGCACGACGATGGTGAGCATCTCGTCGCCCTGGCGCACCGATGCGATCTCCGTGATATACGCCAGAAGCGGTTCGAGCAGGGTGCGGTAGGGCGATTCCAGCACCTCGAGACGGACGCCATCGCCCCACATCTCCCACTTGCGCTTCAGCTTCTCCGTCTCCGCCGCATCGATGCTCACGTGCACTGCGGTCAGGTCATCCGACAGGAGCTGGGCGTAGCGGAGCGCTCTCAGCGTCCCCTGGTGGACGCCAGCGATCGGCAGGATCACCCGGTGCCGCGCGGCAGCCGGCCGCGGCTGGAAATCATCCAGCGATAGCTGCGCTGCCAGCCGCTTGTAATGCCGGTGGATGCCCGAGAAGACGAACACCAACGCCGGGATCAGCACCACGATGATCCACGCGCCACTCTGGAACTTGGTCACTGCGAAGATGATCATGACGACGAAGGTCACTACCGCACCCAACGCGTTGATCGCCAGCTTCAAACGCCATCGCCTGTCGAAGCGCAGGATGGACCCGCGTTCCACCCGCTCCTCGCCGGTCGAAAGCTTGCCCGAACGCCACCAGCGCCGCGCCATGCCGCCCTGCGACAGGGTGAACGACAGGAAGACGCCGATCGCGTACAGGGGGATCAGGTGCGTCACGCTGGCCTTGAACAGGATGATCAGCAGCGAGGCCATCAGCCCGAGCGCAATGATGCCGCGCGAGAAGACCAGGCGGCTGCCCCTGTAGGTGAGCTGGCGGGGCAGGAAGCCATCGGCAGCCTGCAGTGCACCCAGGCTCGGGAAACCGGCAAAGGCGGTATTCGCGGCCATCAACAGGATCAGGGTCGTCCCTGCGATGGTCATGAGATACAGCGGTCCCCGGCTGCCCAGCGCGGTTCTCGCCACCTGCGAGACGACGGTCTCGCCGAACTCGGTCGGTATCGCGCCCGTGCGCCACGCGAGGAATGTGATGCTCGTCATCAGTGTGCCGAGAATGACGGACATGGCGAGCAACGTCCTGCCCGCGTTCTGGCTGCGCGGCTCCTTGAAGGCCATGATCCCGTTGGAGATGGCCTCCACCCCGGTGAGCGCGGTTGTGCCGCTCGCAAAGGCGCGCAGGACCAGAAACAGCGAGAGGGACTGGGTCGCATGCGACAGCTCCAGCTCAGGCGGGTCTGTCACTGGGGGCAGAGTGCCCGACAGGTAGCGGAAGAGCCCCATGCCGACCGTGATGAACGCCATGAGCAGGAAGAAATAGGTCGGTATCGCAAAGACCGAGCCCGATTCCTTCACCCCGCGCAGGTTGATCAGCGTGATGAGCAGCACGACGGCCACGGCAATCGGGACCCGGTATGGGTAGAGATCGGGGAACGCGGATACGATCTGCGCCACGCCTGAGGAGATCGAAACAGCCACCGTCAGGATGTAGTCCGTCATCAGGGCCGCACCCGCTGTCTCGGCCGGCAGCTCGCCGAGGTTGTCGCGCGCCACGATATAGGCGCCGCCGCCGCCCGGATACGCGTGGATGGTCTGCTCGTAGGACAGGGTCAGGATGATGAGCAGCCCGACGATCGCGAGCGCCAGCGGAAACGCCAGGTGGAGCGCACCCGTGCCTGCCAACGCCAGCACCAGCATGAGCTCCTGCGGCGCGTACGCGACGGATGACATCGCGTCCGACGAGAAGACCGCCAGGCCGATGACCTTGTTGATGGCCTGGTGACTGGCTTCGGCGGTCTGCAACGGCCGGCCGATCAACCACGTCCGCCACGAACGCGGCGGCACATAGTCCGGCAGACGGTGAAGGATATTGGATTCCGGCCCTGCGGCCGATTCCATGATGTGCATAGGACCTCGCGCTCGAAAGTCAAACGCCGCACGCGCCAGAGAAAACACTCCCTGCGGTGCGGCCGTGCGAGGTCCAGTATATGCAGAAAGGCGTCAAGAAGGGGTCAAGATCGGCCGGGGAGGCGTCAAGAATGTGTCAAGAGTCACTTCAGGTGACCTCCCGAAGCCGGTACCCGACTCCGGGCTCGTTGATGATGTATTCGGGTCGCGCTGGCTCGGGCTCGATCTTGCGGCGCAGGTTGCTGATGTTGACCCGCAGCAGGTGTGCGTCGTTCTCGTAGCCGGGCCCCCACACCTGCCGCAGCAGCTGCCGGTGCGTCATCACCTGGCCCGCGTTCGCCACGAGCACCCGCAGCAGGTCGTACTCGGTCGGGGTTAGCTGGATCGGCCGGCCATCGACCGAGACCAGACGCCGCGCCATATCGACGGTGAGCCCGCGGGAGGTGAAGATGGCATCGGGCGGGGACGGCGCGGCATGGCGGAGCGCAGCGCGCACCCTCGCCAGCAGCTCGCCCACCCCGAACGGCTTCGTCAGGTAGTCGTCCGCGCCCGCGTCGAGTGCAGTTACCTTGGTCTGTTCGTCATCGCGGACCGAAAGAACGATGATCGGCGTCTGTGTCCATTCACGCAGGCGCCGTGTGACCTCCACCCCATCGATCCCCGGCAGCCAGAGGTCCAGGATGATGACATCGGGACGCTGCGCCATGACCTCGCTGAGTGCCTCCTCGCCCGATCCGGCTTCGCGGACGATGTAGCCGTGCGCGGTCAGGGACGCGGCCAGAAAGCGGCGAATGGCCCGTTCGTCATCGACTACGAGGATGCGCGGCCCGGTCATGGTCATTCGCTGGTCCCTCCGGCTGCCAGCGGCAGCGTGAAGCGTAAGATGGTCCCGCCTCCCGGCCGCTTCAGCGCCTCGATCGTCCCGCCGTGCGCCTCCACGATGCCCTTGCTGATGGCGAGGCCCAGCCCTGTTCCGCCCGCGCTCCCCGATCTCTCGGTCCGGTAGAACTTGTCGAAGACACGGGAGCGGTCCGCCAGGGCGATGCCCACGCCCCGGTCAGCGACCTCGACCGCCAGGTGGCTGCCTTCGACCCGCGCCGACACCCGCACCGGGGTGGCGTCGGGCGAGTACTTCACTGCATTGTCCAGGAGGTTAGCCAGGACCTGGGTGATGAGCACTTCGCTCATAGGTGCGGGCGGCAGATCATCGGGGATATCGATCTCGACCTCGCGGCCGCGCAGCTGCCTCGACTGGTGCTCCAGCGCCGCGCCCACGACCTCCGCGATGTCGCCCGGCTCCCTGGACACCCGCAGCGTCCCCGCTTCGAGCCGCGTCATATCGAGGAGGTTGCCCACCAGCCGGTTGAGCCGCTCGGCCTCGCTGTGGATGTCGTCGATCAGGGCAGCCTTGGTCTCTTCGTCGAGGCGCACCTCGGGGTCGCGCAGGCTGCTCACCGCACCGGTGATCGTTGCCAGGGGAGTCCGCAGATCGTGGGAGATGGAGTTCAGAAGCGCGCTCTGCAGCCGCTCGGTCGCCTGGACCAGTTGGATCTGGCTGGCTTCCCCGACCAGGTGGGCGCGGTCCAGCGCCACTGCAGCCTGATTGGCAAACGCCTCGATCAGCCGCTCCTGCGCCCCTGACAGGGGCGCCACCGGCCCGTGAGGACAGACCGCGAGCACACCGGCGATGGTGGGCGCGCTGCGCATCGGCGCGTAATAAGCTGCCTCCGCCGGATGGACGCCCGTCCCCCGGCCCGTCGGACGGCCGTGTTTGAAGACCCAGTCTGCCGGTCCCTGCCCCACGACGCTCTCGGATTCGCGGGTGGCCGCGCACAATCGGAGGAACTCGTTCTCCCGTACAAAGACCGCGGCCTTGCCGCGAAACACGTCTTCCACGTGGCGCACCACCACGGTTGCAATGTCCTCGGACCGCGTCATGGCCGTCAGATCCTGCGCCAGGCTGTACAGCGCGGCCGTCTCGGCCTCGCGCTGGCGCGCGCCTTCCGCCTCCGCGCGTGCCTGGGCCGCGAGCGTGCTGATCACCAGGCCCGTGACGAGCAGCCCGAGGAACGTCAGGATGTACTGCGTGTCGGATACGGCAAGGGTGAGGCGCGGGGCGACGAGGAAGAAATCGAAGGCCAGGACGCCCGCGACCGCGGTGAAAAGCGCGGGCCCCTGTCCGAAGCGCAGCGCAGCAACGACCACGATCAGCAGAAACAGCATGATCATGTTCGGGGGTGCGATGATGCCGTGCGTCGACAGGCCAAAGGCCGTGACAGCCGCAACCAGCGCGAACCCGGCAAGATAGCCTGTCCAGCGAGCAGAACGTCTTAGCACGATGTGAATGTAGCACAACGCCACCCCAAGTCAAACCACCAGAGTGGTCTCCACTCTCATTGACGTTACTTCCCGGATGCGCTAAAATCCGGGTCAGCGTGTCTGCCAGGCGCGCCCAACTCACGTTCTCACAGGGGGAGATGGCCATGCGTAAGGTATTCAATCTTGCTTCGCTCGTGCTTGTCCTTGTCGTCGCGCTTGCAGCGTGCAGCCCTGCACCGGCCGCGCCCGCACCTGCGCCGGAACAGCCCACCGCGGCTGCGCCCGCCCAGCCTGAAGCGACCGCGGCCCCCGTGACGACCGGCGGCGAAGTTCCGGCCGCGGCAACCGAGGCGGCTCCCGAGGCCGAGCCTGCCCAGGCGGAAGCCGTGGCAGCGGCGTCCACGCTGCGCCTGCCAGATCTCGGCGGTCGCACCGTGCGCGCGGTGACCGAAAACGCCTACACGCCCCTGAACTTCGTCGACCCGCTCACCGGCGAAGCCGTCGGGTGGGAGTACGACGCGGTGCACGAAATCTGCCGCCGCCTGAACTGCAAGGTCGAGTGGGGCATCACTTCGTGGGACGCCATGATCCCCGCGGTCAAGGACGGCCAGTTCGACATAGGCATGGACGGCATCACCATCAACGACGAGCGCAAGCAGCAGGTGGACTTCTCCATACCCTATATGGTGTCGCAGCAATTCATGCTGGTGCGCGCGGATGAGGACCGCTTCGCCACCTCAGCCGCATTTGCGGCAGATCCGAAGCTGTTGATCGGCTCACAGGCCGGCACGACCAACTTCTACACGGCGGTGTACAGCGTGCTGGATGGAGACGAGGCCAACCCGCGCATCAAGCTGTTCGAGACGTTCGGCGCGGCCGTACAGGCCCTGCTCGGGGGGGATGTCGACACCGTCCTGATGGACAAGGCCTCTTCCGCAGGCTACATCGGCGCCAACCCGGACAAGCTCAAGATGCTCGACGAGGCGCTGGGCACCGAGCAGTTCGGCTTCATCTTCACGCCCGGCTCCGACCTGGTCGCACCCTTCAATCAAGCGATCAGCCAGATGAAGGCGGAAGGCTACCTCGACTATCTCAACAGCCGCTGGTTCTTCTTCACCGACCCGAACGCCGAGGACATGTATGACAAGCTGCCCGACCTGGCGGGCCGCACCGTGCGCGCGGTGACCGAAAACGCCTACATGCCGCTCAACTTCGTGGATCCGGCGACGGGCAAGGCGGCCGGCTGGGAGTACGAGGTGACCGAGGAGATCTGCCGGCGGCTCAACTGCACGGTCGAGTGGGGCGTCACGTCGTGGGACGCCATGATCACCGCGGTGAAGGACGGCCAGTTCGATGTGGGCATGGACGGCATCACCATCACGGAGGAGCGCGCGCAGCAGGTGGACTTCTCCGATCATTACATGCTGTCGCAGCAGTTCATGCTGGTGCGCGCGGACGAAAACCGCTTTGTCAACGCGGCGGAGTTTGCGGCCAACGAGGAGTTGCTGATCGGCTCGCAGGCCGGCACGACCAACTTCTACGTCGCGGTCTACGACGTGCTGGACGGTGACGAGGCGAACCCGCGCATCAAGCTGTTTGAAACGTTCGGCGCGGCCGTACAGGCCCTGCTGGGCGGCGACGTCGACACCGTGCTGATGGACTCCGCGTCCTCGGCCGGATACATCGGCGCCAACCCGGACAAGCTCAGGATGCTCGACGAGGCGCTGGGCACGGAGAAGTTCGGCTACATCTTCACGCCCGGCTCCGACCTGGTCGACCCGTTCAACCAGGCGATCCTGACGCTGCAACACGACGGATTCCTGAACAAGATGAACACGCGCTGGTTCTACCGGTACGACGCCAACGCGAAATAGAAAACTCGAACACCATTTCGGGGCTGGGATTGTAGAGACGTAGCATACAACTGTAGAGACGTAGCATGCTACGTCTCTACAATGGTCCCGACCCCTTGGGAGCTTTATGACCTCATCCAGATACGCTGCGCGGGAATCGCGCATGCTGCCGTTTACGAACCGCCTGGCGCGCCTGCCCTACTGGCTGCTCGCGGCGATCCTGCTGGGCATCATCTTCCTGTGGGTCATGCTGACCAACGCGGACTACCGCGTCATCCTGAAAGCGGTGGCGCGGGGTGTCGGCACGACGGTCTATGTGACGGCCATCGCCTACCTGCTCGCGATCTTCATCGGGCTCGTCTTCGGGATCATGCGGGTGTCACAGTTCCGGCTCGCACACGAGATCTCAACGTTCTACGTAGAGATTCTGCGCGGGGTGCCGATGCTGGTCATCCTGTACTACATCGCGTTCGTGGGCGCGCCGGGCCTGGCCCACGCCATCAACGCCATCGGCCATTGGCTGGCCGGCGCGGGTCCCCTGGCAGGCCTGGGCCGGGCATTAAGCTCGTTCCAGGTGCGCGACCTGGACTTCACCACGCGCGCCATCATCGCGCTGACGCTCGGCTACAGCGCATTCATCGCCGAAATCTTCCGCGCGGGGATCCAGTCGATCGGCCGGGGACAGATGGAGGCGGCGCGTTCGTTGGGGATGAGCTACCGGCAGGCCATGGAGACCGTCATCCTGCCCCAGGCCGTACGCACGGTGCTGCCACCGCTGGGCAATGACCTGATCGCCATGCTGAAGGATTCATCACTCGTGTCGGTGTTGGGGGTGCAAGACATCACCCAGCTCGGCAAGGTCTACTCCGCCAGCACGTTCCGCTTCTTCGAGACCTACAACGTGGTGGCTTTCCTCTACCTGGTCATGACCCTGGGGCTGACGATGCTCGTGCGCTGGATCGAGAGGCGGATGGCGAGCCGCTGTTAGAGCCACAGCACCAGCTGCGCGGGGGAGTCCAACACCAGGTCCGCCTCGTTGAAGTCGCCATCCTGGCCGAAGCCCGAGCGCACCCCGACGGCCAACGCGCCGGCTGCCTTCCCCGCGCGGACATCCAACCCGGTGTCGCCCACCATGATGCACTGATTCGCGGGCACCCCGAGCTGCTGTGCGGCCATCTGAACCGGCATGGGATGGGGCTTCATGTGCCGGACATCCTCGCGCGTCACGACTGCGCCGAGCAGGCCGCGCACCCCGACCGCATGGAGCACGGTCTCGGCCTCGGCGCGCTCGCGGTTGGTGACGATGCCCAGCAGATAACCGCGGCTGCGCAGCTCGCGCATCGCATCCGTGACGCCCTCGATGCCCTCGCAGCACGGCGCATCCGACATACCGCTGGTGCGACGGAACCAGCGCCGGAGCCGGTAGGCATCATCGTCCAGGTGGACGCGATCCAGCAGGGTGACTAACAGGTTCGCCGGACCTTCCAGCGCCATGATGAGGCGGCGGGCGAACGCGAGTCGCTGGTCCGCGGACATGAGCGGGCTGAGAAAGGCGAGCCGGCCGGCCATCGAACGCAAGAGAGCGTCGTCCGTCTCGACCAGCGTGCCGTCAATGTCGAAAAGAATCGCGGCCACCGCACGCTTCTGGACCGTCTCCCCC
>Ga0123333_10004903_pt1 | contig 12317 bp, 9 predicted proteins | sample BioC12SIPDNA_3_FD_89957 | JGI IMG/M metagenome (GOLD analysis project Ga0123333, IMG submission 89957) | Anaerobic biogas reactor microbial communites from Washington, USA - Biogas_R2_B C12 SIP DNA | ecosystem: Engineered > Bioreactor > Anaerobic > Unclassified | place: Washington, USA...
ATGTTGGCGTAAGGGTTGGGCTTCTGTTCGCAGGGAAGCTGGATGTTCATCCCCACGGAAACGCCCCCGGCGTCGGCCGCGCCGCGGTTGGCCGCTTCCATGATGCCGGGACCGCCGCCGGTGATGACGTTGAACCCCGCCTGCACCAGTCTGTCGGCCAATTGGCGGGCCATCTCGTAGTAGGGGTCTTCCGGCTTGACGCGGGCCGATCCGAAGACGCTCACCGCTCGCTCCACGCGCGAGAGTGTGTCAATGGAGTCCACGAACTCGGCCATGATCCGGAAGATGCGCCATGACTCCGCGGGTTTGAGGCTGTCAAGGAGGTACTGTTTGTCATCCACGGGGGCATCTCTCCTGAAGTCGCCGGTGGTGTCCAGCTGCACGTGGGCGAACAATAGCAAGGTCGCAGGCATTGCGACCACGAGATGGTGTGGCCCGCCGTGATCGCGTCCCGAGCAGCGAAGGCGGGTGTGTGAAAACATTGCCCTATCCGTTGCCCCCTTGTCGAACGCGGAGGGACCATCCTGTTCCAGGGTCTGTATCAGCTGCGCGCCCGTTACCCGGACCAGTTCTGGCTGGTGTTCGTCGGCAATCTGGTCAGCACCATCGGTGTGAGCATGATCTGGCCCTTCATGATGATCTATGCCAGCGAGCGCCTTCATCTGCCGCTGGCCGCCGTGGCGGGCCTGATGACCGTCAACTCGGCCTTCGCCCTCGCGGGCACCTTCCTGGCCGGCACCCTGACCGACCGTGTGGGGCGCCGGGGCGTTATGATCGTGGGCCTCGCGCTGCACGGTGCGGTGTACGTCTTCCTCAGCTTCGCCCAGGCGCTGTGGATGTTCGCCCTGCTCATGGCGCTGAGCGGCCTGGTGTCTCCTGTTTACCGTGTGGGCGTGGATGCCATGGTTGCCGACCTCATCCCCCCGCTGAAGCGCGTGGACGCCTACGCCGTGCTGCGTATGGGCAACAACGCGGGTGTGGCCATCGGCCCCAGTATCGGCGGATTCCTGGCCACCCAGTCCTACAGCACCATCTTCTACTGCGCCGCCGCCGGCCTTGCCCTCTACAGCCTGCTCACCCTCCTCTTCCTCAAGGAGACCATTCCCGCCAGGCCCGAGGCCGGGGGTGGGGCCGAGGGGCGGCTGGGCGGTTACGCGCGCGTCTTCCGCGACCGAACCTTCGTCGCCCTCTGCACCGGCTTCACCATCGTCACCATCGGCGCCTCGCTGGTGTTCGTGCTGTTGGGGCTCTACGGCAAGACCCAGTTCTCCCTCCCCGAGAGCCGCTTCGGCCTCATCATGGCCACCAACGCCGCCATGGTGGTTGTCTTCCAGGTCATGGTGACCCGCGTGTCCCGGCGCTTCCGGCCCTACCGCGTGCTGGCGCTGGGGGCCCTGCTGTACGCGCTGGGTGTGGGAAGCGTGGCCTTGGGGGGCAGCTTCCCGGCCTTCCTGGCCAGCATGGTGGTCCTGACCTGCGGCGAGCTGCTGCTGGTGCCCACCACCTCCTCGCTGGTGGCCGATATGGCGCCGCCGGACATGCGCGGCCGCTACATGAGCATCTACGGCCTGTCCTGGGGTATCGCCTCCGGGATCGGGCCGGTGTTCGGCGGCTTGCTGAGCGACGCCATCGCGCCTCGCGCCATCTGGGTCGGCGGCTTTGTGGTCTGTCTGGTGGGGGTGGGGGTGTTCTCCTACCTGGCGCTGCGGGGCGGCAGGGCGTCGAGGGCTTCGGCGGCGGAGTGAGCGACCAAGACGGCGTCACACCCCGGGCGTGGGCATCACACCCTCTCGGACAGAAGCTGCTCAAGAGCCGAGCGGAAGTGTTCACGATCTTCCTCGCCGAACGGCGGGGGGCCCTGAGTGCGCCCACCGGCCCGGCGGTGCCTCTTCTCCGCATGGCGCAGGGCCATTTCGGCGTCTATGGTGGCCGGCTGGTAGTGGTGTCCCCGCGGGCTCACGGCACGAGCGCCTCGTCCCAGCACCATGGCTGCCAGCCCGATGTCGGCCGTGATCACGATGTCCTGGGCGGTCAGGAGCGGGACGATGGTGAAGTCGGCTGCATCGGGCCCGGAGGCCACGGAAAGGACTTCGATACCCGAGCGCCCGGCGAAACGGGCCAGGTTCTGGGACTGGTTACCGACCAGCACGATACGAAGGTGCCGGGCTCGGGCCGCCGCGATTGCCTCGCGGATGACGGGACAGGCGTCGGCGTCGACAAAGAGGGAGGTCATGAGCCCATTATGGCCGATGACAGGCAGCAGCGGGGGCGAACGCCCCGATGTGCTCCACGTACCCGGACCTGCCGTGGCTGGGTATGATGGACCTCGTGGACGGGCCGCACACAGGAACGCTGCTGGTACCGGGGGCCACGCTTCACTATCGCGTGGCGGGCTCCGGGCCACCCTTGCTGCTCATTCCCGGCGCCGATGGTGATGCCGACACGCTGCAGGGCGTGCAGGCCGGGTTGGCGGAGCGCTACATGGTGATCACGCATGACCGGCGCGGACTGTCGCGCAGCCCGCGCCACGATCCGACGGCGCCCGTCAGCATCCTGGCTCACGGAGAGGACGCCGCTCGACTGCTGGCGGCGCTGGCCGGCGAACCGGCGGTGGTGTTCGGCACGAGCTTGGGCGGCCTCATCGCCCTCGAGATCGCCGCCCATCACGCCGATCACGCGCGGGCGGTGCTGGCCCATGAGCCTCCGGATCCTCACCTGCTGCCCCCCGACGAGTGTGCCCTCAACATCCGCCGGCAACTGGGGATGGCGGAGGTCTACCGTCGGGAGGGCGTGGCGGCGGCCATGAAACAATTCGCCGCCATGGTGCGGGCCCAGGAGGCGGCGTGGGAGCCGGACGCGCCTCGGCCGGGCTTTTCATCCGCACGGCGCGCCAACCTCGAGTTCTTCATGGCCAACGACTTCGCCGCCGTCCTGCGCCACCATGTCGATGTGGAGGCCCTCTCGGCCTCGCCGGTCACCGTTGTGCCGCTGGCGGGCCGCGATTCGGGCGACGTGTGGACCTACCGGGCCGTCCACCACCTCGCCGCCGAACTGGGCACGGAGCCCATAGCGATGCCGGGCGGCCATAACGGTCCCGTGAACCAACCCCGGGCCTTCGCGGCGGCGTTGGGCGACATCCTTGCCGGCCTCGGCGTGTGAAAGGCACCTGTGTGACGACGGACCGCACGCTTCGCGGCAGGACGGCCGTGGTCGGCATCGGCCAGACCCGCTACTACAAGCGTGGGGCCTCACCTGACCCGGAATTCAAGATGGTGCTGGAGGCCATCCTGCTGGCCTGCCGGGACGCCGGGATCGGTGTCGAGGAAATCGACGGCTTCACTTCGTTCTCCAACGACCGCAACGACCCGCCTCGCATCGCGGCGGCGCTGGGGCTGCCGGAGCTCCGTCATAGCACCATGGTCTGGGGCGGGGGTGGCGGCGGTGGTTCAGGCGCGGTGGCCAACGCCGCCGCCGCCGTGGCCGCGGGGCTGGCCGAAACGGTGGTGGTATTCCGCGGGCTGGCGCAGGGCCAGTTCCGCCGCTACGGCCAGGGTGTGCGGACGGGGAGGGCGGCGGGGGCGGAGGCGTTCACCGCCCCCTACGGGGTGCTGTCGCCGGCGCAGGGCTTCGCCATGCGGGTGCGCCGCTTCATGTGGCAACACGACATCACGCAGAATGCCTTGCGGGCCGTTGCGCTCACCAGCTACGCGCACGCGCAACGCAACCCACGCGCGGTCATGTACGGGCGTCCCCTGACCGCCGTGGCTTACGATGCCTCGCGGTGGATCGTGGAGCCCTTCCACCTCTACGACTGCTGCCTGGAGAACGACGGGGCGGCGGCGGTGATCGTGACGTCGGCGGAGCGGGCACGGCGTACGCGACAGAAGCCGGCCTACATTCTGGCGGCGCTGCAGGGGTCGGGCTACCGGCAGGCGGCCACCGCGCACAACGCGCCCGACTATGCCACCTCCAACTTCAAGGCCTTGGCGCCCCGGCTGTACGCCGCGGCCGGCGTGGGACCCGCAGACGTCGACGTGCTGCAGTGCTACGAGAACTTCACCGGCGGCGTGATGATGTCCATCGTGGAGCACGGGTTCTGCAGGCCGGACGAGGTGAACGAGTTCTTCACGCCGGAGAACTTCTCCTTCGAGGGAGGGAATCTGCCGCTCAACACCAGCGGCGGCAACCTGGCCGAGTGCTACATGCACGGGCTGGGGCTGATCATCGAGGCGGTGCGGCAGGTCCGGGGCACCAGCTGCTGCCAGGTGCCGGGGGCGAAGGTCTCCATGGTGGTCTCCGGCCCCATGGTGCAGCCGGTGTCAAGCTCCATCTACTGCGCGGAGCCCACGCCGTGAGGCAGCACCGTGACGACGTCAACCGCAGCGACCAGGATTGTCCAAGCGAGCACAGCGGCCGCCGGTACTACCTGCCGGCGGGATTGCCGGCGCCGGCTGCGGACGGGCCGGCGGCTGAGTTCTGGGCGGCCGCCCGCCGGCACGAGCTGGTGGTGCAGCGCTGCCCCAGGTGCCGCACCTGGCAGTGGGGGCCGGAGCACATCTGTCACCACTGCCACTCGTTTGATCTCACCTACGAGCGGGTGTCGCCCCGGGGCACGGTCTACAGCTGGGAACGCAGCTGGTATTCGGTGCACCCGGCGCTGCAGCAGGCCGTGCCCTATCTCACCGTGTTGGTGGAGCTGCCGCAGGCCGGCGGCGTGCGCATGGTGGGCAACCTGCTGGGCGACCCCCTGCAGATGGTGGGCATCGGGGCGGAGGTGGAGGCGGTGTTCGAAGACCACCACGATGCCGACCCGCCATTCACCCTGGTGCAGTGGCGGATGCTGGATCAGCCGCTCTGAAGTGGTCCCCCTGGAGCGGTCCCTCGATCCGTATGTGCGGGAAGGGACCTGCAGCACGCCCACGCTTCTCTTGACCTCCCTAACCAACCGGTTGGATAATGGGCAAGATCATCATGGCCGGTCTCCCCGGAGCCGTCCATGTCCCTTTGGCCGGAGGCAGAGGAGGCAGGAGCATGGTCCATATCAGGCGCTTGATAGGCTCCCGGGCGGCATGAGGGGCGGACCTGCGACGAAGGTTGAGCCGTCGCCCGCCGCCGGCGACGTGGGCGGCGGTGGGGCCGCCACGGTGGTTGGCGACGGTGACGGCCGGGCCCGGCCTGTTCTTGGTGGCGAGCGAACCCCGGGAGCGCAGGCCCTGGTGGACGCCGCCCGGCGCCTGCTGGCGCGGGGCGGCTACGACGCCCTGCGGTTGGAGGCCATCGCGGCGGAGTCCGGCCAGAACAAGGCCATGATCCGCTACTGGTTCGGCGACAAGGCCGGCCTGCTGGCAGCCCTGGTGGACGACCTCACGCATGATGCCACCACCGGCCTGCTGGAACGCGCGGAGTCGCTGCCACCCGGCGCGGGGCGGCTGCATCGGCACCTGGAGCTGGCGCGCCGGGTCATGGAACAGCCGGAATTCGCCACGTTCTTCGACGTCCTGCCCCACGCCGCGCGCGACCCTCAGCTCCGGCCCCTCATCAACGACCTGTACACCTGGTATCGGGAGATCAACGTGCGCTGTTTCGGGGGAGAGGTCACCCCGGAGACGCGGCGCGAATACCAGGGGCTGGCCTCGCTGCTCATGGCGGCCATCGACGGCATCGCCATTCAGATCGCCCTGGACCCGGAGGGGTTCGATCCGGACCCCTGCTTACAAATACTCGAGACCTGGCTGCGCGGATCGCTCAGCCGCCTGTCACACGAGGGGAGCGCAACGTGAGTGACGACCTCTACCGCATCCGTCCCCGCATCAACGGGGAATGGCGGGACATCCTGGTGGGGCACGACATCCGCCCTGCCGACACCCTGGCCCACCTGCTCAAGGAGAAACTGGGCTACACCGGGCTCAAGGTCTCCTGTGACGAGGGCGCCTGCGGCGCCTGCACCGTGCTGCTGGACGGCAAGGCCGTGCTCTCCTGCATGATGCTGGCGGTGGAGGCCGACGGCCGTGAGGTGACCACCATCGAGGGCCTTGCCGCCGACGACCCGGTGGTGACGGCCTTCGCCGAGCAGAGCGAGCCCGGCCACGGCACGGCGCTGCAGTGCGGCTACTGCACGCCGGGCTTCGTCATGACGGCCAAGGGCTTTCTGGCCGAGAACCCGGATCCCACGGCGCAGCAGATCCGCGAGGGCCTCTCCAACAACCTCTGCCGCTGCGGCTGCTACCAGGCCATCGTGCAGGCGGTGCTGCGGGCGGCGGCCGTGATGCGCGGGGCGGTGGCCGGCGAGTGCAGGCCGGCGATGCCGGGCGGGGCCCCAGCCTCGTCCGAGGGAAGGGGGCAGTGATGGCGCAGCCGTTCGCCCGCAGGAAAGAGCGGGACTTCGTGGGCACCTACCGGCCGCGCATCGACGCCCGAGAGAAGGCCTCCGGTCAGGCCGAGTACCTGGACGACCTGGCCCTGGCCGCCCGCTTCCCCGGCCTGCTGCACATGAAGCTGCTGCGCAGCCCCTATCCGCACGCCCGCATCCTGTCGCTGGACACGGCCCGCGCCGAAGCACTGCCCGGCGTGCACGCCGTGCTCACCTACGCCGACCCGGAGGTGGCCGCGCTCAAGCCCACTACCAGCGGCTGGACCAGCGCCAACACCGCCTCCTACGACAAGATGTACTACCCGAACCTCAAGGACCGCCGCATCCTGGGTGACACCGCCACCTGGGCGGGCGACAAGTTCGGGGTGGCAGTGGCGGCGGAATCGATGGAGATCGCTGAGGAGGCGCTGCGTCTGCTGGATATCGAGTGGGAGCGGAAGCCCTTCGCCCTCACCACGCTGGAGGCGCTGGCGGACGCGGCGCCGGTCATCCACCCGGAGATCAACGCGGACGGCAACGTCCTGCCCTGCGAGCCCATCGGTGGGCCGCAGTGCTTCTTGAACCGCGGCGACGTGGAAGCCGCCTTCACCGAGGCGGCTGCAGTGGTGGAGGTGGGCTCGCGCCACCATCGCGCCAACCATTCTGTGCTCGACAGCCGGGGCTGCTTCGCCTACTGGAAGAACGACCGGCTCATCTTCTACACCAACTACTACCAGGCCGACCAGACCCGCATGTACCTGGCGCAGATGCTCGAACTGCCCCTGAACAGGGTCAGGGTCATCAACCCCTACGCCGGGGCCCAGTTCGGGCGCTGCAACGCAGGGGAGCAGCCCTTCTTCGTGACCGCCGCCCTGCTGGCGCGGCGGACCGGGCGGCCGGTGAAGTACAAGATGTCGTTGGAGGAGGACTTCCACGACACCCGCAACGCCATCGACTACCTTCTGAAGGTGGGGGCGAAAAAGGACGGCACCATCACGGCGGCGCACTTCCGTTCTCTGGGCGACGCCGGCGGCTACTCCGATCACACCATGGCCGCCATCAAGGTGGTGGTGAAGTGGGACATCACCGAGACGCTGCTGGCCAAGATCCCCAACCTGCGCATGGATTCTTGGGCCGTCTACACCAACAAGATCCCGGGCAACTGCATGCGCAGCATCGGCAATATCCAACTGAACCTGGCCCTGGGCCTGGCTGTTGACGAGGTGGCCGAGAAGCTGGGCTTGGACCCGGTGGAGGTGGCCGTACGCAGCTTCTCCCACGAGTGGGAAGATTTGCCCAATCGCAGCGTGGAGGCAGTGCTCCGGGAGGGCGCCCGCCGCATCGGCTGGGCGGGACGGCATGCCCCCGGGCAGGGCGGCTGGTGCGAGGGGACCAAGAAGCGGGGACTGGGTTTCTCCGTGCACAGCTGCTGGCACGCCGCCTGGCAGGAGCAGATCCGCGGCGATGTCCAAGTGACGGTCAAGATCAACCCCGATCTCTCGGTCATCCTGCAGGCGCCCATGGTGGAGACAGGCGTGGGCTCCAACAGCTGCGTGGTCCTGGCCTGCGCCGAGCACCTGAAGTTCCTGGGGGTGACCCCGGAGGACGTGCAGTGGATCTCCCGGCCGGACACGGAGACCGGGGTGAAAGACATGGTGCAGACGGACAGCTCGGTGTCGTACCTGCAGGCGGAGCTCATGCCGCTGGTGGCGGAGCAGGTGGCGGCCAAGATCCGCGCCATGGCGGCGCCGGCGCTGGAGACGGCACCGGATGAACTGACAGTGGCGGACGGCCGCGTCTTCGTGACCGTGGATCCGGGGCGCGGGCTCTCCGTGCGCGACGTGCTGTGGAACGACACGCTGGTGCCCATCACCGTGACCGTGGCCCGGAACGCCCCGGAGGAAGCCACCGGCATCCCCTACATGGCCACCTTCGCCGAGGTGGAGGTGGACACGGCCACCGGCAAGGTGGACATCCTGCGGCTGGTGGTCCTGCACGATGCGGGCACGGTCATGTACGCCTCCGGTGCCGAGGGTCAGCAGATAGGCGGGCAGTGCACCGGTATCGGCGAAAGCCTCTACGAAGAGATCGTGTACGACCGCGCCAGCGGCGTCCCGCTCAACTTCAACTTCGTGGACTACGGCATCCCCACCATGGTCGACTTCCCCCCGGTGGAGCCGGTACTGCTGGAGGTGTGGGAGGGGGCGGGCGAGTATGGTGCCTGCGGCATCGGAGAGGGAGCGCCGGCGGCCACCCCCCGTGCCATCCTCAACGCCATCTATAACGCCATCGGCGTGCGCATCGACGATATCCCGGTCAAGCCGGAGAAGGTGCTGGCCGCCCTGGCGGAGGCCGAAGCCGGGCGCGACCGGGCGGCGGTGCTTACCGCCGAGATCCGGGCGGAGCTGGCGCAGGCGGCCCAGGTGGCCGAGCGCTGCGGGGTGTGCGACCTGGCGCCCGAGTTCCAGGAGGCGGCCGCAGAGGCTTCCGGCGGCCCCCAGGATCCGAACGCGGAGGTGGCGCCGTGATGCGCAACTTCCGCCACCACAACGCCGCCAGCCTCACCGAGGCGGCCAGGCTCCTGGCCGAGTCCCAGGGCGAGGCCAAGGCCTACGCCGGGGGCACCGACCTTCTGGGCACCCTCAAAGACGACATCCACGCCCACTACCCGCGCACGCTCATCAACCTCAGCTCCATCCCCGGCCTGCGCGACATCCGCGAGGACGGCAAGCACCTGTGCGTGGGGGCCAACGTCACCCTGGCCGAACTGGAGCGCCACCCACTGGTGCGCTCGCGCTACCCCCTGCTGGCCGAAGCGGCGCAGGCAGTGGCCGCGCCCCAGCTGCGCACCATGGGCACCGTGGCCGGTAACATCTGCCAGGAGCCGCGCTGCTGGTACTACCGCCACCCTGACAGCCTCTTCGCCTGCACCCGCAAGGGCGGCCGCTTCTGCAACGCCCAGGTGGGGGAGAACCGCTTCCATTCCATCTTCGGCTCCGCCCGCGTGGGTACGCGCCCCTGCACCGCCGCCTGCCCCGGCGGCGTGCGCATCCCCGAGTACATGGAGCTGGTGCGCACCGGTGACCTGGATGCCGCTGCCACCCGGCTCCTGGAGCACAACCCGCTGCCGGCGGTGACCGGCCGGGTCTGCCCCCACTTCTGCGAGGGTGAATGCAACCGCGGCGAGTTCGACAGCCCCGTCTCCGTGCGGGCCGTGGAACGCCACCTGGGGGACATGGTGCTGGCCGACCCCGCCCGCTTCCTTACGCCCCCGGCCCAAGAGAACGGCCGCGGGGTGGCCGTGGTGGGCTCCGGCCCCGCCGGCCTGGCCGCCGCCCTCTACCTGCGCCGGGCCGGCTACGGCGTGACGGTGCTGGAGAAAGAGCCCCAGGCCGGCGGCATGCTGCGCTACGGCATCCCCGCCTACCGGTTGCCCCCGGAGGTGCTGGACCGGCAGATTGCGGCGCTTGAGGGCATGGGAGTGGAGATCCGCACCGGCGTGGCGGTGGGGGAGAGCCCCAGCCTGGCGGTGCTGCGCGCCGAGTACGCCGCCGTGTTCCTGGGGCCGGGGGCGTGGGGCCAGGCCACGCTGGAACTGCCCGGGGCTGAGAAGCTGGAGTCCGGCTTGGACCTGCTCATCAGTCTCAAGAGCGGTCGCATGCCGGCCGTGGGCCGTCGGGTGCTCATCATCGGGGGCGGCAACGTGGCCGTGGATGTGGCCGTGGCCGCCCGTCGCCTGGGGGCGTCAGAGGTCACCGTGGTCTGCCTGGAGAGCCGCGAGGAGATGCCGGCCCGCCCCGACGAGGTGGAGCAGGCGCAGGAAGAGGGCATTCGCCTGCTGGACGGCTGGGGCCCGGCCGCCGTGCTCAGCGATGAGACGGGTGCGCTGCGCGGCCTGGAGCTTCGGCGCTGCCTGGCGGTCTTCGATGCGGACGGCCGCTTTGCGCCCACCTTCGACGAAGCCACCCGCGTGGTGCAGGAGGCGGACCAGGTGTTCCTGGCCATCGGCCAGCGGGTGGCACTGGGCCGGCTGGCGGACGGTGGCCTGGGCACGTCCGGCGGGCGCATCCTGGCCGGTGAGGCCGATGGGGCCACCACCCTGGCCGGCGTGTTTGCCGGCGGCGACGCGGTGAGCGGCCCGGCCTCGGTGATCGAGGCCATGGCGGCCGGCCGCCGGGCGGCCGCCGCCATCGACCGCTACCTGACCGACAAGGCCGCGGCCTCCACGGCCGCCGCTGAGGAGCCGGCGGCACTGCAGCGCTTCGAGCGGGCTGCCCTTGAGCTCAGTGGACGGGCCGAGACGCAGGTGCTGCCGCCGGCGGAGCGCCGGCTGGACGCGGAGGATGCGCCGCGGGGGTTGACGGAAGAGGAGGTGGCGGCGGAGGCGGTGCGCTGCCTCAACTGCGGCTGCGTGGCGGTCACGCCCTCCGATCTGGCCCCGGCCCTGCTGGCGCTTGAGGCGGAGGTGGTGACCACGCGCCGTGTCATCCCCGGGCGGTCCTTCTTCGCGGCGGGTGCGGCATGTTCCACCGTGCTGGCCCCTGATGAGCTGGTGACCGAGATACGCATCCCCCTGCCGCCGGCGGGTGCGGTGGGGACGTACCGCAAGTTCCGTGTGCGCAACGCCATCGACTTTCCCATCGTGGGCGTGGCCTGCCAGGCGCAGCTACGCGAGGGCAAGGTGAAGGCGGCTACGGTGGCGCTGGGCGCGGTGGCCCCGGTGCCGTTACGGGCGGAGGTGGTGGAGGCCTACCTGGCCAGCAAGGTAATCACCGAGGAGGTGGCCCGAGAGGCAGGGCGGCTGGCGGCGGCGGAGTGCCTGCCCCTGGAACAGAATGCCTACAAGGTGCGGGTGCTGGAGGGCATGGTGACCAGGACGGTGCTCGCCATCGGGCGGATTGTAGTAGGGCGAGGGGAAGAATGATGCCCGGCGGTCTTCTGCTGGGGGCGATGGTTCGATACCATTAGCGGATGAGGTTATGGCCGCCCGGCTGGGTGGTGGAGTTGGCGGAGCCGAAAGGATGCAACACATGAAGAGACGGAAGAGAATGTCGGCGATCCTTCTGGTGGTTTCGTTGCTCGCCTTCGTCTTTCTTGGCTCCGTCCTCGCCGGCTGTGGCGAGGACACCACTACCACGGCTCCTGCGACTGAGACCACTGCAGGTGAGACCGCCACTACTGCAGGTGAGACTGCCACTACCGCAGGTGGTGACGGGGAGGCGCTGGTCATCGGTGCCGCACTGGGCTTGGTGGGTGATGCGGCGCCGGGTGACGTCCCCTTCGCGGAGGCTTTGGAATACGCGGTTGACGCCATCAACAAGACGGGCGGCATCGCCGGGCACCCGGTGGAGCTAGTGGTCAAGGACATCAAGAGTGACCCCGCTCTCGGTGCCACCGTGGCCAAGGAACTGCTGGACGGCGGAGCGCAGATCATCATCGGTCCCGCCTTCCCGGGTATGGGCGCTGGTGTGGTGCAGACGGCGGCCAAGGCCGGGGTTCCCGTGCTGTGCGGCACCTCCACGCAGCCGGAGTACGTGGTCATCGGTGGGACCAAGGCCTACATGCTGGCCTTCGGTGACAACGTGCAGGCGGCGGCGGCGGCCGAGTATGCGCTGGCCCAGGGATACAAGACGGTGTACACGTTGGTCTCGCCGGATCTTTCCTATACCGAGCGACTCCCGGAGTTCTTCGCTGCCACCTTTGAGAATGGCGGCGGCCAAGTGGTGGGAACGGACAACTTCAGTATCGGCCAGCAGGATTTTGCCGCCCAGGTCACCAAGATCGCGGCTCTCAATCCGGCGCCGGACGTGGTTTACACGGGCATGTTCCCGCCGGACGTGGCTGTGTTCGTCAAGCAGCTGCGGGCGGCCGGTGTTGAGTCCGTGCTCATCGGCGCGGACGGCTGTGACCAGCAGCCCCTCATTGACTTCGCCGGAGTGGATGCCGAGGGCATCGTGTTCAGCACGCA
>Ga0123333_10004907_pt1 | contig 12309 bp, 13 predicted proteins | sample BioC12SIPDNA_3_FD_89957 | JGI IMG/M metagenome (GOLD analysis project Ga0123333, IMG submission 89957) | Anaerobic biogas reactor microbial communites from Washington, USA - Biogas_R2_B C12 SIP DNA | ecosystem: Engineered > Bioreactor > Anaerobic > Unclassified | place: Washington, USA...
CGTACATCGTCCGGCTTGTTCACCTGGACCTGTCTGTTGTTCACCTTTGAACTCATAGGGGCTACCTTGCCACTCGTGCCCCGCGAGCGCGAGGGATTGTGAAATGTCTCCTACAACGTGTCGTTGTGCCGTGTCGGGGGCCGGTTGCACGCCCCGGAGGTCGATTTGGAGGCGCGCCGGGCGCAGCGGTAAGGTGGGGCGCTGTTGCGCTGTGACGTGTCCGGGGAGGCGTCCAGTGGTGTTCCTTCCAGCTCCCCGATGACAGATGGGTTACCCGCGTGTCCACGTACACTCCGAAGCCTGGTGAGATCACCAGGAACTGGCATGTGATCGACGCCTCCGACGTCGTCCTCGGTCGCCTCGCCGTGACCGCCGCGACGCTGCTGCGCGGCAAGCACAAGCCGACCTTTGCCCCCCACGTCGACACCGGTGACTTCGTCATCGTCGTCAACGCCTCCAAGATCGCCCTGTCGGGCAACAAGGCCACCACGAAGCTGGCCTACCGTCACTCCGGCCGTCCCGGTGGCCTGAAGTCGGTTCCTTACGGCGAGCTGCTGGAGAACGACCCCCGCCAGGCCGTCGAGCGCGCCGTCTGGGGCATGCTCCCCAAGAACAAGCTGAGCCGCCAGCTCATCAAGAAGCTCAAGGTCTACGCGGGCCCGGAGCACCCTCACGCCGCGCAGAAGCCGCAGGCGTACGAGATCACCCAGATCGCCCAGTGACCCAGAGGATTTGAGAAGTGACTGACACCACCAACGAGGAAGTCCTCGACGAGATCACGCCGTTCACCGACGAGGCCGACCGCGAGATCGCCTACCGCGCCGAGGGCACCCCGTCCTCCGCCACCCCCGGTGAGCGCCCCGCCGTCATCGCCCCCGGCGCGGCCACCGGCCGCCGCAAGGAGGCCATCGCCCGCGTCCGCCTGGTCCCCGGCACCGGCCAGTTCAAGATCAACGGCCGCACGCTGGACGACTACTTCCCGAACAAGCTGCACCAGCAGACCGTCAACGAGCCGTTCGTCACGGCCGCCGTTGAGGGCTCCTACGACGTGATCGCCAAGATCGTCGGCGGCGGCGTCACCGGCCAGGCCGGTGCCCTGCGCCTCGGCATCGCCCGCGCGCTCAACGCCGTCGACGCCGAGGCCTCGCGCCCGGCGCTGAAGAAGGCCGGTCTGCTGACCCGCGACGCCCGCATCAAGGAGCGCAAGAAGGCTGGTCTCAAGAAGGCCCGCAAGGCTCCGCAGTACAGCAAGCGCTGACGCCCATGCCACGGCTCTTCGGTACCGATGGGGTCCGGGGCAAGGCGAACGTCGACCTCACCGCAGAGCTCGCTCTCGAGCTCTCGGTGGCGGCCGCGCACGTGCTCGGCGAGTCCGGGCTCTTCGAGGGTCACCGTCCGGTGGCCCTCGTTGCGCGTGACCCCCGTGCCTCGGGCGAGTTCCTCGAGGCGGCGGTGGTGGCCGGCCTGGCCTCCGCCGGGGTCGACGTCATCCGCGTCGGCGTGGTCCCCACGCCCGGCGCCGCCTACCTGGTCAACGAGCTGGACGCCGACCTCGGCGTCATGCTGTCCGCCTCGCACAACCCGATGCCCGACAACGGGATCAAGTTCTTCGCCAAGGGTGGCGTCAAGCTCGACGACTACCTGGAGGACATGATCGAGGCCCGCCTCGGCCAGCAGTGGGAGCGCCCCGTCGCCGAGCGCGTGGGTCGCGTCACCGACCGGCCCGAGCTGATCGAGAACTACGTCGCGCACCTGGTCTCGTCGCTGGGTTCCGAGGGCAGCCTCCACGGCCTGAAGGTCGTGCTCGACTGCGCCAACGGCGCGGCGTTCACCACCGGGCCGGCCGCGTTCGAGGCGCAGGGCGCGGAGGTCGTCACGATCAACGCCGCCCCGACCGGACTCAACATCAACGAGAACGCCGGCTCGACCCACATGGACGGCCTCAAGGCCGCCGTGCAGCACTTCGAGGCCGACCTCGGGTTCGCCTTCGACGGGGACGCCGACCGCTGCCTGGCCGTGGACCGGGCAGGCAACGAGGTGGACGGGGACCAGATCCTCGCCATCCTCGCCCTGGCGCTGCGCGACCAGGGACGCCTGCACAACGACACCGTCGTGGCCACGGTCATGAGCAACCTCGGCTTCATGCAGGCCATGGCCGCCCACGACATCCGGGTCGACCAGACCAAGGTGGGCGACCGGTACGTGCTGGAGTCCATGAACGCGAACGGGTTCGCCCTGGGCGGCGAGCAGTCCGGCCACGTGATCATGAGCGAGTACGCGACGACCGGTGACGGCGTCCTGACCGCCCTGCACGTCGCCGCGCAGGTGGTGACGTCCGGCCGCGACCTGGCCGACCTCGCCGCCGTGATGAAGCGCCTGCCGCAGGTGATGATCAACGTCAAGGGCGTCAACAAGGCCCGCGCCGGCATCGACCCCGAGGTCAACGCCGCCGTGACGGCCGCGGGCCGCGAGCTGGGCACCTCCGGCCGCGTCCTGCTACGCCCCTCCGGGACCGAGCCCGTCGTCCGCGTGATGGTCGAGGCCGAGACCGAGGAGAAGGCCGCCGAGGTGGCCGAGCGGTTGGCGTCCATCGTCAAGGAGCGCCTGGCCCTGTGAGCCCCCACCGGCGCGTCTCGTCCATCGTCGCCGCCATGGCCGCGCTGCTGGTCGGCGCCTTCGTGCTGACCAGCTCGCTGGTCGCGACGCTGCCGCAGTTCCGGTTCGAGTCGCAGTTCCCCGCCCTGCTGCCCTTCTTCGTGTGGGCGGCCGCCACCGGCGTCGGGCACCTGGCCAACCTCGGCCGGGCGCTGCACGACCCGTGGCGCGGCGCCTACGGGTACGCCTCGGTCGTCCCCTACGTCCTGCTGATGCTCGCGAGCGCGGCCGCCCCTCAGGTGTCCCTGCCGTGGTGGCTCGCGGTCGTGGCCGCGCTGGCCGCGATGCTGCCATTCGTGCTGCTCGCCGTGCGCGCCGGCACGAAGCTGTCCATCGACCCCGCCGGGGACGCCGACGACGCCTCCCTGCGCGGCACGTTCACCATCGGGCTCGCCCTCATGCTGCTCGTCTGGGCGGTGTCGGCACCGTCGTTCAGCGGCGCCGTCCTCGCCGTGCTGCTGGCCGTCGGGCTGGGCGTGGCGAGCATGACCACCCACGGCCTCGCCCGGGCGTCCCGCACGTGGCGGCTGCGCCACTGGGCGAGCCTGGCGCTCGGCTCGCTGGTGGCCTGGGCGTCCGTGCTCGTCGGCGGGCTGACCGACCTGCTCGACAACCCGTGGGTCGTGCTCGGTGCGGTGCTGCTCGGCGGGCTGCCGCTGCTCGTGGTCAACGCGCTGGAGGCCCGCCGCCGCTGAGGCGCGTGCCGGCTAGGTCTTGCGGATCCGGATCCACTCGATGTCGTGGTCGGAGTCCTTGCGCAGGATCGCCGTCGCCCGCCCCCGCGTGGGCAGGATGTTCTGCACGTGGTTGGGGCCGTTGATGGTGTCCCAGATGTTCTCGGCGTAGGCCTGCGCGGCGTCGGCGTCCATCTTCGCGAACCGGGTGAAGTAGGACCGCGGGTCGAGGAACGCGCTCTCGCGCAGGGCCATGAACCGCTCCAGGTACCAGGCGCGCAGGTCGGACTCGGCCGCATCGACGTAGACGGAGAAGTCGAAGAAGTCGCTGACGGCCAGGGACGCGTGTCCCGACTTGCGCCGGCGCGCGGGCTGCAGGACGTTGAGGCCCTCCACGATCAGGATGTCGGGTTGGCGGACCGTGATGAACTCGCCCGGCACGATGTCGTAGGTCAGGTGGCTGTAGACCGGGGCCGAGACCTCGGGCGCGCCGGACTTCACGTCCATCACGAAGCGCAGCAGGGCGCCGCGGTCGTAGCTCTGCGGGAACCCCTTGCGGTGCATGATCCCGCGGCGCTGCAGCTCGGCGTTGGGCATCAGGAAGCCGTCGGTGGTGATCAGGTCGACCTTGGGGTGTCCGGGGAGCTGGTGCAGGAGCTCGACCAGCAGGCGCGACGTGGTGGACTTGCCGACCGCCACCGACCCGGCGACGCCGATGACGAACGGGGTGCGGCGCTCCTTCAGCCCGAGGTACTCGTGGGTGGCGCGGTAGAGGTGCCCGGTGTGCATGACGTAGAGGTTCACCAGCTCGGTCAGGGGCAGGTAGACGTCCCGCACCTGGGCCAGGTCGATGGTGTCGAGGCGTGACCGGACGCCCCGGAGGGTCTCCTCGGACAGGCTGACCGGCATCTGCTCGGCCAGCTCAGCCCACTTGCCCCGATCGGCCAGGACGTACGGCCCGAATTCGTCGACGGGCTCGTGTCCGGGGGCCGGGTTGGCGGGCGCTACGCTGAATCCCATGTGCGGAATTATCGGCTATGTGGGCCCCCAAGGTGCCCAGAAGGTGCTCGTGGACGCGTTGCGGCGCATGGAGTACCGCGGCTATGACTCGGCCGGCATCGCCCTGGTCGGCTCTGACGGCATCGCCTCGGCCAAGAAGGCCGGCAAGCTGCTGAACCTCGAGGCCGAGCTCGACGAGACGCCGATCCCCGACGCGAGCCTGGGCATCGGGCACACCCGCTGGGCCACCCACGGCGCGCCGTCCGACGCCAACGCGCACCCGCACATCTCGTCGAACGGGCGCGTGGCGCTCGTCCACAACGGCATCATCGAGAACTTCGCCGTGCTCAAGGCCGAGCTGCAGGCCGCCGGCGTCGAGTTCCGCTCCGAGACCGACAGCGAGGTGGCCGCCCACCTGGTCGGCCGCGAGGTCGAGGGCGGGGCGTCCCTCGCCGACGCGCTGCGCTCGGTGGCCCGCCGTCTGGAGGGCGCGTTCACTCTGGTCGCGGTGGACAAGGATGCGCCCGGCACCCTCGTCGCCGCCCGCCGCAACTCGCCGCTGGTCGTCGGCGTGGGGGAGGGCGAGATGTTCGTCGCCTCCGACGTGGCCGCCTTCATCGAGCACACCCGCGAGGCCGTCGAGATGGGCCAGGACGAGGTCGTCGAGGTCACGGCGTCCGGCTACCGGGTCACCGACTTCGACGGCAACGAGACCGAGGGCAAGCCCTTCCACGTCGACTGGGACCTCTCGGCCGCCGAGAAGGGTGGCTACGACTGGTTCATGCGCAAGGAGATCTACGAGCAGCCGCGCGCGGTCGCCGACACCCTGCTGGGCCGCTTCGACGCCGACCACCGCCTGACGCTGGACGAGATCCGCATCTCCGAGACCGAGCTGCGCACCATCGACAAGATCGTCGTCGTCGCCTGCGGCACGGCCTACTACGCCGGTCTGGTGGCCAAGTACGCCATCGAGCACTGGACGCGGGTGGCCTGCGAGGTCGAGATCGCCTCCGAGTTCCGCTACCGCGACCCGATCATCACCCCGCGCACGCTGGTCGTCACGATCTCCCAGTCGGGCGAGACCGCCGACACCCTGATGGCCGTGCGCCACGCGCGTGAGCAGGGCGCCAAGGTGATCGCGATCTGCAACACCAACGGCTCGACGATCCCGCGCGAGTCGGACGCCGTGCTCTACACCCACGCCGGCCCCGAGATCGGCGTCGCCTCGACCAAGGGCTTCCTCACCCAGGTGGCCGCCTGCTACCTGCTCGGCCTCTACCTGGCCCAGGTGCGCGGCACCAAGTACGGCGACGAGATCGCCTCGATCATGGCCGAGCTGGAGTCGATGCCCGACAAGATCCAGGCCGTGCTCGACGACGCCGAGTCGGTGCACGCGCTGGCGCGTGAGCTCGTCGACGAGAAGTCGGTGCTGTTCCTCGGACGCCACGTCGGCTACCCGGTGGCCCTCGAGGGCGCCCTCAAGCTCAAGGAGATCGCGTACCTGCACGCCGAGGGGTTCCCGGCCGGCGAGCTCAAGCACGGGCCCATCGCGCTGGTCGAGGAGGGCCTGCCCGTCTTCGTGATCGTGCCCCCGCAGGGCCGCGACCAGCTGCACGACAAGGTCATCTCCAACATCCAGGAGGTGCGCGCCCGCGGCGCCCGCACGATCGTGCTGGTGGAGGAGGGCGACACCGTCGTCGAGCCGTACGCCGACGTCATCCTGCGCCTGCCCAAGGCCTCGACCCTCCTGCAGCCCCTGCTGGCCACCGTGCCGCTGCAGATCTTCGCGTGCGAGGTGGCGACGCTGAAGGGCTACGACGTCGACCAGCCGCGCAACCTGGCGAAGTCCGTCACGGTCGAGTGACGTGATCATCGGGATCGGCGTCGACGTCTGCTCGATCGACCGGATTCGCGAGGCGTGCGCCCGGCCCGGCTTCACCGACCGGGTGTTCACGCTGCCCGAGCTCAAGGGGTCGGAGCAGACGCTGGCCGGGCGGTTCGCCGCCAAGGAGGCGCTGGCGAAGGCGTTGGGGGCCCCGGCGGGCCTGCGCTGGACCGACTGCGAGGTGCTCTCCGACGAGACCGGACGCCCCTCGTTGCTGGTCGCCGGCACCGTGGCCGACCGGGTCTCCGAACTGGGGATCTCCCGGCTGCACGTGTCGATCAGCCACGACGCCGGCGTCGCCGTCGCGATGGTGGTCTGCGAGGGCTGAGCTCTCTGCGCCGAGGGCTTGGGTTTTCCGGGCCGAGGGCTTGAGTTTTCCGCGACGAGGGCTTGGGATTCCCGGCCGCAGGAAGGGGCGGGTCCCTCTCGGTGGGAGTTGCCGCCCGCCCGCCTCCTGGCTGGCGCTCCGGCACTCCACTGGCGTTGCAACGACAGCCCAGTGGTGGCTGGCCAGCGCAGTGGGGCGGCGCCGGCGGAGTGGGCCTTGGGCGAGTGCCCTGGAATCCCCCCACCGAGCAAACTCAAGCCCTCGGCATCCAACACCCAAGCCCTCGGCGTCCCAAACCCAAGCCCTCGGCGTGCCAAACCCAAGCCCTCGGCGCTCAGACGCGCAGCGGACGCCCGTGGCGGAGGGCGAAGGCCATCTGGCGGGCCGAGTGTTCCTGCTCGCGCTTGAGGGCGATCGCCTCGGTGTAGTGGTCGACCAGTTGGGCGCAGATCGCCTCCCACGTGCGGGGCTCGGTGGCCTCGCGGGCCGAGCGGCCCATGGCGCGGCGCTTGGCGTCGTCGCCGACGAGGTCGGCCACGTGCTCGCGGAGTCCGAGGAGGTCGCCGGGGGCGTAGAGCCAGCCGGTGCGTGACGGGTCGACCAGGTCGACCGGCCCCCCGGACGCCGGCGCCACGACCGGCAGCCCCGAGGCCATGGCCTCCTGGATCGTCTGGCCGAAGGTCTCCAGCTCGCCGGGGGTCACGAACACGTCGAACGAGGCGACCGCGGCGGCGAGCTCCTCGCCGCGCAGCTGGCCGGTGAAGACGGCGTCCGGCAGGCGCTGCTCCAGCGAGGCCCGCTCGGGTCCGTCCCCGACCACGACGACGCGCGTCCCGGGCAGTCCGGCCAGCACGTGGAGGTCGTCGACCTGCTTCTCGGGCGCGAGGCGTCCGAGGTAGCCCACGATGCGCTCCCCGGCAGGGGCCCAGGCCGCGCGGAGGGCGCCCGAACGCGTTGAGGGGTGGAACAGCTCGCCGTCGACACCGCGCCCCCACAGGCGCAGGTCGCCGACCCCGAGGCCCTCGAGCTGGGCGATCGAGGCGGAACTCGGTGCGAGGTTCAGGGTCGCGGCCTGGTGCGTGCCGCGCACGCGCGCCCACAGGTACGCCTCCAGCGCCGAGATGCCGTAGCGCGACGCGTACCCGGGCACGTCGGTCTGATAGACGGCGACGGAGGGGATCCCGAGCCGGCGGGCGGCCAGCGCGGCGCGGTAGCCGACGTTGATCGGTGAGGCCAGGTGCACGACGTCGGGGGAGGAGGAGGCCAGCGTCCACTCCAGGGCGAGCTGCGGGGTGGTGCAGATGCGCACCTGCTGGTAGCCGGGGAACGCCAGCGACGCCATCGGCACGATCGGGACTCCGCGGTAGTCGGTGGGCGCCCCGGGCGCCTCGGGGGCGAGGAGCAGCACGTCGTGGCCGTGGTCGACCAGGTGGTCGAGCACGCGCAACACGGAGTTGACGACGCCGTTCACCTCGGGCAGGAACGACTCGGTGATGATCGCGACCCGCATGCCCCCATGACACGCGGTCGAGGTGCACGCACGAGGGCGGTTGCATGACGTGTCGGTGAACGACCGGTGACGCCCACGCTGGAGTACGATGGGGCGGCCCGGTGGCACTGTCGTGTCCCGCCCGCTCCCACCACCGAAGGTTGCCATGACTCTCGACGCTGCCCGCGAACTCGCCGCGGCCGAACTGCCGGACGGCCGCGTGCTGACCGTGCGCCCGGCCACGGTCGCGGACGCCGAGGCAGCCCTCGACCTCATCCACGCCGCGTTCCGGGCCCGGCCCGTGGTCGGCGACCGGCCCGAAGCCCTGACCGACGACCTCGCCTCGGTGCGGGCGCGCATCGAGCACGGCACCGGCTACCTCGCCTTCATCGACGACACCCCGGCCGGCCTGGTCATGACCGCCCGCCAATCCGGCGCGATGCGCGTGGGCCGCGTGGGGGTGCTGCCGGAGTTCCGCGAGCAGGGGGTGGCCTCGTTCCTGGTCGAGGTCGTGCTCGAGCACCTGGCCGCCGCCGGCGAGGAACGCGTGCAGCTGCTCGCGCGCAAGGAGTTCCCGCAGATCCAGGCCTGGTGGGGCCGCCACGGCTTCACGCCGGCCGGCGACGAGGGCAACTGCGTCGTCATGGCCCGGTCCCTGCCCGTCGCCGTCGAGGTCCCGGACGCCGCGGCCATGCGGTCGCTGGGCACCCGGCTCGCCGGCGTGCTGCGCGCCGGGGACCTCGTGATCGCCACCGGTGACCTGGGCGCCGGCAAGACGACCCTCACCCAGGGCATCGGCGCCGGGCTCGGCGTCGCCGGCCCGGTGATCTCGCCGACCTTCGTGCTCTCGCGCGTCCACCCGCCGCTGGCGGACGGCCCCGCGCTGGTGCACGTGGACGCCTACCGCCTCGGCTCGTTCGCCGAGCTGGAGGACATCGACCTGGAGGCGTCCCTGGACGCCTCGGTCACCCTCGTCGAGTGGGGCGCCGGCGTCGCCGAGGGGCTGGCCGACGACCGGCTCGACATCGACATCCGCCGGGGGATCGACCCCGACGACGACACCCGCTGGGTCTTCCTGACCGGCGTGGGGGAGCGCTGGAGCCGCGACGAGCTCGCGGCCGCGGCGAAGGAGGACGCATGAGCACCACGCTGGCCGTCGACACCTCGACGGTCGTCGCCGCAGCGATCGCCGTCGACGGCCGGATCGTCGCCTCGGCCACCGTCGACGACACCCGCGCGCACGCCGAGGAGCTGATGCCCCTGGTGCAGCGCGTCGCCGCCGAGGCGGGGATCGCGCTCGCCGACGTGGACCGCGTGGTCGCCGGCGTCGGCCCGGGCCCCTTCACCGGCCTGCGCGTCGGGGTGGTCACCGCCACGACGCTGGCCGAGGTGCTCGGCGTCCCGGTCACCGGGGCCTGCTCGCTGGACGCCGTGGCCGCCGAATGGGCGGCCACCGGGGCGCCGGAGGAGTTCCTCGTGGTGAGCGATGCCCGCCGCAAGGAGGTCTACTGGGCCCGCTACGACGGCACCGGCCGCCGGGTGGCCGGGCCCGAGGTGTCCGCGCCCGACACGCTGCCCGCGCTGCCCCTGGCCGGGCCGGGGGCCCACCTGGCCGGCGAGGCGTCCGGACCCGTCGCGCTCGACGCCGGCTGGCTGGCCGCCGCCGACCTGCCCGATGCGGGCCTCGAGCCGCTCTACCTGCGCCGGCCCGACGCCGAGGTGCCGACCCGCACCAAGTCGACGCTGGGGGCGCCCCGCCTGGCCCTGAGGCGGACCCGATGATCGTCACCACGGCCACCCGCGCCGACCTGCCCGCGATCATGCAGCTGGAGCAGGCGTTCACCCGCGCCGGCTGGAGCGAGCAGGCCTGGGCCGACGAGCTGGACGCCGACGGCCGCCTCACCCTGGTCGAGAAGGACGCCGCGGGTGCGGTCCGCGGGGTGGCGACCTTCAGCGCCGTCGCCGACGTCGCGGACCTGAACCGGGTCGTGGTCGCCTCCGACGCCCGCCGCGCCGGGATCGGCCGCCGCCTCGTTCTCGCCGGCCTGGAGTGGGCCGACGCCATGGGCGCCCAGCAGGTCATGCTCGAGGTCGAGGCCGGCAACGACCCGGCCATCGCGCTGTACGAGCAGGTCGGCTTCGTGGCGCTGGCGCGCCGCGCGAACTACTACGGCGCCGGGGCCGACGCGCTCGTCATGGCGCTGCCCCTGGGGAGGGAATCGTGAGCGAACCGCTGGTCATCGGCATCGAGTCGAGCTGCGACGAGACGGGCGTGGCGGTCGTGCGCGGACACGAGCTGCTGTCGAACGAGGTCGCGAGCTCGGTCGAGCAGCACGTCCGCTTCGGCGGGGTCGTGCCCGAGGTCGCCTCGCGCGCCCACCTGCAGGCCATGGTGCCGACGCTGCGCCGGGCGCTGGAGGCGGCCGACGTCGATGCGTCCGAGGTCGACGGGATCTGCGTGACCGCCGGCCCCGGACTCATGGGCGCCCTCGTCGTGGGCCTGTCGGCCGCCAAGGCGCTCGCGGTCGCCCTCGACAAGCCGCTGTACGGGCTGAACCACCTCGTCGGCCACGTCGCGGTCGACCTGCTCGACCACGGGCCGCTGCCCGAGCGCTTCGGCGCCCTTCTCGTCTCGGGCGGGCACACCTCGCTGTTGGTCGTCGACGACATCACGGCGAAGATCACCGAGGTCGGCTCGACCATCGACGACGCCGCGGGCGAGGCCTACGACAAGGTCGCCCGGCTGCTCGGCCTGGGCTACCCCGGCGGACCGGTCATCGACCGGCTCGCGGCCGAGGGCGACCCGAAGGCGATCCGGTTCCCGCGCGGCCTCACCGCCCGCCACGACCTCGAGCAGCACCGCTTCGACTTCTCCTTCTCCGGGCTGAAGACCGCCGTCTCGCGCTGGGTGGAGACCGAGCGGCGCGCGGGGCGTCCGTTCGCCGAGGCCGACGTGGCGGCCTCGTTCCAGGAGGCGGTCACCGACGTGCTCACCGCCAAGGCCATGGACATGTGCGCCCACTTCGACCTCGACACGATCGTGCTCGGGGGCGGCGTGGCCGCGAACTCGCGCCTGCGCGGCCTGCTGGCCGAGCGGGCGGGGGAGCGTGGCGTGACCGTGCGGCGTCCGCGACCTGGCCTGTGCACCGACAACGGCGCGATGATGGCCGCCCTCGGCGCCGAGGTCGTGCGCCGCGGGCACCGGCCCAGCTCGCTCGACATCGGCGCGAACTCGGGGCTGCCGATCTCCACCGTGCTGGTCTGATGAGGCAGGACACCCGCGCCTACCTGCTGCTGGTCGGCTGCTCCCTGATCTGGGGGTTCACCTTCGTCGCCCAGCGCCTCGGGGCCGAACACCTCGGCGCGTACGCGTTCAACGCCGCCCGCGGCTACCTGGGTGTGCTGGCCCTGCTGCCGCTGGTCTGGTTCCTGGACACGCGGGCAGCGCGCAGCCCCCACGAGCGGCTCCAGGCGTGGCGCTCGGTGGTCAAGCCCGGCCTGTTCATCGGCCTGATGCTGACCGGCGGCCAGACGCTGCAGCAGCTTGGCATCGAGCAGACCACGGCCGGCAACGCCTCGTTCGTGACCGGGCTCTACATGGTCCTGGTGCCGCTGGCGGGGGTGCTGTTCGGTCAGAGGACCACCGGGTTCACGTGGGCCGGCATCGCGCTCGCGGTGCCCGGGCTGTTCCTGCTGACCTGGACCGGCGGCACCATCGGCGCCGGCGACCTGCTCGTGCTCATCGGCACCCTGTTCTGGACGTTCCAGATCCTCGGCGTGGGGCGGTTCGCCCGCCGCGTGGACCCGATCCGGCTGTCGGTGGCCCAGTTCGCCGTCATGGCGGTCGTCTCGCACGTGATCGCCGTCGTCCAGTCGCCCGACGCGTTCGCCGGGCTGCTGCCCGCGTTCGGGGCGGTGGCGTTCGCGGGCATCCTGTCCACCGGCGTCGCCTTCACGCTGCAGGTGCTGGGCCAGCGGCACGCCCGGGCGTCCATCGCGGCGATGATCATGTCGCTGGAGTCGCTCTGGGGCGCCGTCGGCGGCGCCCTGCTGCTGGGCGAGCGGTTCACCACCCTCGGCTACGTCGGCGCGGCCCTGATGATGACCGGCATCCTCGTCGCGCAGGTTCCGTCGCGCGCCGAGCGCGAGGCCGAACTCTCGGGCGAGGCCGCGCCGCCGGTGCCCGTGCCCGAGCCACCGTCCACCGCACTGCGGGACGACTGACCCCGCCCGCCTCTGCACCGGGCGCGTGGGCCGGCAGTAGGATTCCGGGACATGA
>Ga0123333_10004908_pt1 | contig 12307 bp, 6 predicted proteins | sample BioC12SIPDNA_3_FD_89957 | JGI IMG/M metagenome (GOLD analysis project Ga0123333, IMG submission 89957) | Anaerobic biogas reactor microbial communites from Washington, USA - Biogas_R2_B C12 SIP DNA | ecosystem: Engineered > Bioreactor > Anaerobic > Unclassified | place: Washington, USA...
CAACAGCTAGGCGACCTGGTCAATATGTCTCTGCTTGTCCTCAATTCCACCCAAGTCACCGGCCCGGGCCTCAAGTACCTCCATGGGATGAAATCACTGGATGATATTTGCCTCTCGGCTTCGCCTCTGGAGGATTCAGGCATCGAGCATCTCAAGGCGTTCAAGTCTTTGACAAATCTGGGCATCAATGACACCCGAGTAACCGACGCTGGAATCGCTCACCTGCAGGAACTGCCTAACCTGACGTTTATCGCCATGCACGGAACCCAAGTAACCGATGCCGGCCTGGCATGTCTTGAGGGATTGCCGCTGGAATCGTTGGCCGCCGGCTGGACCAAGATCACCGGCCCAGGATTCGCGGCCCTCAAAAGCCTGAAATCCTTGGAAATCGGCGGCAAGCTCATCAGCGATGCCACCTTGGAAGCAATCGCCGGGCTTACGAAGCTGGAATGTCTGATGCTCACCGATACCGCAGTGACCGATAACGGCCTCAGATTCGTGGCTGGTTTTCCAAATCTGAAAACGCTGTCCCTTCAGGGGGCACCGGTGACGGACAAGGGACTTGAACATCTCAAGGCACTAAAGCTAACCGAACTACGGCTCGGAGGCACCCAGGTAACCGCCGCCGGAGTAGCTGCCCTCAAGGCCGCTCGTCCCGAATGCAAGATCGCCTGGGCGCCACCGCTGGAAAAGCAGTGAAACCGGGAATTGAGAAAAAATGATGTGTGAAGTAAAGCGGGACAGCGATCCCGCTTTACTCCCCGTTGCTTGGTGATCTTGGCTTGGCCCAAGAAACTTCGTTGACAAATCGCGCCGCACCGATCAGGATGGTCGAAGTAAGTGAACACATGAATATGTCCGACCCGGATCGGGTCTGGCCGCTTCTGCGGCGCCTGCTCCGAAGTTCTTTGACAATTCGGTTTTCCGTTCGGTTCGCCCCCCCAGCCGCCCCCTTCCCAGCGGCTCTCGGCTGCTCGAAGCCCGCGGAGAGACCTGATCCGAGACTGCCGGCGTATCCGACCCCGGCGAATCGGCTACCTTCCCACCCAGAAGCGCGTGGCCTCCAGGTGCCCTCGAATTTGAGAAATCACGAACTTGGTGGCCACACTCGGCCGCCAGCGACCGCCCCGGAAAAGATTTCACGCGCTCGCTCAACGGCCCACCGGTATCGCTCGAAACGTACCTGCGGCGGTACGGAGTGATCGGAGTGAAAAATGTAGCCACCTTGGCGGGCGAGCGGCACTTTGCGGCAGAGTTCGCTCTCCAGTTCGCTTGGCGGACCGAGCAAGCCGGCAACGCTGAGATTGCCGTGCAATGCCAACCGCCGTCCGTAGCGCCGCCGGATGGCGACGGCGTCCATGCCGGCGGCCACCTGCAGCGGATCGAGCACCTGCAGACGGCACTCCACCAGATCGTCGAGGATGGCCTGGACGTTGCCGCAGGAATGCATCCAGAAGTCGATGCCGTGTTCATGGAGAAAGCCGCCTAAGCGGGCCACTTGCGGCTTGAAGATCCGCCGCCAGGCGACGGGCGACATGAGCGTGCCGCGGTTGCTCCCCAAGTCGTCCACCGCAAACACACCATCCGGCTTCATGCCCAGTTCGAGGCAGCGGCGAAGGATGGCCAGCACGAGATCCTGGTAGGTGACGGCCATCTCGTGGACCCAATCCGGATCGCTCGCCACGTCGACAAAGAGGTTCTCCATGCCGCGATGCCGCCACATCTGCTCCCAAGGGCCGTAGACGTAAAAGAGCAGGTATCGATCGCCGGCTCGCATCCGGCGATACTTTTCGACCGCCTCGGACCAGCTTGGATACGCCCCGAAGTGCATAAAGTAACTGGCGTCGTCGATCCTCGCGGGCTCGCTCGGATCCTCGGCTAGCACGAATCGCGGCTTGATCCGCTGCCACGCATCGCGGCCCGTGTTGACATGATCGAGGAAATGGACCGTCCCCGACTCGTTCTCCAGTCGCCGAGCGGTGTAACCGAAGCGATCTTCGAAGGTGATGTGGCCTTGCGAACGATCGACGATTCGCTGCTCACACCGCGGCGACGCATCGAGCGACATGGAGCAGGTATCCAGGCCGAAGTAATCCTCGGCCGCCACACCAGCCGGCATCCCCTCTTCGCGCCAGGCCTCGATCGTCCCTTCCCAAAAAGACTCCGTACAGGGCAACCGATCCGGTTGCTCGAAATCGACGGCGGCACGGATTCGGTCGCGTGGAGTCATGGGCAGGCCTGATTCCCAAGGTTAAGTATACTCTCAACTCTCCGCTATTGACGGCCGCACCGCCCGCTGCAAAACTAGGGTGCAACCGTGGGCGGAGAGGAAGGGGACAGGTCCATGTTTTCGGTCAGCCTCTTTTCTGCGCAAATGCGTTTAGTCGCCGAAAAATGGACCAGTCCCCCCGGCCCCGTGAACGGTTCTGTCGCCCCGTACAACTCTACCTGGAAGGATACCCGAGATGGCTGAGACTGGGAACAACCCCAAGCCGCGTCGTGAGTTTTTGAAGAGTACCGGTCGGATCGCCGCTGCGTCGGCCTTGGCGGGGATGGCGATTCCGTCCGTCCACGCCGGCGAGGACAACACCATCCGGCTGGCCTTGATCGGCTGCGGCGGGCGCGGCTGCGGTGCGGTGGCAAACGCCTTGTCGGCCGGCGGGCTGGTGGTGGATGACCGTTTTCGCCTCGAAGGCGAGGAGAACGCGGCGTCCGGCGGGCCGGTCAAACTGACCGCCATGGCCGATCTGATCCCGGCTCGACTCGTGCAATCACACGCCACCTTGAGCAAGCTCTTCGGCGACAAGATCGACGTGCCCGAAGAGCGTCGATTCCAAGGGTTCGATGCCTATCGCAAAGCGATCGACTGCCTGCGGCCGGGCGACATCGCCATGCTGACTACGCATGCCGGCTTCCGCGCCACCCACCTCGAGTATGCCGTGGAGAAGGGCGTGAATGTGTTCATGGAGAAGGACTTCGCGGCCGACCCGGGCGGCGTGCAGCAGATTCTCCGCGCCGCGGAAGCTGCGGAAAAGAAGAATCTCAAGATCGCGGCCGGACTGATGGCCCGCCATTCCTCGGCGCGCCAGGCCATCATCGAGAAGATCCGCGACGGCGCCGTGGGCGACGTCATGCTGGTCCGCGCCTACCGCATGGACCCCGGTTACGGGATGGGACCGTTCCCCGGCGGCGAGAGCGAGCTTCTTTGGCAGCTCCGCCCCGGCCACCCCTACCAGTTCCTCTGGTCCTCCGGCGGGATCTTTATCGAGTTGATGATCCACCAGATCGACGAATGCTTCTGGATCAAGGATTCTTGGCCAGTGGCCGCGCACGGCGTCGGAGGGCGGTTCGCGGGCAGCCCGGATTGCAGCCAGAACCTCGATAGCTACTCCATCGAGTACACCTTCGCCGACGGCACGAAGGCGGAGGTGACCGGCCGCTACATCCGCAACTGCTTCAACGATTTCGTCACCTACCTCCACGGCACCAAGTGCGCCGCGCGGTTCTCCGGCAATATCCACGCACCGAACGGACTGATCTACAAGGATCAGCGTATCGACAAGGACAACGTCGCCTGGAAACCGGCCAAGGAGAGGATCAATCCCTGGCAGGCGGAGTGGAATGTCCTCCTCGACGCCATCCGCAACGACCGGCCACACAACGAAGCCCGCCGCGCGGCGCTGTCGAACCTGGGGGCCATCATGGGTCGAGCGGCTGTCCACACCGGCAAGGTCATCACCTGGGACGAAGCCCTTGCCTCGAAATTCCAGTTCTGCTCGGATGTCGCCGGCCTGACCGCCGATAGCCCGGCGCCGGTTCAAGCCAATGCCGAGGGCCGCTATCCCGCGCCTGTCCCGGGAGCTTGGACGGAAGTCTAACAAGAGATCGGCAATGCATCGACGCGACTTCTTCAAGACGAGTGCCCAGGCGGCCGCTGCGGGCGGTGTCATTTCGGTCTGTCCGACCTCCGGTCTGGCAACCGACGCCCCCGCGGGCGATGCCGACACTCCCGCGGTGCTGAAGAGCTATACGGCGACGGACCACCGCCGGCGGCTGCAAAACATCGCCGTCTGCACGCAAAAGATCCGCACGTACATGCGAAAGCACCTGGTGACGAACTACCTTCCCGGCCATTGCTGCTACAACCTCGGCGAGTATCCCTGCCGCAAGCCGTGGGAAATCGGCGAGTACGACGAAGAGGAACTGGATCGGCTCAAGGACCACGGAATCCAACTGATTCAGGTGTTCGACGACTGGAACGACTCGCTGCGGCTGTTCGGCGGCGATAAGTACACGGCTTTGAACCCGGCTGGTTTTCGCCGTTTCCTGGAAATGGCCCATCGCCGCGGCATGAAGGTGCTCGCCTACGCCTCGACCGGCTTCCTGCAATGGACCGATCCCGACTTTCGCCAAGAGTGGTCGCCCGAGGGTTCTCGATGCTCGCTGGGGTTTTGGGACATGGCGCGGTGTGCGCCGAATAGTCCGGGATGGCGGGCATACTTGCTGCCGCGAATCACGAGGATTCTGAACGAATACGACGTCGATGGGATCTACATCGACGCCGGCTATTTCACCAACGCCGCGAAGGAGAAGATGCCGGAGGGCTCGCCGCTGAAGAAGCCGGCCAAAGATGAGTTGGCCGCGTTCGAGGAGACGGCGCAATACGACGGAGCGCTCACCGACTTGTTGGCCCTGATCTACGGCGAGGTCCATCGTCGCGGGGGCATTTTGAAACTCCACGTTGACGGCGCCCTGGAACCGCAAACGGCGGGTCGGAGAGTCTACGACTATCTCTGGGTCGGCGAGGGCGTACGCGATGCCGACGGCATGCGGCAGCGCGTTAAGAATCACACCCCCTATGTGATCCCCTGCATCGACATGAGCTTCGCTACGGTCGACGATGCCGGCGATCACTTCTTGCACGCCATTCCCTACCTTCAATTCCCGATCCTTCATGCCGGCAAACCGTTCACCGGCGAACGGGCCATGATCCCCGGCGTGAAGTACGTGTCGGACGACGACTTCTGGATGCGGCGGTGCCGCGAGGTGTGGAAATACCACCAGGAGCATCCCGATGGTCCCCACGTCTACAGCGGTTGGGACTCCGCCACCCCGCGGGCCGACACCCGCCCGACCCATGCCCACTGGCTGAAGCAGTATCGGCCTCTGGTGGAAGAGGGCACCTGGGCGTTTTTGGAGATCGGCGACTCGGACTTGCTGGCCAGGCCGTTGCCGGGAGACTGCGTGGCTTCGGTATTTGCGAACCGAGATCTGCACATGGTTTTGGCCAACTACAGCAATTCCCCCCAACCGATCGAGACGGCCGAACCGTATGTTGCCGTCGACACGCCTTCGGCTGCTCCCGCGAAACTATGGCAGCTTCCGAAACGGTCGCTTAAGATCCTTAAGCGATCTGCATAACGCGGCCTCTCACGGTACCGGGCTCGGGCCGATCTTAACATTGTCCACATAGAACGCCGCAGCGACGGTGGCGTCGGCGATGAAGCCGGCCCAGTCGAGTTTGCGGAACTGCGGATCGCACGTCAGTTCAACCTGCGCAAGTTCGCCGCCCGACGGCCCATACCGTAGCATCCACTTGCCGTCAGCCGTCTCGCCCAGGCCGCATGTGATCTCGATCCGTAGCCACCGGCTCAGCGGAACCTTGCCGAGCAGCTTCCCGCCGGAAAGCAGCTTCCCGTCTCCATCGATCCGGACAGACGGTCCGACGCGATAGGCGCCGCCGGCGTAGTCGCGCCATTCGAAGTGCCCGACGGCGCCCGGCTCGATCCGCACATCAACACTGCCGCGGACCTTGCCGGCGACCAATCGCGGCGAATACCAGAGGTGCGGATTGAAGCTGTATTTCTGGCCCGCAGCGTCGCTGAACTTGAGGCTCTGTTTCCCCTCCGCCGCCAATTCGCCGGTAACCAGGATGCTGCCGAGGCCCTCCACGCTCACCGTCGCATCTTCGGGCGGCATGTCCGAGAGCGAGTCTTCGAAGTCGTCTTCGACGGGTTTTGGCCCCGGTTCGGGGCGCGGCTTCGGGACGTAGGGCTCTCTCTGGATTTGCCGCGGGAGAGCGACCCACTCCGGATCGCCGTAGAGACCGATCTGGCCGACGTCGATGGGGACGAAGCCAAGCTGGAAAGCCGGGGAGTCGGCTTGCAGGCGGAAGTCGAAATGGTCTGCATCGACGAACTTGGGGTCGGCGATCAGCGAGTGCCGGTCGTGGCCGCGGGCCTGCCACTCGGCCAGAGTCGCCCCTGCGAACTGGATGTCGCCGTCGGGGTGCGAGGTGTCCCAGTAGAGGTTTCGATCCATGACGAATTTGTCGTTCGTCCAACCGCCTTTGAGGAGTTTGCCGTTGTTGAAGTAGACGATATTCCGCTCGAAAGTGAACGAAATGTGCTCTTCCTGCCGTGCGCGGCTGAGCTGGTAGTCCTTGCCCAACGCCCAGATGTTGTTGCGGACGATGTTTTCTTTGCCGTAATGCTGGTGGAAGTTGGCGTAGGTGGTGCCGTAGCCGATGTTGTTCTCGATGAGAATGCCGGTGCTTCCCTCATCGGTATAAATCGCCAGGGAACCCGTGTGGTGATCGTAAACGTCGTGGACGAGATTGTTGCGGATCACCGTCCCCGGCGAATCGCCCAGGCAGTAGATGCCCCCCATGTCGCCGAGCACACCGCGGCCGATGTTATGGATGTGGTTGAACTCGACCAGGTTGTGATGGGCGCTGCTCGGGGCGTATCCCCAGCTCCATCCCACCGAGATGCCGGTATAGTACAGATCGCAGATCTCGTTGTGCGAGACTCGGTTGTGGCTGGTGCGACCGATCCAAACGCCCACCGCGCCGGGATCGATCTTGCCCCCGTCGTGGATCAGATTATTGTCGACGATATTCCGTTGGGCGACCTCGGGTGCGGTTGGCGGATTGCTCTGCTCGCCGAGCCGCACGCCGCCGGCCCCCAGGTCGTGAATTCGATTGCGGGCGATCCGGTTGTCCTGGCAGCCGAACCGCAACCAGACGCCGTAAGTTCCCAAGTGCGCCAACTCGCAGCCCTCGACCGAGCAGTACCTCGCTCCCACGGCCTCGATCGCCCCGGGGAAGTCGCAGGCGGCCTGACCGGCGGCGTGCCCCTGCGGCGGAACCTCCCAGTCCGTGAACTGTAGCCGCAGGTTCTCAAACTGCAGATAGGACACGAATTGGTTCTCGGCGGGCTTGCCGCGAAGAACGATCAACTGTTTGGCGACCGGGGCGACGACCGTCGCCTGCGTCAGGTCTTCGCCGGGAAGAGGGAAATACGAGAGCAGGCCGGTCTTGCGGTCCAGATACCACTCGCCGGGCGCATCCAACGCCTCGGGCACGTTTTCGACAAAGTAGCGGACGTTGCCGCCCCAGTGGTCGAACGCCCACGGCAGGGGACTTCGGAAGGTGACGATGCGCTTCGCCTCGTCCAACGACGCGATCCGTTGATGGCCGACCTCCCACGACTGGTAGACGACGACCACGGCATCGTCAAGCCGGCTGGACGGGCGAATATCGCCCGGCTTGAACCGAAACGCGAGGTGGGCGCTGGAGGCCGGTTTGCCGGTCTTCCGGTCGGTGATGGGCGGCGCCTTGCCGGCCGTATAGAAGAAATCCTCGTTCGGCATCCGCGCCCGGGTCCGGCGCTCGCCGTTGACCCATAGCGCGGCGAAGTTCCACTGGCCCGCCTCCACCTCGGGCAAGTGCGCCACCCAGCGGTCATCTTGCTTCCGCCAGCCGGTGACCTGCCTGCCGCCGGAGAGGATCGGGCGCGCGGCGGGATCGCCGCAATAGCGGATCGGGCATTGCTCCGTGCCGGAATCCCGCGGCTCGAAAACGAGCGGCTCGCCGAGGTGATATTGGCCGGCCTGGATGAGGACGCGGATCGGCTGTCGCGGTGTGCCGGCGGCATGGAGCTTGCGTATCGCGTCCCGCGCGCCGAGCGGCGATGCCAGTGGACCGTCGGTTCGCGCCGGGTTCGGTTTCTCCAGCGTGCCGGTCCAAACGTCGTTGCCTTCAGGCGAAACATGCAGGTCAACGGCGATCGCCATGTGGCACGCCTGGGCCAGGGCGACGATGATGAGGAATTGAGTGAGTGGTTTCATAATCCGCTCCTGTTGGGTGCTGGCCTGAAACGGGGATAGCCGCCCGGCCGCTCGCCTTCGATTTGCCGTTACGCCATCCTCCAGCCTGATGGTAGCAGCCGGGCTGCCGGAAATCGATCCCTTGCCCGGGGCGGGAGGGGACTGGTCCATTTTTCGTCGACTCAACGCATTTTGGCAACAAAGCCACTGACCGAAAACATGGACCTGTCCCCTTCCTCCCCGCCCGCGTGACGTGCGAGACGACCGCCTTGACAACGCCCAAGATCCCAACGAAGATCCGTCTCGTCCGGTTGCCGCTGTCGGGGCCCAATGGTCAAGACGCTGTACACGGTTACTCCCCGCGAAACGCACGGAGCACGACTCATGCTCGGCATCCTGGGTGTTCTTCTATCGCTGTCGCTGCTGATGTATCTGGCCTACCGGGGCGTGGACGTGATTATCCTCGCGCCCGCGATGGCCCTGCTGGCCGTGCTTCTCAACTACGGCACGCCCCTGTTTGCTAGTTACACACAGGTCTTCATGACCGCGTTGGGGAGTTTCATCGTCAAGTACTTTCCCATCTTCCTCCTCGGCGCGATCTTCGGAAGGCTCCTCGATGATTCCGGCGCCGCCGAGGTCATTGCCCGGCGGATCGCGGATCTCGTCGGCCACCAACGGGCAATCCTCGCCGTCGTGCTCGCCTGCGGGCTGTTGACCTACGGCGGCGTGTCGCTGTTCGTCGTGGCTTTTGCCGTCTACCCCTTGGCCGCCGCGATGTTCCGCCAGGCCGGCATCCCCAAACGCCTCATCCCGGCAACCATTGCCTTGGGATCGTTCACCTTCACGATGACCTGCCTTCCCGGCACGATCCAGATCCAGAACCTCATCCCCATGCCGTATTTCAAGACGACGGCCTTCGCAGCGCCGGGGCTGGGAATCCTGGGCGGCCTGCTGATTTTCCTGCTGGGCGTATTGTGGCTCCATCAGCGGGCTTGCCGGGCGATATCTTCCGGCGAAGGATATGGCACAGGCCACCTCAACGAGCCCAGCTTGGAATCCGAACGGAAACTGCCTGCGATTGCCGTGGCCATCGTGCCGGTGCTGGCCGTGCTCGTGCTGAACTATGTCTTTGCCGAACATGTCATACGCCGCTGGGACGCCGTATATCTCGCCGATGCCAGATACGGGTCAACCGACCTGGACCGAGTCCGCGGCATCTGGGCAATTCTGGCCGCGTTGCTGATCGCGATCGCGCTGTTGGTTGCGATGACCCGTCGCCCTGCCTCCCAACTCAACGTCAGTTTGACAAAGGGAACCGTCGGATCCCTGGTGCCGATATTCAACACGGCCTCCGTGGTCGGCTACGGCGCCACGATCGCCTCCCTTCCGGCCTTCACGACGATCAAACAGTGGCTCATCGGCCTCTCGCCCGGCAAGCCGCTCGTTTCCGAGGCCGTGGCCGTCAACGTCTTGGCCGGGATCACCGGCTCGGCTTCCGGTGGGCTGAGCATCGTGATGGAGATCCTGGGCGACACATATTATCGCATCGCCCTGGAAACCGGCACCAGTCCCGAGGCCATGCACCGCATCGCTGCAATGGCCTCCGGCGGATTGGACAGCCTCCCGCACAACGGGGCCGTCATCACGCTCTTGATCGTCTGCGGGCTGACCCACCGGCAGTCCTACCTGGACATCGCCGTGGTCTCCGTCGTGATTCCCCTTCTAGCCGCCTGTGTTGTCGTAGCAACGGCAATGTTATAGGATCCCTCCGAACACTTGCCACCAATTCAGAATACCGATGCGGAAGGCCCCAAGCAGGTGAACACCCCAATGAACAGAACATTAGGACACATTCTCGCAGCCGTTGCCACCGCCTTATTCCTGGTTCCGCCCGCCTCGCTTCCCGCAGGCGAGCCGCCGATGGTGCTCTGGCCGCAGGGCGCTCCCGGAGCGCTGGGCGAGGCAGCGCAGGACATCCCCACACTTACACCGCATCTTCCGGCCAAAGCCAACGGCGCGGCGATGGTGCTCATTCCCGGCGGCAGCTATAGCGGCATTTTCGAGCCGCAGGGAGAGCCATTCGCCCGCTGGCTCAACGAGCAGGGCATCACCGTCTTCGTGCTCCGCTATCGGCTCGGCGCCGCGGGCTACCGCTATCCCGCGCAATTGCAGGACGCGGTGCAGGCGATGCGCTACGTGCGCCGAAACGCCGGGGAGTGGAAAATCGCGGCGAATCGCATCGGCGTGATGGGGTTCTCGGCCGGCGGCCATCTGGTTTCCACCTTGATCAATCGGCCGGAAGACGGCGAGATCGCCTCGGCGGACGGCACCGATCGCGTCAGTCCGCGGCCTGACCTGGCAATCCTTTGCTACCCCGTCATCAGCATGGTGACCAAGCCCCATGCGATATCGCGTCAGAATCTCATCGGCGCCGCGCCCGGCGATGAACTTGCGCGTAAGACATCCAGCGAGCTGCAGGTGCGGCCCGGCCTGCCACCCTGTTTCGTCTGGCACACGGGCGAGGACAAGATGGTGCCGGTGGATCACAGCCTGCTCTATGCCACGGCCTTGCAGCGGCACGGTGTGCCGTACGAGCTTCACATCTACCAGCATGGCGACCACGGCACTGGATTGATCGGCGTCGACCATCCCTGGCTCGGCGATCTGCGGTTTTGGCTCCAGGCGCAAGGATTTGTTGATTAATCCGACTTCCGTCATCGCCGTGCAAGTCTTGAAGAAATCGAGAAGGAACCGTCACGAAGAAAGGCCACCATCATGAAATGCCTGAGATTGCTCGTCCTGACGACATTTTGGCTGTCCTGTCCACACGCAACCGTCGCGGACGAGGCTCGCCCCAACATTGTGATCATCCTGGCCGACGACTTCGGCGTCGGAGACATTCAGGCCCACTACACGGACAACAAGATCGCCACTCCGCATCTCGATCGGCTCGTTGGGCAGGGGATCAGTTTTACCGACGCACACAGCCCCTCGGCCGTCTGTTCGCCCACGCGCTACGGATTGCTCACCGGGCGTTACGCCTGGCGGACGCGGCTGCAGGAGTGGGTCATCGCCGCCTACGAGCCGCCGCTGATCGCCGCCGATCGACCGACGCTGGCCGGCTTCCTTAAAGAGCATGGTTATTACACGGCCGCGGTGGGCAAATGGCACTTGGGCTGGGAGTGGTCGGGAGCGCAGCCGAGCCGCATGACCGAGGTACACAACGGTCAGGTTTCGCTGGAATGGGATTTTGCCTCGCCGATGCGGGGAGGCCCGACGCAGCGCGGCTTCGATTACTACTTCGGCGTTGACCTGCCCAATCTGCCGCCGTTTGCCTTTATCGAAAACGACCACGTCGTGACCCAGCCGACGGAACGCTATGAATTCGACGCCGGCGAAGGCGAAGTCCTGCCAAAGGCCTTTGTCGGGGCGCCGATGGCGCCCGGTTGGCGATTGCAGGAGATCTTGCCCGAGATTACCCGGCGCGCCGTCCAACAAGTCCACGACCGGGCAAAGCAGGCCGACCCCTTCTTTCTTTACGTTTCGCTGACATCCCCGCACGAACCGATCGTCCCCTCCCCCGCCTTTCGCGGCGCCAGCCGGATCGCGCCGATCGCCGACTTCGTGATGGAAACCGACTGGTCGGTGGGGCAGATGACCAAGGCGATCGACGATGCCGGCATCGCCGACAATACGATCGTGATCTTCACCGCCGACAACGGCCACTCGCATTACACCGGCTGGCAACAACTGGTCGACGCGGGGCACATGCCCAGCGGCGCTTATCGGGGCCATAAAGGCGATGTCTGGGAGGGCGGTCACCGTGTTCCGCTGGTCATTCGCTGGCCCAAGAAGATTCTCCCGGGAAGTTCCAGCGACCAACTGGTCTGCCTGACGGACCTCTTCGCCACCTGTGCCGATGTGTTGGGTGCGGAGTTGCCTGCCAGAGGCGCGGAGGACAGTCTCAGCTTTCTGCCCGCCGCCTTGGGCAAAGCGGGCACCGGTATGCGGACGACTCTCGTGAACCATTCCAATTTCGGCGAGTTCGCCTATCGCGACCAGTCCTGGAAACTCGTGTTCAAAATGAGTCAGCGCACGTTGCAGCAATCGCGTGGCAAACCCGTGATCGCCGAATTGTACAACCTGGCAACCGACATCGGCGAGCAACACGATGTGTCGAAACTGCATCCCGAAAAAG
>Ga0123333_10004912_pt1 | contig 12299 bp, 14 predicted proteins | sample BioC12SIPDNA_3_FD_89957 | JGI IMG/M metagenome (GOLD analysis project Ga0123333, IMG submission 89957) | Anaerobic biogas reactor microbial communites from Washington, USA - Biogas_R2_B C12 SIP DNA | ecosystem: Engineered > Bioreactor > Anaerobic > Unclassified | place: Washington, USA...
GACCGTCGTGCCGACGGTGCGGCGGGGACGGTCCGTGGTGATGGTGGTACTCACGAGGATTCCTTTCTCACAATGGTGGACTGCCGCCAGCCGTGCAGGAAGACAGCCAGGAAGGCCGCCTCGCCGACGGCGTACCGGGGCAGGTCGGGAAGATCGAGAATGCGGCAGAGAACCTGCCGGGCAACGTCGAATTCATGGGGCAGGTCACGCTCGATGGAGCGCTGGGCGGCGTTGGGACGCCAGGCACCGGTGCGTGCCTGCCGGGTGGTCAGGGACAGCATGATGGCCAGCCCGTCATCGGCACCGCCGTCGCGGGGCAGTTCCCGGCGCACGAGGGCGGACAGTCCCGCCAGTTCGTTGGCGCGGGCCAGCGGCCGCTTGACGTGGTCGCCGGTGCGGGCGGCGTTGAGGTGGAGGGCGATGAACGCGGCCTCGTCAACCGGGAGGTTGATGTCGAGGTGCGTGTTCAGGTACTGGACGATCAGTTCCGCGGCACCGAGCTCCGCGGGGAAGACCGCACGGATCTCGGCGATGAGGGAGTTGCGAATCGCCTCACCCTGCTCCAGTCGGTGCACGGCGAACGAGAGATGTTCGGCGAGCACCACATACACGGACGGGTGGAGTTCCCCGAGCAGGTCGGCGGCCAGATCGACGGCGGTGGAGATGGTCTCCATCACGAACGGGTCGATGGCGTTGAGCGAACTGAGGAAGCGGACCTGGTCCGGGGTCAGTTCGGTGTACCGGCGCTGCACGGCGGTGGCGGAGACGGCGTCGCCCACCTGGCGACCGAAACCGATTCCACGCCCGACGAGTACGAGACCACCTTCGTCGGAGTCACTGCCCCCGACGCGTGCGAGTACGGCGTTGTTGCTCAGTACTCGGACGACTCGGGGATCGGATTCGACCACGATGGCTCCTAGGCAAGGGGCACGACACACCCGGGTGGGGGCAGCGTACCCGTTTTCCAGTCATGCCTGATCGGATCAGTGACACCCGGAGGGGTAAGGACAGTTCTGAGATTATCGCCCTGACGTGCCAGAATCCAGACCCGGGAGGGTCACAATCGGGCATCGGCAGTCACACGCTTACCAGACAACAGACGTCTGACCTGCGCAATCCAGTCGCACCCACCGCGAGTGGCCCACCTCACGGTCACCCGCAAACGGGGTTAGAGGTCACCCTGCCAGACCACGGCGGTCGCCACGGCCGCCCGACCCTCGCCGCGCCCGGTGAAACCCATGTGGTCGGTCGTCGTCGCCGAGACGGACACCGGGGCGCCCACCAGATCGGAGAGCACCCGCTGCGCCTCCTCCCGACGCGGCCCCATCTTCGGGGTCTGGCCGACCAGCTGGACGGCGGCGTTGCCGATGACGAAGCCGTGCTCCTCCAGCAACGCCCGACACTCCCGCAGCAGCTGCGCCCCGCTCACCCCGTCATACTCGGCCCGGCCGACGCCGACGAAGGAGCCGAGGTCGCCCAACCCGGAGGCGGACAGCAGTGCGTCGACGACGGCGTGCGCGACCACGTCACCGTCGGAGTGCCCCTCGCAGCCGTCCTGGCCGTCGAAGAGGAGACCGGCTATCCAGCAGGGCTTGCCCGCCTCGATCTGGTGGGCATCGGTGGCCACGCCTACGCGGGGAATGATCATGAGGGCACCTCGAAGATTGTCGGTTCGGCCTCGTCCGTGATGGTGCGGGCGAGCATCATGTCGATGGGGGTGGTGACCTTGAAGGCCATGGGATCGCCCTGGACGGTGTGGACCTCCACGCCGGCCCACTCCATGAGGCTGGCGTCGTCGGTGGCGGTGAACCCGGGGTCCGTGTCGGCGAAGTACGCGACGTTCGCCTCCCGCAGCTGAGCCAGGGAGAAACCCTGCGGGGTCTGGACGGCACGCAGGGCGGAGCGGTCCGGGGTGTCCAGGACCGTGTCCCCGTCGACCCGCTTGATGGTGTCCGCCACCGGCATCACTGGGATGACCGCCGGCGATCCGGCCAGTACGGCGCGGGCGACGCGGGCGATCATGCCGGGCGGGGTGAGCGCGCGGGCGGCGTCGTGGATGAGCACCACGGCGTCGTCATCCGGGACGGCCTGCAGGCCGGCCCACACGCTGTCGGCGCGTTCGCCGCCGCCGTGGACGATGCGGACGGGCACCTCCGCGCAGAGAAGTTCCCCGAGCATCCGGCGGGCGACGTCCTCCATGTCCGGGCTGACCAGGACGATGATCTCGTCGACGACCGCGGAATGGATCATCGCGGTGACGGACCGTTCCACCAGGGACCGGCCCCGCAGCGGGACGAACGCCTTGGGCACGCTGGCGCCGAGGCGGGTTCCCTGCCCCGCCGCGGCCACCAACGCGACGACCCTCACGGACTAGTTGTCGTCGTCGAAGGTGAGGTCATCGAGGTCGACGTCGATGTCGTCCTCGAGCGGCTGCTCCGGCGTGGTGTCCGGGTCCGCCTCGATGACGGCCTCGACCTTGACCATGAACTCGTCGGCCTTCTTCTCGTCGACGGTGTCGGCGAGCGCGAGCTCACCGACGAGCACCTGGCGGGCCTTGCCCAGCATGCGCTTCTCACCGGCGGACAGGCCGCGGTCCTGGTCGCGGCGCCACAGGTCACGGACGACCTCGGCGACCTTGTTCACGTCACCGGAGGCCAGGCGCTCCTGGTTGGCCTTGTAGCGGCGGGACCAGTTGCCCGCCTCCTCCACGTCGGTCTCACGCAGGACACCGAAGACCTTCTGCAGGCCCTCCTCGCCGACGACGTCCCGGACGCCGACCAGCTCCACCTTCGTGGTGGGGACCCGCACGACCAGGTCGGACTGGTTGATGTTGAGGACCAGGTACTCCAGTTCCTCCCCGCCCATCATCCGAGTCTCAATGTCCGCGATCACGGCTGCGCCGTGGTGCGGGTAGACGACGACGTCCCCGACCTTGAAATCCATTCCCACTCCTTGCGGTGCTGTTGGTGCACACTCGACGGCACATACTACCACGCCCGCCACCTGCGCTTATCGCCACCCCGCCGCCCTCCCGCGCGCCCGGGGGTGGGGGTGTGTACGGGCAGTTTTCCCAGGAACTGTGTGTGGGGCAGGGAAAGATACTAAGGTAGGACGCTGATACAGCTTTTTCTGTGACCCATTACTGATGGAGGACACCCTCGTGAAGTCCCTGAAGTCGGCCGGCATCATCTCCGCCGCCGCCCTGTCCGCGCTGGCACTGGCATCCTGCTCCGCAGGTCAGATCACCCAGACCTCCTCGCAGGTTGCCGCCGTCAACGGCGCGTCGGCCGACTCGGAGGACGGCACCGTCGCCGTCCGTGACGTCACCGTCGTGGTGAACGAGGAGGGCGACGCAGCCCTCAAGTTCACCGCCATCAACCAGGATCCCTCCATGACCGAGCACACGCTCGACTCCGTGGAGGTCGACGGCGCGGCCGTGGAGATGGACTCCGCCACCCTGGGCCGCGACTGCGTCCTCGTCGGTGACTCCGCCGAGGGCCTGGATTCCATGCCGCAGGCCGAGAACACCGGCTGCATCGAGTACACCGAGACCTCCCTGCCGAACGATGACTTCGCCATCGGCGGCAACCTGCCGGTCGTGTTCTCCTTCGACACTGGTGAGGTCGAGGTCACCGCCACCATCGCCGCCCCGCAGCAGACCCCGGGCACCTTCGTCCGCGATTCGGTCCCCGAGGCCCACTAGCCTTTGGCCCGCAAAGCGAGGACGCTGCACACCTGCTCGGAGTGCGGTTACTCCTCCCCCAAGTGGCTCGGCCGCTGCCCGGAATGCGGCTCCTGGGGCACCCTCGTCGAATCCGGCGCCACGCCGGCTTCCTCCTCATCGGCGAGGGTGCCTTCCTCCCTGACTCCCGCGGCCCCCGCGACACCGATCACGCGTATCGACGCCGCCGCGTCCACCTCCCTGCCCTCCGGCATCGGCGAGCTGGACCGTGTTCTCGGCTCCGGTGTCGTCCCCGGGTCCGTGGTCCTCATGGCCGGTGAGCCCGGCGTGGGCAAATCCACTCTCCTGCTCGAGGTGGCCAACCGCTGGGCCTCCCTGGGTCGCACCGCGCTCTACGTCACCGCGGAGGAGTCCGTCGGCCAGGTCCGCGTCCGGGCCGAACGCACCGACGCCCTCAAGGAGACCCTGTACCTGGCCGCGGAATCGAATCTCGACGTGGTCTTCGGCCATGTGGAACAGCTCAAACCCTCGCTGCTCATCGTCGACTCCGTCCAGACCATGCACGCCCCCGGGGTGGAGGGGGTCGCCGGTGGTGTCGCCCAGTCCCGGGCCGTCACCGCGGCGTTGACCACCCTGGCCAAGACCTCCGGCATCCCCGTGCTGCTGGTGGGGCACGTGACCAAGGACGGCAACGTCGCCGGCCCCCGGGTGCTGGAGCACCTGGTGGACGTGGTGCTCAACTTCGAGGGTGACCGGCAGTCGTCGCTGCGGATGCTGCGCGGCATCAAGAATCGTTTCGGCGCCACCGACGAGGTGGGCTGTTTCGAGCAGACCGCCGGCGGCATCCGGGAGGTGCCGGACCCCTCGGGACTGTTCCTCTCCCACCGTGGGCAGACCCCGGACGGCTCGGCCGTGACGGTGGCGATGGACGGGGTGCGCCCCATCCTCGCCGAGGTGCAGTCGCTGACGGTGGACCCGGTGGCCAAGAACCCGCGTCGGGTGGTCACCGGCCTGGACAACAACCGCGTGCCCATGGTCCTGGCGGTCCTGCAGGCGCGGGCGGGTGAGCGCACCAACGAGAAGGACGCCTACGTCGCCACCGTCGGCGGCATGCGGATCTCCGAGACCGCCACCGATCTGGCCGTCGCCCTGGCCACGTGGTCGAGCCTGCACGAGCAGCCCCTGCCGCCGAAGACGGTGGTCATCGGCGAGGTCGGCCTGGCCGGGGAGCTGCGTCGGGTGCCCAGCCTGGAGCGCCGGCTCGCGGAGGCGGCACGGCTGGGTTACGAGTACGCCATCGTCCCGGCCGGGGAGAAGGTCCGGGTCGCCGGGATGCGGGTCGCCCAGGCGGCGACGCTGCGGGAGGCGATCGGGCTGGCCCGGCCCAGCTAGACTTGATCGTCATGAGCGAAGGCAGCATCACCCCCGCCACCCTGTCGGAGGCCCTGCAGAATCTGGCCCCTGGAACGGCGTTGCGGGACGGGCTCGACCGGATCGTCAAGGGGCGCACCGGGGCACTCATCGTGCTGGGTGACGGCCCCGAGGTCACTGAACTGTGTGACGGCGGCATCGAGTTCGACGTCCCCTTCGCCCCCACCCGCCTGCGGGAGCTGTCGAAGATGGACGGTGCGGTCATCCTCTCCACCGACGGCACCCGCATCCGCCGGGCGAACGTGCAGCTGGTGCCGTCGCCGGCGTACGCGACGTCGGAAAGCGGTACCCGCCACCGCTCGGCGGAGCGCACGGCGCTGCAGACGGGGCGTCCGGTGGTGGCGGTGAGTCAGTCGATGAACGTGATCACCCTCTACGTGGACGGGGACCGGCACGTGCTCGATGATCCGGCGACGATCCTCAACCGGGCGAACCAGGCGATCGGCACCCTGGAGCGCTACCGCTCCCGCCTCGACCTGGCGAATCAGCGGCTGTTCGTCGCCGAGGTGGACAACTACGCCACCGTCGCCGATGTCGCGGCCGTGCTGCAGCGCGAACTGCTGGTCAAGCGGGTCGGCCTGGAACTGGATCAGAGCGTCCTCGAGCTGGGTACCGACGGCCGGCAGCTGGACCTCCAGCTCACCGAGCTGCGGGGTGACAATGACCGGGAGATCGACCTGCTCATCCGGGACTACCTCGCCGCGGACGGTACCCCCGGCACCGAGGAGGTGCGTGCCGTGTCGGAGGCGCTCGACGGCCTCGACGACGCCGATCTACTCAAGCCCGCGAACGTCGCCCGGGCGCTCGGCCTGCCGGCCACGGAGGAGTCACTGACGCAGTGGATCGTGCCGCGCGGCTACCGGGTACTCAGCCGGGTGCCGCGGGTGCAGATGTTCCTGATGAACAAGATCATCTCGGGCGTCGGCGACCTCACCGCACTGCTGGCGGCCAGCGAGGAGGAACTCGCGGCGATCGACAACGTGGGCACCCTGTGGGCCCGTCACATCCATGAGGGCCTACGGCGGATGAACGGTTAACCCAGGTTGAAGGGGTGGGCGTCGGAGGGGTTGGAGCCGATGACCGCGTGGAGGAAGTACGGGCCCGCCTCGACCGGGGTGCGGTTGGAGCACTGGCCCGGCTGGGACTCCAGGCGTGACCACACGGCCTGGAAACTGCGCTCGTCGCCGGCCTCGAAGGTCTCGTCGCCGCTGAGCACGGAGGGGTAGCAGTCGGTGTCGGCCCACACGCGGTTGTTGTTCTCGAGGTTGTAGACCTCGAAACGAAGCTGCTCGTCGTCGAGGTTGATCTCGCAGTCCGCGTCGGTGGGGTTGGCCACCGTCATGTAGAACGTCGGCTGCACGTTCGGACCGTAGCTCGGCCGGTCGCTGGTGGCGGTGATCCGCAGATCCGCCAGCTCGCAGGTCTCCTTGCCTTCCGCGCCTTCCGCAGCGACGGTGGTCTCGGAGGGTTCCTCGCTCGCCTCCTCGCTTGTCGACGCCGCCGTGGTCTCCGTCGTGCTCTCCTCCGACGATGCGGTCGTCGCCGTCGTCTCCGTGGTGGTGGTCTCGCTGGCGACCGGCGCCTCCGGCTCATCCCCCCGATTGGCGAAGGCCACCATGCCCCACACCAGCAGGCCGATGACCACGAGAAGGACCACAACGGCGGCCACTCGACGGCGGACGTAGATCTCTTCGGGAAGACGACGGTTGCTCACGTCCCCCACTCTAAAACCTCGGGCCGGTGACCTGCGTGACCCCGGGGCGCGTGTCTACTCCACGCCGTCGGCGGTGACCAGCTGGGTCTGCCCCGTGGACAGCAGATAGCGCAGGCCGACGATGCCGCAGCGGCCGTCGTCGATACGCGTCTGCAGCGCGGAGAGGCGGTGCTTGATCTGCTCGACGATCTCGATGACGTGCTGGCGTTCATAGGCCGGCAGAGTGTTCATGCCGCGGGCGCGGGCCTCCAGGATGGAGGGGGCGACCTTCTCGATGAGGATGCGCTCCAGACCATTGGGGATCTTCCCGCCGGTCAACGCCTCATTGGTGGCGGCGACCGCACCGCAGGACTCGTGCCCCATGACCACGACCAGCTCCACGCCGAGGCTCTTGATGGCGTACTCGATGGAGGCGAGGACCGCGGGGTCGAGGATCTCGCCGGCGGTGCGGACGACGAAGAGGTCCCCGAGGCCGACGTCGAAGATGAGCTCGACGGGTACCCGCGAGTCGGAACAGGACAACACGACGGCGCGGGGATTCTGCCCGGCGCGCAGCTCCGCCCGCCGGATGACGTCCTGGTTGGGGCGTTCGAGCTGCGCTGAGACGAACCGTTCATTACCGGCCTTCAGCGCCTCCCACACGGCCTGCGGCTGGTTGGCGACATTCTTCATGGGCATGCCCATGATTGTAGACTGGCCCACCATGGTTCCCGCGCTGCTCACCTGGTTCGACCTCCACGAACGCCCCCTGGCGTGGCGCGAACCCGGCACCAGCGCGTGGGGGATCCTGCTCAGCGAGGTCATGAGCCAGCAGACCCCGGTGTCGCGTGTCGAACCCGTGTGGCGGGAATGGCTGGAACGCTGGCCGGATCCCGCCGCCTTCGCACAGGCCTCCCCGGCCGAGGTGCTCCGCGCCTGGGGCAAGCTCGGCTATCCGCGGCGTGCTCTGCGCCTGCTGGAGTGCGCGCAGGTCATCGTCTCGCGTCACGACGGCCGCGTCCCCGACGACGTCGACGACCTCCTCGCCCTGCCCGGTGTCGGCGACTACACCGCCCGCGCCGTCGCCTGCTTCGCCTACGGCCACAACGTGCCCGTGGTGGACACGAACGTCCGCCGGGTGGTGCGGCGCGCGGTGGAGGGGAGGTTCCTGGCGGGGACGGCGTCGAAAAGCGAGCTGCCGGCGGTGGCCGGGCTGCTGCCGGCGGAGGACGGACCACGGTTCTCGGCGGCGCTCATGGAGCTCGGTGCGCTGGTGTGCACGGCGACGTCCCCGCGGTGCGGGGAGTGCCCCCTGCGGAAAGAGTGCGCCTGGGTGGCCGCCGGCTCCCCGCCCCCGACAGCTGAGGAGCTGGCGAAGAAGAAGGTGCAGAAGTTCGCCGGCACCGACCGGCAGGTCCGCGGACTGATCATGGACGTGCTCCGGGGCGCGGAGGCGCCGGTGCCGCAGTCTGAGATCGACGTGGTGTGGCCCGACGACGTCCAGCGCTCCCGCGCCCTGTTCTCCCTGCTGGCGGACGGCCTGGCGGAGCAGGACGATGCGGGGCTGTTCCGGCTGCCCCGGTAGGTCAGGCCAGGCCGGCGTCGCGGATGAGCATGGCCGCGGAGACGCGGTTGTCCACGCCCAGTTTGGTGAAGATACGCGACATGTTCGCCTTCACCGTGGCCACCGCCATGTGCGACTGCCGGGCGATGTCCGCGTTGCTCGCCCCCGAGGCCAGGAGGACGGCGACCTCGCGTTCGCGCTCGGTGAGGGTGTCCACCAGCGCGCGGGCACGGTGGTCGCGGGCGGGAGTCGAGTGGACCGTGCCGATCAGCGTCTCCACCGCCCCGGCGGACAGGGCCGGGCGGCCCGCGTGGACGTCCCGGACCGCAGCGACCATCTCGCGGGGGTCGGCGTCCTTGAGCAGGAAGCCCGCGGCACCGAGCTGGAAGGCGCGGACCACGTAATCGTCGGTGTTGAAGGTGGTGAGCATGATCACTGGGGTGGCGTCGCCCGAGGCCTGCAGCTCCGTGAGCACCGCGAGGCCGTCCATGCAGGGCATGCGGATGTCGCAGAGCACGACGTCGGGGAGGTGCTCGCGCACCAGGTCGAGCCCGGCGCGGCCGTCGCCGGCGTCGGCCACCACCTCCACGTCCGCCGCGGTGGCCATGATCATGCGCACGGCGGCGCGGACCATGGGGTCGTCGTCGATGACGATCACCCGGATCTGCTCGCTCATCAGCCCACCTTCCAGGGAACGGTCACATCCACCGTGAATGTACCGTCCACCCGGCCGGCGCGGGCCGTGCCACCCAACAGGCGGGCACGTTCCTCGATGCCCACGAGGCCGTAACCGCCCTCCCCGGCCCCGGGGTCCGGTGCCGGGTTGCTCATCCGGAGGGTGACGCCCTCCCCCGGAGACCCCGCCAGGCGGACGGTGACCTCCTGGCCCGGGGCGTGCCGCCGCGCGTTGGTCAGCCCCTCCTGGACCATCCGGTAGAGGTGGCGGCTGAGGCGTTCAGGAACGTCCTCGGGCGCCGGGTCGAGCTGCAGGTCGACGGCGGAACCGGCCGCTTCCGCCTCGGCGAGGAGATCGTCGAGGTTCGCCAGGGTGGGTTGCGGAGCCTCCGGGTCGTCCGTGCTGCGCAGGTCTGCGAGGACGACGCGGAGCTCGTCGAGGGCCCGGCGGGAATTGTCCCGGATGACCCCGGCCGCGTCGCGCACGTCGGCGGGCAGGTCCTCCCGGTAGGCCAACGCCCCGGACATCATGGCGACGAGGGAAACCCGGTGGGCCACCACGTCGTGCATCTCGCGGGCGATGCGGGCACGTTCCGCCATCCGGATCTGCGTGGCCCGGTACTCATCCGCCTCGGCGCGGGAGTCCCGGGAGTCGGCGACCGAATTGAGCAGCAGGCCGACGAACAGGGCGATGACGAGCATGGACACGGAGATACCCATCTCCACCGACGACGTGCTGGTCCACCCGCCGGCGGCCAGCTGCACCGCCTTCACCGCCGTGCCCGCCGCGACCAGGCCCACCGGGCCGGGCAGGCCGCGGCCGACGCCCGTGCGCCGGGCCAGGGAACCCACCATGCCGATGACACCGCCGATCGCCGCCGGGCTGACCGCCAGGCAGGCGAGCGTGATCACCGAGGCCACCACCGGTCGGGTGTGCCGCAGCGGCAGCACGGCCAGGGCGAGCAGCGCCGGGAGCAGCAGGAGCAGCCAGATACCGGGATCGGAGGGCGCCAGCGCCAAGGGCGTGAGGTAGTAGAGCGTGGCGGTGAGAACCGGGAGCCAGAACAACAGACGCAGCGAGGTTGCAGAGGTCATGGCAATGACGTTATCCACCGGTCCGGGCCGCCGGTAGCGACCTTCGGCTCGTATTCCGTGGCCGAAGGTCGCGGTCATCCGGCTACCCACGGCCGATGATCGCGGCGTCGCCAGGCAGTGGAATGAAGGCATGACCACATCACATCGTCCCCGTCACCGTCGCCGGCGCCTCGCGCTGATCATCCTCCTCACCGTTGTGGTGGTGTTCATCGCCGCCACCATCGTCTCCTGGCGGTGGAGCACCCGCCCGCAGGGCGAACCGCAGGCCGTCGAGTTCGCCACCGCACAGCTGTCCGCCCCGCTTCTCGACGCCCGCGTCCTCGCCCTCGGCGAGGCCACCCACGGCAACGCCGACTACCAGAACCTGCGCCTGGAGTTGAGCCGGAAGGTGCTGCCGCACGGCACCCGCACCATCGTGATGGAGGAGGACTACGGAACGACCTCCCTGGTCAACGACTACATCCAGGGCGGGGAGGGCACCGCAGAAGAGGCCGCCCTCCGATTCGGCTTCCGCCTCAACCAGACCGCCGAGAACGCCCGCTGGCTCGAGTGGCTCCGCGACTACAACGCGGACCTGCCCGCGGGCGGGAGAGTGCAGCTGGTGGGGATGGACGTGCAACGGGTGCCGGCGTCGAGAAGCATCGCCCTCGACGGTCTGGCCCACCACGACCCGGCCGCCGCCGAACGCCTGGGGGCCGTCCTCAGCGGGCTGGAGGACGGTGAGGTCACCGACGCTCACGCCACCGCCACCCGGGAGCTTGTCGACGCCACCCGCACCCTCCCGGGCAGCCCGCATCCGCACAACGCCGCACTGGCGCTGCACCACCACGTCGAGCTGATGCGGACGGGTGACTATTCCACGGTCCGCGAGGAGGCGATGTTCGACATGCTCACCCGCCTCGTGGAGCAGTCGACGACGCCGGTCCTGCTGTTCGCCCACAACGGGCACGTGGCAAAGGCCGAGCAGGGGATGCTGACGCAACCGGTCGGTGCGATGGCCGCCGAGACCTGGGGAGACGACTATCAGGTGATCGGCACCGACTTCATCGACACGGAATTCCTCTCCGGCACCCCCGAGGAACGGCAGGCCTGGACACTGCACAACCGCACTCCCCTGGCGGGTGTGTTCGCGGGCACCGACGTCGGTTACCTGGACTTCGCGGACACCTCCGGGAAGAATCGGGAACTTGTCGACACACTCATCACCATGGGCAGCGCCGGCGAACGGTTCACCCGCCTGCAACAGCTCATACCGCTGTTCCACCTCGTCGCCGGTGTCCCCTCCGAGTGGTACGACGCGCTGATCGTCGTCGACGACGCCACCCCGACGACGATGCTCGGGTGACCTACTTCCAGCGGCCCCGGAAGTTGAGGCCGCCGGGCAGGTTGACCCACAGGCCACCGCGGCTGTTGATGGTCAGCGGCCCGATCCTGGTCGACGCGGACGCACCCGAGCCGGAGATGTTGATCCAGCTGTTCTTGCCGACCTTCTTACGCTTGCGGTACGTGATGCCCATGACGTGCAAGTTTACACCGCAGCACTGCTACATTAATGGATCATGGCTCGGATGATGCGGACAATTCTGGCGGCGGCGATCTCTCTGGCGGTGGGGGCGGCACCCGCAACTGCGGCACCCGCGGAAGCGTCATCAGTGGTCGACCCCTTCTACTCCCCTCCTGCGGCGGTCCCCGCCACCCCGGGGACGGTCATGCGCACGCAGCCGACCCAGCACCTGTTCAACATCCTCGGCCCCGACTTCCCGGGGCACGCCACCCGGATGCTGTACACCACCCTCACCGAGGCGGATGACCCCGTGGCCGCATCCGGCACCGTCATCGAACCCACCCGCCCCTGGTCCGGAAAGGGCCCCACCCCGACGGTGGTCATCGCGCCCGGCACCCGGGGGCAGGCCGATTCCTGCGCCCCGTCGCAGGGCCCGTTGATGACGGGCAACGTCGACCTTCCGGAACAGACCGTCGCCTTCAACTACGACCTGATGTCGGTGTACTGGGCCACCACCGCGGGCATGCGGGTCATCGTCCCCGACTACATCGGGCTGGGAACCCCCGGCATCCACGCCTACGTCAACACCTGGGAATCCGCCCGGGCCGTCCTCGACGGTGCGCGGGCCGGGCTGGCCGTCGCCGGCGTCCCCGAC
>Ga0123333_10004916_pt1 | contig 12291 bp, 9 predicted proteins | sample BioC12SIPDNA_3_FD_89957 | JGI IMG/M metagenome (GOLD analysis project Ga0123333, IMG submission 89957) | Anaerobic biogas reactor microbial communites from Washington, USA - Biogas_R2_B C12 SIP DNA | ecosystem: Engineered > Bioreactor > Anaerobic > Unclassified | place: Washington, USA...
ATCGCGGCCTGCGACGCCGCGCCGGGGTCGAAGACTCCTCCACGCTTCTGCCCCATGGTCACAGAGCCCGAGGTGCTGGCGGAATCGTCACGCGCCTATCTGAACGACGGAGAGCTGCGGCGGATGGCCGCCGAATCGGCGCGCACCGAGGCGTCCGGCTACTGTAAGGCTACGAGGGTCGAAGAGACCATGGACTTCGCTAGGCGCATGGGCTGGCGGCGCCTGGGGGTCGCCCACTGCATGGGTTTGATGCGCGAGGCCGAGATCGCTCGGGACATCTTCATCGCGGGCGGGTTCGAGGTGTTCACGGTCTGCTGCAAGGCCGGCTCGATCGACAAGAAGTCCATGGGCGTCAAGGACGAAGAGAAGGTCCACCCGGGACGGTTTGAGGCCATGTGCAACCCGGTGGGGCAGGCCGCGCTTCTGGCCGAGGCCGGCACTGAACTCAACGTGCTCATAGGCCTCTGCGTCGGTCACGACAGCATCTTCTTCATGCATTCCAAGGCGCCGGTCACGGTGCTCGTGGTCAAGGACCGGGTGCTGGGGCACAACCCTGTGGCGGCGCTCTACACCAGCTCTACCTACTACCGGCGGCTGCGAGGCTGAGCCTCGCCTCCTCAGTCGCGCTGATAGCCCAGGGCGGCCGAGATCTCGGCTGCCGTCCTCTTGACGGCGGCCGCGTAACTCTGCATCTCGCTCTCGCTGCAGCGCTCTGGGGGTGCCACGACGGAGATCGAGGCTCGTAGCTCCCCGTTGAGATCGAAGACCGGGGCAGCCACCGCCGGTGCCTCTTCATTCCACTCCCCGCGATCGAAGGCCACTCCCTCTCGCCTGACAAGCTCCCACTTCTCCCTCAGAAGGTCGGGGTCGGTGACGGTGAACTTCGTGCGAGGCTGTTGCGGTGTGGCAAGGACCGCCCGAGCGACGTGCTCGGGGCCGAAGGCAATCAGGATCTGCGCGTCGGCACTGGCGCCGCCCGGCATCAACATGCCCGCAAACGTGTAGGGCCTGAAAGGACGGGCAGTGGGCACGGTATCGAGGATGAGCGCTCCCTGGTCGGTCCACACGCAAAGGCTTGTAGACTCGGTCGTCTCTTCAGTCAGCCTGGCAAGGAACGGGTGCGCGAGGCGCACGAGCTCCGAATGTGACATGGCCAGATAGACCGCTCGGAGGGCGCTGGATCCAAGGTGATACTTGCCTGACACCGGGTCGAGCGCCACCCAACTAGATGCTTCCAAGGTCTTTATCAGTCGCCGCGTGGTGGCCTTCGGCAGGCCTGCTCTCTCGCGCAACTCCCTCAGAGTCCACTCTGGATGGTCGACGTCGAACAGGCCCAGGAGGAATAGTCCCTTCTCCAATGTTCGCGTGGGCGCGTTGCTCGGGATCTCGGTCTGATCCCGTTCTTCGTCAGGGTTCAAGTTCTTCATAGTCGAGGTCCGCCCGTCTTGTCACGGCAGCTCCGTCTGCCACCCGTGTAGCCTTCTGCGATGCCAGGCTCTATCCGGTACTCACTGGTCTCATAGTCCGCTCCCCGTGTCAAGGGTCCGGCAGACTCGGTCGCGGCGGTTTGCCGGCGCACCGCCACTGAAAGTGAGTCATCTAATGAACCCAATAGCCCATATGTTGACACATCCGCGAGGCAGTGCTAGGGTGAGTTCATAATCAGAAACCGCAGGACCATTTAATGAACCACGCGCTGTCATTCTACCTGAGGCCTGGGGGAAGTAAATGAGGGAGTGGACGCTGGTCGGCAAAGCCGCCCTGTTGATTGTCCATATGCAGAACTCCGTCTGCAAAGTGCCGAGTCCGCTCGAGGCGCTGGGCCACTGGCGGGCGATCGAGGAGGACGGCATCGTTCCGAAGATCAGCGCGCTGCAGGACGCCTTCCGAGCTGAGAGTCTTCCGGTGGTTTTCGTCTGTACTTACACGCCGGTCGAGTTCAAGGCCCCTGTCTACGGCGACTTCTGGCCGGGAGCGAAGGGCTCGGGCGCGAACCGCATGGGCACGCGGGATGTGGGAGTCATCACGGAGCTGGCGCCGGCCGAGGGGGAATCGGTGTTCTACAACTGGCCCTTCAATATCTTCGAGAGCACCGACCTGCACGAGCATCTCATGGCCAGCGGGATAGAGACCGTCGTGCTGACGGGGGTGGCCACGGGGATGTCCCTGGGTACGGCTGCCTTCGCCCTGGCCGAGCGCTTTTACAACCTGATAGTGCCTTCAGACGCCTGCACAGACGCGAGAAAGGATCTGCACAGGGCAGTCATTGACTCGATGATCCCGGCCATCGGGCTTGTCACCACCACCGACGACGTCATCGCCCATCTGCGGTCGCGTGACCAGTAGACGTGCGTGGAGGAGGTACGGGAGCCGGTTTTGCATGGAGTTGGACCTGACAACCGCGATGTCACGCCAGATCTGGGTCAAGAAGAAGGGACGGCATTCGAGATGACTGATGAAAGCAAGAACGTAAGCCGCAGACAGTTCCTCAAGATGGCCGGCGCGGCTGGGGCTACGGTCGCCGTGGGAGCAGGGCTTGGTGGTCTGCTTGCCGCCTGCGGCGAAGAGGAGGCTGCGACGACGACTGCGGCCCCGGCCGCGACTGCGGCGCCTACGACGGCAACGACTGAGGCCTCGACCTCCACGTCCGCAGCCGCCAGCACGACCACTGCCGGCGCGGGGCCGGAGATGGGCCGCGAGGTGAAGATCGGCTTCGTGGATCCACTCACCGGTGTGTTGGCGGGTTTCGGCATCGCCGGGCAGTACATCGTAGGCAAATGGCAGGCGGCGGTGGGTGATGGTCTGGTACTGGGCGACAACAAGAAGCATCCCATCGTCATCGATGTGCAGGACAGTCAGTCCGACACCAACCGGGCATCCCAAGTCACCAGCGACCTGATAATGAACAGCAAGGCCGATATCGTGATGTGCGCGGCGACCGGTGACACGGTGAACCCCGTGGCCGACCAGTGCGAGGCAAACGGTGTCCCCTGCCTTTCCACCGATGTCCCCATGGAGGTCTTCCTCTTCCAGCGTGGCGGCGCACCGGACAAGCCCTTCAAGTGGACTTACAACCTCTTCTGGGGCATGACCGAGGAAGCGCCGCTCGAGGTCGACATGTTCACCCAGATCCCGACCAACAAGAAGATCGGGGCTCTGTGGCCGAACAACGCGCCGGGCAATGCCTATCGCATGACCTACGGCGAAGGAGGGACCGGGTGGCCGGATCCGAGTTTCACCTGGATCGACGCCGGTCCCTACAACGAGCCGAGCGAAGACTTCACAGAGCAGATAAGCCTGTTCAAGAAGGAAGGCTGCGAGATCCTTCAGGGTGTGATGATCGACCCGGACTGGACAACCTTCACCAAGCAGTGCGCCCAGCAGGGCTGGAAGCCCATCATCATGGAAGGCATCAAGCCTACTCTCTTCCCGTCCACTCTGGAGGCTGTCGGCCCCATCGGCGACGGTCAGTGCGGGACCCAGTGGTTCCACCCGACCTATCCGTTCAAGTCCTCGCTCACGGGCGAGACCTGCCAAGAGCTGTGCGACGACTTTGAAGCGACCATGGGCCGGCAGTGGGAACAGACCATCATGCACTATGTGCTCTTCGAATGGGCCGCGGATGTACTGAAGCGGACCACCAACCTCGATGACAAGGAAGAGATCATCAAACGAGTGGCCGAGACGAAGATGGCGGACTCCGTCGCGGGGCCCTTCGACTTCACCGCGCCGGTCCAATGGGGTACCGCCCACCCTGTGCAGAACAATGTGATCACCCCGACCTACGGGGGCCAGTGGCGCCTCACGAACGGTGGGAAGCATATGTTCGAGCTGGTCGTCGTGAGCAACGTATCCGCGCCTCAAGTCGCGGTGACCGACAAGCTCAAGCCGATGAGCTGGCCTGCCTAGCGACATGCGGCTCTACCCGGCGGCGCGCGGAGGAATCCGCGCGCCGCGGGCCCTCCTAGGTGAAAGCGAACGGCATGGATTCAAGATCCTGGAACGATTTATCCGCGGATGACAAGCTGGCCTCGCGCCTCGATCGATGGCGCAACCCCGGGACTCCTTTCGCGAGCGCCCAGGCCCACGCCGAGTACAAGGCGCGAGTAGACCGGATCATCGCCGCGGTGGAGCTCCGCCAGCCCGATCGCGTTCCGGTGTGTCTGAACATAGGCTACTGGCCTGCAACGGTCGCTGGGATGACGGCGCGAGAGGCCATGACGGATCCAATCCGCGCCGGGCGAGCCTGGGTAGACTTCAATCTGAGGTTCCAGCCGGATGGCGCGGTGCCACCCTTGCCGGGCGCCAATTCCGCACAGATGCTCGAAGCCCTGGACTACCGGCTCTACTCATGGCCGGGTCACGGTGTTGCCGAGGATGCCAGTTTCCAGTACAACGAGCAGGAGTGGATGCGTGCCGAGGAGTACGATCACCTTATTTCCGACACCTCCGATTTCTTGCTCCGCGTGTACCTACCTCGAGCGGTCGGGGCCTTTGCCGGTTTCGCGAGGTTGCCCTCGCTGCTCGACTTCACCGAACTGCCCTTCGTGTGGGGACACATGGTCGCCTGGGGGTCTTCGGAAATGACCCAGAGTCTGGAGAGGCTGACGGCGGCCGCGCGCGCTGCAGGAGAATGGGCGCCGGCCATCTTCTCCACGTTCGGTGAGCTGACCGCGCGCGGCTTCCCCGGCTACTACCAGGCCATGTGCAAAGCACCGTTCGATATCCTGAGCGACACACTTCGCGGTACTCGCGGGATGATGATCGACATGTACAGGCGCCCCGAGAAGGTGGTGGCAGCATGTGAACGGCTCGTGCCTGTTGTTCTGGACTGGGTCTTCAAGCGGGAACGTGACCTTACCACCCCCGTGATTATGTTGCCCCTGCACAAAGGCGCGGACGGCTTCATGAGCGACGAGCAGTTCCGGACGTTCTACTGGCCCTCTCTTCGCGCCGTCCTGCTTGGTCTCATCGACGAAGGCATGGTCCCGCTCTGCTTCGCGGAAGGCCGTTTCAGTTCTCGGCTTGAGATGATCATGGATCTGCCCAGAGGCAGAACGGTGTGGGCTTTCGACCAGACCGATATGGTGCGGGCTAAGGAGACAATCGGCCGAATCGCGTGCATCCAGGGGAATGTGCCGTTGTCCCTCATCCATGCCGGAAGTCCCGGAGAGGTAGTGGAGTACACCCGGAGGCTCATCGATACGGCCGGTGAAGGGGGAGGATACATCCTCGACGTAGGGGCCAGCCCTGACGACGGTGCGGAGGACAACCTCAAGGCCATGATCGATACTGCCAGGCAGTATGGAATCTACTGACAAAACCGAGTCCGAAAGGCCAACCTCGATGCAGAACGCGTTCCCCCGGCTCACAGAGCCGGGATACATAGGTACCATCCGGCTGAAGAACCGGATCATCAAGGCTCCCCAGCACACGGGTCTAGCCAACCCGGACGGCTCCGTGACCGAGCGGATGCTCCGCCACTACAAGGAGCTGGCCAGAGGCGGCGCCGGCATGGTGATCGTCGAATACGCCTGGGTCGACAACGACGCCAGCAAGGCGTCGCCATGTCAGCTTGGTATCGCAAGCATAGAGCACCTGCCCGGGCTTTCACTGCTGGCCCAGACCATACAGGCCAACGGGGCGAAAGCAGCCATCCAGATATCGCACGGCGGCCGGCAGCGTTTCACTCTGGAGACGCCCAAGGCCGCGTCGGCCGTCCCCTGGGAGGAGATCTACGCCCAGGGCTGCCCGGCTCCCCAGGAGCTGAGCTTTGCCGAGATCCTGGAGATCGTCAGGGCCTTCGGCCTGGCCGCCAAGCGGGCGCAGACCGCCGACTTCGACATGGTGGAGCTGCACGCGTGCCACGGTTACCTCATATCCAACTTCCTCTCGCCGCACACCAACAAACGCACGGACTGGTACGGGGGCTCGCTCGAGAACCGCATGCGCTTCCTGCTGGAAGTGGTCGAGGAGATCAAACGGCAAGTGGGGTCCGAGTTCCCCATCAGCGCCAGACTGAGCGGCACAGACTACGAGCCTGATGGTCACACCATCGAGGAGACCATCGAGCTCAGCAAGCGACTCGAAGCTCTGGGGGTCGCGGTCGTCCACATGTCCGGAGGCAACCACCACCAGACCATCCACGAGGTCAGCCCCATGGGCATGCCGCTGGCACACAACGTGTGGGCCGCGGAGGCGGCGAAGAGGGAGATCGGGCTGCCGGTCATCGCGTCGGGCTCGATCACGTCGCCGGCTTTGGCCGAGAGCATCCTGGTCGAGGGCAAGGCCGACTTCATCTCCCTCGGGCGGCCGATGTGGGCGGACGCTGAATGGCCACGAAAGGCCATTGAGGGTAGGCCCGAGGACATCCGGCCCTGCATCCGCTGCAATGACGGGTGCATGGCCCGGGGTGACCATCTGGCCAAGACCATCTCGTGCTCGGTGAACGTGGCGGTGTGTCGCGAAGAAGAGTTCAAGATCACCAGAGCCGAGCAGCCCAAGAAGGTAGCCGTCGTCGGCGGCGGGCCCGCCGGCATGGAGGCGGCTCGGGTCTGTGCCATCAAGGGCCACGACGTCACCCTCTACGAGAAGCGGGAGCTGGGCGGCGCTCTGCTTGAGGCCGCCGTCCCCGAGTTCAAGGCCCCCGACCTGCAGCCCCTGGTGGAGTACCTCAAGACCCAGGTCGCGAAGCTTCAGGTGAAGGTCGTACGCGAAGAGGCGACGCCGGCGGGTCTCAGAACCGCCGGATACGACGCGGTCATCATCGCAACCGGCGCGACGCCTCTCGCCCTGGAGGAGGTCTGTGGCATCGACGACGAGAAGGTCGTCACGGCGAGCCAGGTTCTTCACGACGAAGTGGAACTCGGGCGGAAGGTAGCCATCATCGGCGGAGGGATCGTCGGCACTGAAGCCGGCCTCGTGGTGGCGGAGCAGGGCAAGCAGGTGGTCTTCGTCGAGATGCTCGACACCTTCATGAACAACATCACCGTTGACGAGAAGCAAGTCTATGAACTCCGCTTCGAGAATCTGGACATCGCGGTTCACACCGGACAGCGGCTGGAGGCCGTCACCGAAGAAGGGATCCGGATCGTCGACCGTTTCGGCAGGAGGACCGATATCGCGGTGGACAGCGTGGTCCTGGCCGCCGGATTCCGACCCGACAGAGCCCTCGCGGAAGAGCTACGGGCGACGCTGCCGGACCTCCAGGTCCTCGAGGCCGGCGATTGCGTCAGACCGCGCAAGATCTTCGATGCGATCCACGAAGGGCATCTGGCTGCGAAGCTCTTGGGCTAGAGCAACTGAGTCTGGACTCAGGCCGCCCGGCTCAGGTCGCGCGGCCTGAACTGCGTCTCGTACAGCTCGGCGTACAGCCCGCCGGCTGCGACCAGCTCCTCATGCCGGCCGCGTTCCACGATGCGGCCCTCGTCGATCACCAGTATCTGGTCGGCGTCTCTGACCGTCGACAGGCGATGCGCGATGACGAGTGAGGTCCGTCCGGCCAGAGCCGTGTCGAGCGCCTTCTGGAGGGCGGCCTCCGACTCCGAGTCGAGGTGCGCGGTGGCCTCGTCCAACACCACCACATCGGGGGCCTTGAGCAGCAGACGGGCAATGGCGATGCGCTGCTTCTCCCCGCCCGAGAGCCGGTAGCCCCGGTCGCCTACGACGGTGTCCAGGCCGTCGGGCAACGATTCCACGAACGACAGGATCTGTGCGGCGGCAAGCGCCTCCCGCAGGTCTGCGTCGCTCGCGCCGGGCCTCGCGTAGAGCAGGTTGGCGCGGATGCTGTCGTGGAAGAGGTGGGCGTCCTGGGTGACCACGCCGACCGCCGCGCTCAGCGACTCCGCGGTGGCGTCGCGCACGTCGAGGCCCGAGATCTTTACCGCGCCGTCGGAGACGTCGTATAGCCGGGGCACGAGCTGGCTGATGGTCGTCTTGCCCGCTCCCGACGGGCCGACCAGAGCGATCAACTCACCCGGCTCGGCCTTGAACGAGACGTCGAACAGCACCTCTTTGCGCGTGCCGGCCGACGGCAGGGCGACCGCCTCGAGGGAGGCGAGCGATACCTCCTCAGCCGCGGGGTAGCTGAAGTCGACGTGCGAGAACTCGATGGAGGCGGGTCCGCGCGGGATGGCCACAGCGGACACCTTTTCAGAGACCGCCGGTTCGAGATCCAGGACCTCGAACACCCGCTCGAACGAAACGAGCGTGGTCATGATGTCCACGTGGATGTTGGAAAGAGCGGTGAGCGGCCCGTACAGGCGGCCTAGATATGCGGCGAGCGCGACGAGCGTCCCCACATCGAGCGCTCCTTGGATGGTCAGAGTGCCGCCCCAGCCGTATACCAGGGCGGTGGCCAGGGAGGCGGTCAGCATGAGGGAGAGGAAGAACACCCGTGCGTACATGGCTTGTGTGACCCCGATGTCTCTCACCCGGCCGGCCTTGCCGTGGAACTCCTCTTGCTCGTCGCCGGGCCGCCCGAAGAGCTTGACGAGGAGCGCGCCGGAGACGTTGAAGCGCTCCACCATGATGGTGTTCATGTCGGCCGTCAGATCGTACTTCTCGCGCATGATGTTCTGCAGCCGGCGAGCCAGCCAGCGGGCCGGAAACGCGAAGAGAGGCAAGAGCATCAGCGCCACCAGCGTGAGCTTCCACGACAGGACGAACATGGCCGCCAGCACCAGCGCTACGCTGATGAGGTTGCCGACCACGCTCGAGAGCACGTCGGTGAACGCCTGCTGAGCGCCGGTGACGTCGTTGTTCAGCCGGCTGACCAGCGCGCCGGTCTGCGCGCGCGTGAAGAAGGCTATGGGTTGGCGCTGCACGTGGGAGAAGACCCTGGTGCGCAGATCGAAGACCAGCCCTTCGCCCACCTTGGCGGAAACGTAGCGCTCGCCCAGCGAGAGAGCCGCGTCGACGACGGCGAGCCCGGCCACCGTAAGGGCCAGAAGGACGACCAGGCTGCCGCGCCGCCCGATGATCCCCTCGTTGATGATCTCTTTGTATATGAGGGGGTTGGCGGTCCCTATTACGGCACTCAGCACCACGAGACCCAGGAAGAAGAGAAGGAGCCGCTTGTAGGGCGCGGCGAACGCGAGGATGCGGCGTGCCGTTCCGGCGGCGACCTTCCGGCCGCGAACGTCGTCGCTCCGCCGCATGGATCTGACCATCTGTCCGCCCGAGGGCTGCATCACTCCTCCTTGTCCCTGGTCAGGACGCTGAGCAGCCGCATGAGCTCCGCCCTGTCCGCCGTGGTGAGCGGGGCGAAGAGGGTCTCCGCGCCGGCCCTGCGTTGGGCCCGCAGACGGGTGACCAGTTCGTGCCCCTCGGGGGTGGCGGCGATGATGACCGACCGACGATCGTTGGGGTCGGCGCTCCGGGCCACAAGCCCAGCTTCCTCGAGGTCGTCCACCCGGCTGGTGGCCGAGCGCGGGACTATCTCCAGGAGGGCGGCAAGATCGCCGATGCGCATAGGCCCCGTATCGACGAGCACGCGAAGTGCCCTGGCCTGGGCGAACGTCAGCCCATGGGGCGCCAGCGCCTTGCGCTCGTTGTTGCGCAGGCGCCAAGACGCGCGGGTGAGCAGCTCGGCGAGCCCGGTCGAGTCGGCTGAGTGGGCCGGCGCCGGGGGTGCGTCGGTGACCCCTGCTTCTCGATGTTCCTTGTCTGCCATGAACTGAGTATAACACATAATGAGGTTAACTCAATAGATTGCGCTCGCGTAGCCCGGACAACCTGGGGCACCTTCTGCCGCCCCCTGGTTTTGACGTCAATCAAAACGGGAACAACTCTTAAATAGTAAGAGTTCTGATTAAGAACAAGGAGAGATACATGGAAGCCAGCGCGAGCGAGCAGTACACCCCCATGCCCCGCATCGGAGACAAGGCTCCGGCCTTCAAGGCGGTCACCACCCAGGGCGAGATAGACTTCCCGAAAGACTATGAGGGGAGTTGGGTGATCCTGTTCAGCCATCCGGCCGACTTCACCCCGGTATGCACCTCGGAGTTCATGACCTTCGCCACCATGGACGAGAAGTTCAACAAGGCCGGCTGCAAGCTGGTGGGTCTCTCGGTGGACGGACTCTACAGCCACATCGCCTGGCTGCGCACCATCAAGGACAAGATCGAGTACAAGGGCATGAAGGACGTCGAGGTGACCTTCCCTCTGATAGAGGACATCACCATGGAGGTGGCCCACAAGTACGGCATGATCCAACCCGGTGAGGCCAGTACCAAGGCGGTGCGCGCCGTGTTCTTCATCGACCCCAAGGGCGTCATCCGCACCATCTTGTACTACCCGCTCAGCCTGGGCCGCAACTTCGAGGAGATCTATCGAGTCCTCATCGGTCTGAAGACCGCCGATGAGTTCGGAGTGGCCACCCCCGCGGACTGGCAGCCCGGTGATGACGTGATCGTCCCCACGGCCGGCTCCTGCGGTCAGGCCAGGAATCGCATGGAGGGCAAAGAGGGGGAGATGACCTGCTACGACTGGTTCTTCTGCACCAAGAAGCTGGCCAAGGACGAGGTGCTGAAGAAGGTAGTGAAAGACTGAGTACTGATTGAAGAAGGCGGTCTGCGGTCTCTAACCGCGCCGCTCTCGTCTGCGATGGGCCGGAGGCCTGCCTCGGGAGAGGCGGGCCTCCTGGTGTCCGAATCTGCCACCAGTGAGGAAGATGAAGAAGCACCTACATCAGAGTCTAAGAACCGCCGTGGCGACAGCCGCCGGCGTACTCGGTCTCGCTGTTGCTCTGGGCCTTGCCGCGCAGGGCTGCGGGGCCGGCGGCGCATCCACCACCGAGGCATCGCAAGGAGAATCGACCATGATCAGCACCATGACGGCACTTCCGCCCATCGATCTGGCGGCCCCGGCCACCTTCCGGACGGCTTCCTTCGCTCTGGGCTGATTCTGGGGCTCGGAGGCCCAGTTCGGGCATCTCGAAGGAGTCATAAGGACCAGGGTGGGCTACATGGGGGGCACTAAGGACGACCCCACCTATCACGCCCTCGGGGACCATTCGGAGACGGTGCAGCTCGACTACGATCCGTCCGTGATCACCTATGAGGAGCTTCTAACGGTGTTCTTCGAGGGCCACGACGCCACGCAGCGCGTGGGCTCACGCCAGTACATGTCGGCCGTCTTCCACCATGATGCGGACCAAGAGCGTCTGGCGAGGGAGACCAAAGCGGCGCTTGAGAGGGAACTGGGCAAGACCGTCCGCACGGAGATCATGCCGGCGTCCACTTTCTACATGGCGGAGGACTACCACCAGAAGTACGGGCTGCAGGGCAACCGCTCGGTCATGGACGAGTACCGCCGCATGTATCCCGACTTGTGGGACATCGTGGATTCGACGTCGGCCACCCGGGCCAACGCCTATCTCTACGGCTATGGGAGCGCCGAGCAGCTGCGGGGCGAGCTGGACGACCTGGGGCTCTCCAAGGAGGCCCAGGGAAGACTACTGTCACGGGTGGAGTAGCCCGGGCGGCCTACCGGCCTCGGGCAACAGCGCTCCGGACCCCGGGCGTCGCCCGGTCGCCCTCCCCGCGTCTCAGTCGCTGATAGGCGGGGTCCAGTATCTGTTGCCGTAGATGTCCGTGAAGCGGTAGGTCATCCGATAGTCCATGCCGCCGACCGACAGGTTCTCCACTTCCCAGTCGCCGGTGGCCGTGTACGGGTCGCCGATGTAATAGGTGTCGTCGTAGTCACCGTCATAGGTGTAGTAGTCGCAGAGATAGTCGATCTTGTCTCCCGAGACGATGTCGATCAGGCCCTTGGCCACCGTCCCGGTCTCGGTCTCGGCGTCGTACTTGGGCTGCGCGCCCAGCACCACGCCGTACGGGTTCTGGTCGTCGAAGACGACGATGATGTCCACAAGCCGGTCGTTGAGTAGAGCCGGAACCCGCCCGCGTATGGTGGAACTCTCGCCGACGCGGTCCTCACTGACCATGTAGTAGCTGACGACCTGGCCGTTCAAGGCCAACCAGGTGCCGTCGTACTCCATGATCAGGTCACCGTCTTCGTTGTACTCGTAGACGTTGTCGAGTCCGAGGTCGATGAAGCCCTCCCCGTCGTCCAGGAACACGTTCATCTCCATGAACTGCACGAGGTCCCACTGCTCATCGGAAAGCGAGATGACGCGCCGGCCGCCCTTCTCCGTGATGTCGAGAGCGGAGGCGTCGAAGCGGTTAGCCTCGTAGTACGGCACCGAGGCCTTCATGCGGTCGACGTCCAGCCAGCCCGTGCCGCCGCCCGTGAGGCCGGTGATGCCGCTGAGGTCGCCGCCCGATAGGA
>Ga0123333_10004919_pt1 | contig 12288 bp, 9 predicted proteins | sample BioC12SIPDNA_3_FD_89957 | JGI IMG/M metagenome (GOLD analysis project Ga0123333, IMG submission 89957) | Anaerobic biogas reactor microbial communites from Washington, USA - Biogas_R2_B C12 SIP DNA | ecosystem: Engineered > Bioreactor > Anaerobic > Unclassified | place: Washington, USA...
CAGGGCGGCGTCGGCACCGGCCTGTTCGGCCCAGCGGGTAAGGCGAAGAGCCTCCTCCGTGCTGTTCGACCCGGTGCCGGCCATGACCTTGACCTTGCCCGCGGCGGCTTCCACCACCGCGGCGATCACCCGCTCGTGCTCGGGATGAGAGAGCGTGGGCGACTCGCCAGTGGTGCCGACCGGGCAGACGCAGGTCGTGCCGGCATGGATCTGAAATTCCACCTGCCGCTGGAGAGCCTCGACGTCGACCTGTCCGTCGCGAAACGGAGTAATCAAAGCGACGGAAAGCCCGGCAAACGCTTCACCTCGGGTTGACATGCAAAGTCCGTTCTATGAGTGGATCGTATTAGGAGACCAGCCGCTTCATCTCCCGCACAGCCTGCTCCAGACCGACCATGATCGCGCGGGCGATAATGCTGTGGCCGATGTTCAACTCATGCATCCCTTCGATGGTAGCAATCGGTTTGACGTTGCGATAGGTGAGGCCGTGGCCGGCGTGCAGGGCAATCCCGGCCCGGCGGATCGAGGCGCCGGCGGCGGCGAGCGTTTCCAGTTCTTTCTGCTGGGCCGCGCCTGGTTCGGCCAGGGCGTACCGGCCGGTATGGAGTTCGACGGCATCGGCCTTGAGTTCGGCCGCGGTCTCGATCTGTTTCCCATCAGGATCCAGAAAGAGGCTGACGGCGATCCCCGCATCCTGAAGGCGCCGGATCACTTCCGCCACGCGTTTTTGCTGCCCGTGGACGTCGAGGCCGCCCTCGGTGGTCACCTCCTCCCGGCGCTCGGGGACGAGCGTAGCCTGCGCGGGTTTGGTGCGGCAAGCGATCTCCACCACCCCCTCCTCGCAGGCCATCTCCAGGTTCAGTTTCACCGTGACCGTCTCGCGAAGAATTCTCAGATCGCGGTCGTTGATGTGGCGACGGTCTTCGCGGAGGTGTACCGTGATGCCGTCGGCCCCGCCCAACTCGGCCAGCGCGGCAGCCCAGACGGGATCGGGCTCGTAAGTTCGTCGCGCCTGCCGAACGGTTGCCACATGGTCGATATTTATGCCTAGTTCTGCCATGATGGGGCTCTATCGCCGATCTTCTTGGGTGAGCGTCTTTTCGACGGCGTCGGCTCGCGCCGCGATGTTTTCGATACGTTTGGCGAGGTTACTCGGCGTAGCCAGGGCGGCGAGCATCGTATCAACCAGGACGAAATTCGGCTTGCCGTCGATGTCGCGAATCGCAAAGGCCCCGGCGGGAATCGTCAAGTTCTTGCGGAGTATGGCTTCATAGTACTTGGCCTCCGCCGGCCCGCATTCGCTGTAGACGATCACGAGCGGCTCACCCTGATCGTCCTGGCGGCCGAAGAAGACCGCCACCTTTTGCTCTCGTCCGCCGGGCAAGGCGAGCTTGAATTGATAGGTCGCGCCCGAACCGGCAGGTTCGATCCCCAGGTGCTTACCGGTAGCGCCGATGCACTGCTCGACGTTGAGTTCCGGTGCCACGTTGTTTCGATTGGCGGCGATCCATTGCCGCCAGCGGGGCACGTCTGCGCCAAAGTCCTGACGGGTGATGCGAGCCAACGCCTCGCAGACACTGGCCACGAGCACTCCGCGAGCCAGCAACTCGACCAGTGGCTCGACGGCTTCGGCCGCGCGAAGTTCGCCGAGCGATTCCACCGCCGCCCAAACCACGGACTCGTTGGTGCTGTCGAGGCACTCCATCAGCGGCGCAACAGCCCCGGAACGCACCAGTCGCTGCCGCGCTGCCCTTCTGGTGTAGGGTTCGTAAAGCTGTTCGACGAGGGATCGAAAGTCTACTGAAGGGGTGGAGTCCGTCACTTTTCTCGCCTCGCTGCCGGATGCGGTCACCTTAGGGATGATTATAACGGTCGCCGGAATCCTACTCAAGGATTCGGCACACCCCCCCTCACATGCCGCGTCCTCCGGCCGTGAGCTAGACTTGATTAGCGGCCTTCCGGGCGAGAACATGCCCGGTAAGGTCGCCCTCATCGAAGGCAGACAACTCGGGTCGCAAAGAACCGAATCATGAGTCTCACTTGCCATGAACTGGCTGCACTCATCGAGCAGATGCAGCCCGACGCCCCGCCGCGCGACATCGCTCGACTATGCCTTCTCTTGACGAACTCCTTCGGCGACATTGCACTGTTGAGCGACGAGGCCAGTTTGGCGGAGGCGTGGCAGGATATCGGGATTCGACTCCAGGCGGCGACCGATCAGCACGCCGCCATGACCGAGGAATTGGAGGATCTGGCGCGGAGTGATCCCAGCGGTTTTTCGATCGAACAGATCTGGGTCTTGATCCGCGCGATCAAGGTCCAGAGCCAGATCCTGCAACTGTACGTGGGCAACCCGCCACTGCCGGTGTAGCGGAGTTGGTCGTGCGCCGAAGGCCAGTGGGCCGTCCTTCGTGATTTGAGGAATCGTAGGACGGACATTCCCGTCCGTCAACCGAAGACGGACAGAGGGGAAGGGGACAGGCACATGTTGCTCCGAAGACTCCGCAAAATGAGCCAGTCCCCGACGGTTTTGGGATGGGCCCTTAGCATACGACCGTGTTTCTGCCGTCCCAGGTTCTCAAGCCGCCTGCCTGCGAGGATTCTTGAGCAACCAAAACTCCTCGTCTTCGACCGGGTGGAGGAACGGCTTGCCGGTCCCCACCGCGCGGACCCGTCGCTTGACGCTCTTCCGCATCGCGCGGTGATAACCGACCGTCGCGGCGAAGAGTGTGAGCAGATCCATAAAGCCGCGGTCTTTCGCCAAGGATGGATCTTGCACGCGAACGTAGGCGTCGTAACCGAAGCCGATGAGCTTGCCGTCGATAATCCCGATCTTTCGTCCTTCGGATTCGATGACGAAGTCGGCGCCGACCGAGAACCACTTCCGTTTGATGCCGACATACCGCATGCGACCTTGCTTCTCGTCGTAGAAACTGAAGGTGAAAATCGGCGGGATGCGGAATGTGCGGTGGTTCTGCTGCACCATGACCAGGTACTCGTAGCCCGGCATGAGCACGGCCATCGACAGCACGGTTCGGCGGGATCCGATCGAGTTATGGACCTCGCGCGTCGTGACTTCCTCAATCGTCCCGGCCCAGCGGATTCGTTCTCCGGTCGACTTGAATAGCTTCATCACCAGGCGGCGGCGTTCCAAATCGGAATCCCAGATATCGCTGCGGATTCCGACCATGTGGGTCTCTTCCCAGGCGTCCGTCCGCTGCTCGGATACCGTTCCGCAGACATCCATGTTGGCGCCGAACTGGCGGTCGTCGGCCGACTTCAATCGCTGCAGCAGATCGACGTTGGTGGGGTGCATGCCCTTGAAAGCCCACGTGTCGACATAGCGATCAGTAACCGTCCGGCCCGGCTGCCATTTGCCCATCGCCACGCCTCCTTTTCCGCTCGGTCGTGAACTTGCTTTGCCACTCGGTGCGTGTAATACCTAAGTCTCGACAGCAGGGCAAGATCAGCCTTTGGCGCACTCGAGAGACCATCCACCGGATGGCGAATGATAAAACCCTCCATGCGAAGTGCGTGACGACGACTCTGCTCGGTTGGGATAGTCAATCAATTCACAAACGCAGAGCGCGCGCGGAGGAGCAGCCGACCGTTTGACGCCGAGTGAACGGAGGCGGTCATGCTACCGAACCACTGCGATCCAAGGAGGAATCAGAACGACCGGAAGAGGGAAAACGGGAAATCGGGACGACCGGTTTTGCCGTTGCAGGATCGGGAAATCGGCGATACAAGCCGACATGCCGCTGAGACTCAGCGGAAGAGAATTCACCGTCCGCGGTTCTTGTTCACCGGTGCCCGATGACGCGGTCCGTCCGACCTTGTTTGCACGCCCCAGGCCACTTCTCCAATCCACTTCACGCGGGGAAGCCGCCCTCCTACCGACGCTTCCTGTCGATTGGTTCGCCGCTACTACTGGTTCTGCTAATACCCCCTCTGACTGCCGTGGTGCGTGCGGAGCCGCCGCCCGGCAAGCGTTCGGCGGAGGAAATCACCGCTGAAGAAATCCAAACGCGATTGAAGCAAGTGGAGGAAGCGACGGACCTGGACGACGCGGCCAAGGCCAAGGTCCGCGAAACCTACCAGCAGGCGATCCAAGAGTTGGACGTGGCCAAGCACTGGGCAGAGACCTCCGCCCAATTCGAGCGGATGATTGCAGCCGCCGCCGACGAACTTGCTGCCGCCAAGGCGGAAGCGAGTCTGGCGGCCGAGAAACCGAAGGTCGCGATTCCGGCGGATGCGACATTAGTCCAGCTTCAGCAAACGTTGATGAGCAAGGAGGCCGAGGCAACGGAGTTGAAGCGGCAATCGACGCAACTGGAGGCGGAGCCAAGGCGGAGGGCGGCCCGCCGAGGAGAAGTCCCCAAACTTGCCGCGGCCGCCAGGCAACGCCTGGGCGACGCGGAAAAGCAATTGGCGATTGCGGCGGCGTCGGACGACCCGTCCGTGCCGGCGTTGGCCCGCCGGGCGGTGTTGCTCGCTCGCCGCCACGCTGCCCAACAGGAAGTGCAAGCCTACGAAAAGGAAGTCGCGGCCTACGACACCTGCGCTGAGATCCTGCCTGTACAATGGGATATTGCCACGCGCAACGCGGCGTTGGCCGAACAAGAGGTGAAGACGTGGCGGGAAGCGGTCAATCGCCGGCGGCAGGAGGAGGCGCAGCAGCAGGCCCGGCAGGCGGCTTGGGATGCCGCGCAGGCGGAGCCGGCCGTTCAGCGGCTCGCGGAGAACAACTCGGCGTTGGCCGAAAAGCGGACGCAACTCGCCAAGACGATCGCCGACACGGTCAAGCAGCTTGACGGCGCAACTCAAAAACTCGCCTCGCTGAAAGAGAAGTTCTCCCGCACCCAGGCGAAAGTCGATACGATCGGGATGACCAACTGCATCGGCCTCCTGTTGCGGCAACAGCGCGAGATGCTGCCGGCTTTAGGGTCGTATCGGCGGAACGTCGGCGAGCGCCAAGATACCATTCGCGACGTGCAGTTGGAGCAGTTTCGACTCTCCGACCGGCGATCCGAACTGGCCGATTTGGAACGGCAAGTGAGCGTGGAACTGCATCACTTGAACCAACTGGGACAGGAGCGTCCGCCCGAGGAGTTGGAAGCCGCCGTCCGCAGCGCTCTGGGGACCGAGAAGGAGTATCTCGACGCGCTGATCGGCGACTATTCCAGCTATTTCGATAAGCTGGTCGACCTGGAAAACGCCGAGCAGCAGTTGATCGATCGCACCGAAGAGTATGCGAAGTACATCGACGAGCGGGTGCTTTGGATCCGCAGCGCCACCGTTTTCGGCCGCGAAGACTTCGTTGCGGCGAAAGATGCCCTCTGGTGGCTCGCCGGCCCGGACGCCTGGCAAGAGACGGCCGTATTGCTGGTGTCCGACCTGCGGAAAAATCCCGCCTCGCTGGGCGTGGCGGCCTTGCTGGTTCTGGCCCTCTGCTACCGGCGCCGGCTCCGCGACAAGGTCTGCCAAATCGGGGAAGGCGCTGCGCGATCGACCTATTGCCGCTTCGCTCCGACACTGGAGACAGTGCTGCTGACCGGCATCATCGCCGCGGCATGGCCGGCAGTGATGTGGTACGTCGCCTGGCGGTTGGCGACCGCGGTCGACGGCTCGGACCTGGCGAAGGCCGGCAGTGCGGGATTGGGGGCCACGGCCGGCGCGTTGCTCCTTGTCGCGTTGCTTCGCGAGGTTTGCCGATCGAAAGGGCTGGCCGGGGCGCATTTCTGCTGGCCAACGCTGGGGTTGCGGCTCTTCCGGCGGCGACTGCACTGGCTTTCGTTGGCTCTCCTTCCGTTGGTGATGATCACCTTTACCCTGCTCGCCCAGGGCGAGGAGCGCTGGCGGAATTCGCTTGCGAGGCTGGCCTTTGTGGCCGGCATGGTGCTGGTGTCGCTGTTCTTTCAGCGCGCGTTCCGCCGCACCGACGGCATTCTCCAGCCCGTGATGGCCCTGCGACCGGACGGTTGGCTTCGCCGGCTGCGGTTCGCCTGGTATTGGGTGGGCGTGCTTACTCCGCTGGCCTTGGCCGGATTCGCCGTCGCCGGCTACTATTACACGGCGCAACATTTGGCCGGACGGATCTACGTTACCCTTTGCCTGTTGCTGGGGCTTACCCTGCTGCGAGCGTTGCTGCTGCGTTGGGTGCTGGTGAATCGGCGCAAGCTGGCGATCGAGCAGGCGCGGCAGCGGCGCGCGGCGGCGATGGCGGAGCCCAAGCCGGGCGACCCCAGCGGCGCCCTGCTCTTGCCGTCGCTTAACGAGCCGGACCGCGACCTGGCCACGATCAATACGCAAACCCGCCATCTGATCGAATACTCGCTGACCCTGGCCGGCTTTCTCGTCGTCTGGCTGATCTGGGTCGACGTCTTGCCCGCCTTGGGCATTTTGAAGCGAGTCGAACTGTGGGACACCATGACGCAGGTGACCGAAACCTTCACCGCGGCCGACGGAGCGATCTCCGTCCGCACCGTCGACCGGCTGGATCCGATCACGTTGGCCAGTCTCTGCCTGGCCTTGCTGATCGCCGCCACCACCTTCATTTCCGCGCGGAATATTCCCGGCCTTTTGGAGATGGCGGTGCTCCAGCACCTGCCGGTCGACGCCGGCTTTCGCTACGCCGCCGCGGCCGTTTCCCGCTACGTGATCACAATCGTCGGACTGGTGCTGGCCTGCTCGACGCTGGGGATCGGCTGGGGCAGGGTCCAATGGCTGGTGGCGGCGATCAGCGTCGGCCTCGGCTTCGGCTTGCAGGAGATCTTCGCGAATTTCGTCTCGGGCCTGATCATTCTTTTCGAACGGCCGGTCCGAGTCGGCGACATCGTCACCGTCGATGAAGTCACCGGAGTGATTTCACGAATCCACATGCGGGCCACCACGATCACCAACTGGGACCGCAAGGAGTTCATCGTACCCAACAAGGACTTCATCACCGGCCGTCTGCTCAACTGGACGCTATCGGACCAGGTGAACCGCGTGGTGATCAACGTAAGCGTGGTCTACGGATCCGACACGCGGCTCGCCCAAGAGATCCTACTGCGGCTCGCCCGCGAGCATCCGCTCGTACTCGACGACCCGCCGCCGGCGGCGGGGCTGGAGGAGTTCGGCACCAGTTCGCTGAACTTCGTGCTCCGCTGTTATCTGCCCACGTTGGAGAACCGGCTCACGGTGATCCACGACCTGCACGTCGGCATCGACCGTGCCCTGCGCGAAGCGGGCATTGAGATTGCCTTCCCGCAGCAGGACGTCCACATCCGTTCGGTGGAAACGCTCATGCCGTTGTTCGGGCAAGACACTCGCCGCAAGGCCGAGCCGGACGAGCATTCCAGGCAGGTGGCGTAGTCGGCGCCTGAGCATTGACGAAGACGTTCATCTTGAGAAGACGATCGATCTCATTGGCTGCTGCTGCCACCGCCGTACGTTCGGCAGCCTCAGTCCAGATGCGCACCAGTTCTGCCTCAGCGCTCGGCTTCCATAGTACGGTGTAGGTCATGAGCGCGACAGACGCGCCCAGATTTCCGCCAGGGTCCGCCCTCCGGGCTCGCGGTAACGCCGGTCCAGTTCTTCGTCTGATATTTGGGCGTTCGCCCAATCATACAGAAGTCGCCGGTACAACTCATCGGACAAGAAATGTCCCACTCGGCGGCCTGTTGGATCACATAGCTCGACGGTCTCCGCTTGCGCCAACTTGTCCCACACTGTATCGTCCAGCACCACTCGTGTCATATCTCCAACTCCGCAAATATCGATCGATGATCTCAACTTACCCATTCCACGGCTTGTGGGGGGGTATCAATTCACAAGCTGCTGTGCATTGATCTTGCGGAAGGAGTGATTTACAATCAGACGCGAACGCGTCGATGTCAGCGCGAAGCTGGACTGCCGATCCTGCCATGGCTTCGACAAGCCGCATCCCTGATCGAGAAGCTGATATGAGCACCGACGACGACAGCGAGTCTCGTTTTGATGCCGTCGACCATGAGATCCGAAGGGTTTGTTCGATTCTCGAATCGATCGCCGAGAGGTATGCTGCTGAATCGGACGAAGCATTGGCCATCAGGGACGCGGCCCTTGCTTACAGCGTCGTTCAGCAACGCGACAGCCTCAGAAAGAGTTACTGGCGACTGCGCCTTGCGCTAGGCGGGGAACTCTCCGAAGGGATGAAGGCTGATCTTCGGCGCCAGGGGATCGAACCGGATGACCTGAAGGAGGCCGGGCCGAGTGACACGCTCTAATTCTGCTGCGCAAGCGGCTGTGGTTGCCGCCTCGATGATGCCGTCCGCAGGAGCCTCCTTCGTGCGAGGGCATTCGCGGTAAGGGACAATTTCGGTTCATCGCGATTGTTCTTCCTCGCCAAGCAGATCGCAAAAGGACGAAGGAGCGACAACGCGAAGAAGTCAGGAACACTGCCGGAGCTTGTGGTGTCGGCGCAACATCCGCCATAATGATGCGTTGTTTGCCCACAGGGCCGACGATCATGCGGTGACGCATTGAGGTGTGGTTGCGCAGGTGCCGGATCGGTGGTATTGCATCGCAGGAGAATACGATGATGAAGGCGAATTGGTTTCTGACTTTCAGTTGGATGGCACTGGTTGCCGCCGCGGCTTGCGCCGACGACATTGCCGAACAGGAAATCGCGCCCTGGCAGCCGGGCACGCTCGATATCCATCAGATCAGTTCCGGCCGGGGCAACGCGGCGGTGTACCTATTCCCCGACGGCACGACGATGTTGGTCGACGCCGGAGAACTGCCGTCGAAAACCCCTCGGCACACACCCGACCGGCCCGACAGCTCTCGTCGCGCCGGAGAATGGATCGTGCGCTACGTGCAGCACGCGTTGCGCCACGATCCGCAGCCGGCGTTGGACTACGTGCTCTTGACCCACTTTCACGAAGACCACATGGGCGGTCCGGCGGACGACGCGCCGGCGGCCCCCGCGGGCGCGTATCGGCTCACCGGCGTGACCCGGGTTGCCGAGAGCCTGCCGATCGGCAAGCTCTTGGACCGCGCCTGGCCCGACTACCAGCCGCCGATCCCCGATAACTCGACAATGAAAAACTATCGCGCCTTCCTCAAGTGGCAGACGGAGAACAAGGGACTCAAGGTCGAACGCTTCCTGCCCGGGCGCAACGACCAGGTGGTTCTTTGCCGCGATCCGCAGAAATACCCCCATTTCGAATTCCGCAACGTCGCCGCCAACGGCGAGATTTGGACCGGCGTCGGCAATGTCACGCGGCAGCACTTCCCCGACCTGGACAGCGTGCCTCGCGGCCAGTGGCCGCACGAAAACATGCTGTCAACCGCGTTCCGTTTGAGTTACGGCAAGTTCGATTATTTCAACGGCGCGGATATCCCGGGCGTCCCGCCGGAAGGGTCTCCCGTGTGGCATGATGTCGAGACTCCGGTGGCGAAAGCCGTCGGCCCGGTTGAGGCGGCCATCGTCGACCACCACGGCTATCTCGACTCGCAGAACGAGTTCCTCGTGGCCACGCTCCGCCCGCGCGCGTGGGTGATTTCGGTCTGGGATTCGGGACATCCGACCGCACGGGTGTGGAATCGGTTGCGATCCACCCACCTCTATCCGGGGCCGCGCGACGTTTTCGCCACCGACGTCCACCCGGCCACCAACCTGGTTATCAGTTCCTTGGACAAGCTGGCCAGCAGCCACGGCCACATCGTCTTACGGGTCTCGCCGGGCGGCGATGAATTCCGCGTGTTGATCGTCGACGACACCTCGGAAAGCCACAAGGTCACCAAGGTCTTTGGACCGTACCCGTCGCGGTAGGCAGCGAGGAAGAAACCAAGCAATGGTAAGGATCTTGTACCCATGAATGCCTTGCAGTCCATCTCTGTCGTTCTCGTGACCGTTGTCAGCCTTTGCGCTTCGCTGGTCGCCCCCTGCTGCGGCCAATCTGCAGCAGTCCCGGATGAGATGTTCTTGGATGAGGTGGTCTTGTCTGAGGAATTCGAGCACGAACTGCCCGAGTTCCACACCTACCAGGCGCGCTACTCGGCCGACATGTCCCAGGCCCGCTCCGGCAAGCACTCGCTGCGAGTGACGCCCACCGGTCAGTCGGGAGGCGCCTATTTTCGCCTCGACGGCGTCGTCGATCTGAAGTCCGACTATGAGTTCTCGGCGTGGGTCTATGCCGGTGCGGCGGGCGCCGTCCGCTGTTACATCTCCGCCAGCGACGGCAAGCAGCGATATACCAAAGCCCACGTCTCGGGAGGCAAGGCCGGCCAATGGATACAATTGGTCGGCGCGGTTCGGGGCGAAGAATGGAAAGCCGGCGACCGCGAAATCATGCTGGCGATGTCGTGCTCCGCCGAGAGTTGGTTCGACGACGTGGAGCTGCGCAAGACCCGCCTGCCGGAACCGCCGATCGACGTCTATCCGCAACTCGCCGAAACGCTCCGCGCGGCGGCCGATCCGTCGGCGGTGAAAGTGTCCGCCGGGGCGGAAATCACGCTTGAGGCCGCCAACGGCGCGATCGTCGACGGCTTCCCGACCCCGACGGCCCGGCGTCCGGAACACGCCCAAGTCGTCATCCCGCCCGACGGACTGCTGACCTTCGCACTGGATGTACCGTCGCCGCTGTATGTTTCCGGTACGCTGCGACTCGCGCCGAGCGAGGATCTGCGTCCGGGTCTGCGGGCCTACGTGCTCAGCGACGACACGGTTGTCGCCGCGCCGATGGTAACGGCCGAGGCTTGGCAAGGTGAGGGCGATGCGCTCACCGGAGCGGCGCCCGGCATAACCGGTCCGCGACCGCCGGACGAAGTCCAACTGGCTACGTGGTTGCTGCCCGCCGGCCGCCATTACCTGACCGTGGGCGGTCCGCACTTCCGCCCCGCGGGAACCTTCCAGCAGCTTTGCCTCCGAGCCGAGCCGCGCACGGTGGAAGAGCCGCTCTACCGCTTTGCGCTGCTGTCCGACACGCACCTCGCGTCGGGCCGCGCGGTCTGGATGAATACCAAGCTCGACGGCCCGGCCCAAGAGGAGTTGGCGGCGACGCTCGCCGCCTTGAAACGCGATGGCATCGCCTGGGCAGTGATCGCGGGCGACATGACCGACAGGGGGATCCGTGCCCAATTCGAGTCGCTCGGCGCCGTCTGCCGCGCGAGCGGCCTGCCGGTCTACGGCTGCATCGGCAACCACGACTCGTACCTGGCTTCGTCGCGCGGGGATGCTTTGGAGCTGTGCAGCGAGTTGTTTCCCGCGGGAAGCACCGATTACGTGATCGACAAGCCGCCGCTTCGACTGATCGTCGTGGACGGCGCCCACTGGAAGTCGAAGAGCGGCCAATTCATGGACCACTACGACCCCGCCGACTCCGGCGGTATTGGCATGAGGCCGGAACAGATCCGGTGGCTCGAGCAAGAACTCGCCCGCGACACGCAGACGCCCACCGTGGTCATCGGGCACTTCCCCATGCACTGCCGAGGCGGCCTCTCCTCCTGCGGTTACCGGTTGCCCGATCTATCGATGACTCCGGCGGCCATGGATGTCGTTCAAGCGGCGCCGAACGTGGTGGCGGTGCTCTGCGGTCACACGCACTGGAACGAGCACAACCCCAAGGACGGCATCGCCCATATCGTCAACCCCGCCTTCTGCGAATGGCCCAACGCCTACCGGGTATTCCGCGTCTACAAGGACCGCATGGAGTGGGAGTTGCGGCAGACGCCCAACCGAGGCTTCGTCCGCGAGTCGTTCGTCGTGCCCAAGGCGCTCTCGTGGATGATCTCCACTTCCGAAGACGATTTGACGGGCAGCGTGCGGTTCTAATGTACTCAAACTGTGTGCTGAAGCAGCTCCCGCTTGCCGAGCGGGATCTGTGTGGCAAGGTTCCAGTCGGCAGGCGGGATCCACACCGACACCACCGTTCTACCTGAGGCTTCTGTTCCCGCGTGTGGCGGGTGGCATTGCTTGCGCCGGCACGTTCGGCTGCGATCGGTGTACGGGTTCCTCGTCTCAGTTCAAGGAGCCAGCCGCGGTGCCGGGGATTGATTTCCACGCCGTGCGGACCCAGGTCAGCATCGTTGATGTCTTGCGGTTGCTGAACTTCGTCTGCCGAGAAATGCACGGCGAGCAGGTTCGCGGAGGATGTCCGATCCATGGCTCGATCTCACCGCGAAGTCGCTCGTTTTCCGCGAATCTCCGGAAGAACACGTACCGTTGTTTTCAGTGTGGCTCTGCAGGCAACCAACTGGACCTGTGGGCAGCAGTGACGAGTCAACCGCTGCACGTTGCCACCATCGCCCTCTGCCAGAAGC
>Ga0123333_10004920_pt1 | contig 12286 bp, 7 predicted proteins | sample BioC12SIPDNA_3_FD_89957 | JGI IMG/M metagenome (GOLD analysis project Ga0123333, IMG submission 89957) | Anaerobic biogas reactor microbial communites from Washington, USA - Biogas_R2_B C12 SIP DNA | ecosystem: Engineered > Bioreactor > Anaerobic > Unclassified | place: Washington, USA...
GAGATCATCGGCCCTTTGCAGGTGATCGTCATCCGATTCCAGTCGCCCGGCTTCTTGACGGTCTGCTGTTTGGGCGCCAGATGGCCGAAGATCGCGCCGCAGTGCCAGGTCGCCGGCATGTTCGCCCACTTCTCCGCGTGCTGGTCGGCAATCTGGATCTCGACGGCGTTTGGAATCCAGTCTTTCAGATCGCTGCAATGCACGATCACGCCGCTGTTGGTCCCCGGCGACGTCTTGAACTCCAGGTCGAGGAGGTAGTCGTCGTACTTCGCGCCGGTCCAAAGACACTGGTCTTCGGTCGCCGTGAGCACTCCGTCCTCCACGGACCATACTCCCTCCGGCGCGACGGCATTGGAAAGATCCTCCTTGAAAAGTTGCGGCCATGCCGAACTGTCGGGATGACTTCTGGGAGGGATGTCCTCCGTAGCGAAGGCTGCCGTTGCCCATCCCAGCAGGATGGCCAGGACTGTGAAGGTCGCTCTCATTGTTGCAGTTTTCCTTTGGTTGATCGTGCTAGAAGAGAAGTCATCGTGATGGTTTCCGGATTGCCGACAGCAGATAGGGTTTCTTCCGACAGGACCGATCGTAACCGGGAGCCACCGGCGAATCAAGTTGTCGGGAGAAAAAGAGTCCATCAAAAGCACCACGCGGCGGCGGGCGAGAAGTGAGCGCTCTCACTGCCACTGGCCGAGCAGTTGCAGGACGAGGTCGACGGCGGTGATTTCCGCGGTATCCGTGCCGCCGCGGCTGGCTTGCGCCGCCACGCGTTCGAACTCGTAGGCGCTGAGCGTCAGCCCCTTGCCCGTCAGCGTCACATCCGCCCCATCGACCGAGAGCAGGTCGTCGCCTGCCGAATCGACGAGGCGGGCGACATCCGTTCCCGCCCCGCCCTCGGCGTAGACGTCTTCAAAGCACCTGGCCCGAATGAGAAAGCCGTCGCCGGACATGGAACTGAGCACCGGTCCGCTGAAGAACTGGTCGTCGCCCGGCGAACCGTAGAGGATCGCCCGGTCGAAGCCGCCGGCCGTCGCACGGGCGTTGGCGATGTCGAAATTGGCCGCCGTATTGGAGAAACCGTTGCCCGAGAGATTCGCCTGTTGCGGCGTGGCGGTAAAAACGTCGTTGCCGGCCGAATCGAGAAGTTGGGCGCGGTCCCATCCGGAACTGGCCTGCGCATAGACCGACTCGAAGCGGTTGGCGTAGTTGGCGTAGCCATCCCCGCGAAGCACGGCAACCTTGGGGCGGGCGTTGAAAAGATCGTTGCCGGCCGAGTCGTAGAGGAAAGCCGCGTCGATACCTCCCGCCGATGCAAGGGCGCGAATCGTGCCGAAGCCATCGGCGCGGTTGACAAAACCGTCGCCGGCGAGGGTTGCCGATCGCGGATGGGCCCGCAACACGTCGTCGCCCGACGAGTCGATAAGCGTTGCCACATCTTCGCTGCCGCCGCGGACAAGGATCGATTCCGTGCCCGACACTTCCGCGCGGTACCCCGCCCCGCGCAGCCACCCCGAACCGGGCCCGATGCGGGCGATGTCTTTGTTGCCGGTTCCCGCGAGGATCGCCGAATCGCTGCCGCCGAAACCGCGGAATTCGACCGTACTGGTGTCGCGTCCGTCGAATCGATATTCGACGCCGTTGATGTCGACTTGAAGTATCGAGCCGGCGCGGAAAGCGAAGGTGTCGTCGCCGGCGGTTCCCAGCACGGTGACCGAGGAACCGCTGCGCCGGACGAGATTGGTGATGCGAAGATCGACGTCGTCGTTGGCGCCCGCGCCGTTGAGCCAGGCATGGACGTAGAGGGACTGACCGGCGCTGACATCGACGTCGATCCGCTCGTGCCCCGCCGTGCCGTAGCTTCCGGCCAGCCAGACGCCCCCGGCGCCGAACAATTCCAGGTCGACGTCTCCCGCCGCCGCGTCGAAAAACGCCTCGACGGTGAAGATGCCCGTGTTGGTCGCCGAGAGGGTACACCACTTGCCGGCCGCCGTAATCGCGTTGTCGGGAATCTCGCTCTGCCCTCCCGGAGCGATATCCACGGCGGCGTTGGCCTCGATTTTCGCCTCAATCGTGTAGCTGCCGACGCCGCCCGCGGCACCCAGACCGATCAAGTAGCTCTCACCGGCAACGACGTCGAAGGAGATGTCTTGGCCATTTTGTTCGACGTGGTCGGCGCCGACAATCTGCCATTGGGACTGCATGCCGTTGCCCGCCTGGGCATGGAAGGTGACCGTGCCCTGCGTGCCGGCCGTGAAGCGGAAGAAATCCCAGTCGTCAGCGCGTCCGATGGTTCCGCCGAACGAGAGCGTGTCGACCACCGTGCCCAGATCGTGCGCGGAGGCCGCATGCGAGCCGAAGTCGTCCGGCGGCAGGACCGCATCCAGCGCCCGGTCGAGGTTCAAACGCAGGTAGTTCTGCCCGGTGAGGCCGTCGTAAATCGTATCGGCCGTCGTGCGCATCAAGTCGTAGAGGGTGTCCTGATCGACCTGGTGAACGCCGACTACCTGATACGCCTGCCGCAAGAGGACGCTGGCGGCGGCGACGTAGGGCGCCGCCATGCTGGTGCCGGAGAACGCCGCGAAATCGTCGTCGATGCCGTTGCCGTTGCCGAGATAGTCGGGCACGGTGCTGACGATGCCTCGCCCGGGCGCCGCGATCGCGCGATCGTGCCTCTGAGAGAAATAGCTCAACAGGCCGTCGGAGTCGACGGAACTGACCGGCACGACATAGGGGGACGCGGCCGGATAACTCAGCCCCGGCTGGTTGTAGCTGGTGAAGCTGTTGCCGGCGGCCACGGCGATGAAAATGCCGTCGGCTTCGAGCTGAGCCAGTTCATCCTCCAATTCGGCCCAGGCGGGCGGGCGGTCCGAGTTCCACTGGCTCCCGATCGACAAGTTGACGGTGGTAATCGGATTGGCGAAAGAGTTGCGGTGATCGTGTACCCACGCCAGCGCCTCCTCGACCCAGGAAAACTCGCCTTGACCGGCGTCGTTGAAGACTCGCAGCGCCACCAGGTCCACGCCCGGCGCCAGCCCGGAGAACTGGTCGTCGTCGCCGCCGATGATGCCGGCCACGTGGGTGCCGTGGGAACCGAAAGGGCCATCGTCGCAAGGATTGTCGTCGCGTTCGGCGAAATCGTATCCGCCCACGACGCGGTAGCCCGTTCCCAAGCCGCCGCCCAGCGCCGCGTGGCGCCAAGCGATGCCCGAATCGATCACGGCCACCGTCTGGCCCGCGCCGGTCAGCCCGTAAGCGGACGGCGCGCTGGTCAGTGCGGCCAGATCGGGCGCGCCGATTTCGATCGGCTCCACCTCCTGGCGAATGGCGGCAACGCAGTCGGCGAGATAGGACTCACCGCCCGCGCCTGCCGACATGACGATACGGGGCTCGAAACTCTCGAAGCGTGAAGTGCGAACCGTGGTTCTGCGCCGGCGGAACAAGCGCATCGTTAGCGCCTCCTCATCGGGGCTGCGAATTAGTACTTTGAAGAGACGGTTCCGACTCGCCGGCGTCATCGCCGAGACAGACGCTCGGCGCGGGCTCAGCGCGAGGGGTTGCGATCAGCATCACATCCGTGCATGGGCCGGGTGGAAAACCGGCAAACAGGCGACGGAACGTCGCCATCGATTAGGTTCCAGCGTCCTGCGACGCTCACCAAAACATAGGTTACGCCGGCAAGCGCAAGGCAAATGCGCGCGCGGTTTTCCGGAAGGGATTCTCCATAACGCCGACGGCAGATCCCGCGAAAACGCGAGAAACGGTTTTCTGCGCAACCGAGGTTGCCGATAAGCAACCGTTGTTTGTCGCCGTCAGGCAACAACGTTGCCTTCCAACCACATTACGCGGGCCGCCTGGAAACGGATCGATAGGGAGTCGAGAGTCAAGAGTCAATCGGGTGGCCTGGCCTTTGGCCCTCGACTCTTGACTCTCGACTCTCGACTCTGCTAGCCTGCAAGCAGCGTTCTGCGAATGGAAGCCGACCGTGTCAAGGAAGGGGCCCGCCATGTGCGGTATCGTTGGATATATCGGGTCGAACGACGCCACGGAATTTCTCCTCAGCGGGCTGCGTCGGCTGGAATACCGCGGCTACGACAGCGCGGGCCTTGCCGTGCCGGCGCCCGGCGGCTTTCGCCGCGTGCGAGCGGTCGGGCGGATCGACGAACTCGACCGCGAGTTACAGCAAACCCCCCTTGCGGGAAATGTCGGAATCGGGCATACCCGTTGGGCCACGCACGGTCCGGCGACCCTGGAAAACGCCCACCCGCACCTGGGAGGCGACGGCGCGGTTGCCGTTGTCCACAACGGTGTGATTGAAAACTTCCAGGCGATCAAGGATCGCTTAGAGGGGCAAGGCTACGTGTTCCGCTCCGCCACCGACACGGAGGTGATCGCCCATCTGATCAGCGATTGCCTCAAGCGGCAGCCGCCGGTGTCGGACATGGCGGCAAACCACTACGAACCGCTGGCGCTTGCCGTGCAAGCGGCCCTGTTGCAGCTTCAGGGAACCTACGGCCTGGTCGTCCTCTTCCGCGACTGGCCGGAGGTACTGATCGCCGCGCGGCTCGGCAGTCCGCTGATTGTCGGGGTGGGCAGCAGAGAGCATTACGTCGCCAGCGACTGTTCTCCCTTAGCCGGCTACACGGACCGGATCGTCTACCTCGCCGACAACGAGTTGGCGGTTCTCAGTGCCGATTCGCTGCGAGTGGTCCATCGCGATCAGGGGCACGTCCGCCATAGGATCAAGGTGCTCGATCTGGCCGCGGGCGACGTCGACCGCGGCGGCTACGCGCACTTCATGCTCAAGGAGATTTTCGAGCAGCCCGAATCGATCCGCAACGCGACCCGCGGCCGACTGGATCTCGACGCCGCCACGGCGAAGTTCGGCGGACTGAACCTCACCGCCCGGCAACTCCGCGGCGCGAAGCGGATTCTGCTGACCGGCTGCGGCACGAGTTGGCACGCGGCGCTGGTGGGCGAATACCAGATCGAGACCCTGGCTCGCCTTTCCGTCGAGGTGGAGTATGCCAGCGAGCTGCGCTATCGCAATCCGCCCTTGGACGACGATACGCTCGTTTTCGCCATTACGCAAAGCGGCGAGACGGCCGACACGCTCGCCGCGCTGCGTGAGATGAAACGCAAGGGACATCATGCGCTGGCCGTCTGCAATGTGGTCGGCAGCACGATCGCCAACGAGGCGGACGGCGGGATCTACCTTCATGCCGGCCCGGAGATCGGCGTCGCCTCGACCAAGGCGTTTACCTCCCAGTGTACCGTGCTGGCGATGCTCGCCCTCTATTTCGGCCGCCTGCGGCACCTCGGTTTCGACGACGGCATGCGGATCATTGGCGAGCTTCAGGCATTGCCCGACAAGGTCGCTGGCGCGCTGGGGACCAGCGCGAGGGTCCAGGAAATCGCCGCCCGCTACGCCGACTGCCAGACCTTTCTCTACCTGGGGCGGCAGTTCAACTTTCCCGCCGCGTTGGAGGGAGCGCTGAAACTGAAGGAAATCAGCTACATCCATGCCGAAGGCTACCCGGCCGCCGAAATGAAACACGGCCCCATCGCTCTGGTCGACGAGCGAACGCCCAGCGTGTTTCTGATGCCGCGAGGCCCCGTCTACGACAAGGTGATGGCCAACGTCCAGGAGATCAAGGCGCGAGGCGGCCCGGTCATCGCCGTCGTCTGCGAGGGAGATCGCGATGCCGCCCGCCTGGCCGACGAGGTGATCGAAATCCCGGCGACGGATGAGTTCCTGCAGCCGATCCTCTCGATCATCCCGCTGCAGCTCTTGGCCTATCACATCGCCGTCGCCCGCGGCTGCGACGTCGATAAGCCGCGCAATCTGGCCAAGAGTGTCACGGTGGAATAGAGATCGCCGCACTGCTTGGAGTTGTGGATAAGTCACTCCGGATGGATAACGCATTCAACTCCAAGCAGTGCCACACCATTGTTGTTTCGCTGCCGGAATCGTGCAAGGTAATTCAGGTACGCACGGCCGTCGGCCAGTGCTGCGCGCTGGTGGTCGGTGAGAACCATCTTGGGCTGGCGCGACAGCGAAAGGCAGAATTGCACCAGGTCGGTCGTCGCCTCGGGCGACAAGGCGGCGCTGGACGGGTGCGGACTGCCCGGCATTCCCGCGGCGATTCGCAGGTAGACTTGCTCCTTCTCCTGGCCGCCTTTGAAGGGTTCGTAGACAAGATCGCGAGCCCGCACGGGAAATCCTCGCTCGTCGTACCAGCTTTGATCCGCCACCCCGGCGCCGTCCTTGCCGTGACAGGAGCCGCACCCCTGATCGAAATACGCTTTCTTTCCGGCCGCCAGCGATGACGGCGTTGCCGGTCCGATGACGGGGACCGCGATCGGATCGCCGGGGGATGTCAGAATCTCGACCGATTCCCGCACATCTTCCTCGTAGATATCTTCGCCTTGCGAGTTGAGCACGTCCACCAGCCGCTCGTGGAGTCCTTCGCGACGGAGGCGGTGGACTTCTTCGGCCAACTGGCGCAACTCGTCGCCGTCGAGATCGCTGTAGGAGGGCATCGAGGTTCCCGCGATCCCTCGCCGCAGCATCGTCACCGTGTCGTCCAGCGTGGGCGCGCCGCCCGGCGTCGACACCAGTCGGGCCGTCTCCCAGCGAAGGTCGCGCGGCGGAGGAAACAGGTGCCGCGCGGCAAGGCCGTTGCCGTCCCCTTCCGCACCATGACAAGCGCTGCAGTGCAACTTGAAGAGGCGACGTCCCGGTGAAGATTCCTCCTCTCGGGCGGCAAGTCCGTTGGGCAAGGGCTCACGCGACGACATCTCGGTTTGGAGTTCCTGCGTCAGTCGCCTGACTTCCGCGGCAGCCGACGTATCGCCGGGATCGGCCGTCAGCCGGATGCGAAGGTCGCGGATTCGCGTCACTCGGTCTCCGAGGGCGGCGACTCGCTGGAAGTACCGCTCGGCCTCGGCCGGTTTTCCTTGTAGACCAAGAAGCTGTATGGCGCTGACCAACAAGCGGGGATCCCGCGATTGTTCCACGCCCGCGCGTTGGAACCACCGTTCCGCGCCGGCTAGTTCGCCACGATCCAAGGCGATGCGTCCCATGTCCGCAACCGCCTCCGGGGGCGCGTCCGCCCTGCCGGCGATCGGCTCCAGAATTGCCTCGGCGCGATCCAACTGGCCCAACTTCCGGAGAATTCTCGCGGCGCCCACGGCGGCGGCGTCGCTGGCGGGAGAAACCGTGCCCAATGCGGCATATTGCCGCAGGGCCTGACGCAGTTGATCGTTATTCTCGAACATCTCGGCCAGTGCGAGGTGGGCCAGCTCGTGCCGCGGCTCCCGTGAAATCGCGGTCGCGTATTCTTCACGGGCTTGCTCGATATCGCCGAGAGATTCCCAATACTTGCCCCTCATGTACGCCACGTGCGGATCCGCGGGATAGTCGACGCTCCAGGCATCGAAGATCTGTTGCGCCAGGCTGTGGCGGCCGTTGGCCAGACAACCAAGGACGAAGGCGGCCGGTACGTCGTAGGCCGTCACGCCTTCTCCGGCCAACTCGGCCAACTGCGATTCTTCCCCTTCCCGCCAACCGCCGGTTTGGATGCGATAGAGTTGTCTTTCGCGTTCGATCCGCGCAGGGGATACTTCCTTTCTCTCAGCCTCTCGCAAGGCATCCTGCCACCGGTCGACCTGGCGAAGCTGCCGAAAGCAAAAGGCCGCCATCATGTCGACCGTGCCATCCTCGGGGCTGCTCCAGGCCGCTCGCTGCAAGCAACGGCGAGCCTCGCTGATCGCGCCGATTCGCAGTTGGTGCAGGGCCGTTTGTTTGGTCCACAGCGAGTGAGCTTGGGGGGCGAAAAACGCCGCCGCGACAACCGCCAAGACCAGCGCGAGGCCCACCGCATGGTGACGGGAGAAATGCCGTCGTACCGGCTCTTTTCGCGTTGTCGGTCGTCTTGGCTTCGACTTCATTCACAGCCTTGCTACTTCTCCCCGCTAGGGGTAGAATCCTATCACCCCTGTGAAGGTCGTTTAGCGTACCGCAACCCCGTCCGAAATTCTACTCCACAGATCCCGGAAGCGGCAACAACCGGCATGCATGGCAAACTCGCTGGTCAATGGATGGTTCGTGGCGCGATCGCCGCGATGGTGATCGGCATTGTCGCTTCGATCGCCGTCTGGAGGGCTTCGCGGCCACAGCCGTGGTATGGCGAGGCGGAGGTTCTCGGCGGCATGGCCCCGTCGCCTCCGGATACCGAAGCGATAACGTCGCGTATCACCGCATTCTGCGGCAACTGTCATGCGATGCCATTGCCGGAGAGCTTTCCTCGCGACGCATGGCACGACGAGGTGCTTCGCGGCTACGAGTTCTACGCGCAGTCCGGCATGACGCATCTGGATCCGCCGCCGATTCACTCCACGGTAGAGTATTTCCGCTCACGCGCTCCGGAAGAATTCGTCTTCCCCACGCCTCCGGAAGCGGCAACCCCGCTGGGCGCTAACTTCCGGATGGAAAAGTGGCCTTCCGATCGCCACCCCGACTTGGCGCCGGGCATCGCCCACGTGCGCTGGGCGCGTCTGCAGGCGGACGGTCCGCCGGTCTTGCTCGCCTGCGACATGCGCAATGGAGACGTGATGGCCGTCGACCCGAAGGATCCGGCCATGCCGCCCCGCGTTCTCGCTCGTTTGAACAATCCATGCCATGTCGAGCCGTGCGATCTCGACGGGGACAACGCCATCGATCTCGTTGTGGCCGACCTGGGAAGCACCATTCCTTACGACCACGACTTCGGTCGCGTCGTCTGGCTCCGCCGCAACGAGCGGCAAGATGCGTTTGAGCCGGTCGTCGTGGCGTCCGGCCTGGGCCGAGTCGCCGACGTGCGGCCCGCCGACTTCGACGGCGACGGAGACGTCGACCTCGTCGTGGCGGATTTCGGGTTGCACCGGACCGGACAGATCCTCTTACTGGAGAACGTGGCCGCTTCCGGTCGTGCTCCCGAGTTCCTGCCTCGCCGGATCGATCCGCGTCCCGGCCCGATCCATGTTCCCGTGGTGGATCTGGACGGAGACGGCCGGCTCGATTTTCTGGCCCTCGTCAGTCAGGAATACGAATGCCTGGAAGCCTTCATGAACCGCGGTAGCGACGCCTCGGGGCAGCACGAGCATCCCTTCACGCGTATGCGGCTTTGGACCGGTCCCGATTTGACCTTCGGTTCCAGCGGCATCGAGCCGGCCGATTTGGATCAGGACGGCGACATCGACGTGCTCTACACCAACGGCGATGCCTTCGACAACAACTACGTCAATCCGTCGCACGGCATTCAGTGGCTGGAAAACGCCGGAAACGAGCAGTTCGTCTACCACCGGCTCACCGACCTGATCGGCGCGTATAGCCCGCGGGCGGCTGATGTCGACCTCGACGGTGATTTGGACATCCTGGCGGTGGCGTGGCTGCCCGAGCAGGTCAAACCGGCTTCTTCTGGCGATCGGTCGCTGCCTTCGGTGGTATGCCTGGAGCAGACCGAACCGGGTGTGTTCGTGCGGCACACGCTGGACACGGGCACGCCGCGCTATCCGACCCTGGAGGTCGCCGATTTCGACGGCGACGGCGATTTCGATTTCGCCGTGGGGTTGCACACGACGACCACGCGACAGTCCTCCCACTGGCTCGCCATCGGGTGGAACGAACTGAAGTAACAAGAGGAGACTTACCATGCGATGGCACGTTCGTTCAACGCCACCAATCATTTCAGTGCTCTTGGCATTCGCAGGACTCGTCGGCCCGACGTTCCAGGGTGTGGCCGAAGAGAAAGTCACTCCGGAGCCGATCCGCAATCCGACGATTGAGCAATCCTCGCCCGGTTCGGATTGCCTGAAACCGGAAAAGGCATCGCGTCCCAATATCCTCTGGATCACTTGCGAGGATATGAGCCCGAATTTGGGCTGCTGGGGCGATCGATATGCCACCACGCCCCATATCGATCGGCTGGCCAACGAGAGCGTCCGCTACACCAACGCCTTCGCCACCGCCCCGGTCTGCTCGCCCACCCGGTCGTGCCTGATCACCGGCGTCTATGCCACGACCCTTGGCACGCAACGGCTTCGCTCCCAGTTTCCGATCCCGCGCCGGATCAGCGGTTTTCCCGCCTACCTCCGCGAAGCTGGCTACTACACCACCAACAACGTCAAGACCGACTACAACACGAGCAACGAGCCGGAGATCGTCAGGGCATCGTGGGATGCGTGTAGCGGCAAGGCCCACTGGCGGAACCGCGGCGATGGGCAGCCGTTTTTCAGTGTGTTCAACGATATGGTCACACACCAGGGGCCGACCAGCGTGTTTGCTTACGAAGAGTTTCAATCCAAGTTCCAGTCGAAACTTGCGCCCGACGAGATCCACGATCCTGCCACAGCCCCGGTCCCGCCCTACTGGCCCGACACGCCGATCACGAGGCGGACTGTCGCCCGCTACTACGACTGCATCACGCTGATGGACAAGAACGTCGGGCGGCTGCTGGCCGAAATCGATGAAGCCGGCCTGGCGGACGAAACGATCGTCTTCTTCTACTCGGATCACGGCGCGGGCCTTCCGCGGCACAAGCGGCTGCTGTTGGATTCCGGAATGCATGTGCCGCTTTTGATTCGTTTCCCCCAAAAATACCGCCATCTGGCGCCGGCCGCCGCGGGCGAGACGGTCGATCGGCTGGTGAGCTTTGTCGACTTCGCCCCCACCGTGCTCAGTCTCTTGGAACTACCGATTCCCGAGTACATGCAGGGCGAGCCGTTTTTGGGCAAAGCGGCGGGGCAACCGCGGCGTTACGTCTTCGGGGCCAGAGACCGAGTGGACGAAGCCTACGACCTGGCCCGTTCCGTGCGCGACAAGCAATACCTCTACGTCCGCAACTACATGCCGCACCTCTGCTACAATCAGCCGGAGGGATTCTCCGATCAGTCGGAAGTTCGCCGCGAGATCACCCGCATGGCTGGCCTTGGCAAACTCAATGCCGCCCAACTCGCCTACGCCGGCCCCACGCGACCGCTGGAAGAGCTGTATGATACCGAGAAAGACCCGCGGCAACTCGATAATCTCGCCGGTCTGCCGGAATACCGGGAGGTCTTGGAGCGAATGCGCCAGGCCCATGGCCAGTGGATTGAGGAAACGCGCGACCTGGGATTCCTGTCTGAAACGGATAGCCGGTTGCGATCGGAGGGGGCAACGCCCTACGAAATGGCACGGCAGCCGGAAGAGTACCCGCAGCAGCGGATCGTGACGGCAGCGGGGCTGGTCGGACGCCCCGATGCCCTCGGTCGACAAGAGGCATTGCTCGGCGATGCGGACGCCGCGGTCCGCTACTGGGCGGCGGCGGGTTTGCGAGCGCAGGGCAACGCCGCGGCTTCCGCCGCACCGGCTCTGCGAAAGGCCCTTGCCGATCCGTCGGCGGCCGTGCGAATCGAGGCGGCAGGCGCCTTGGTAGCGATTGGCGACGATGAAAAGGCACTTCAGACGCTGGCGACCGAGTTGCAGGGCAAATCAGCCGACGCCGCAGTCCATGCCGCGCGAACCCTTCAACTTCTCGGCAAGCGTTCTCGGCCGCTGCGCCGAACGATCGAGACGGTCCTTCGCCAGGCGCCGCAGTCGGAATTTCCGCCGGACACGCGGCTCTACCTCCGGTTTTCGCTGGAACCGTTGGTGCAGGCTTTCGATCAACCGTGAAGGCCGGTTGGAAGTGCGGTTCGGCGCTCGTGCTACGGCTGGCCGCAGATTATAATCATTGGGGTGTGCAGTTCTCGGGAGATTGAACCATGACGGTAGCACTTGATACAATGCTGGCTAGCATCCCCGATATTTGCGGGGGACGGATTCGTATCGACGGAACGCGGATTACGGTGCATCGCATTGCCACGCTTTACAAGCAAGGGCAGAGCGCCGAGGAAGTTGCTCAGACGTATCCCCACCTATCGCTAGGCCAAGTGTACGCCGCTCTGGCATACTACCACGCCAATCGTGCAGAGATCGATTCGGAGTTGGCAGCCACCGACGCGCACTATGACGAATTGCGAAGCGAGAGCGTGGGGCAGAGCGACCCGTCATGAGCGACTCTCGTTTGTATGTGGACGAAGATGCATCGCGAGTATCTCGTCAAGGGCGTTAACCATTGCGGCATTCTCGTGCTCCCCGACCAACGGTGTACCATTGGCGAGAAAATCCGGCGCGTCGCCGGACTCCTCAGCCGCGTTACCGCGGAAGAGATGGTCAACCGCATGGAGTACCTTTAGGAAGGCGAGTCCGGTCGCTTTACCATTGCCTGCC
>Ga0123333_10004923_pt1 | contig 12286 bp, 8 predicted proteins | sample BioC12SIPDNA_3_FD_89957 | JGI IMG/M metagenome (GOLD analysis project Ga0123333, IMG submission 89957) | Anaerobic biogas reactor microbial communites from Washington, USA - Biogas_R2_B C12 SIP DNA | ecosystem: Engineered > Bioreactor > Anaerobic > Unclassified | place: Washington, USA...
CGCGTGGTAGTTGTTGCGGGCGTCGCCGAGGATGATCACGGTGGTCTTGGGACCGATCTCCTTGCCCCACTTGTTGTGGAACACCTCGAAGGCGTGGCCGTAGTCGGAGTGCCCGTCGACCCACACCACGTCGGCCTCGGTGTTCACCCGGTGCACTGCCTCGGTGACGTCCTCGACGCCCTCGAAGTACGACGTGACCTCGTCGATCCCGTCGATGAACACGAACGACCGGACCTTGGAGAACTGCCCGCTGATGGCGTACACGAGCATCAGCGTGAACCGGGCGAAGGCGGCGACCGAGCCGGAGATGTCGGCGATCACGAAGATCTCGGGCTTGTGGGGCCGGGGATGGCGGAACTTCGGTTCGGCCGGCACGCCGCCGTAGGACAGCGAGGCGCGGACGGTGCGGCGGAAGTCGAGCGGGCCACGCCGGTTGTGACGGCGCTTGCGGGCCAGGCGCACGGCGAGGCGGCGGGTGAGCGGGATCAGCGCCTTGCGCAGACCCACCATCTCCTCCCGCGAGGCGTGCATGAAGTCGACGTCCTCCGGCAGGGGCTTGCGGAGGGTCTTGGCCATGGCCTCGACCCCTCGGTCGGCCACCAACCGGCGGCGGATCTCGGCCTCGATCTCCTTCTTGAGCGCGTCGATGCGGTGCTCGAACTCGTCTCGCTCGAGCCGCTCCTCCAGCGCCGTCATCGGGTCGCCGTCCTCGCCGGCCTGCTGGCGGCTGGCCTCCATCATCTTCTCCATGACGCCCTCGAGGTCGAGGTTCCGGAGAGTTCGGTAGAGGTAGTAGGTGCCGCCGACGGGCCGGCCGGGCTCCATGCCGGCGAAGCGCTTGACGGCCTGGCGGGCGATGGCGCGCATCAGGGCCTCGTCGCCCTTCATCATCGCCTGGTAGAGCAGCTGCTGGAGCTCTTCGGGGGTGAGGGCCTGACCACCGCCCTGCCCCGACTGGCCACCGCCCTCGCCCTGACCGTCGCGCTCGATGTCGTCGTCGAGGAGGTCGCTCAGGTCGGCGTCGAGCGTGTCGTCGTCGATCGCGTACTTGGAGCCGCGGAGCGAGAAGTAGACCTCGAAGACCGTCTCGAACGCCCGCCAGTGGGCGTTGTTCTTCACCAGGGTGGCGGCCAGCGCGTACTTGAACGCCTCGCGGTCCTCCAACGGGATGTGGCGGATCGCCTCCATGGCGTCGAGGTTCTCGGTGAGGCTCACCGGGAGCCCCGCCTCTCGCAGCTCGGCGATGAAGCCGTTGAGCAGTTCGAGGATCGGGCCACCGGCCAGCAGCTCGGCGGGATCGACGGTGTCGACCCCAGCTCCGCCAGCGCCCACCGACTCCGCGCCTCCGTTGGAGACGGGATCCGGGGTGGGCTGGTCGGGCGACGTCACTGGTACGAGACCTCTACTTGGGGCCGGGGGCGAACTGCTTGAACCCCTGCTTGTCTGCCGCGAACTCCCGAACCGCCTTGGCGATGTCGGACTGGTACTTGAGCAAGATGTTTGCGGTGTCCGACGCCGTGTCTGCGTCGATCTGCTCTACGCCGAGCAGCATCAAGGTGTTGGCCCAGTCGAGCGTCTCCGATACCGAGGGCGCCTTCTTGAGCTCCAGCTGGCGCAGCGACCGCACGATGCGGGCGACCTGGTCGGCCAGGTTCTCGGTGATGTCGGGGACCTTGGTGAGGACGATCTCCTTCTCGCGGTCCATGTCGGGGTAGTCGACGTGGAGGAACAGGCACCGGCGCTTCAGGGCCTCTGACAGCTCGCGGGTGTTGTTCGACGTGAGGAACACCAGCGGGATCTGCTTGGCGGTGATGGTGCCCAGCTCGGGGATGGAGACCTGGTAGTCGGACAGGATCTCCAGCAGGAGCGCCTCGGTCTCGACCTCCACTCGGTCGACCTCGTCGATGAGCAGGACCACCGGCTCGTCGGCTCGGATCGCCTCCAGCAGCGGGCGCTCCAGCAGGAACTCGTCGGAGAAGAGGTCGTCCTCGACCGTCTCCCAGGAGTCGCCCTCGCCGCCCGACGCCTGGATGCGCAGGAGCTGCTTCTTGTAGTTCCACTCGTAGAGCGCCTTGGCCTCGTCGAGCCCCTCGTAGCACTGGAGGCGGATCAGCCGGGCGCCGATCATCTCCGCCACCGACTTGGCCAGCTGGGTCTTGCCGGTGCCCGCCGGACCCTCCACGAGGATCGGCTTCTGAAGGCGATCGGCCAGGTAGACGATGCCGGCGATGCCCTCGTCGGAGAGGTAGTCGACCTTGCGGAGGCCCTCGCGGACCTCGGGGACGGACTCGAAGCGATAGTCGGTCATTGGCGCAGGCTACCGCCGCGCTTGACCGCCCGGTCAATCGTTTGACGGGCTGGACGACGGGCAGTGCCCGCAGATGATCGTGCGCCTGCTCGCCCGCCCGCTCCTCGCCTCGGTGTTCATCTCCGAGGCGGTCGATGCCCTCAGGAACCCCGGTCCCCGGGCCGAGCGGGCCGAACCGGTGGTCGACCTCATAAAGGAGACCGCCCAGCCGGCGGCCGAGAAGGTGGCCGGCATGGCCGGTGACCAGGTCTCTCGCGCCACCCGGTCGGTCGAGGCGGCCACCGAGTCGGTGGCCGGCCGGGTCGACGATGCTGCCGCCCGGGCGGTGATGACCAGCGATCGGGCCGGGGGGCCGGCCAGCGCGGCCGCCGACTCGGCCGCGGCCGCCAGCGACGAGATCACCCTCCAGGCCTCCAACCTCCGTGCCAACGTCCGTGGGGTGGCTTCGGGCCAGCCTCTGCCCTTCGAGACCGAGACCTACGTGAAGGTCAACGCCGGCGTGCAGCTGGCCGCCGGTGCGCTGCTCGCCATCGGGAAGATGCCGCGGATCTCATCGGTGGCCCTGGCCGCCACCATCGTGCCGAGCACCTTCGCCGCCCACCGCTTCTGGGAGCTCGAGGGAGACGAGCGCAAGGAGCAGCAGGCCCACTTCATGAAGAACGTCAGCCTGCTCGGCGGGCTGATCCTGGCTTCGGCCGACACCGCCGGCAAGCCCGGTCTGATGTGGAAGGCCCAGCACCTGAGCCAGGAATCAGCGGTGGCGGCCAAGGCGGCCCGGGCCAACGCGTCGGTGGCCGCCCAGGCCGCAGCGGCCAACACCAGGGCCGCCCGTCGCCTGGCCAAGGCCGAGGCCAAGCTGGTGAAGGCCAACGCCAAGGTGGCGGGCAAGGCGGGCAGGCTGGGCATCGAGAAGGCCGGCGCCTCGGCCCGCAAGGCGGCCGCGCTGGCTCGCCGCGAGGCCCAGCTGGCTGCCGGCGTCGCCAAGCGGGAGGCCAAGGTCGCCACAGTCGTGGCGGCCAGGGAGGCCAAGGTTGCCCGCAAGCTGGCCCGCAAGGGCTGGGACCAGGCCCGGGTCGAGGCCGACATCGTGATGCCCCAGGCCCAGGCCAAGGTGGGCGAGCTGTCGCACCATGTCCAGCACAAGGCCGCCGAGCTGTCGGCCCAGGTCCAGCACAAGGCGGCCGAGCTACGGCCCCAGGTGGAGGCCCGGGCCGCCGACCTGTCGAAGCACGCTCACGAGCTGGGCGCCAAGGTAAGCGAGCGCATGCCCGCGGCCTGACCCACGCGCCGTCGGTTCGCCCGACCACCCATCCACGCGCCAACGCCAGAGCACAGCGGTGGCTACGCGCTACCCGTATGCCCGCACGATCGCCGATGCCCGCACGATCGCCCCTCGGCGATCGGCGCGGCTCGCCGCACCTGGCCCCCGGGTCAGCCGCGGGTCTGGCCGGTGCCCCTCACTATGTACTTGGCGGTGGTCAGCTCCCGGAGGCCCATCGGGCCGCGGGCATGGAGCTTCTGGGTGCTGATGCCGATCTCAGCACCGAAGCCGAACTCCTCGCCGTCGACGAAGCGGGTGCTGGCGTTCACCACCACGGCGGCGGCGTCGACCTCGGTGGTGAAGCGATCGGCGGCCTCGATCGACCGGGTGACGATGGCCTCGCTGTGACCCGACCCGTAGCGGGTGATGTGGTCGATGGCATCGTCGAGGGTGTCGACCACCTTCACGGCCATCTTCAGGTCGAGGAACTCGCTCTCCCAGTCGGACTCCGACGCCTCGGTGGCACCGAGCGAGGCGGGCAGGAGACCGACCGTGGTCGGGTCGGCCACCACCTCGACGCCGGGGAGGACGGTGTCCAGACCCGCCAGGAACTCCTCGGCCACCGACTTGTGGACCAGGAGCGTCTCGGCCGCGTTGCACACCGAGGGGCGCTGGGTCTTGGCGTTGGTGACGATCCGGGCCGCCATCTCCAGGTCGGCCGACTCGTCGACGTAGACGTGGCAGTTGCCGTCGCCGTCGATCACGTAGGGGACGGTGGCGTTGGTGAGGATCGACTGGATGAGCGACGGCCCACCCCGGGGGATCAGGACGTCGATGTAGGCGCGCTGGCGCATGAACTCGGTGGCCGCCTCCCTGCTGGTGTCCTCCACCAGGACCAGGGCGTCGGCAGGGATCCCCACCGACTCGTACGCCTCGCGGATCACGCCGGCGATGGCGATGTTGGAGGTGATGGCGCCCGACGAGCCCCGCAGGAAGGCGGCGTTGCCCGACTTGAGGCACAGGCCGGCGGCGTCGGAGGTGACGTTGGGTCGGTTCTCGTAGATGATCGCCACCACCCCGAGCGGCACCCTCACCCGCGAGATCCGCAGGCCGTTCGGCCGCACCCAGCCGTCGAGCACCTCGCCCACCGGGTCGGGCAGGCCCGCCACCTGGCGGAGGCCGCCGGCCATCGCCGCCACGCGGTTCTCGTCGAGCCGGAGCCGGTCGACCACCGTTGGGGTGACGCCGTCGGCCACGGCCCGGTCGACGTCGGCGGCGTTGGCGGTCAGGAGGTCGGCCGTGCGCGCCACCAGCAGGTCGGCGGCGGCGAGGAGGGCGTCGTCCTTCTGGGAGGTGGACGCGGTGGCGAGGGAGCGGGCGGCGGCCTTGGCGCGCTGCCCCAGATCGGCGATGGGAGTAGCGGTCACGACCACGAAGGGTACCGGGGCAACCAGGCACCGCCCCGATCGCAGGCCGCCCCCCTCGCCGGCTGCCCGGACAGCCGCCCGACCCGCTGGGCCACGGCCCTCGACCGGAGCCCTGGCCCGGGGCCCCGGGCCGGAGCCCTCGGCCGGAGCGCTCGTCGGTCCTCGTGGTCGGGCGTAGCTTTGCCGGGTGCCGCCCGTGCCCACCGCTCCCACCATCCGCTCTGCGACGCCCGCAGACCTCCCCCAGGTGGGGAAGGCCCTGGCCAACGCCTTCGCCGACGATCCCATCTGGACCTGGCTCACCAGTCACGACGAGCAGCGCTACCACCGTGGCGCACCGGGGTTCTTCGAGGCCGACGCCCGGAGCATCCTCTCCGGCCCCGGACAGGTCCTGGTCGACGAGAACCTCGGCGGCGCCGCGCTGTGGTGCGCGCCCGACCACTGGAGGAGCACCGTCGGCCAGACCCTCCGGATCGCACCGCCCGCCTTCCGGCTCCTGGGTGCCCGGCTGCCCAGGGCGCTCGCCTCCCTCACCGCCATGGAGCGCGAGCACCCGAAGGATCCTCCGCACTGGTACCTGTCGATCCTCGGCACCGATCCGTCCCACCAGGGCCGCGGGGTCGGGTCGGCCCTCATCCACGCGGTGACCGACCGCTGCGACGAGGAGGGCGTTCCCGCCTACCTGGAGTCGTCGAAGGAGTCGAACATCGCGTTCTACGCCCGCCACGGCTTCGAGGTGACCTCCGAACACCGCTTCGCCAAGGGCGGCCCGATGCTGTGGCTGATGTGGCGCGATCCCCGGTGATCCGCGGCCATCATGGTCAGCGGCCGGCCCGGACGACCCGGACGAGCGACGTCGCCGGCCCCGGCCATCGGGACTGAACATGAGCAACGAACCGAAGCAGATGCAGCGGGCGGTCGAGGCGTTCGTCGCCGACGTCAGCGACGCCATGCGAGATGTGGTGAGCAGGCTGCCCTCGATCGACGGTCGCAAGCTCGAGAGCGACGTCACCACCGAGGCGTTCAACCTCGTCACTGCGCTCATCGACGTCGACCGGCGCCACACCGACGCGGAGCTGTGGGGCGTCATCTTCTCGTTCTGGCGCCTCATGCCCGACGAGCTGGGTGCAGCCAAGGCCGACGACCTCCGTCAGAGCGACCTGTTCGTCGGGCGCTCGGAGTGGCTGGAGAAGCCGTCTCCCATGGCCGAGATACTGATCTCGGCCGACCGGCGCTTCGGCACCGCCAACAGCCGCACCTACTACGACCGGGCGTTGCACCTCGCCTTCACCGTAGCCGCGCTCGACGCGTCTCCGTCCCGCGCCGAGCTGGGCGCCATCGACCGTCTGCGGACCCACCTGCTCGACGCCATGGACGGGCTACCCTCGTCGCCCCTGGCCGGTCGTGGCCCCGCCACGGCCAAGCCCCAGGGCGAGGGTGGCGCGGATGCGGGCGACGGGGGTGGCGGCGAGGGCAGCCCTCCCGCGGCGGCCGTCCGCGCCGACTCCGACATCGAGGAGGAGGCCGAGACCGAGGAGGAACTGCCCCCTGCCCGACCGCTGGAGGAGGTCCTCGCCGAGCTTCAGGAGCTGGTCGGCCTCGACAGCGTGAAGACCGAGGTCCGGCTGGTCACCAACCTCCTGCGCGTCCAACAGCTCAGGGCCGAACGGGACCTCCCGACCTCACCGCAGAGCCGTCACCTCGTGTTCACGGGCAACCCGGGCACCGGCAAGACCACCGTCGCCCGGCTGCTGGCCGAGATCTACCGGTCGCTCGGCGTGGTCGAGAAGGGCCAGCTGATCGAGACCGACCGCTCCGGACTGGTGTCGGGGTTCGTCGGGCAGACCGCGCTGAAGGTGATGGAGGTGGCCGAGCGGGCGGTGGGCGGCGTCCTCCTGGTCGACGAGGCGTACGCGCTGGCCCGCGGTGGAGAGAACGACTTCGGCAAGGAGGCCATCGACACCCTCGTGAAGGTGATCGAGGACCGACGAGACGAACTGGTGGTGATCGCCGCCGGCTACCCGGCCGAGATGGCCGAGTTCATCGCCGCCAACCCCGGCCTGGCCTCTCGCTTCCCCAAGACCATCTTCTTCCCCGACTACTCCGACGACGAGCTGTGGGAGATCTTCGTGATGACCGGAGACAGGGCCGGCTACCACCCCGACGAGGGCGCCGAGGCCGCGGTGAGGGCCTGGTTCGCCTCGGTCCCGCGGGACAAGGGTTTCGGCAACGGCCGGCTGGCCCGCAACCTGTTCGAGGACGCCGTCGCCCGCCAGGCCGGCCGGGTGGTGGCCATGGAGAACCCCACCGACGAAGACCTCACCACGCTCATCGAGGACGACATCGCCAAGCCCGGCGAAGGCCCGCGCCACTCCAACACCGCCTGACCCGCGCGCCGCTCCGTCGCCCGCACCCGGCCGAACCGCAGCCGATGCCGCCGGGCTGACGCCGGGCAGAACCGAAGCGTCATGGCCACCTTTTGCCCGCGACCCGCCCGAACCGCCGATGCCGCGGGCAGAACCGAGGCGTCACGGCCACCCTTTGCCACGACCCGCCCGCGAGCCGCCTGGGCCCTGGCCGCGGCTGTCAGGCGCATCGGCGGAGGGCCGTGGTCACCTCTGTCACCCTCCTTGGGTAGCGTCGGTGGCCATGAGGGAGAGAATCCTGGCGGTCGTCGGCGCCATCGGGCTCATCGCGGGCGCCTTCTTCCTCCGTTCGGTGATCGCAGGCGACGACTCCACGGCCGACGGGCCCGACGGCTCGAACGGGCGTCAGAACGCCGGTGCCCCGGTGGTGGCCTGCGAGCGAGACCTCCAGGCGGTGTGCGACGCCCTCGTCGAGGCGGGCACCATCACGGCGGCTCCAAGCCTGACGCTGTCGGGTGCCGCGGCCGACGACCTCACCGTCGACGGGTGGATCACGTGGGATCCTGCGCCGGGAATCGCGAACTTCGACCGGCCCGACACGTGGGGTGCCACCGAAGCCCTCGCGTCGGCGCCGCTGGGCGTGCTCACCTTCGACGGAACGTCGGAGTGCGGGCCGACCTCGACCTGGCTCGCCTGCGTGGTCGCCGGCGCAGAGCAGGGCGTGCCGGTCGGGGTGGGCAGCGGCACCACCGCCCAGAGCCTCGCCCGGCTGCACCCCATCGCCGGCTCCCTCGTACCCGACGAGGGCGACTACACCCAGGTGAACGCCTCGACCCTGCGGCGGGTGATCGACAGCCCACAGGGCGGCCAGAGCGACTACGTCGACCAGATCCGAACCTTCATCACCACCAGCGGCGCCCTCTCGATCGTGGTCGGTCCGGTACCGGCGCTCGAGGTCGCCCCCACCAGTCCACGACTCGCAGGACGCAACGCAGCCGTCCACACGCTCACGCCGGCAGCCGAGATCACCGTCGTCATAGCCACCCGTCAGAGCTCGTCCGACACCCCGCCGGTGGCAGCCGACGCGCTGCTCGGCGACCCCGCCGTGGAGGCCGTGTTCACCGAGCTGGGCCTCACGCCCGGCACGGGCACCGTCTCCGACCAACGCCAGGCTGGCGAGGTGTACGCCATCCGAGACAAGGTCACCTGACCGATGCCCCAGCACCGAGGTGGGAGCAGCCCTGTGCACCGCCGCCGTTCGACCGCCGCCCACCACTCCTCCGAGGAGCCCTCAATGTCGATCCCATCGACCCCGTCGACCCCGTCCCCGTCGCCCCACCGCCGGCCCGGCTGGCTGCGCTCCCGGCTCGCGCTGTCGGCGGTCGCCCTGGCTCTGGTGGCCGGGGCCTGTTCGTTCGGCGACACCGACGACGACGCCGCCGGCAACGATGCGAGCGGGTTCGGGGACCCCGGCGACTGCACGCCGGTCGACGTGGCGGTGTCGTCGGAGAAGATCGACCTCCTCTCGTCGCTGGCCCGCACGTTCAACGGTTCCGACGACGCCGAGTTCGACGGCGGCTGCGCGTTCGTCCGCCCCTACAGCAAGGCCTCGGGCGGGGCGGCCGACCTCCTGGCATCGGGCTGGACCGATGCCAGCGAGGGTGAGAAGCCGGTGATCTGGTCGCCCGCCGCGTCGAGCTGGGGCCAGATCCTCAACCAGCGCCTGGCCGACAAGGGCCAGCCCGCCATGGTCGGCGATGCCGTCTCCCTCCAGCTCACCCCGCTGGTCATCGCGATGCCCAAGCCCATGGCCGACGCCCTCGGCTACCCCGAGACCCCGATCGGCTGGGCCGACATCGCCGCGCTGGCCACGTCACCAGAGGGCTGGGCCGCCTACGGCCACCCCGAGTGGGGCTCGTTCAAGCTCGGCAAGACCAACCCCAACTTCTCCACCAGCGGCCTGTCGGCCCTCATCGGCCAGGCCTACGCCGCTACGGGCAAGACCCGCGACCTCTCAACCGAGGACCTCGACAGCCCCGGCTTCGCCGAGTTCGCCAGCCAGGTGGAGGGCTCGGTGGTGCACTACGGCGACATCACCATGACGTTCCTCAACAACTGGTTCCGCACCGATCGCGAGGGAACCTCGTTGCTGTACGCCTCGGCCGCCGCCGTCGAGGAGAAGTCGGTGATCGACTACAACATGGGCAACCCCGACGGGGTCCTGGGCCCGGCCGAGGTACCCCGCGCACCCCGCACGCCGCTGGTTGCCATCTATCCCAAGGAAGGCACCATCTACAGCGACAGCCCGATGTACGTGCTGGACGCGGAGTGGGTGACAGACGACGCCAGGACCGGAGCGGAGGCGTTCATCGAGTTCGTGCAACGGCCCGAGGCCCAGGAGCAGGCGCTGGAGTACGGGTTCAGGCCGGGCAACCCCGACGTCGCCATCGGCGCGCCGATCGTGGCCGAGAACGGCGTCGACCCGAACCAGCCGTCCACGCTCCTCCAGGTGCCCGAACCGCCGGTGATGATCCGCCTGCTCGACAAGTGGAAGGAGCAGCGCAAGACCGCCCGGGTGCTCTTGGTGCTCGACGTCTCGGGTTCGATGAAGGACCCAGCGGTCAATGGCGGCGACGACACCAAGCTCGACCTGGCGAAGGAGGCCGCCATCACCGCGCTCAGCGAGTTCAACTCGGCCGACGAGGTGGGTCTGCGCATCTTCACCACCGGGCTCGGCGACTCCGGCACGGAGTCGTACCTCGACCTCTTGCCGATCCAGCCGATGGGCGCCAACCGGGAGGGCCTGGCCAACCGCATCCGGGACCAGATCCCGCTCTACGGCACTCCCCTGTACCAGGTGGCCAGCGCGTCGTACCAGGACATGCTCGTCGACTACGACCCCTCGAAGATCAACGCCATCGTGCTGCTCACCGACGGGAAGAACGAGGACGAGGACAAGAACGACGACCAGGCCCAGCTCCAGCGGCTGCTCACCGAACTGCAGGAGGGAACCGCGGGCGAGTCGGCCAAGCCGATCCGGATCTTCACCATCGCCTACGGCGAACGGGCCGACCAGGACACGCTGGAGCAGATCGCCCTGGCGTCGAACGCCGCCGCCTACGACGCCAGCAACCCCGAGAACATCCACAAGGTCTTCACCGCGGTCATCTCCAACTTCTGATCACCGCCACGCATCCCACCACCGGGATCGGTCCGGAACCGGCTGTGCTCGGGGTCCGGGGACGGTTCGCGGTAGAAACATGGCGTGGCCCAGCTCTCGTTCCGCGATCGGTTCTTCTCGCCGCCGGTAGCTCGCGCCCTCACGTCGCCCAGCGGGATCCTCTCCTTCGGCGCCGGAGCGGCCGTGGGGATCGTGGCCACGGCCCCGGTGAGCGTGCCGCTGGCCGCGGTCGGAGCCGTGGTGGGCGGGGTCGTGGGCCTAGGCGCCCGTATCGCCGTGGCGCTGCCCCGCAACAGCGCCAAGCCCAGCATCGACGCCTTCGCGGTGCAGGAGCCCTGGCGCCACGCGGTGCTCGACGCGATCCGCGCCCAGGGACGGTTCACCAAGGCGGTCCGGACCTTCCGCGACGGTCCCCTCAAGACGGCGGTGGGTGCCGTCGGCGACCGGATGGACGACGCCGTCGACGAGTGCTGGCAGGTGGCCCAGCGGGGTCAGTTGCTCACCGAGGCCCGCCGGGCGATCAACGACCGGGAGACGGCCTGGGAGCTCCAACAGGCGCAGAACGCGCTGGGCGGCAACACGCCCAACGACACCCAGGCTCGCACGATCCGGTCGCTGGAGTCGCAGTTGGAGACGGCGGCACGGATGGACGCGCTCATCGAGTCGACCAAGGACCGGCTCGACCTGTTGAACGCGCGGCTGGACGAGAGCGTCACCCGCGCCATCGAGCTGTCGGTGTCGGGTGGCCAGAGCGGCGTGGCCAGCCTCGACGATGACGTCGAGGGCATCGTCGACGAACTGGCCTCGCTCCGACTCGCCATCGAGGACCTGAACAGCCCCGGATCCGCCGGACCCAGCGGCGAGCCACGCACCGCCAGGGGATCGTGACCGACCCTGGGGCCGACCGTCCCGGAGCGGACGCCGCGTCCGCAGACGACGACGCCCGGCCCGCCGGAACCGTCCTCCCCGACCGGGATCCACACCGGCCCGATGTGGTGATCCTCCGCCCGCGGACCATCGAACCACTCGGCGCTCCGGTGGCGGTGCACCCGTTGGAGTCGATGGTCGACCCGACGTGGCAGCCGGGTCCGTCCGGCATCTCCCTGCTGAACGTCCCCGACGACGACACCTACGCCACCGCTTCCTCCGAAACCGACGAGATCTGGATGGTCCCCGAGTCGGGTCCGGTTCCCGCCGAGGTGGTGGTCACGGACGACGTGGTGGTCACGGACGACGTGGTGGTCACGGACGACGTGGTGGCCCCAGACGACGTGGTGGCCCCAGACGACGCCGAAGCTCCGCGCGAGGCCACGGTCGGCAAGGGGATGCTGCGCAGCAACATCGCGGTCGCCAGCGGCACGGCGGTGTCGCGCCTCAGCGGCCTCATCCGCACCAGCCTCATCCTCGTCCTGCTCGGGCAGGGGCTGAACGACGCCTACGTCAACGCCAACAACACCCCCAACATGATCTACGAGCTGATCCTCGGGGGCATCCTCACCGCCACCCTCGTGCCGCTCTTCACCGACGACCTGGAGCGCGGCGGTCGCGACGACGCCACGTCGGCCATCATCTCGTTCGCGCTGGTCGCACTGGTGGTTGTCACCGCGCTGGCCGCGGTGGCGGCGCCGCTGCTGATCCTGCTCCTGTCGACCGGATCCGCGGAGTCGTCACGAGCCGACTACGTCTCCGCGGGCATCCCGCTCGCCCTGCTGTTCGCCCCCCAGGTCTTCTTCTACGGGTTGA
>Ga0123333_10004927_pt1 | contig 12277 bp, 8 predicted proteins | sample BioC12SIPDNA_3_FD_89957 | JGI IMG/M metagenome (GOLD analysis project Ga0123333, IMG submission 89957) | Anaerobic biogas reactor microbial communites from Washington, USA - Biogas_R2_B C12 SIP DNA | ecosystem: Engineered > Bioreactor > Anaerobic > Unclassified | place: Washington, USA...
GAGCAACTGAGCCACGATCACGTTGGCCACCTGGTCGTTAATGCCTGTACCCAGGAAGATGATGCGCTCCTTGAGCAACAACGAATAGATGTCGTACGCGCGTTCACCACGGCCGCTGGTCTCGATGACCATCGGGATCAGCGACTGGGGGGATGCCGGGTTGAATGTCATAACTCACTCCATCTTTTTACGGGCCTGAGGCCCTCAGATCCAACGCCGGGCATTACACCATTAATCGGCGAAACACACAGTGATGAGGATGCCATTGGGAAGACCTCCGAGGTCTCAGAGACCTCGGAGGTCTGGGCGACATCCGCATTCTGCGTCTGGTTCAGTCCTTCGCTTCGGTCTCAACGGCCGTATCGGCGTCTGCAGCCTCGGTGGCGGCTGCGACTTCGATTTCCGCGTCTGCAGCGTTTTCAACAGCGGCAGGTGCGGCTTCGCTTTGGGCGGCCACAGTGCTCTCAACCGTGGGTGCTGCGGCTGCCGGCTTCGCGCCGGTTGCGATCGCGCGCAGTTGTTCGAGCGTCTTCGACGTCCGCAGATCCTGGCTGATGATCGCGCGACCCTGGTCTGTGCCGAACGCGTCGAGGATTGCCTTCCGGGTCTCCTCGCTCTCCGTCTGGCCGCCCATGCGCTGCAGCTCAGCCTCTACCTCTTCGTCCGTGACCTCGATGGCTTCACGCTGTGCCAGCTCTGCCAGCACCAGCCGCGCCTTCACGCGCCGCTCTGCGACGGGCATCAGCTCCTGCTCGTACTGCTGGACGGTCTTTCCCTGCAACCTCAACGAGTCTTCGAGCGTGTAGCCGACATTCTTCATCCGCTGTTCCATGTCGTGCAGCATTTCATGCACCGTCTCATGGACTGCAATCGGAGGATATGCAAGCTTTGCCTTGTCGATCAATGCCTCGATGGCTTCGTCATTCAGCTTGTTCGTGGCCTCGGTCTCGCGCTGCTTGCGAAGCTCATCCAGCTTCCTCGCGCGAAAATCCGCCAGGTCGCTGTATTCGCCGAGCGACTGCGCGAATGCGTCGTCCAGCTCAGGCAGGACTTTTGCCTGTACTTCCTTGACATGAACCTTGAAATGTGCGGTCTGGCCCTTGTACTTGGAGAGGGAATCCTCAGGGTAGGTGATCTCGAATTCCTTCTCATCGCCCGCAGACAGGCCGACAAACGATTCGTCAAAACCTGGCAGCCACCCACTCTCGCCGCGCAGCGTCAGTTCCCAATCATGGTTGTCCATGATGGTGTTCTCGCCGACCTCGCCAACAATGTCCACCTTGACGATATCATTCAGCGCCGCGGCGCGCTCCACGACCTCCTGGCTCACGCGCGAGGCGCGGGCTTGCTCCAGGACCTCGTCGACATCCGCCTCGCTGACCTCAGCGGCAGGGGCCTCGACGCGCAGGTCACTGTAATCGCCCAGGTCGACCGTCGGCGGCAGGGGAACCACCAACTGGAACTTGATCACCGGGTCAACTTCCATGTCCTCAAGCGACGCCTGGCCATACGGATCCAGCTTGTGGCTCTCCAAAACCTCCGCGAAGACCTCCTGCCCCAGGTCATCCACGATCTCGTTGAGCAATGACGGTTTGCCGAACATGCGAACGACGGTGGCAAACGGGGCCTTGCCCGGCCGGAAGCCAGGGATGCGCGCCTTTTTTGAGACGAGCCTGACCGCGCGTTGCAGCGCCTGCTCGGTGCGCTCGGGGCCCAGCTCGATGGTCAGATCCAGCTGATGGTCGTCGCGCGGGGTCGTGGTAACAATCAAATCTTCAGCCAAGGGAATACCTCCGCAAACATCTAAACGAGTAACCAGCAAAGAGCGAAACGGCGTTTCGCTCTTTGCTCGTTACTCGTTGCCGTAATTATACGCAATTTCAGCCGGAGCGAGAAATTCACGGCCTACCAAACTGCCTGGCCAGGTCTGCCGCGCTCATATACACCATGGTCGGCCGGCCGTGAGGGCACGTACGCGGGGAACGACACGCCTCAAGCCGCCGCACTAACTCCTGCATCTCAGGCAGGCTCATGGGTGTGTTACCCTTGATCGCCGCACGCTTGCAAATGAGGGTCACCAATCTTGCCTCGCGTGTCGTCTCCACGACATCATCCCGCTGTGCCAATCCATCCAGGATCTCGATCACCGCGCGCTCGGGCTGGCCGCCATCCCGAGCCAGTATCGCGGGCACACTGCGCAGGAGATACGAGGCGCCCCCGAATGGCTCCAGAGCCAGTCCCAACTGAGCCAGCGTGTCCAGCTCCTCGGCAACCACCGCGGCATGTTCGGCCGAAAGATCGATGACCAGAGGATCCAGGAGGGGCTGCACGACGAGCTTATTGGTCGCATGCTCTGCCAGCATTTGCTCGTAAAGGATGCGCTCGTGCGCGGCGTGCTGATCGATCAGGTACATGCCGTCCGGGCCCTCGGCTACGATGTAGGTGGCGGCCAACTGGCCAACGACCCGAAGAATCGGCATCAGGGGCGGGCGATCGGGTTGTGGTGATGGAGGGATGATCGGGGTCGCAGCCGCAGGGGCAGAGCCGGATTCCAGCCAGTCGCTGCCCGCCCCAGCCCGATCGTCGTGGCGCAGGGGCATCGGGACCTGGCCCCCATGGCCGGCCGCCAGCAGCGCGCCCCGCCGTTCGGTCCAGCCCTCGCCACCAGCCCAGGCTGCTGCACCAGGCTCGTGAGGCCATGCCCCGGGCATTCCGGTAACGTTGGTATCGGCGCGCGGGACCGGTGCATAATCGACCAGCGCGCGGCGCACCGTCTTCTGCACGGCACTGAAAATCAGGTTCGGCTCGCGAAAACGCACTTCGGCCTTGGTCGGATGAACGTTTACATCCACGTCGCCCGGATCTATCTCCAGGAAGATGACCGCCACGGGAAAGCGGCCGGTGGGAAGCAGCGTGTGGTACGCCTGAACCACGGCGTAGGCGATCGACGCGTCCTGGAACCAGCGGCGGTTGACAAAGAGGGTAATGAGGCCGCGATTGCCGCGGTGAAGTGATGGCGCACCGGCATAACCCGAGACCCCCGGCCCCCTTCGAGTGTCCGCCTCCTCGGAGGCATCAGCCCCCACCTCGATCATCTGCTTGGCCATCTCCAGGCCATAGACGCGCGCCAGCACATCGACTAGCTTTCCCGTTCCCGTGGACTGGAACAGGAGCTTGCCATCGGAGAGCAGAGAGAAGCGTCTCTCGGGATATGCCAGGGCGTAGCGCGTGACAACCTGTTGGATGTGTGCAGCCTCCGTAGCCGGCTGCTTGAGAAATTTGAGCCGTGCCGGTATGTTGGCGAAGAGATGCTCGACAGTGATCGTGGTGCCGGCAGGCGCACCGGCCAGCCCGTGCTCAACCTCGCGGCCATCGATGAGGCGAATTAGCGTCCCCGCATCAGCATCAGCCGTGCGCGTCAGAACGGTGACCTGTGCAACCGATGCAATGCTGGCCAGTGCCTCGCCGCGAAATCCAAGCGTTGTGATGCAGTTCAGATCGTCGGTGCTGCTGATCTTACTCGTGGCATGCCGGAGAAACGCGACGCTCGCTTCCTCCGCCGGAATGCCGCAGCCGTCATCCTGTACACGGATAAGCCGCTGCCCGCCCTCACGGACCTCGACGCGGATATCGTTGGCGCCGGCATCCAGGCTGTTTTCGATCAGCTCTTTGACCGCAGATGCGGGCCGCTCGACCACCTCGCCGGCGGCGATCTGGTTGGCGACCTCAGGGGCAAGAACACGAATAGGCATGCCTTTATTTTACCACATGGCGGTACGGACGGCTGAACCCTGGCCCTGGCGCATTATCCGCAATCTGACAACTTTCGCACAACTATTGAACAATCATTGACACGGAAGGCTTCGCGGGTTATACTACTCATTGGTCAGTTACTGACCAACGGTCAGTATGCCGGGTACCTTTATCATCTGCTCTCAACTACACAGACCGCGTCCTCTTCTCATGGCCTGACACGGCCCCGCTCATCGGCCGTGCTTGACGATGTACGGTAACGTGTAAGCGAACCAAGTGGAGCTGTGACGATGGCAACGCAGGATCGCCGAGAGCAGGACCGGGCACGCCGGAAAAGAGACATCCTTCTTTCCGCACGGTCAGTCTTCGCGGACAACGGCTTCCACCGCGCCACCGTCGACCAGATCGCGCAGCGTGCCGAAGTTGCCAAAGGTACGATCTACCTCTACTTCGAGAATAAGGAAGCCATTCTTGCCGAGTTAGTGCTTCAAGCGCTGGCCGAGCTTCACGAACAGCTCAAGGCAGCCAACGAAGCACGATCGCTGCTCCACCCCGACGGCCGGCTGCGCACCATGGCCGAAGCTTACCTCGCGTTCTCACAACGCTCCCCAGACCACTTCCGTTTGTTGACAGTATTCGACGGCGGCCACCTGGGCGCCGATCTCTCACCGGCGCGCCGGGAGGCCATCCTGGACGCTTCGAACCAGACATTGGATATCGTGACTCAAGCCATTGCCGATGGGATGGCGTTGGACATCTATGCTGTGGGCGATGCGCGGCAGACGGCTGCGATCCTGTGGGCGGGACTGAGCGGTACTTTGTCACTCATGGCCCACCCGATCCGGCGCACCATGCTCGGACTTGACCCATCCAATTTCTACCACGCCACGATGGAGCTTCTTTTGAGAGGCCTGGTTCATCGCGACGAGACACTGAGCGAGTCAGAAAAGGAGAAAATGGCATGAAGGAAGTCGTTATCTGCAACCCGCTGCGCACCGCCAACGGCAGCTTCGGCGGCGCGTTCAAAACGGTCCCTGCGTACGACCTTGCAAAGGTCGTCATGCAGCGCGTCATCGCCGATTCAGGCATCGACGCTGGCCAGTTGGACGAGGTGATCATGGGCAACATCGGCCAGCCATCCGAGGCGGCCAATATCGCCCGCGTCGCCGCGCTCTACGCCGGTGTCCCCGAACATGTCCCCGCATACACCGTACAACGCAACTGCGCCTCGTCCATCCAGGCAATCGTGTCGGCTTACCAATCCATCCAGGATGACTATGGTGACCTGTTCATGTCCGGCGGCATGGAAAATATGAGCCAGATCCCTTATGTAATCAAGGGCGCACGCTGGGGACTCAAGCTTCGACATGCCGAGCTCACCGACGGTCTGTGGGAGGGTCTCACCGATCCCACCTGCAACTTGATCATGGGCGCCACCGCGGAGAACCTGGCCGAGCAGTACGCAATCACCCGCGAGGAGCAGGATCAGTACGCCGTGAACAGCCACAAGAAGGCGTTCATGGCCACCCGCACGGGAAAGTTCAAGGACGAAATCGTTCCGGTGGAGGTGGTCAAGCGGGCAGCCGGCCAGGAAGTAGCCAAAGAAACCATCCTCCAGGACGAGAGCATCAACCCGGGCCTATCGGTTCAAAAGGCGGCCCTCTACCCCACCGTATTCAAAAAAGGCGGCACCGTCACCCCGGCCAACGCGTGCCCGATGAACGACGGCGCCGCGGCAATGCTGGTGACAACCGCGGCACGCGCCGAGAAGCTGGGTCTCCAGCCCATGGCGCGCATCCTGAGCTACGGCTTCGCGGCTGTCAGCCCTGCATATATGGGCATCGGCCCGGCGTATGCGCTGCCAAAGGCGTTGGGGCGCGCGGGAATGAAATACGACCAGCTGGAGCTGGTGGAACTGAACGAGGCCTTCGCGGCCCAGTCGCTGGCGGTTGGCAAGAAGATGCTGGCGGACGGCCATGGCTGGGACTGGGAAAAGACAAACGTCAACGGTGGCGCCATCGCATTGGGCCACCCTGTCGGCCAGTCGGGCGCGCGCATCGTAGCTACCCTGCTGTATGAAATGAAGCGCCGCAACCTCCGGTACGGCGCAGCCACCCTCTGCGTTGGCGGAGGGCAGGGCGCGGCCCTGATCCTGGAACGGATCTGAGGCAAGAATTCGCTCGACGGAACACTTAAGAACCTGCGCACAGGTCGCAATGCGAAATAGCAGCTCGACAAGGAGGTCACATGTATATATTCAAAGCCGCCGTCGTCGGCGCCGGCACCATGGGCGGAGGGTTGGCCCAGCTCATCAGCTACAGCGGACTGCCCGTGGTAATGAAAGATGTCGACCAGGCGATGCTCGATAAAGGCATGGAAACCGTCCGGCGCATCTACCAGAGCCGGGTGGACAAGGGCAAGATGAGCACGGGTGAAGCAGAGAGCAAGATCAGCCTGATCGAGCCCGCTCTCACCTACGACAGCTTCGCGGACGTGGACATCGTCATCGAAGCGGTGCCGGAAAAGATGAAAATCAAGAAGGCCGTGTTGGCCGAGCTGGACGGGGTGCTGCCGGAGACGGCGCTGATCGCCAGCAACACCTCGGCGCTCTCCATCAGCGAAATGGCCGCGGCCACCAAGCGGCCGGGCAAGGTGATCGGCATGCACTTCTTCAACCCGGCCCACGTGATGAAGCTGGTGGAGGTCATCCCCGGGCTGGACACCACCCAGGAGACCATCGACGACGTGGTGATGTTCGCGGAATCGCTGCGCAAGCTTCCCGTGATCGTGGCAGAGTGCCCCGGCTTCCTGGTCAACCGGCTCTTCATGGCCTATCTGAATGAAGCGGCCTTCTGTCTTGAGGAAGGCGCGGCGACGGCCACCGACATGGATGCAGCCATCGTCGAATGGGGCATGCCCATGGGTCCGTTCACGCTGATGGACATGCTGGGCATCGACGTATGCAAGTACACCGGCGACTATATGGCCCAGGAGTACGGCCCGCGGATGGCCGCCGGAACCCTGTTCGAAAAGATGGTGGCGGCCGGCAGATTGGGGGAGAAGACCGGCAAAGGCTTCTACGGCTACGGCGACGAGACCGATGAAGGCACGCAGCGGATCCTGGCCACCTATGAGCGCGATCCCAACAGCGTCTTCAGCGTCGAGCGAGTCATGTACCCATTGATCAACGAGGCGATCCTGTGCTTGCAGGAACACATCTCGTCGCTCAACGACATCGACATGGCCGCGATCGCGGGCATGGGCATGACGTATCATGGCGAACGCAAAGGTCCGTTGGCCATCGCCGACGAGATTGGGCTCGATGCCCTGCTCGAAGCGCTGGAGAAGTTCCAGGCTCAATATGGCGAGCGCTTCCGCCCGGCCCGGCTGCTGCGCACCAAGGTCCGCGCCGGTCACCTGGGAGCCAAGGTAGGCCGCGGATTCCACGAGTACGCATAAGGAGAAAGGAGCAATTTCATGTCTGAGTATACCAACCTCCGTATGGCGATCGAGGATCGCGTTGCCATTCTGACAATCGACCATCCCCCGGCCAACGCGTTCAACCGCGCCACGATCACCGAGCTTGGCGCTGCGATGGACGAATTGATCGCAAACGACCAGGTCAAGGTGATCATCATCACGGGCGCGGGCGAGTTCGCGTTCGTCGCGGGCGCGGATATCAACGAGATCAACGCGGTCAAGAATGCTGAGGACGCGCTCGAATTCATCCGGCTAGGCCAGGGGGTCTTCAACAAGATCGAAGACTGTCCCAAGCCGGTCATTGCAGCCATCAACGCAGTGGCGCTCGGCGGCGGGCTGGAGCTGGCGATGGCCTGCCACATCCGGATCCTGGCCGATCGTGCCAGGGTGGGCCAGCCGGAAAGCAACCTGGGCATCATCCCCGGCTGGGGCGGCACGCAGCGGTTAGCGCGGTTGGTCGGGCCTGCAAAAGCCCTCGAGCTGATTCTGACTGCCGACATGGTCAACGCGCAGGAAGCATTCCGCCTGGGATTGGCCAACAAGGTCGTGCCGGCCGGCCAGGTGTTGGCCGAGGCGAAAGGCCTGGCCAAGAAGATCGCCGCGAAGAGCAAGCTGACCAACGAAGCCGCCATTAAGGCGGTGGTCGGCGGGCTGAAGGGATCGCTGATCGATGGCCTTGCACTCGAAGCCGATCAATTCTCCAAGTTGATCGGCAGCCACGACACTACAGAGGGGGTGACCGCTTTTCTGCAGAAGCGCCAGGCGAAGTTTACGGATAGCTGATTTTGATTTTCAAGGGACGGGCCACCGCAAGGCCCGTCCCTTGGGCAAAAGCCTTAAGGACTCACACGAAAATGGAAATGCATCTGGATGGACCGCAAATGGCGGTATTTATTGACTTCGAGAATGTGGCGACCTCCGCAGAAGCCAATTATGGCGAATTTGACGTGACTGCGGTGGCTGACTTGTTGCGCTCACGGGGCAGACTGCTCATCAAACGTGCATACGGCGATTGGGGACGATTCCACCGCTACCGGCGTCCCATGTTGGAGAACGGAATCGACCTCCTCCAGCTCTATTCGGTCGGCATTCAGCAGAAGAACCGGGCAGACGTTCGCCTCGCGATCGACGCCATGGAAACGGTCTTCACCCGGCCCAACATCGACGTCTATGCAGTAGTATCCGGTGACAGCGACTTCACAGAACTCATCCACAAACTCCGCGACTACGGGAAGTACACCATCGGCATCGGCTTGCACTCGGCGACCAGCGATCTGCTGCGCCGGGCATGCGATGAGTTCATCTTCTACGAAACCCTCATTGCCGAAGAGCTTTCTGACATTGCAGACGAACTCCAGCTGCCCGATCCACGAGATCTGCTGCATCGTGCGCTCGTGGCCGCGGAGCAAAAGGGCGAGACGCCGGTGTTTGCAGGCCGGCTGAAACAGATCATGCTCAGTCTCGATTCGTCGTTCAACGAGGCCAACTATGGCTACCAACAGTTTCGCGCGTTCCTGGAGGGACAGCTCAACCTGATCATCCTTCAGGAGATCGACTCTCAACTTTATGTCAAGCTTCGCAAGGCCGGCGACCCGCCGGCGCCGCTCGCCCTGCTGACCGAATTGAGCACACCTTCGAGCGCCAAACCCATTGGCGATATCGATCCCAGCCAACGCTTCCGCAGCTTTCTGCGCGAAGCCGGCCTGCGGGTGATCGACTATGCAACGCGGCGCCAGGTGCTGGCTGATTTCCTGTCAGCCGTCCAGTCATCGCTCAAACCGCTATCGCTCAACCAGGCTGCCGATCTACTGAAGGACCGGTACGATGCTGAAAACGCGCTGACTCAAAAGATCGCGGTCGGAGAGGTGACGCGACTTCTGATCATGAGCGGCGCGCTGCGTTACGAGGGCGATCAACCCGCCAGCGACGCACCGTTGCTCGACGTACAACAGCTGACGCTGGAAAGCCTCAGCCCCGCGTGCGACTCTGTCTACGTGACGCGCCTGGTCGAAGGGGGAGTGCCCGTCGATGCCGGGGCCCTGGCGCCCCTGCTGTACGGCCCCGGAGCCCCGGCTGACCAGGTCATGTCCCTCTGTAAACGCTTGTCCGCGTCCGGCTGCATGATGCTGACAAACGGAGGCTGCAACATTGCGCCTGCAGCTATCGATGCGTTGCTCGCCCGCGAGGAGCTGTCGCTGGCGGTGGAAAGCCTGAGGCACGTGGCGTTGCCCGCCGGTGAGCCATCGGTCGCCATGGCCGAAACGCTCTTTCGCGAAGCATCGGACCTGCGACAAAAGGACTTCGCAGGCAGCGCACAGCGCTATCTTCAAGCGGCGCGCATCCAACTGGATGCAGTACGCGGGGGCCAACCACGGGCGGGTTTTGACGACCTGAAATGGTACCTCGCCAGCTACTGCTCGGTTAAGGCCGGCCATGCCTTCGTTACCGGCAATTACAGTGAGGCCGTGCCGTTCTACCTGGCCTTCTTTAGCCTGGCTCAGGAAGCGGATTGCGTCTGGCCGCGCATCCAGAGACTGGTCAATCCCATGGCGAGCTACTACTTCGCCATTGCCGGCAAGCGACTGGGCGAGCCTGTGCCGCAGAATCTTGGCCGCTCGCCGGCCGCCCAGGTTGCCCTGCGCATACACAACCACGCCAATCCACAGGTGGGGCTTGTTTGGGAAGACCTCATGCGTCTTCTTGGGCGGGTTAACCTGGGTATGGTTCGTATGACACTCCGTGAACTCACCGGGTTAGCCGGACCGATCAACCAGATGGGCGATCCTGCGCGTGTTGAACGGACACGTGCCTTTCTTGACGAGTTGATCACTCATTGCCAGGACACACCGGTCCTGGCAGTAGTAGGGACCACAGTCGTTCCTTGAGAAAGGAGCCGCCATGGACTTCGCGTTGACTGAAGAACAACAGATGTTCCAAAAGCTATTTCGAGATTTCGCGACCAAAGAGGTCGCCAAAGTGGCGGATCAGACGGACGAAAAAGAAGAGCACCCGGCGCGACTCATCAAACGTGCGGCCGGCCAGGGATTCTTGGGAGCGCTCGCCCCCGAGGAACCCTATGGCGGCGCCGGACTCGATTTCACCAGTTGCACCATGCTCATCGAAGCGATGGCTGCTGAATGCGCCAGCACAGCCCTTATCCTCCACGTGCACAATGTCCTCGCACTGCGCACGATCGTCAAGCACGGCAGTGCTGCGGTCCAGGAAGCAATCGTGCCGGATATGATCGGTGGCGATCGTATAGGCGCATTTGCCCTGACAGAAAGCGGCGCGGGCAGCGACCCAACCCGACTGCGTACGACGGCCTCGAAAGACGGCGACGACTACGTCCTCAGCGGCACCAAGACCTGGGTGTCCAATGGCGGCATCGCCGGCGTCTTCATCGTCTTTGCCGCAACAGATCCATCAGCGGGCGCCAAGGGGCTCACTGCATTCGTCGTCCCGGCCGAGGCTGAAGGCGTGGTCATCGGCGGCCGCGAGAAGACCCTCGGACTGCGAGGCGCCACCATCAATCGTCTCTACCTGAGGGGCGTGCGTGTACCGGCCGATCATGTACTTGGAAGCGAAGGCGGCGGATACAAACTTGCGTTGGAGACGCTGGATTACGGCCGCGTGGGCATATCCGCGGCTGCGGTCGGCATGAGCCGCAGAGTGGTTGAACTGGGAACCCGGTACGCGACCGAACGCATCCAGTTCGGAGCAGCCATCGGAAACAAGCAGGCCATCCAGATGTACCTGGCCGACGCCGCGACTGAGGTTCAGGCCGCGCAGTGGCTGGTGCGCCACGCGGCGTGGCTTGCCGATCAGGGACTGCCCTTCTCACAGGAAGCGGCCATGGCGAAGCTCTTCTCAGCGCGCATGGCCGGCGCGGTTACCAACAAGATGGTGCAGGTGCATGGTGGCGCAGGCTTCAGCGCCGACTATCCCATCGAGCGCTACTACCGCGATGCCCGCGCCATGGAACTCGTCGAAGGCACATCGCAGATGCAGCAAATCGTCATAGCCGGCAATCTGCTCGGTCCCTTGGGCGTCAAGGTCAAGCCGTAGGAGGACTCGCATGGATTTCACGCTTCCGAAAAACCTACTTCTGTTTCGCGAGATGGTGCGTGAGTTCGCCGAGCAGGAAGTGCGTCCCAAGGCCAAGCAGGTTGACGTGCAGAGCTGGCCTGACATGGATCTGGTGCGCAAGCTCGGTGAAAACGGTCTTCTGGGCGTTCCCTTCCCGCTTAAGTACGGTGGCGGTGGCCTGGGAGAGCTGGGCTACTGCTTGCTCATGGAAGTCATGGGAGGTGTTTGCACCTCGACTGCCACCACTATCGGCGCTCATATCGGCATCGGCGTCATGTCCATCTACCTGGGCGGGAATGAAGAACAGAAGAAGAAGTATATGCCCGATCTCTGCAACGGGCGCAAGCTTGCCGCGTTCTGCCTCACCGAGCCCGGCGCCGGGTCTGACGCAGCAGCCATCAAGACGCGCGCAATCAAGGATGGCAGCAACTGGATCATCACCGGCAACAAGATCTATATTACCAACGGTCCAATAGCTGACGTGATGACAGTCCTGGCAGTAACCGATCCATCCCTCGGGGTGCGTGGTGGTGTCACGGCCTTCATCGTTGAGACGGACATGTCCGGCGTTTCGGTTGGCTCGATCGAGCACAAGATGGGCATCCGTGGCAGCGCCACTTCCGAAATGGTGTTTGATGAAGTAGTGGTGCCGTCAGCCAACGTGCTGGGCCAGGTGGGCGCAGGCTTCGTGACGTTCATGGCTACACTGGATGCCGGTCGCTTGGGCCTCGGCGCTGCGTGCCTCGGCGGAGCGCAGGCTGCATTGGACAGCATGTGCCGATATGCGGCAGCCCGCCAGCAGTTCGGCCGGCTGATCGGCGAGAAACAGGCGATCCAGTGGATGGTAGCCGACACAGCAGCCGAGGTCGAAGCGCTGCGCTCGATGGTCTACCGCACCGCATGGTTGGTGGATTCGCATCGACCCTTCAGCAAGGAAGCGGCTATCTGCAAGCTTTAC
>Ga0123333_10004928_pt1 | contig 12277 bp, 10 predicted proteins | sample BioC12SIPDNA_3_FD_89957 | JGI IMG/M metagenome (GOLD analysis project Ga0123333, IMG submission 89957) | Anaerobic biogas reactor microbial communites from Washington, USA - Biogas_R2_B C12 SIP DNA | ecosystem: Engineered > Bioreactor > Anaerobic > Unclassified | place: Washington, USA...
CTGTCGTCGTCCTCCCCGGTCCACGCCACCTGCAGCGGACCGAGGGGATCGGGTTGGTCGAAGGTCACCGCGCGTTGCCGGTAGAGTTCGAGCAACGCGAGGAACCGGGCGACGACCAGCAGCCCGTGGTCGCAGTCGGCGACGAGTTCGTCGAATCCCACCCAGACTCCCGGGCCGCGCTGCTCGAGCAGCGCGAGGATGTGGCCGGCCTGTTCGGGTACCGACACCTTCGGTGTGTGCAGGTGATCGAGACCCACCGTCGGGGGTGGCTTCGGCCGGAACGCTGCGGCCGCGATCTCCGCGAACCGATGCGGGTCGACACCGAGGACCACCTCGGGGACGAGGTTCTCGAAGCAGTCCTCGAGTGACACCGCGCGCGGATACCGGCGCAGCGCGGCCCGCTCGAGTTCGGCGAACCGCTCGGCGACCTGCTTGTAGGCACGGTACTGCAGCAGCCGTGCGAACAGCAGATCGCGGGCCTCGAGCAGGGCGAGGTCCTCGGGGTCGTCGACGTCGCCGGAGGGCAGGAGTCTGGCGGCCTTGAGGTCGAGCAGGGTCGCGGCGACAACGAGGAATTCGGTGGTCCGGTCGAGGCCCAGTTCGGGTCCGAGTGCGCGGGTGTAGGCGATGAACTCGTCGGTGACCTCGTGCAGTGCGACCTCGGTGACGTCGAGTCGGCGTTGCGAGATCAGGGTCAGCAACAGATCGAAGGGACCCTCGAAGTTGCGCAGCCGGACCCGGAAGCCGGTGTCGTCGGCGGTGCCCGAGGGCGACGGTGTCACCGTGTCGGTGGGGGGAACGATCGTGGGCACAGGTCAGCGGCCGGTCCGGTGGATCACCTCACGGGCGAGCCCGCGATACGATTCGGCGCCCGCGGAGTTGGGGGCCCAGGTGATGATCGGTTCACCCGCGACGCTGGTCTCGGGGAACTTGACGGTGCGGTTGATGACGTTGTCGTAGACGAGGTCGCCGAACACCTCCACGACCCGCGACATGACCTCGCGCCCGTGCAGGGTGCGGGAATCGAACATGGTCACCAGGATCCCGGCGACGACCAGCCTCGGGTTGAGGCGGTCGCGGACCTTCGCGACGGTGTCGTTGAGCAACGCCAGTCCACGGAGGCTGAAGAACTCGCATTCCATGGGGATGAGCACCGAGTCGGCGCAGGCGAGGGCGTTGACGGTGAGCAGGCCCAGCGACGGTTGGCAGTCGACGAGCACGTAGTCGTAGCGGTCCAGCACCGGGTACAGGGCACGACCGAGTGCCTGTTCGCGGCCGACCTCGGAAACGAGTTGGATCTCGGCGGCGGACAGGTCGATGTTGCTGGGCAGCAGATCGAGGTTCTCCACGTGGGTGCGCAGCAACACCTCGTCCGTGGACACGCGCGGTTCGACCAGCAGGTTGTGGACGGTCAGGTCCAGTTCGTGGTGGGCGACGCCCAGTCCCGCCGACAGGGCCCCCTGCGGGTCGAGGTCGACGAGCAGCACCCGTCGACCGCATTCGGCGAGTGCGGCCCCCAGGTTGATGGTGGACGTCGTCTTGCCGACACCACCCTTCTGGTTGCACATCGCGACGATCTTCGCGGGGCCGTGCGCGGTGACGGGGCCCGGTTCGGGCACGTGCCGGCGGGGCCGGCCGGTGGGTCCGAGTTCGGTGTCGGCGATCGGCGGCGCGCCGGATGCCGATGCCCATCCGGGCACGGGCGGATACGAATCGTCGGTGACGGGTGGCCGAGGTGTGCCCACGTTCGGTACTCCCCCTGTTCTGCAACCCTGCTGTTCACAATCGGTGCTGTGCCGCAACTCTGGTCACTGTCGTGCGCACCCGGTCGGGTGCCGCGTCGTTACCTGTCCTGTCCGTGATCGGAACGCTACCGCTTCCGGCGGGGGTTGCGCCGCCGGACACGCACGATCAGCGGGCACGGGGGTGGGCGCCGGCCCAGACTTCGCGCAGCACACCGACCGTGACCAGCGTGTAGATCTGGGTGGTCGTCACGGATGCGTGCCCGAGCAGTTCCTGTACGACCCGGACGTCGGCGCCGCCGTCGAGCAGGTGGGTCGCGAACGAGTGCCGCAGTGTGTGCGGGGACACCGCGGCGTCGATCCCGGCGCGTTCGGAGGCGCGTTGCAGCACCTGCCAGGCGCTCTGCCGGGACAGCCGTCCGCCGCGCGCGTTGAGGAACAGGGCGGCACCGTGGCCTGCTGCGAGGGCGGGACGGCCGCGTACCAGGTAGGCGTCGAGGGCGGCGAGGGCGGGTCGGCCGACCGGGACGAGCCGTTCCCGACCGCCCTTCCCGCGCAGCAGAACCGCGGCGGATCCGGTGTCGACGTCGTCGACGTCGAGTCCGATCGCTTCGGAGATGCGGGCACCCGTCGAATACAGCAGTTCGAGCAGGGCCCGGTCGCGCAGGCCCCTCGGCCCTTCGGCGTCCGTACCGACCGCCTCGAGGATGGAGGCGACCTGGTCGACGGTCAGGGCCTTCGGTAGCCGTCGTCCCGCCGCGGGAGGTTTGACGGCCCGCGCGACGTCCGCACCGATCCGGCCCTCGGCCGCGGCGAACCGGTGCAGTCCCCGCACCGCGATCAGCGCCCGCGCCACCGATCCCGCGGCCAACGGGGGGCGTTGCCGGTCGGGGTCGCCGCGCCGTAACGCGGCTGCGAAGTCGGTGATGTGGTGTTCGAGGACGTCGGCGAGGTCGGTGATGTCGGCGTCGGCGAGGTGCTCGAGATACCGGGTCAGGTCCCGGCGGTAGGACGAGATCGTATTGACGGCGGCGCCTCGTTCGACGGTCAGGTGGTTCAGATACGCGTCGAGTTGTGCACCGAGCGGTCCGGGCACGCGGTCACGCCCGATGCTCGGCGCGGGTGCGGGTGAACGCGGTGGGGCGATCCGGCCACGGTGCGTCCGCCGCGCGCAGCGGCGCCGCCGGGGCACGCAGCGGTGTCTCCGGGGCGCGGGAGACGGCGAGGGCGAGGATGCCGGCGGCGGCGGTCGCGTTGACGATGTCGCCGCGCAGCACCATGGCGACGGCGTCGTCGACGGGTACGCGGTGCACCTCGAGGTCCGCTTCCTCGTGTTCGGGTGTGGGGCGGGGTACTTCGCGGAGGTGGCGGGCGACGAACACGCGCACCGCCTCGTCGGTGAATCCGGGCGACAGCGCGACGTCGACGAGAACGTTCCAGGTGTCGGCGGCCAGACCGGTCTCCTCGGCCAGTTCACGGCGGGCCGCGTCGACGGGGTCCTCGCCGGGGACGTCGAGGAGCCCGGCGGGGAGTTCCCACAGGTGCCGGCCGAGCGGGTGCCGGTACTGATGGATCAGCACGATCCGGTCGTCGGTGTCGACGGCGGCCACGGCGACGGCACCGTGATGTTCGACGACCTCACGTTCGGCGAGGTGACCGTCGGGCATCTCCACGTCGTCGACGCGCAGCGACACGATCGCACCGGTGTGGATGCGTCGTGTGGACAGGGTGCGGAACTCGTGTCGCTGCGCCACGGTTCTACTCGGTGTCGCCGCTGCCGGCGGTGGACACGACGGCGTCGGCGTCCACCGGTGCGTCCTCGTCGCCGTGGACGTCCACGGGCAGCCGCTCCGCGGCCTTGTACCTGATCGCCGCGGCGATCAGGCCCGCGAACAGCGGGTGGGGGCGGGTGGGGCGGCTCTTGAGTTCGGGGTGGGCCTGCGTCGCGACGAAGAACGGGTGGACGTCGGCGGGGTACTCGACGAATTCGACGAGCCGCCCGTCGGGGGACGTGCCCGAGAACTGCAGTCCCGATGCGGCGATGCGCTCGCGGTAGGCGTTGTTGACCTCGAAGCGGTGCCGGTGCCGTTCGGAGACCTGTTCGGCGCCGTACGCCTTCGCCACGACCGAGCCCTTCGCCAGGACGGCGGGGTAGGCACCGAGCCGCATGGTTCCGCCGAGGTCGGCTTCACCGGCGACGGCCTGTTGCTGATCGGCCATCGTGGAGATCACCGGTGCGGTGGTGTCGGGATCGAATTCGGTGGAGGAGGCATCGTCGATGCCGACGGACCGGGCGGCTTCGATGACGACGCACTGCAGACCCAGGCACAGCCCGAGCAGCGGGATGCCGCGGGTACGGGCGTAGCGGATCGCACCGAGTTTGCCTTCGATACCGCGGATGCCGAATCCGCCGGGGATCAGGACGGCGTCGACGTCACCGAGGTGGGCCTGCGCACCGGCCTCGGTTTCGCATTCGTCGGACGCGACCCAACGGATCTTCACCTTGGCGCGATGCGCGAATCCGCCGGCGCGCAACGCTTCGGTGACCGACAGGTAGGCGTCGGGGAGGTCGATGTACTTGCCGACGAGCGCGACCTCCACGGTTTCGCGGGGGTTGTGGACGCGTTCGAGCAGGTCGCCCCACACGGTCCAGTCGACGTCACGGAACGGCAGTCCGAGCTGGCGCACCACGTAGGCGTCGAGCCCTTCGCTGTGCAGCACCTTCGGGATGTCGTAGATGCTGGGGGCGTCGGGGCAGGAGATGCAGCCGGCGAGGTCGACGTCGCACATCAGGGAGATCTTGGCCTTGAGCGAGTCGGGGACGTCACGATCACAACGCAGCACCAACGCGTCGGGTTGGATACCGATGTTGCGGAGCGCGGCGACCGAATGCTGGGTCGGTTTGGTCTTCAGTTCGCCGGACGGTCCGAGATAGGGCACCAGCGACACGTGCAGGAAGAAGCAGTTGTCGCGGCCCACTTCGTGGCGCACCTGACGGGCGGCCTCGAGGAACGGCTGGGATTCGATGTCGCCGACGGTGCCGCCGATCTCGGTGATCACCACGTCGGGGGTGTGTCCGTGGGCGTCTTGGGCGGACATCGCCAGGATGCGGCGTTTGATCTCGTCCGTGATGTGCGGGATCACCTGAACCGTGTCGCCGAGGTACTCGCCGCGGCGTTCCTTGGCGATGACGGTCGAGTACACCTGACCGGTGGTGACGTTGGCGTCGGCGTTGAGGTCGCGATCGAGGAACCGCTCGTAGTGCCCGACGTCGAGGTCGGTTTCGGCGCCGTCCTCGGTGACGAAGACCTCACCGTGCTGGAACGGGTTCATGGTGCCCGGATCCACGTTGAGGTACGGATCGAGCTTCTGCATCGTCACGCGCATGCCCCGCGCGGTCAGCAGAGTACCGAGGCTCGATGCGGTCAGCCCCTTGCCGAGCGAGGATGCGACGCCCCCGCTGACGAAGATGTGCTTGGTAGCGGTACGCGAGTGGCGTGACTGTGGCAAAGAAGCTCCCGTGACGTCAGGTGCAGGACTTTTGGACTTCAGACGATACAGCTGGGGCCTGCCGACCCACGGAACTCCACGGTAACACCTGCCGTCTCGCCCGCGTACCCGGACTCGCGTTTTCGGTGGAGGCTGCCGCGCACGTCACACGGTGGGCCGGCCGGCACGCCCGGAAGCGGGTCACCGGGCGGCGGATCCGACGGTGACGGCAGCGGCGGCAGGTCCCGTTCCGTAACGCCCCGATCCCCCGTCGAGTTGCTCACGCAACGCGAGGACGGTGGTGATGCGACCGGATTCCCGGTCCAGATCGTCGACGGTGGACACCGCGGACGACAGGGCAGCGTCCGCTCGGACGACGGCGATGGGGCCGCTGCCGGTGGCGGCGCCGGGACGTCCCGCGAGGACGGTGCCCGCACCGCGGGTGTCGACGGCCGCGGCGAACCGGGCGAGCAGTGCGCCGCGGTTACCGCCGGCCGCGGATTGCTCGTCGGTGGCGGCGCGCTCGCCCGTGACCACGACGGTCGCCTGTGCGGGTTCGACCGCACCGTCCTCGTAGGTGACGAATCCGCCGCTGCGCAGGGTGTTCAACGCCAGAACGCGTTCCTCCGGGGTGCCGCGGGTGTCGCCGGTGGCGGGGTCGACGAGCAGTACCGCGCCGAGCAGGTCACCGGCGAGACTCCCCGGGTCGACCGCGCCGGTGTTCAGTTGCACACCGGCCGGGACGACCTGGGCGACGGTGCTGCGCAGCAGGTCACCGGCGGACACGTCGAGGAAGGTGTCGGTCAGGGCCAGGCGGGCGGTGATGCGGCCACCGGCCGCCTCCACCGTCCGCACCGTCGCGTCGAGGTCGCCGGGATCGGTGTCCGGGGTGGTCACCACGAGGACGGTGCGGTCGCGTAGTTCGTCCCGGACGACGCGGGGGGCGATGGTCGCCTCGAATCCGTCGGCGGCGGACAATCGCGCGTCGAGGCGGTTCGCGCGCTCGTACTGCTCCTGCAGCTGAGCGTTCAGATCGTCCTTGTCGTCGCGCAGACCCGACACCAGGGTGTCCGAGAGCAACCCCGATCCCAGGATCACCCCGACGGCAAGGGCGAGGAACACCGCGACGAGGGAGACGGCGTGCTGGCGCAGCGAGATCACGCGCGCAGGCCCCGCACCCACTCGACCAGGTCGTCCCACCACTGGCCCACGAGCGTCGCGACGTCACCGCCGAGGTTCGACACGACGAGCGCGGCGATCACGGCGATCAACGCGGCGAACACGAGCAGGGCGATGATCCCGCCGGAGACGCGGCTGCGATACAGGGTGGCGACGGCCTTGGCGTCGACGAGTTTCGGCCCGACCTTCAACCGGGTCATCACGGCGGACGGATTGGTGTCACGACGTCCCTGGTCGAAGAACTCGTCGAGGGAGACGGTGCTGCCGACGGTGACGACGAGAGCCGCGCCGTGATGGTCGACGAGCAGCAACGCCAGATCGGTGGGGGTTCCGGCGGCCGGGAAGGTCATCGCTCCGATCCCGAGGTCCTGGATGCGTTCGAGTCCGGGGGCGTGTCCGTCGGGGTCGGCCGGGAGTACCACCTCGGCACCCGATTTGAGGGTGGCGGTCCCGATCCCGTCGGGGTCACCGACGATCAGGTCGGGCCGGTATCCGGCCTTGGTGAGGGCGTCGGCGCCGCCGGACACCCCGACGAGGATCGGGGCGTACTCCTTGATGAACGGTTTGAGGTTCTTCAGGTCCTGTGTGTGGTCGGGTCCGTCGGTGACCACCACGACGTGCCGGTCGCGTAGGTCCAGATCGATCTCGGGGATGCCGACCCCGTCGATGAGCAGCGGGCTCTCGGAGCGGATGAACTCGATGGTGTTCCCGGAGAACGCCTCGAGGTGATCGACCAGTCCGGTCTTCGCCTCGATCATCCGGTCGGAGATCTCCGCTTCGGTCTGTTCGTCACCGTCGACGAGCAGCCGTTCACCGGCGTACACACCGCCGTCGTGCAGGCGGATCTTCGAGCCGTCCTTGACCTTCTTGAACACGTCCGGGCCGACGCCGTCGACGAGGAGGACACCCCCTGCGACCAGGACCTCGGGGCCGAGGTTCGGGTAGCGGCCCGAGATGGACATCGACGCGTTGACGACGGCGGTGACGCCGGCGTCGACGAGCCGGTCCGCGGTGGGCCGGTCGAGGTCTACGACGTCGAGGACGACGATGTCGCCGGGACCGACCCTGCGGACCAGTTTGTCGGTGTTCCGGTCGACCCGGGCGATTCCGCTCACTCCGGGCAGCGTTTCGGTGGTGCGGGACAGCAGCGCCGGCATCTTCATGGGAAAGATGATGCTACCGGGACGCGAGTGGGTCGCGGAGGCGCGCCGGAACGATCCCGTCCCGCCCAGGTCGGGGATCGTGTCCCGGCGGTCAGGAGCAGCGCTCGGCGGAGGCCATGGCGAGCAGCTCCTCGGCGTGTGCCCGGCCCGTTTCGGTGTCGTCGAGGCCCGCGAGCATCCGGGCGAGTTCCGCGACACGTTCGGAGTCGCCGAGTTCCCGCACACCGCTGCTGACCACCCCGGCGGTGTCGTCGACCTTGTCGACCACGAGGTGGGTGTCGGCGAACGCGGCGACCTGCGGCAAGTGGGTGACCACGATGACCTGATGGGTGCGTGCCAGCCGGGCCAGACGACGCCCGATCTCGACGGCGGCGCGGCCACCGACACCGGCGTCGACCTCGTCGAACACCATGGTGGCACCGCGTTCGGACGCCGCGAGCACGACTTCGAGTGCGAGCATCACCCTCGACAGTTCACCACCGGATGCACTGCGAGCCAACGGCAGCGGGGTCGCGCCGGTGTGCGCGGCGAGCCGGAACTCGACGTCGTCGATCCCGGATTCCCCGGCGTGGAGTGTTCGGTCCCCCACCGGAAGCGGCGCCGTGTCGTGTTCGGTGGCCTCACGCTCGGCGACCCGCACGTCGAGCACCGCCCGACCCATCGCCAGCCCGGCGAGTTCCGCGCTGACCGCCTTGGCGAGTTTCGCGGCGGCCCTGCGGCGGGCCGCCGACAGCGCAGCGGCGGCGTCGGCGGTCGCCGCGGCCTCGGTGGCGACCTGCGCGGTGAGCGCGTCGATCGCCTCCGCGGACACGTCCAGGCCCGAGAGCCGGTCGCGGGCCTCGCGGGCCCAGGTGAGCACACCGTCGACGTCCGCGGCGTATTTGCGGGTGAGCGTCTTCAGCTCGGCCTGCCGCGTCAGAAGTGTGTCGAGCGCGTCGGGATCCGACGGCAGATCTCCCAGATAGCCGGAGAGTTCCGCGACGACATCGGTGACCACGGCGACGGCCTCGTCGAGGCGCGGCCCGAGATCACGCAGAGCCGGATCGTCGGAGCCGGCGATGCGGGCGCGGGCCTCCCCCAGCAGATCCAGCGCCCCCGCGGTGTCGACGTTCTCGTCGTCGCCGGCCAACGCGGTGTGGGCGGCGACGGCAGCGTCCCTCAGCGAATCGAGATCCGACAGGCGCCGCACGTCGGCGACGATGCGGATGTCCTCACCGGGTTCGGGTGCGACCGCGTCGATCTCGTCGAGACCGAACTGCAGCCGGTCGGCTTCCTGCGCGAGTTCACGGGATCGGCGGGACCGGTCGAGCAGTTCGGCGCGGGCGTCGAGCCAACGGCGACGGTGGGTGCGGTACTTCTCCAGCGGCGCCGCAACGGACCGTCCGGCGAATCGATCGAGGGCGGCGCGCTGCTGATCGGGCCGCAACAACCGGAGTTGATCGTTCTGTCCGTGCACGGTCAGCAGCGGGTCGGTGAAGTCCGACAGCACCCCGACCGGAACGCTGCGCCCGCCCAGATGGGCGCGGGATCCTCCGTCACGGTTGACGGTGCGCACCGCGATGATGCTGCCGTCCTCGTCGCGGTCGGCACCGGCGGATTCGAGCAGCCGGGTGATCTCCCGTTCGATGTGGCTGCTGCCCGGGTCGACGCTGAATCGACCCTCGACGACGGCCTTGGCCGCACCGACCCGCACCCGCGCCGAATCCGCCCGTATCCCGGACAGCAGGTGCAGGCTCGTGACGATCATGGTCTTGCCCGCACCGGTCTCACCGGTGAGTACCGTCAGTCCCCCGTGGAACCGTGCACTGGCCTCGGAGATGACCCCGAGGTTGTCGATCCGGATCTCTGCCAGCACCTAGAGTTTCCTTCCTCGCCAACCCTTCACCGGAAGATCGAACTTGCGCACCATCCGGTCCGCGAACGGCGCCGAATCGAGCCGCACCCACCGCACGGGGTTGCGGCCCCGGACCACCTCGAGGCGACCACCCGCGGGCAGGTGCAGGGTCCGGCGTCCGTCGCAGAACACCACTCCGTCGTGGCTGCCCGCGAGTGTCTCCACCGCCACGATCGATTCGGGACTCGTCACCAGCGGACGGGCGAACAGCGCATGCGCGTTGCTGGGGATCACCAGCAGGGCCTCGAGTTCCGGCCACACGATCGGGCCACCCGCGGAGAAGGCGTACGCGGTCGACCCCGTGGGTGTCGCGACGAGCACACCGTCGCAGCCGAACGACGAGACGGGTCGGCCGTCGACTTCGAGGACCACTTCGAGCACACCCAGACGCGAGGAGTTCTCCAGACTCGCTTCGTTCAACGCCCACCCCCGATCGACGATCGCATCGTCGACGCGGATCATCACGTCCAGGGTCATGCGGTCCTCGACCGAGTACTCGCGGCGCACCACCTGACGCAGGGCATCGGCGAGGTGTTCGGCTTCCGCTTCGGCGAGGAAGCCGATGCGCCCCAGGTTGATACCGAGCACCGGCACCGCCGCATCGTGGGCGAGTTCGGCGGCCCGCAGGAAGCTGCCGTCCCCGCCGAGAACGACCACCATCTCGCAGCCGGCCGCGGCATCCGGGCCGGGAGCCACCACCCGCACCTCGCCCGGGCCCCCGGGATGCCCCAGGCCGGCACTGGCGGCTTCGTCGTCGAGGACCCGCAGGACGATACCCGCCTCCCCGAACAGACCGGCGACACGCTGAGCGGTCGCGGCGATCTCCTGTCGACCGGAATGCGAGACGAGCAGGATCTCGCGGGTGGAGGGCCCGGACGGACGAGCGTCCGATGCTGTGGTCACTGGGGTCCTTCCTGCACTGCTCGTTCGACGAGGTCGACGATGTCGGGAGCGAGATCACCGGTGGCGGGCTCGCCGGCCCGCAACCACAGGAAGTACTCGACGTTTCCCGACGGTCCCGGCAGCGGGCTCGCGACCGCCCCGAGCGTACGCAGGCCCAGCGCCCGGGCCTCCCGCGCCACGTCGAGCACCGCCTCGGTGCGCAACGCCGGGTCGCGGACGACACCGCCGCTGCCCACCCGATCCTTCCCGACCTCGAACTGCGGTTTGACCATGGGGAACAGGTCGGCGCCGGGTTTCACGCATCGCACGAACGCCGGCAGCACGAGGCGCAGCGAGATGAACGACAGGTCGGCCACGACGAGATCGACCGGTCCGCCGATCGCATCCGCATCGATGGTGCGCACATTCGTTCGATCCAGGACGTGCACCCGGTCGTCGGACTGCAGTTTCCAGACCAACTGGCCGTAGCCGACGTCGACGGCCACCACTTCGGCGGCACCCTCGTGCAGCAGCACATCGGTGAATCCGCCGGTGGACGCCCCCGCATCGAGGCAGCGCCTACCGCGCACCTGCGGCGCGAACGCCCCGAGCGCGCCCAGGAGCTTGTGCGCACCGCGGGATGCCCAGGACACCTCGTCCGGCACGTCCGTGACGATGAGCGGGGTGCCCGTCTCGACGGCCGTCGCCGGTTTGGTGGCGACCGTGCCGGCGATGAGGACCCGCCCCGCGGCGATCAGGTCGCTCGCCTGCTCACGCGAACGCGCCAGACCCCGCCGTACCAGTTCCGCGTCGACCCGCGCCCGGCGAGCCACGTCAGGTCCTGTCGACGGTCGACAACGCCTCGACGAGGACGTCGTGGGCCTGCTCGAGCAGCGCGGACTGCCGGCTGATCGCCTCGGCGGCGTCACCGGTTCCGTGCGCGTCACGGACGTGCCCGAGCAATCGGTCGATCTCCCCGTGGATGTGGGTCGGATCGATACCCGGGCGGGCGCCGGGAAGGTGTTCACCTGGACGTGGAATCGACGTGCTCATCGGACACCACGCTAGTGCATGGTCACCCGAACCACCCGCGCACCTCACGTATCGCGGGGTTCGACATTCGCACCTGCCGCGACGTCTCGGCGTGCAGCGCTCCAGCTCGCGATGACCGTGCGGGCGGCGGTGTCGGCACCGGTGACGGATCCGAAACCCGGGTTGTCCCACGCGTACGGCAGCACCGTCCGCAAGGCAGCCATCGCTGCGTCCACGCGACGTGTCGCGATGTCCATGTCGGACGCCGTGCACGACAGCACCGGCTCTCCTGCGACGACGTCGACGACCCAGTCCGCGTCCGCTCCGGGACGCAACCCGTCCGCGTCCTCGTCGAGCGACGCGAGCGACGACGCGACGTAGGTGGGGCGATGCTCGGGCCGGGCGCGTAGCAGATCGTCGACGGTGCTGACCCCGGTCAGGACCAGAAGCGAGTCGGCACCCACTGCGTGGGCCCCCTCGATGTCGGTGTCGAGTCGGTCCCCGACCACCAGGGGACGACGCGCACCTCCGCGGCGGATCGCATCCTCCAACAGCGGTGCCGCCGGTTTGCCGGCGACGACGGGGTCGGTTCCGGTTGCGGCGCCCACCGCCGACACCATCGCACCGTTGCCGAGGACGAGTCCCCGTTCCGTCGGCAACGTCGAATCGACGTTGGTCGCCACCCACAATGCGCCGCCGCGAACGGCCAGCGTGGCCTCGGCGAGGATCCGCCAGCCCGTATCCGGGGAATGCCCTTGGACGACGGCGACCGGTCCCGCATCGGCCGAACGGACCGGTACCAGTGCCACGCTCTCGATTTCCTCGGCGAGGGCGTCGGTGCCCACGACCAGCACCCGGGAGCCCGCCGGTAGCCGGTCGGCGAGCAACCGCGCCGC
>Ga0123333_10004933_pt1 | contig 12270 bp, 11 predicted proteins | sample BioC12SIPDNA_3_FD_89957 | JGI IMG/M metagenome (GOLD analysis project Ga0123333, IMG submission 89957) | Anaerobic biogas reactor microbial communites from Washington, USA - Biogas_R2_B C12 SIP DNA | ecosystem: Engineered > Bioreactor > Anaerobic > Unclassified | place: Washington, USA...
CGAGGCTCCGGGCACGCCTGACGACGAAGGGAGCCGGTCATGACCCTCGACGTCGTCCTCGACGTGCTTGCGGGCGCCTTCCTGATCGTCGGGGCGTTCCTGTCCTTCGCGGCGGGTGCGGGCATCCTGCACTTCCCCGACCTGCTCGCGCGCATGCACGCGGGCACCAAGCCCCAGGTGCTCGGCATGCTCTTCATGCTCGTCGCGCTCGGCCTGCGGCTGCGCTCGTGGAGCGTCGCGGGGATCTTGCTGCTTGTGATCGCGTTCCAGATGCTCACCGCACCCGTCGCGGCGCACATGGTCGCGCGGGCCGGCTACCGCACGGGCAAGGTGCGCTCCGACCTGCTCGTGTTCGACGAGCTCACGCAGGACACCGAGCGTGCCGACGCGGGCTCGACGTTCCCGGGCGCGGACGCGGCCCCCGACCAGGCCCCCGCGAGCGACGCACGCGCCGCGCGCGAGCTGCGCGACGACGGCGCGGGCGACGAGCGCGAGACGCGGTCCGACGGCGACCCCGAGGACGGCGAACCGAGCGGCGTCGACAAGCTCGGACGCGGCTGACGCGCCCCTCGTCCGCCACGCAGGGCACCGTCCCCCGGGGCCGCTCGTGCCGGGGGACCCGTGGTCGAACCGCCCCGCTCGCTCCCGACTCAGCGCACGAGCGCCTTGCGCGCGACCTTCGTGCCCGAGCGCGTCGCGAGCACCCGCACGAGCGCCCCGACCGCACCCGTGATGACGGCCGCCGCGACGAGCTCGCCGACCGCGTCCTCGGTGTCGTCGATGCCCGTGGGCACGTCGTGACCCATGATGGCCCGCCACGCCGCTGAGATCGCCCGCTGCGCGACCCACGCCGCGGCGAGCGCCGCGAGGGCGCCGGCCCCCTTGACGAGCATGTCCTCGGTGCGCTGGTTCATCGCTCCTCCTCGCGTCGTGGACTCCCACGCTAGCCCGGTGCGGGCCGCGGTGTAGCCTGAGGTCGAACGACAGGGGAGCGTCGAGAGGACGCTGAGAGTGCGGACACCCGCAGACCCTCGAACCTGAACCGGTTAGCACCGGCGTAGGGAGTCGGGATTCTCGTCCTGGTCGTCGCACGCCGCGACGTCCGGGAACCCCTCCTGCACCACGAGGAGGATCACGCTTGTCCACCATGACCACCCGTGCCCGTCGCGCCGCGCTCGCCGCTGCGGGACTGACCCTCGCCCTCGCCGCGTGCTCGAGCGGCACGACGCCCGAGGCGCCCGACACCGCGAGCCCCGACGAGGCGCCGTCGTCGTCGACCGTCACGCTCGTGACGCACGACTCCTTCCACATCGACGAGGCGCTCCTCGAGGCCTTCACTGCGGACACCGGCTACGAGCTCAAGCTCGTCGCCCCCGGGGACGGCGGGGCGCTCGTCAACCAGCTCGTCCTGACGAAGGACAACCCGCTCGGGGACGTCGCCTACGGCGTCGACAACACCTTCGCCTCGCGCGCGGTCGCCGAGGGCGTGTTCGCGCCCTACGCCTCGCAGGCGCCCGCCGCGACCGACGCCGCCGCGTACGCCCTCCCGGGGGACGACACGCTCACCGCGGTCGACTACTCCGACGTGTGCCTCAACATCGACGACGGCTGGTTCGCCGAGGCAGGCATCACCCCGCCGAGCACCCTCGCGGACCTCACGGAGCCCGAGTACCGCGACCTGACGGTCGTCTCGGGTGCCGCGACGAGCTCACCGGGCCTCGCCTTCCTGCTCGCGACCGTCGCGGACCGGGGCGACGGCTGGCAGGACTACTGGCGCGCCCTCGTCGACAACGGCGTCAAGGTCGTCCCCGGCTGGTCGGACGCCTACTACACCGACTTCACCGTGGGGGGCGGGGGCGACCGGCCGATCGTCCTCTCCTACGCGTCCTCCCCGCCGTTCACCGTCCCCGAGGGCGGCGAGGAGTCGACCACCTCGGCGCTGCTCGACACGTGCTTCCGGCAGGTCGAGTACGTGGGCGTGCTCGCGAACGCGAAGAACCCCGAGGGTGCCCAGGCCGTGGTCGACCTCCTGCTGTCCGAGGAGTTCCAGGCGGGCATCGCCGAGTCGATGTACGTCTACCCCGTCTCCTCGAGCGTCGAGCTGCCCGAGGAGTGGGTGCGCTGGGCGCCGCTCGCCGAGCAGCCCCTGACCCTCGACCCCGAGGTGATCGCCGAGCAGCGCGACACCTGGGTCCGCGAGTGGTCCGAGATCGTCACGGGCTGACATGACCCGCCCGACGACGGCGCCGCGCGGCGCACCTGGTCCCGCCGAGCTCGCCCCCGCGAGTGAGACTGCTCAGGTGAGCCCCGCGCGCCGTCGTCGGCCGGGCGGACCGCCCCGCGAGGCGCCGTCGTCGGCGGGACCTCCGCGTGCGCTGCGCTGGGGTGTGTCGCTGCGCTGGGGTGTGTGGGGGCTCGTCGCCGGGCTCCCCCTGCTGTTCCTCGGGGTGTTCTTCGCGTGGCCCGTCGCGCACATGCTCGGGCTCGGGCTGTGGCCCGACGGCGCGCTCGACCTCGGTGGTTTCGGGGAGGTGTTCTCCCGGCCGCGCACGTGGCGCATCCTCGGCCTCACGCTCCTGCAGGCCGGGCTCGCGACCCTCGTCGCGCTCGGGCTCGGCGTGCCCGGGGCCTACGTGCTCTACCGCACGCGCTTTCGCGGACAGGGCCTCGTGCGGGCCTTCGTGACCGTGCCCTTCGTGCTGCCCACGGTCGTGGTCGGGGTCGCGTTCCGCTCGCTGCTCGCGCCCTCCGGGCCGCTCGGGTTCCTCGGGTGGGAGGAGTCGCTGTGGGGGATCGTCGCGGCGCTCGCGTTCTTCAACTACGCCGTCGTGGTCCGCACCGTGGGCGGGACGTGGGCGCAGCTCGACCCGCGTGCCGAGCAGTCTGCGCGGGCGCTCGGTGCGACCCCCGGTCGGGCGTTCTGGCACGTGACGCTGCCGGCGCTCGCACCCGCGATCGCCTCCGCGGCGAGCCTCGTGTTCTTGTTCTGCGCGACGTCCTTCGGCACGGTGCTCGTGCTCGGCGGCATGCGCTACGGGACGGTCGAGACCGAGATCTGGGTCCAGACGACGCAGTTCCTCGACCTGCGGGCCGCCGCGGTGCTCTCGGTGACCCAGCTCGTGGTCGTCGCGGGGGCGCTGTGGGTCGCGGGCCGCGCGCGGGCCCGGCGTGAGCGGGCGGTCGACCTCGCGAGCGAGTCGCGCGCGGTGCGGCCCCTCGCGCGCGCCGACGCCGCCCCTGTGGCCGTCACGGTGCTCGCGCTCGCGGCCCTCGCCCTGCCGATCGTGCACCTTGTGGTCCGTTCGCTGCGCACCCCGAGCGGGTGGGGACTCGACAACTACCTCGCGCTCGGGACCACGGGCGGGGCCAACACACTCACCGTCACGGTGTGGGAGGCAGCCGCGAACTCGCTGCGGACCGCGGGGCTCGCGGCCGCGCTCGCGGTGCTGATCGGCTCGCTCGTCGCCCTCGTGCTCTCGCGCCGGCCCGCGGCGCGCGCGGGGCGCCGGGCGATCTCTCTCATGGACGCGTTGTTCATGCTCCCGCTCGGGGTGTCTGCGGTCACGGTCGGCTTCGGGTTCCTCGTGACGCTCGACCGCCCGCTCGGGCTTCCGGTCGACCTGCGCACCGCGGGCCTGCTCGTGCCGATCGCGCAGGCCGTCGTCGCGGTCCCGCTCGTGGTGCGCGTGCTGCTGCCCGTGCTGCGCGCGATCGACCCGCGCCAGCGCCAGGCCGCTGCGACGCTCGGGGCGTCACCGTGGCGCGTGCTGCGGGCGATCGACGGGCGGGTCGCGGCGCGCCCGCTCGGGCTCGCCGTGGGGTTCGCGTTCGCGGTCTCGCTCGGTGAGTTCGGCGCGACGTCCTTCCTCGCCCGGCCCGACACCGCGACCCTGCCCGTGGTCGTGTTCCGCCTCATCGGGCGGCCCGGCGAGCAGAACCTCGGCATGGCGCTCGCGGCGTCCGTGCTCCTCGCGGTGCTCTCGGCCGGTGTCATGCTGGCCGCAGAACGCCTGCGCCCCGGAACAGCAGGAGACCTATGACGACCCCCGACCCCACCCCACCCCCCACACCCGGCGGAGTCGGCAGTTCGCCGCAGGATCGGCAGTCCGCAGTGCCGATCTCGCGGCAAAGTGCCGAGCCCACGCGCGGTGCGCGGCCGGCCGGCGAGGGCGGCACAGCTCGCGAGGAGCACGCGCGCGGGCTCGCCGTCCACGAGCTCGTCGTGCACTACCGGGACGACGACGGCACGGTCGCGCTCGCGGTCGACCACGTCTCCCTCGACGTCGCGCCCGGGGAGATCCTCGCGCTGCTCGGGCCCTCGGGCTCGGGCAAGTCGACCCTGTTGCGCGCGATCGCAGGGCTCGAGCGACCCACGAGCGGGCGCATCACGTGGGACTCCCGCGACCTCGCCGACGTGCCCGTGCACCGGCGCGGCTTCGGCCTGATGTTCCAGGACGGCCAGCTGTTCGCCCACCGCACGGTCGCGCGCAACGTGTCCTTCGGGCTCGAGATGGCCCGCATCCCGCGCCAGGAGCAGCGCGCCCGGGTCGCCGAGCTGCTCGAGGTCGTGGGACTTGCGGGCTTCGGCGACCGGGACGTCGCGAGCCTCTCGGGCGGGGAGCGCCAGCGGGTCGCACTCGCCCGCGCGCTCGCCCCGCGCCCGCGCCTGCTGCTGCTCGACGAGCCACTCTCTGCGCTCGACCGTGCGCTGCGCGAGCACCTCGCCGCCGAGGTCCGCACGGCCCTCAAGGCGACCGGGACCGCCGCGGTGTTCGTCACGCACGACCACGACGAAGCCTTCGCCGTCGCCGACCGCATCGCGGTGCTCGACGACGCCCGCCTCCTCCAGGTCGACACCCCCGTGCAGCTGTGGCGCCGGCCCGCGACCGTGCGCGTCGCGCAGTTCCTCGGCTTCGAGGTCTTCGTCCCGGCTGCCGATCACGAGTGGCTCGTGGGGGCACCGGGCACTGCGCTCGTGGGCGCACCCGGCGAGCCCGCGAGCCCAGGCCGCGCGGATGCCGTCGTCGGCGGAGTCGATCCGGACGCGAGCCGGCTCCCGGGTGAGCCGACCGCCGCCGCAGGCGAGGGCGCCGTCGTCGGCGGGCAGGTCCTCGCGGTCGGGCCCGGGGCGCTGCGGCTCGCCGACGACGGCCCGTGGTCGGGTCACGTGGTCGCGTCCGGGTTCCGGCGGGGCGTGACCCACACCGCGGTCGCGGTCGAGGGGGTCGGCGAGGTGACCGTGCTCGGTCAGGAACCGGTGCTGATCGAACCGGGCTCGCCCGTGCGGCTCGACCGCTCGCCGGACCTGTCGACGTAGCGCGCCGCGCGCCGAGCGAGCCACGCGATGCCCCGCTCGAGCGGGCCCTTGCCGAGCGCGAGCCGCCACGCGAACGCACCCACGAGCGCCCACAGCACGAAGGCGCGCAGGTGGTCGAGCGAGCCGATGTCGACGTAGTACTCCTCGAGCATGAGCCGCAGCGCGACGATGTGCGCGCTGTAGACCGTGAGCGAGAGCGCCCCGACCGCGGCGAGCGGTGCGAGCACGAAGCGCACCGCGGTACGACCCAGCAGGAGGCACACTCCGAGCACCGCGACCACGAACCCACCCGAGCCGAGCACCTCGAACGGTGTCCCGGTGTGGGGGTCGGCCGTGAGGAGCTCGGCGAGCACCGAGCGCGGCAGGCCCGCGAGCACCTCGGAGACAGGCAGGATCTGGAACTCCCCGTGCAGGTCCACGAGCGGGGGCGTGCGCGCGGCGTCGGTCTGGCTCACGAGGTGGCCCGTCCAGTACCCGAGCAGCGCAGCGACCGCCCCGCCGGCGACGAGCCGCACCGCGACGGCGGTCGACCTCAGGTCGCTGCGTCCGATCGCGATCCCCGCGAGCGGGAACACGAGCCAGGTCGCGACCGGGTAGAACTCTCCGAACGCGATGTCCCACGCGCCCACCGGGAAGATCCCCATCGCGAGCAGCCCGGTGCGCACCGCGACCGTCACGACCGGCCCGAGCACCACGAGGACACCGACCGCGAGCCACAGCCGCCGCACCGGCCACGTGAGGAACGGCAGGGCGAGGACGAACATCATCGCGTAGGCCTCGAGGATCACCATGACGGGCGTGCCCAGCATCGTGAGCAGCCCGCCGAGCGCGAACAGGGCGAGCGCCCGCACGAGGGTGCGCAGCCGGAAGTCGACCACGGCCCGGCCCGTGACCGGTGCGGTGCCGCCCGTGACGATCGCGAGCGAGACCCCCGCGAGGAGGGCGAACAGGATCGCCGAGCGGCCGTGCACGAGCGCGCCGTAGGTGCTCGGGTCGGCGACCGTGACCTCGCGCGGGACGTGCAGGTGTGCGCCGAACATCCCGAGCATCGCGAGCCCCCGGGCGAGGTCGACGCCCACGACGCGGCGCGCGTCCCAGCCCATGCGGCGACTGAACCAGCCAGCGCGCGCGTCGGGCACGGCGGGGCCCGGGTCCTCGACCGTCACGGTCGCGGCGACCGGCTCGCTGTGCGCCATGGCTCCCCCTCGCGCTGTCCTGGACGAGCATCCACCACGCGGCCCGCACCGCGCCAGACCCCCCACCAGCTCGGCAGTGTGCCGTGGGATCGGCAGTGCGCACTGCCGATCCCACGGCGAGCTGCCGAGTTCACCGGGTGGCTGGGCGGGGACGGGCCGGGGCTTGGGCGCTCAGGCATTGAGCTCGGGGCGCGGTACCGCGGGGCCGAAGTCGGCGAGTCGACGCAGCCGGGCAACGAGATGCCCGCCCGCACGCAGGTCGGACCTTGTCACGCGCACCACGCGGAACCCGGCTCGGGCGATCGCCTCCTCGCGGTACTTCTCGGCGAGCACCGCATCGGCCGCCGCGCCGTTCGCCGTGTACTTCGAGACGCCGTCGTACTCGAGGAGCACGCGCAGCTCGGGCCAGCCGAGGTCGGCCCAGTAGGTCGTGGCTGGCAGGGTCACGGGCACCTGGGTGACGGGTGCCGGGAGACCGGCCCGCAGGACGAGGAGCCGGGTGCGGGTCTCGCCGGGCGACTCGGCGCCGCCGTCGGCGTGCTCGAGGACCGCCCGAGCGCGGGCCGTCCCGCGCCTGCTGCCCAGAGAGCCGAGGATCTCGCGGCAGACGGCGAGGTCTGCGCCGGCGTGCAGGGCGGCGTCAGCGAGGATCAGGGCGGGCTCGACCCGCAGGAGCGTCGCACAGTCGACGACCGTGCGCTCGAGCGTCGTGACCCGCACCCCGTGGTGCTCGGTCACGTGCTCGGGTGCGAGCTCGAGGGAGTGCCGGCGGATGTCCTTGGCACTGCGTGAGCTGGCGCGGTGCGGCTGGACCACGTGGACTGCTTGGCTCGAGGTCACGACCGGTAGACCCCACCACAGCGCGGCCGAGGTGTGGCTCAGGGTCGCGCGCTCGAGCTGGCGGGCGACCGCGGCCGTGCGGCCGAGCTGTTCGAGCCGGGGCGCGGCGTGCTCGGGGACGGTGTCGAGCGTCGTCGCGGGCAGGTACGCGCCGCGCCGTAGACGCATGACGGCCCCAGTGCGCTCGAGCGCCGCGAGGTGGGCCTTCGGGTGCTCGCGCGCGAGCACGAGTCGCGGTGGCGGGGTCGGGTCGAGCTGGACCGCCGACGGCGGGCCTGGTCGTCTGGGCATCTGAGCACGATCCCGCGACCGACGACCCGCGCCGCCGCAGCGCCCGCAGCCCTGTGGACCGCACGGGGCCCGGTGCCACGCACGGCCCTCGACCGGCCACGGGCTCGGCAGTTCCCCGCGAAATCGGCACTGCGCAGTGCCGATTCCACGGCAAAGTGCCGAGCTCGCGCGGGGGAGCGGGGTGCAGGGTGGCGGGGTCAGGGGGTGAGGGTGCGTTGCCACTCGCCCGCGTGGCCGGTCACGGTGAAGCCGAGCGCCTCGTTGATCGCGAGCATGTGCCGGTTCTCGGTCGCGTTCCAGGTGTGCAGGCGGCGCAGCCCGGGACGGATGCGCGCGAGCTCGAGCAGCTGGTGGGTCTTGACGAGCATCCCGAGCCGCCGCCCCCGGTGCGGCCCCGCGACGAGCGTGTCGAACTGGAAGGCGACCTCGGGGCTCGCGAGCGGCCACTCGACCTCGGTGAACGCCGCGAGGTGCCCGCTCGCGAGGTGCTCCGCGACGACGGTCAGCCCTCCGCGGTCCTTCTCGGTGCGCCGGGCGTCGCGCGCGCGCACCCGCTCGGCGTCCCACGCCTCGGGCTCGTAGTCGATCCCCGCGAGCGGCGCGTCGACACTCATGCGACCGATGAGCGCGGCGAGCTCGGCGAGCCACCGCTCGGGCGTCGGACCCTGCCACAGGTGGATCGTGTAGTCGTTGCCCGCGTGGGTCGCGGCCTCGTCGCGCAAGGTCGCGAGGGCGCCGTCGTCGGCGGGGAAGCGGAAGGTGCTGATGCGTTCGACCTGCTCGAGCGCGAAGCCGCGCGAGGCGGCGAGGCGCGTGATCTCGTCCGCGGGGAGGCGGCCCGTGCCCGAGCGTGGCTCGAGCAGCTCGGCGTCCGGGCCCGCGGGCGGGTGGTCGGTCTCGAGGAGGAAGGTCGTGCGGCCCTCGCGTGCGGCGAGCTCGAGCGCGGCGTCGAGCAGCTCGGCGCGGCAGTCCGCCCCGGGGCGTGCCCACACGTTCGCGGAGGCGAAGCTCGTGTTGTCGACGAGGGGCAGCTCGAGGATGATCGCGCCGACGACGGCGTCCGGGTCCCCCTCGGGGGAGTCGGGGGCGCGCGCGACGAGCAGCTCGCAGCGTTCGTAGTCGGCGCGGCGCAAGAAGCTCATGAGCTCAGGGGTGCCCCACGCCCAGTCGTCGAAGCCCCACTGGTCGAGGGACTCGGCGACGAGCGCCCGCTGCGCGCCGCGCACGCGCCACGGCGGTGCGCCGGTCGGGGCGACGGTGACCTGCTCGACGTGCCAGCGGGGTCTCACGCGTCCACGCTAAGGCGCGGGGCGGTGCGCGTGCACGGGCAAACTAGACCGGCTCGAGCGCCTCGTGCGGCGGGGCGGGGAGCGTCACCGTGACCGGGTCGCCGATGCGCACCGTGCCGCCGACCTCGACCACGGACATGACGCCCGCGCGGCGCACGATCTGGCCGACCTCGTCGCGGGTCACGGCGAGGCGGAGCAGCCCCTTGCGGAAGTCGTCGATCTGGTGGCACGGGTTGCGCAGCCCCGTGACGCGCACGATCGCGTCGGGGCCGAGCCGCAGGAGCGTCCCGCGGGGCAGGTCGAGCAGGTCGACGCCGGCCGTCAGGACGTTCTCCCCGAGGTCGCCCGGGCCGAGCTCGTAGCCGTGCTCGCGGGCGAGGTCGAGGAACTCGCGGTGGATGAGGTGGACCTGGCGCAGGTTGGGCTGGGTCGGGTCCTTCGCGACGCGCGAGCGGTGCTTGACCGTGGGGCCCGCGTGGGCGTCGCCGAGCACGCCGTGCCCTGCGACGAGCTCGACGGCGTCGAGGGGGACCTTGGAGAAGCGGTGCGTCGCGTCCTTCGCGAGGCCGACGACGACGGCGCCCGGGGGCTGGGTCATGTCTCGATCCTGCCATGCAGGTCAGGGCCGTTGTCAGTGGCTCGTGACAAGCTCGAGGAGGCTCTCGAGGTCAAGGAGCCACGCCGAGGTCAAGCGTCCGAACGGGTGAAACTACATGCGTGAGACACAAGTTCTTGTGCCTGCTTGACTCTGTCACCCCTAGGTGTAGTGTCTTGGGGCATGCGGTGAGAAGCCGCACCATCAGCAATCGAGCGGGGAGTGAGCCATGACGATCACGGTCTACAGCAAGCCGGCTTGCGTGCAGTGCAACGCGACCTACCGCGCTCTCGACAAGGCCGGCTACGAGTACACGATCGTCGACATCTCCCAGGACGAGGGCGCCCGTGACGAGGTCATGGCGATGGGCTACCTCCAGGCTCCCGTCGTCGTCGCGGGCGACGAGCACTGGTCGGGCTTCCGCCCCGACCGCATCGCGGCGCTCGCGTCGCGCATGGCGTCGTCAGTCGCCTGACGACGCCCCCGCCGTCGTCGAAGGAGTCTTGTCGTGAGTGGGCTCGTCTACTTCTCGTCGGTCTCCGGGAACACGCACCGCTTCGTCGAGAAGCTCGAGATGCCGGCCGAACGCCTGCCGGTCCGTGCGAGTGACCCGTTCCTGAAGGTCAACAACCCCTACGTGCTCGTCGTGCCGACCTACGGCTTCGGCAACACGGGCGGGGCAGTTCCCAAGCAGGTCATCAAGTTCCTCAACGACGAGGAGAACCGCAAGCTCCTGCGGGGGGTCATCGCCGCAGGGAACACGAACTTCGGTGAGGCGTACTGCCTCGCCGGGCCAGTCATCGCGTCCAAGTGCAAGGTGCCGTACCTGTACGGCTTCGAGCTCATGGGAACAGCTGAGGACGTCATCCGCGTCCGTGAAGGGTTGGGGAAGTTTTGGCAACAACAACGCTGACGCCGCCGCGCGTCTCGAACGACGGCATGGACTACCACGCGCTCAACGCCATGCTGAACCTGTACGACTCGGACGGGAAGATCCAGTTCGACAAGGACAGGGAAGCGGCTCGCGAGTACTTCCTCCAGCACGTCAACCAGAACACGGTCTTCTTCCACACGCTCGACGAGCGCCTCGACTACCTCGTCGAGCACGAGTACTACGACCCGGCCGTGCTCGAGCAGTACAGCCGTGAGTTCATCAAGAAGCTGCACGACTTCGCCTACTCGAAGAAGTTCCGCTTCCAGACGTTCCTCGGGGCCTTCAAGTACTACACGAGCTACACGCTCAAGACCTTCGACGGCCAGCGCTACCTCGAGCGCTTCGAGGACCGCGTGTGCATGGTCGCGCTCGCGCTCGCGGAGGGCGACGAGGACTTCGCGATGCACCTCGTCGACGAGATCATCTCCGGTCGCTTCCAGCCCGCGACCCCGACGTTCCTCAACCTCGGCAAGGCGCAGCGCGGCGAGCCCGTGTCCTGCTTCCTGCTGCGCATCGAGGACAACATGGAGTCGATCGCCCGTGGCATCAACTCCGCGCTCCAGCTGTCCAAGCGCGGCGGCGGGGTCGCGCTCCTGCTGAGCAACATCCGCGAGTACGGCGCGCCGATCAAGAAGATCGAGAACCAGTCCTCGGGCGTCATCCCCGTGATGAAGCTCCTCGAGGACTCGTTCTCCTACGCGAACCAGCTCGGCGCACGTCAGGGCGCGGGCGCGGTGTACCTGCACGCGCACCACCCGGACATCTACCGCTTCCTCGACACCAAGCGGGAGAACGCCGACGAGAAGATCCGCATCAAGACGCTCTCGCTCGGCGTCGTGATCCCGGACATCACCTTCGAGCTCGCGAAGAAGAACGAGCCGATGTACCTCTTCTCGCCCTACGACGTCGAGCGCGTCTACGGGGTCCCGTTCGCGGACGTCAACGTGACCGAGAAGTACTACGAGATGGTCGACGACAAGCGGATCCGCAAGACGAAGATCTCGGCGCGCGAGTTCTTCCAGACCCTCGCCGAGATCCAGTTCGAGTCGGGCTACCCGTACGTGATGTTCGAGGACACGGTCAACCGCGCCAACCCGATCAAGGGCAAGATCACGCACTCGAACCTGTGCTCGGAGATCCTCCAGGTCTCGACGCCCTCGACGTTCAACGAGGACCTGTCCTACGAGCACGTCGGCCGGGACATCTCGTGCAACCTCGGCTCGATGAACATCGCGCTCGCGATGGACGGCGGGGACCTCGGGACCTCGGTCGAGACGGCGATCCGCGCGCTCACGGCCGTCTCGGACCAGACGAGCATCGAGTCGGTGCCCTCGATCAAGAAGGCGAACGCCGACGGTCACGCGATCGGCCTCGGGCAGATGAACCTGCACGGGTTCCTCGCGCGCGAGCGGATCCACTACGGGTCCGAGGAAGGCCTCGACTTCACCAACATCTACTTCTACACGGTCGCCTTCCACGCGATCCGTGCCTCGAACAAGCTCGCGATCGAGCGCGGGCAGGCCTTCGCGGGCTTCGAGGACTCGAAGTACGCGAGCGGTGAGTACTTCGCCAAGTACATCGAGCAGGAGTGGAAGCCGCGCACCGAGCGGGTCGCCGAGTTGTTCGCGCGCTCGGGCATCCACATCCCGACGCAGGACGACTGGCGCGAGCTCGCCGAGTCGGTCAAGAAGCACGGGATCTACAACCAGAACCTGCAGGCCGTGCCGCCCACGGGGTCGATCTCGTACATCAACAACTCGACCAGCTCGATCCACCCGATCGCCTCGAAGATCGAGATCCGCAAGGAA
>Ga0123333_10004938_pt1 | contig 12266 bp, 11 predicted proteins | sample BioC12SIPDNA_3_FD_89957 | JGI IMG/M metagenome (GOLD analysis project Ga0123333, IMG submission 89957) | Anaerobic biogas reactor microbial communites from Washington, USA - Biogas_R2_B C12 SIP DNA | ecosystem: Engineered > Bioreactor > Anaerobic > Unclassified | place: Washington, USA...
CAATCCGTTCCCATCGGCGCCGGGCAGCGGGTCGGCCTGTTGGAGCAGCCGCGGCACGGTATTCGCGTGCAGCGTGCTGATCGCGAAGGCGTCGTGCGAGGCTTCGGGCCGCAGCAGGTTGCGCTCCACGGCGGGCACCGGCGCAGGATGGCGCCGCATGATCACCTGCCGCGAATACACGGCAAACCCGGCCATCCGGAACGACACGAACACCGGATGATCCTCGGCCACTTCCGCGTTGATCAGGTGCGCGCCGCGTTTGCCCGCCTCGAACGCAATCGCCTCGAGCAACCGCGTCCAGTCGTGCATGTCGCCTTCTTGCGGTTCGGGAGATAGAAACGTGAGGTGGGCCACCGGGTCGCCCGCGCGGTGCCGGAACTGGCCGACATACCCGCTCTCGCCATTGCGCATGACCAGCGTCGGCGCGCCCAGATCGGTCAGGGGCATGGAAAACAGGACCGCATCTTCCATCCCATGATTGCCGCGCGTGAGCGCCGTCGACATGTCGAGCGGCAGGCGCTGAGGCATCAAGCGCCGCACCAGCGGCAGGTCGAGTGGCGTTAACGACCGTGGATCCGATTTAGGCATGTCACCCCAACCATACCCGGCAAGAACACGCATGGAAGGCCAGGCGCATCATCTCAAACGCGACAGGTTGCCAGGAGACCTTGTCAGGAGCGTGTTCCGCGCTTGCACCGCGGATCGAATTCGGGAAGTATACTCTCATCTCTGTATTATTTTAACATCAGGCGACAGGCCCTGACAATAGGCGGTTCGTTAAAGAATCGCTGGCCGCCGGTGACGCCCCGTCCAGCCGCCGCGCCCGCGAGTCCACGGTTGACAACCGCTGCCGAATCCGCTACTATCCTCGCATGATCGCCTGACGATGAGGCAACATGTACCACGCAGTGTTACGGTGGATTGCTGGCAGGTTGCTCGGACTGGGTCCTGCGCGGCAGGGCGTCCGAATCGTGTCAGGGCCGGAAGGCAGCAGCACTAAGGATTTCACCCTGGGTGCCGCAGGAGCGCCTGGCCCGAGCAACCTGCTTACAATCCCCGTTTTCGTTGGGGTCGAAGTCTGACGTGACCGATGGCTGAGCTACCTGAACGCATGCCGCGACGGCGGCGTCCGCGGGTCTGGCTGGTGAGGGGGGGACTGGCCGTGGCTGCCCTGGCTAGCGCCGGACTGGTCCTGACCTACACCGCCCAATCCGCCATCACCATCAATATCGACGGCCAGGTAATCCACCACCGCACCTGGGCCGGCACGGTCGGCGACGCGCTCGATGAAGCGGGCGTGGAGCTGGACCCGGAAGATGTCGTCGCGCCCGCGCTCGACACGTCCGTGACCGACGGCCTGACGATCACGGTGCGCAAAGCACAGGCGGTTGCTCTCGATGCCGACGGGACCTTCCAGCAGATCCGCACCCAGGCGACCCACCCGCTCGACGTGCTGCAAGAGCAGTCTATCACGCTCCAGATGTATGATGTCGTCCAGGTGAATGGCCGCACGTACTCGCTCGACGCCCTGGACGACCAGCCCTGGGAGGCCGCCCCGACAACCATTCGCGTCGTGCGCAGCATGAGCCTGACCATCATCGACAATGGCCGCGCGTACGAGATTCACACCACGCGGCCCGACGTCGGCGGCGCGCTCGACGCGGCGGGGATCACGCTTTACCTGGCCGACCGGGTGACGCCCGGCTTCAACACCCTGGTTACCGATGGCATGACGATCCGGATCGAGCGATCGCTCCCGGTAACGGTGCGCGCCGATGGCCGCCAGTTGGTCACACGCGGGCGCGGCCCGTTGGTAGGCGACGCGCTGGCCAGCATCGGGATCGCGCCGGTGGGCCTGGATTACACGATCCCCGACCTGGACGACCCGCTGGAGCCGGGCATGATCATCGAGCTAGTGCGCGTTAGCGAGGAGAGCGCCATCGAGCGCGAGCGGGTGCCCTTCGTGACCATCGAGCGCATCGATCCGGACCTGGCGCGCGGCGAACAGCGCGTGATCGAGGCTGGGTCCGCGGGCGAGCGCGAGCGGCGGGTTCGCGTGCGCGTCGAGAACGGGCGCGAGGTCAGCCGCGAAGTCGAAAGCGAGAAGATCACCCAGCCGCCAGTCCCGCGCGTGATCGCCGTGGGAGAGTAACCTCACCGTGAATGACCGCCACCTGCTCGAGCAGCACGCCATCACGCCAAAAAAGAGCCTGGGCCAGAACTTCCTGCACGATCCCAACGCGCTGGAAAAAATCGTCGAGATCGCCGGATTGGACGCGGGCGCGACCGTGTTGGAGATCGGCCCTGGCACCGGCAACTTGACCCGTGTCCTGGCAGCGCACGCCGCGCGGGTGATCGCCGTGGAGCTGGATACGCGCCTGATCCCGCTGCTGGAAGCGGCCACCGCCGGCCTGCCGGGCGTCGAGATCGTCCACGGCGACATCCTGGAGGTGGATATCCCCGCCCTGGTCGGGAGGACGCCTTACGTGGTGGTCGCCAACCTGCCGTACTACATCACCAGCGCCATCTTGCGCCGCCTGCTCGAAACAGCGCCCCGCCCACAGCGGCTGGTACTCACCGTCCAGCGCGAGGTGGCTGAGCGCCTGGTCGCTGAGCCGGGCGATATGAGCTTGCTGGCGGTCAGCGTGCAGTTCTACGGCCAGCCGCAGATCGCCATGCGCCTGAATCCGGCGGCGTTCTGGCCGCGGCCCGACGTGGACTCGGCGGTGGTGCGCATCGACGTGCTTGACGCGCCGAGTGTCGCCGTGCCGGACGAGAAGCTGTTTTTTCGCGTGGTGCGGGCCGGTTTCGGGCAGAAGCGCAAGCAGCTCCGCAACTCATTGAGCGCCGGGCTGGGCATCGCCAAAGCGCAGGCGGGGGATCTGCTGGGAGGCGCGGGCATCGATCCGCAGCGCCGCGCCGAGACGCTCAGCCTCGAGGAATGGGCCGCGCTGACGTTCGCCGTGGCCCAGGCTGGCTAGTTGTTGAGCACCAGCCTGCCCTCGGCAAACGCGTCGAAGCCGACTGTGTTGGGCCCCTGTGGAATCACCTTCATCGTCAGGGCCAGCGATTCGCCGGGCTTCAGGCGCTGCCCCGCTTCCAGATAGACCTGCCGGAACCCGGTCACGTCGCCGTTGCTGTCGAGCAGCGTCATCGTCACGGAGACATGTTCCACCGGATAGCGGCTCTTGTTGACGACCGACAGCGCCACCTGGTACTGGTCCATGACGAACGTGCCGGAGAGCTGGCGTAGCTCCAGCTCGGCGTAGCGCAGCCCGGCGTCGGTGGCGACCTGCCCCGACTTGACGAAGCCGTACGCCCCGACGTATCCCTCCGGAACGCTCTCGAACAGCACGCGATACGGGCCCGTCAGCCCTGATGGCAGCACGACGCGCGACAGAAAGGTCTCGCCCTGGGCCAGTGGCGCGCCGTTGCGATCGAGCAACTGCACGCCCACCGTCACATGCTCGACCGGCACCCCCAGCGTGTTGCGCACCTGTCCCAGACAGATCAGGCTGCTGACCGGCGTTTCATAACACGCCGGGCCGATCACGGTCAGGTACAGGGCCGGGCCCAGGCCAGGCCCCTCCGCGGTGATCAGCGGCGTCGGGGTATAGACCGGCCACAGGCTGGGAGTCAGTGAAGGCGGCACGAGCGTATAGCCGAAAAGAGGCAGTGTGGGCTGTCGTGTGGAGGGTGGGGTCCCGTTCGAAGACCATACCTGACCGCATCCAGCTACCAATACTCCCACCCAGAGCCACAGCCATCGCCAACGTTGCCGGTGCATGGGACTCGTAAAAATCCCTCAATATCCAAAAAGGCAGGCGCAATATCCCACATTATAGCGGATGTGCGAACTCTGGACAGAGCCTAAATGGCCCATTTTGGCATTTTAGGCGAGAAGATAGCAAGAGATACCGTTAAGGGAATGCCTCCGTCTCACTTTATCGCCTCAAATTCGTTCCTTCCCGCCGCCCTGCGCGATGGTTGGGGAACCTGACATAACTTGCCGGGCGGCCCACAGCACGCCACGCCGCCCCCTTTGACGACGCCACCTTTTGTGGTACAATGCCGCTTGACGGTGTCAGGGGCCTGGCCCGCTGGCGGCGTTCGAGACGAATAATCAGCAGTGAAACCAAGCGTGTCCGAAGACTCTTCCGAACCACCCTCATCTTTTGTCTGCGACTCAATCCTGCCATGTGACTCTCAGGGTCGTCGTGCATCCTGGCGGGGCCAGTTCGTCGCGCCATGCCATCACTCCCGCCTATCAGCTTCAAAGGTAAACAGCCGTGAATGATAGCCTGACCGGACTGCTCGTGTTGGGCGGATTCATCCTGCTCAACGCAGTGCTCAAAATGGCCTACGTGGCGCTCATCAACACGCACAAATCCCATCTGCGCGAGCTGGCCGAAGAAGGCAACCAGCGGGCCGACAGAGCGCTGGCGCTGGCGGGAGATGCCACGCGCCTGCTGGCCTCACAGCAACTGGTCGATCTGCTGCTGCGCTTCGCGATCGCGCTGGTCGCTTCGGTCTCGCTGGCGCCGCCGCTGCGCGATGTGCTCCTCGATCAGCAGGTCAGCCCCGCCCTGGCCGATGTGCTGGCCTACGGCGGCGTGCTGCTGGCGGTCGCGATCGTCACGCTGATCTTCGGCGAGATGCTGCCGGGCAATATCGCGCTCGGCCACGCCGACGAGATCGCCATGTGGTCCGTGACGCCGATCAATCTGCTGGCGCACCTGCTGGCGCCCGCGCTGCGGCTCATGCAGTGGATCAGCGGGCAGTTTGCCGCGCCGTTCGTCGGGCGGGGCAGCTCGTCGCTGGTGACGGAAGAAGAGATCAAGATGATGGTCGACGCCGGGTCCGAGGGCGGCGCCATCGAAGACGAAGAAAAAGAGATGATCTATTCGATCTTCCAGTTCGGCGACACGCTGGCCCGCGAGGTGATGGTCCCGCGCATCGATATGGTCGCGCTGGAGATCGACACGCCGCTCGAAGAGGCACTGAAGGTGATCGTCGAGGCCGGGCATTCGCGCATCCCGGTCTACGAAGAATCGATCGATCACCTGCGCGGGCTGTTGTATGCCAAAGACCTGCTCATGATGTGGCGCGACGGCGACACCCAGCGCCCGATCCGCGACATTCTGCGCCCGGCCTACTTCGTGCCGGAATCGAAGAAGGCGGTCGATCTGCTCACCGAATTGCAGCAGCGCAAGATTCACCTGGCGATCGTGGTGGACGAATACGGCGGCACGGCGGGCCTGGTGACGCTCGAAGACCTGATCGAAGAGATCGTGGGTGAGATCCGCGACGAGTACGACTTCAACGAAGAGGAAGCCTTCCAGCAAGTCGACGAGCACGAATACATCTTCGACGCCGGGTTCGACCTGGACGACCTCAACCGCCTGCTGGACATCCATTTGCCAACCGACGAGAGCGACACGCTGGGCGGGTTCGTGTTCAGCAAGCTGGGCAAGGTGCCGGTCGAAGGCGAGCAGATCGAGACGGAGCACGTCCACATCGAGGTGCTGAACGTGGACGACCGCCGCATCCGCAAGATCCGCGTGGTGAAGATCCCACCGCCGACCGAGCCGCTCGAAGACTCGCGCGAGGAACCCGCCGCCGCTCCCGATTGAAGAGAGGCGCGCGGGCCGCGCTGGCGCATGCTGCTGCGACCCGGACGCGCTCAGGCCGACCCTTCCGAGATCGGGATCGCCCGCGACGGTTCGCGGTGATCCCATGCCGGACAACCAGCGCAAGCCGCTGGATGCCATCGCCACCTTATATATAGTGGACATACTACGAGCGGGCCAATATGTGACCCGCTCGTAGCTTTTTCTCCGGCGTGTGCCCGTGCCTAGCGCTGGAGCACGTCCTTGTTGCGCACGTTGCTGTATTCGCCATGCAGCAGGGCGTCGATAAGTTCGGAGGCCGCCTGGACGGCGACCGCTTCCTGCGCCTCGACCGTGCTGGCGCCCAGGTGGGGGGTGTAGATTACGTTGTCCAGCCCTAGCAGCGGGTTGTCCGGCGCGGGCGGCTCGGTGTCGTACACGTCGAGCGCCGCCCCGGCGACCTTGCCGCTCTTGAGCGCTTCGGCCAGATCGGCACTGTTGATCAGCGAGCCGCGCGCCGCGTTGACGATCAACACGCCGTCCTTCATCTTGGCGATGGTGTCGCGGTTGATCAGGCCGCGCGTGTCGTCGGTGACGACGGCGTGCAGCGAGATCATATCGGCTTTTTCGAGCAGTATGTCCAGCGTGGGACAGGCCAGCCCCAGGTGGCGCGCGATCCGCTCCGGCACGAACGGATCGAAGGCGACTTCCTTCATGCCGAAGGCCTTGGCGCGGTCGGCCAGGGCGCGCCCCACCCGGCCAAAGCCGACGATGCCCAGCGTCTTGCCGTGAAGCTGCGTCCCCACGAATTTCTTGCGCTCCCAGCGCCCGGCGCGCACCGACGCATCCGCCTGGGGGATGTGCCGGGCCAGCGCCAGCAGCAGGGCGAAGGTGTGCTCGGCGGTCGAGATCGTGTTGCCATCGGGCGCGTTCATGACCACAATACCCCGGCGGGTGCATTCGGTCAGGTCGATGTTGTCCACGCCCACGCCCGCGCGGACGATCACCTTCAGATTCGCGGCGTTCGCCAACAGCTCGGCATCGGCTCTGGTATCGCTGCGGACGATCATGGCGTGCGCCTGGGGGATCAGCGCCAGCGTCTGCTCGCGGGTGAGCTTGCCCGGCGCATGGACGGTGAACTCGGGGATGCTGCGCAATTGCGCCAGGCCCGATGTTTCCAGGTTGTCCGGAACGAGGATGAAATACGTCATGACGAGCCTCTACGCCTGCTGTGCCATAAACTCGTCCATCGCGGCGAACAGCGCCTCGAGGTCTTCCGGCTGGGTGTCGCCCATGTGCGCGATGCGGAACGCCTTGCCCTTCAGCTTACCGTACCCATTGGAGATCACCATCCCGCGCTCGCGCAGGAACGCGTTCAGCGCCGCGATGTCGATGCTGCGCGTGTTGGCGACGTTCGACACCGTAGGCGAGTGGTAGCCTTCCTCCGAGAACATCTCGAAGCCCGCCCGCCGCACCCAGTCGCGCGTCATCTCGGCCATTGTCTCATGCCGTGCGAAACGGGCGTCCAGCCCTTCGGCCAGTATATCGTCGAGCTGGCGGTCGGCGGCATACATCAGCGACACCGGCGGGGTGGCCGGGGTGTTGTTCTTCTGGTGGTGCCTGTCGATCTCGAGCACGTCGAAATAGTAGCCCCGGTGCGGGATTTGCCGGGCGCGTTCAAGCACAGCGGGCGACACCGCGCCGAAGGCCATCCCCGGCGGCAGCGCGAAGGCTTTCTGCGTGCTCGTCAGGCACACATCGATGCCCCAGGCGTCCGTCTCGACTTTGGCCCCGGCGAAGATGCTCACCACGTCCACCAGGAACAGCGTATCGGGATAGTCCGCGAGCACGTCGGCGTAGTCCTCGACCGGGTTGCACACGCCGGTGCTGGTTTCGTTCATCACGCAGGCCACTGCGTCATACGCCCCGTGGCTCAGCGCATCGGCCAACTGCTCCGGCTTGACGGCTTGGCCCCACTCGACCGCGATCACGTCGACCTGCTTGCCGTTCAGTTGGCTGACCTCGGCCCAGCGTTCGCTGAACGCGCCGCAGGTCAGGTGCAAGATCGTCCGATCGTCGCGGACGGCGCAGCGCGAGGCCGATTCCCAGATGCCGGTGCCGGATGACGTATATATATAGACCGGGTTCTGGGTGTAGAACGCCTGCTGCAGCTTGGGCTGCATGCGTCCGTACAGGGTCGCGAAGTCCGACGAACGGTGGCCGATCATCCATTCGGACTGGGCGTCCAGAATCTCAGCGCGGACCTCGACCGGGCCAGGGATGAACAGGCGGACGTGCTCGGAACGTTTGGGTGACATAATGGGGAGTCCTCCGTAACTAGTGCGAACGAGCGAGCTGCTCTTTCAACTCAACAATCGGCGCGATCGCGGTGGGATCGACGCCGTAACCGATCGCGGTGTAGTAGCTCAGATAGTCGCCGAACTGGACGGCGTGCAGCAGTTGGGCCAGCGCCGTGGCGCCCTGCGGCTGGAAGGTATCGGCCATGATCCCGTTTTGCAGACACATGGTGTACATCAACTCGTTGCGCAGCCGCACGCGCGGGTGATCTTCTGTGGGCGAGGTGATGATGATCGCCGACAGAGGGACGTTGTGATCCGCCGGGAAGCCGATGGCGGCCACGGTGTTGTGGTTGGTCTCGGGCATCGGCTCGTATTCGGCCCACGCCTTCGCGTTCTCGTTGAGCTGGCACTTCCAGCGCCGCGCCACTGGCTCGAAGATGCCCGCGCCGACGAAGAGCGGCACGCGCCCGATCAACTGCCCGGCGGTGCGCTTGGCCGGGTTGGTCGCCAGACTGCTGCCCGCGCCGTAGCCTTGCGCCGTCTCGCGCAACAGCGCGATCGCGCCCGCCAGATCGGTGCCCAGGTCAGGGGCCAGCTTCAGACGGTCGGCCAGGCCTAGCAGCAGTCCCAGGCTCCAGCCCAGCGCCGCGCGCGGCTGGCTCTTGTAGTCGAACTGCCACAATGGGTAGCCGTGGCGCGCCGCGTGATCGGCCAACTGGCCGCCGGTCGTGATCGCCAGCAGCCGCGCTCCGCGCTCGCGGGCGATCTCCGCCGCCGCCAGCGTCTCTTCGGTGTTGCCGGAGTTGCTGCTGGCGATGACCAGCGTCTCCGGCCCGGTCACGAAGGCGGGCAGGTCGTAGCTGCGCAGGACGACGAACGGGGCCGGCGACGTGGGCGCGACGATGGCTGCCGCCAGGTCGCCACCGATGGCCGAGCCGCCCATGCCGCACAGGGCGATCAGGCGCGGCGCCTGGTGGGACTCCGGCAGGGGCAGCGTCTGGGCCAGCCGCCAGGCATTCTCGAGCTGATCGGGCAGCGCGTCGATGTGCGACAGCATCTCGTCCACGTCGATCGCGCGCATCCGATCGAGATCATCCAGGTTCATGTTGTAGGCCATATTACCTCCCGCGGGAACGGGCTCAGTTTGCCGATGAGGCGCCTATTGTACCGCCCGTGGCCTATCCTATCCCAAACTGGTGACTTGTCTATGGCAGATTGAACAACACCAGCGGGCCCCATCACGCCGGGGCGAGCCGAACGGCGCCAAGGGGCGAATTTCGATTCTGTCCCCAAGCCCGGTACAATCACAGGTAGCACACACGGGGAAGGCGCTGGCCGTCCGGGACTCATCCGTGCGTGGAGTGGACTGTGGAGGAGGTTAAACAGATGGACTTTTTGAAGAGACTGTTTGGCGGTGGTCGGGCCGGTGACGGTGACGCAGAAGGCGTTTACTTTTACGTGCGCTCCCAATCCACCGGCGAGGTGGTCAGGATCCGGCTGCACCGGTACAACGACCTGTCGCAGACTGAAGACCAGCAAGGCTATTACGCGCGCAAGGTGATCGTGGGCCAGAAAAGCTTCGACCGCATGGAGGCCGAGTTCTTCTTCGACAAGAATCGCCGGTTCGTCTCCGGTGAGGTCACCGGCGGGACGCTGGTCGACGAGGCAGATTACCACGCCTATCTCGCAGCGCACAACCAGACCGGTCCGGCAGGAAGCTGACGGATGGGGGAGCGTCTCTCCGCGCAGCGCACGCTGCTGCTGCTGGATGTCGACGGCGTGCTGGTGCACCCGCTCGGTTACCGGGATGCGCTGCGCGCCACGGTGGATCACTTCGCCGGGCGGATGGGCCAGACCGTCGTCGACATCACCGACGACGAGATCGCCGTGTTCGAGGCGTGCGGCATCACCAACGAGTGGGACTCCGGGGCGATATGCGTCAGCGCGCTGCTGCTGGCCGTGCTGGGCCAACAGCCCGATCTGCGCCGCGACACGCTCGACGCGACGCTGGCCGCCGCGCGGACGGCGGCCCGGCCCATCCCGCGCCCGGACTTCGTGGCGTTGGCCCGCGATATCCTGGCGCATAACCACGACGGGGGGGTGCCATCGGCGCTGCACTTGGAACGGCTGGTCAGCCGGATCGATCCGGCGTTCCTGCCGCTGGTCTCGGCCCTGCTGCGCGACGTGTACGACATCACCACGCCGACGACGCGCGTCTTCCAGACGCACACGCTGGGCGGCGAGCATTTCGCCGCTACCTACGGCCGCCCGGCGCCCTTCACCAGCGCGAGCTTCCTGGCTGCTCGCGATCAGCCCCTGCTCAGCCCCGCCAACCGCGACCGGCTGCTGGCCTGGGCGCGCGATCCGGGGCAGGGGGTGGCGGTCTTCACAGCGCGGCCCAGCCTGCCGCCCGCCGATCTGAATGGCCCGCCGCCACAGGGCTTCCCCCCGGAAGGCGAGCTGGCGGTCGAGCTGGTGGGCCTGGACGGGCAGGTACCGCTGATCGGGCAGGGGCGCGTCAAGTGGCTGGCCGACCAGTACGGGCGGCCCGTATCCGACTATATCAAGCCGTCGCCGGTTCAGGCGCTGGCTGCGATCGCGGCGGCCGCGTCGGGCACGGAATGCGCCGCGCTGGAGTCCGCCGCCGCCCTGGCCGAGCGTGGCGAACTGGCCGGGCCGCTGGCGGCGCTGGCCGGTGGGCCGGTGCGCGTGGTGGTGTTCGAGGACGCCGTTGGCGGGATCCGCGCCACCGAACGGGCTGGCGAAACCCTGCGGCAGGCCGGGCTGGATGTCACGGTCGAGGGGATTGGGGTGTCGCCGAACGCCGACAAGCGCGCGGCACTGGCGGCTGTCGCCGTGCGGGTCGTCGATACGCTCGACGAGGGCCTCGCGCCGATCATCGGCGGGTGAGCCGCCCCGCCCGCGTCACCGGCGCGGGTAGCGGTTCGTCTGGTCGTCGCTCTCGCACCAGCGCAGGACCAGCCGCCGCTGGGCGTCGGTTTCGGGCGACTCGCAGTGCGCCCGCTCGGCGATCATCTTGAGCGCCGCCTCGCCCGCCATGCCACAGCGCACCAGATGGCAGCCCACCACCGTCCCCGTCCGCCCAATTCCCGCCATGCAGTGCAGGTAAATGACCCGGCCATCCATCAGCCCCGCGTCGATGAAGTCGAGGATGCGGCGCATGTGGTCGGACGTGGGGGCGTGCATGTCCGGAATGGACAACTGCCGGTACATGATCTTGCCAGGCAGCAGTGGCGCATAGGGGGAAATCTCGCCCGGCTCGGTGAGATCCAGAAAGAAGGTAATCCCGGCCAGCAGCAGACGTCGGATGCGCTCGGCGGTGGCCGCCTCGTCGTCCGGCGCGCTGGGGTGAGGCCCTGCCATCAGCCGCCAAGGATGGACCCAATAGGTCCCGGCAAGAGGTCCGGCAAACTGGCTTGTCATGCCTGTCTCCGCTTGTTGTAAGCTCAGCATAGCGAAATAAACGCCGCGGAGCAATCCTTTTTTCGACAGGGCTGGCGGTTGCCAAGATCACCGTTTTACTCCACAATGTCAGGCGAACATCTGGCAGTCGAGGAGTAGTGCTGTGGATCTCGAAGAACGGGCAAAACTATTGAACACGCTCAACAAGCTGATGACCGAGCGGGTGACCATGCGGGCACGGCTGGACGCGAGCCTGAAGGAATTCTCCGCCCGGCTGTTCAGCGCGCTGGAGCAGGTCCTGGCTGAGATGGCCGCCGCCGGTATCCCCGGCGTGGGCAAGACGCGGCGGCTGGTGCATCCCGCGAGCAAAGGGCACGAGGGACTGCAGATCTTCATCGAGGACTGGAGCATCATCTTCATGCCGCTGCAAGGCTTTGCCCGGCCCAATGCCGCCGACGAGGCGCGCATCATCCCGTACCAGTTCAAGGAGTTGTGCGCCCGCATCGCCGTCTTCCTGACTGACGATCCGGCCGGCAAGGCCTTCTACGACTTCATCATCTTCCAGGATCGGTCCTGGTTTGCCTGGGGATACGGGTGGCCCAAGCAGCAGTCGGACATCGAGAATACGAACTTCGAAGCGCTGGCCCTGGAGTTGGTCGAGAGCTTCATCAAGGATATTTACATCACCTGGAATGTCCGCGCCGACACGTCGCTGGCGCTGGTGCTTGACCCCAAGCAACGCGCTTACAGCTACGGGCTGCCGGGCGAGGAGACTCGCTAGCACAACCAGTTTTGAGCAGGATTCCAACCGCGCGCTAACCGAAAAATGATGGACGCGCGGTTGTTTTTACCGCTCAAAATACCCACATATTCCCACTTAAACCCAAACGCGGATGCCTTGATTCACAAAATGCGAATTCGATGGCGAATCTTA
>Ga0123333_10004944_pt1 | contig 12248 bp, 9 predicted proteins | sample BioC12SIPDNA_3_FD_89957 | JGI IMG/M metagenome (GOLD analysis project Ga0123333, IMG submission 89957) | Anaerobic biogas reactor microbial communites from Washington, USA - Biogas_R2_B C12 SIP DNA | ecosystem: Engineered > Bioreactor > Anaerobic > Unclassified | place: Washington, USA...
ATGGCCGGCTGGTCGAGAGCGTCAACTTGAAGGCGCAGGAGGCGGCCCTCACCGGCGAATCGGAGCCGGTAGACAAGCGCGACCGGGTCATCACGGGGAGCGACCATCCCCTGGGCGATCTCGTCAACATGGTGTTCATGGGCACGGCCATCACCTATGGCCGCGGCGCGATGGCGGTTACGGCCACCGGAATGAACACCGAGCTGGGCAAGATCGCCGACATGATCCAGGACGTCGGCCAGGAGCAGACGCCGCTGCAGCGCCGCCTCAGCGGAGTGGGCAAGGCGCTGGCTGTCGCCGCGCTGGGGATTGTCGCCATCGTCATTCTCTTCGGCTGGCTGCGCGGCGAGGAGTGGTCGGTCCTCATCCTGACCGCGATCAGCATGGCGGTCGCCGCCGTGCCCGAGGGGCTGCCGGCGGTGGTCACCATCACGCTCGCCCTGGGCTCGCAGCGGATGTTGAAGCGCAATGCCCTGATCCGCAAGCTGCCCGCCGTGGAAACGCTCGGCTCGGTGACGACGATCTGCTCCGACAAGACCGGCACCCTGACCGAGAACCGGATGACAGTTACCGTCCTCGACGTAGCCGGCGATACCCTGTCCGTGGATGCCATTCTGGAGAAAGGCGTGCCCGTCTGGAAGGAGGGCGCCGAAGCCGATCCCGAGCTGTCCGCCCCCGAGCGCAGTCTTGCGCTGCTGATCAAGGCGATGACGCTGGCTAACGACGCCGTCCTGGAGCGCGAGGAAAATGGCCAGAACGGCAACTGGAAGATCATCGGGGACCCCACCGAAGGGGCGCTGGTCGTCGCCGCCGCCGAGCTGGGCCTGATGAAAGACGAGCTGGACCGGCGCTGGCCCCGCGTCGCCGAGGTGCCGTTTACCTCCGAGCGCAAGCGGATGACGACCATCCACGAGAGGCGGGTTGACCCCGAGGATAGCGACACGCCCTGGGCGAAGGTCAATTACGTCGCGTTCAGCAAAGGCGCCGTGGACCAGCTCCTGATGATCAGCGACGCGGTCTGGGTCGGCGACTCCAGCGTGCCATTGGACGCCGATTTGCGGCGCCGCATCGAACAGGCCAATGAGGAGATGGCCCAGAGCGGCCAGCGCGTGCTCTCCGTGGCCTTCCGCGGCCTCAACGAACTGCCCGAGGAAGGCGAGGAAGAAGAGGTGGAGGACGAGCTGACCATCGTTGGTCTGGTCGGGATGCTCGATCCGCCACGCCCCGAAGTGCGCGAAGCGGTGGCTATCTGCCGCGAGGCCGGGATCCGGCCGATCATGATTACGGGCGACCACCCGACGACGGCCAAGGAGATTGCCCGCCAGTTGCGCATTGCCGACGACGACGATCAGACCCTGACGGGCCGGGAGCTGGCTGCTATCTCCATTGAGGAGCTGGAAAAAGTCGTGAAGGATGTGCCTGTCTTTGCGCGCGTCGCCCCCGAGCACAAGCTGAACATCGTCACCGCGTTGCAGCAGAATGGGGAAATCGTGGCGATGACCGGTGACGGCGTGAATGACGCGCCGGCCCTGAAGAAGGCCGATATCGGCGTGGCGATGGGCATCACCGGCACAGATGTCTCCAAGGAGGCCGCCGACATGGTCCTCCTGGACGACAACTTCGCGACCATCGTCTCGGCCGTCGAAGAAGGGCGGGTTATCTACGACAATGTCCGTAAGTTCATCAAGTACGCGCTGTCGAGCAATACCAGCGAGCTGTTGGTGATGCTGATCGCGCCCTTCCTGGGGATGCCGCTGCCCCTGGTGCCCCTGCAGATCCTCTGGATTAACCTGGTCACCGACGGCCTTCCGGGGCTGGCTCTGGCAGTGGAACCGCCCGAAGCCGGGATCATGAAGCGCCGGCCGTTTCACCCCGGCGAGAGCATCTTCAGCCGGGGCCTCGGCTGGCAGATCATCTGGGTCGGCATCCTGATGGGCATCATCTCGCTGGTTTTCGGCTACTACTACTGGAACCAGGCCGGCCAGCCGACATTCGCCGAACACCAGGGCGGCCAGCACTGGCAGACGATGTTGTTCAACACGCTGACGCTGGCGCAGATGGCGAACGTCCTGGCCCTGCGCACCAACCGCCAATCTCTGTTCCAGGTTGGCCTCTTCTCCAACAAAGCGATGGTGGGCGCGGTGGCGCTGACCTTCCTGCTCCAACTGGCCGTCATCTACCTGCCTTTCTTGCAGAACCTTTTCGACACCGTCGCGCTGACCTGGCAGGAGCTGCTGCTCAGCCTGGCGGTCAGCTCGATCATCTTCTTCGTGGTCGAGCTGGACAAGTGGCGGCGGCGCCGGCAGCCTATCAACGACTGAGCCGCGAAGGGCTAACGGCTGGTAGCTCCTGGCTATCAGCCGTTGGCCTGGCGGGCACTCAATTGGGGGAAGCGAAGCGGATGGCGCGGAAGAGGGAGCGGTCGAACTCGCCCAGCTCGCCGGGCCCCAGCGCGGTCAGGGCGTCATAGACGCGGCTTACGTCATCGCGGAGCTGGGCGACGTTCACACCCTGGCAGACGGCTGGCAGGGGCGCCAGCCACTGGCGCACGCGCAACAGCATCTTCACCGCGCCGCGATAGTTGCCCCGCTCAATCTGGAAATAGGCGATTCCCACCTGCAGGATGGCCCGGTAGAGGTCCCGTACCGGCCCTTCCTCGGCGCGCCACGCCTCTTCCAGCAAATCATGGCATTTGTAGTAGTGGCCGGCGTTGAAAAGGGAAATCCCTTCGACGACCAGCGTCGGAGGCGGCTGCCGGCAGGCTTCGAGCAGGCCGGCGCTATCGCGATGGCGCGCGTACTCGGCAATCAGGTCGGGCAGCGCGGCGCTGAAACGGGAGCGGGCGACCACGCCGTCGGCTCCCGCGCTGCGTGCAGCCGCCAGCGCCTCGGTGTCCACGTGCGAGCCATAAGCCAGGATGGGCAGCCGCCTCGTGGCGGGCGACGACTTCAGGGCGGCAATCCAGCGCTGCCAGGGGATCTTCGCATTGTCCAGATCGAATATGAGCAGGGCCGGCTGCCAGCTGGTGAGCCGTTCAAAGAGAGCGCCGCTCTGACCTTCCAGCAGCTCGCCCGGCCCCTCGTCTGTCGGTCCGGCGGCGCCGGGCAGGTCGGCCGCATCTTCGATCCAGCGCACCGCGTAGCCCAGCCGCTCGGCCACGCCAGAGATGCGCGTCGCAAACATCAGGTCGGCAACGAAGCCGACGATGAGGGGTGGCGCGGGACTGTCCATGATGCCATTGTAGCAGAAGCAGGAAGCTGCGGCAGGGGCGAGGCGCTTACAAACTTTTACGCGCTTCTAACGTGATGGCCCGCTCTCTTGTTGACCAGAGGGAGGGGGCTGTTCTATAATCAGCGTAACCCCAGATGGCTCAATTTTCGGTGCCATAGAGACGAGAGATAAGGAGAAGATCAATCTGGGGCTATCTCAGGATACAAGTTGTGAAAATTGCCCAGTGCGATTGCATTGACGAAGCCGGCCGAACCACGCGGGAGAGCCAGACGTGAATCCGGAACCGGAAGCGAGCCCACAGCCCAACGGGGACTCTACGGGCGATAACGACGACCCCCCTCTAAGTAAGAACCACTTAGGGCTGATTGTCACTGCCGCCTCTGCTGCGGGGCAGGCGGTATCTTGCCGCACGCCCCGGCGTCGACTGATCCGATGACCACTTTTCTCATCATAGTGGCGACCGTCGCCTTTCTCATCCTGGTAAACGCCCTCTACGTGGCCGGCGAGTTTGCCACGGTTGCGGCGCGAGAGACGCGCATTACCCAGCTTGCCGCGCGCGGTAACCGCATGGCCCGGCTGCTTCTGCCGATCAAGGAGAACAGCCGCCTGCTGGACCGTTACGTGGCGGCCTGCCAGCTCGGCATCACCGTGTCGTCGATCCTGCTTGGTATCTTCGGCCAGCGCTACATGGCCGGCCGGCTGGTGGGGCCGCTCACACGTATCCTGGAGTCGGGCGAGCCGCTCCTGAAGGCGGTCAATCTCAGCCAGACCACCAGCGCCAGCGTGGCGGCGGAGACAATATCCACCACCGTCGTTCTGATCGTCCTGACGACGCTGCAGGTCGTCATCGGCGAGCTGCTGCCCAAGTCTGTGGGGGTGCAGCATCCTGAGCGTGTCGCCATGGCGGTCGTCGTGCCGGTACGCTGGTCGATCGCCCTGTTCCGCCCGCTCATCTGGCTGTTCAACGGCAGCGCCCGGCTGCTTCTCAATCTCCTGCGGATCGAGCCGCCAGACGTGTATAGCCACGCCCACTCGCCGGCCGAAATCGAGATTCTGGTGACGGAGAGCCACGAGGGCGGTCTGCTGGACGCGGAGGAGCGGCAGATGCTGCGCAACGCCTTCCGCCTGCGCGATCTGACGGCGCGTCAGGTGATGGTCCACCGCACGCGCATCGTCGCCGCGCCGGTAAACAGCTCGGTGCGCGAGCTGCTGGACCTGGCGCTGGAGGCCGGACACAGCCGCCTGCCGCTTTACGCGGAAGACATCGACGATATTCGTGGCTTTGTGCACATTAAGGACCTTTTCAGCCTGTTTGTCGAGAATAGCGACAATTTGGCGAGCATCCTGCGCGAGGTTACCCACGTACCGGAGACGATGCCCGCCCTCGCCGTGTGGGAGACGCTGCAGAGCAAGCGCCAGTATATGGCAATCGTCTTTGACGAGTACGGCGGCACGGCCGGCCTCATCACGCTGGAAGACCTCATCGAAGAGATTTTTGGCGAAGTGCAGGACGAGTTCGACGACGAACAGGCGGTGATGACCATCGACCGCGAAGGCAGCCGGCTCCACCTGCGCGGCGACCTCCTCGTCAGCGACGTCAACGAGTACCTGGGGCTGTCGCTGCCCGAAGAGGAGGCGACCACGCTGAGCGGTCTCGTCTTTAACGCGATGGGCCATCCGCCGGCCGAAGGCGACGAAGTGGCCTTTGGCGAGACCGTCATCCGGGTCGAGAAGATGGAAGACCTCGGCGTGGCGGAAGTCTCCCTGCAGATTGGCGAGCCCGAGGGCGTGCCGCGCGTGGAAGAGTGGGAGGTGGACAATGAGTAACAAGCCACTCCTGCTTGCCGTTGGCACGCCCGGCTTTGCCGTCTACGCGGCTGCACTCTTCCAGGCAGAGAGCGCCGAGCCGTCGCTGCTGCTCGTCCTGGGCATCATTCTTCTGCTGGTGCTGGTCAACGGGCTATTTGTCGCCGCCGAGTTTGCGATCATTGGCGTGCGGCCCAGCCGTATGGAACAGCTCGCCAACGAGGGCCACAAGGTTGCCGCGCGCGTCCTGGCCATTCTCGATTCCCCTGTTCGCCAGGACCGCTATATTGCCACGGCGCAGGTTGGCATCACCATCGTCTCGCTGGGACTCGGCATGTACAGCGAGCCGCAGATCGCTCACTTCATCGAGCCGCTGCTGAGCCCGCTTCTCGGAACTGAGATCGTCCAGACTGCCGGCTTTGTGCTCGCCCTGAGCTTCGTCACCTATCTCCACGTCGTCATCGGCGAGATGGTGCCTAAGAGCATCTCGCTCGCTACGGCAGAGAAAGCCGTGCTCGGGCTGGCCCGGCCGATGCAGATCGCCCAGCTCATCCTCAGCCCGTTTGTGCTGGGGCTGAACGCCATCGGCAACGCGCTGCTGCGCCTGCTGGGCGTGCCGCCGGCCGAAGGCCACGCCCGTCTGCATTCGCCAGAAGAACTCGGCCTGATCGTGAGCGAGAGCGCCGAAGGCGGCCTGCTCAACGAAGAAGAAGAGGAGATGATTCTCAATATCTTCGACTTCGGCGACCGGCAGGTGGGGCAGGTGATGACGCCGCGACGGAAGGTGCAGGCCATCCCCAGCGACATGCCGGTAGACGAGATCATGCGCTTTGTCGCCGCGAGCCGTAATAGCCGCTTCCCGGTCTTCGAGGGCGACCTGGACCATGTTATTGGCATCCTCCACCTGAAGGACCTGCTCTATCACCGCCTGCGCGGGGAAGGCGCTTTCGACCTGCGGCTGATCTTGCGCCCGGCCCCGGCCGTTCCCGAACAGCTCCCCGTCGAGACGCTCCTCGCCGCGTTCAAGCGGCAGCGCCTGCACATGGCTATCGTCGTGGACGAGTTTGGCGGCATGGCCGGTATCGTCACTCTGGAAGACCTGATCGAGGAAATCGTCGGCGAAGTCCGGGACGAGTTTGACGTGGAGAAGGAGCCTTTCACCCGGATCGAGCCGGGCACCATCGAAGTGGCGGGGAACTATCTGCTCGACGACCTGAGCGACCACGTCTACCTGGGCGACGAGGAGTCCCTGCCCGACGTGGAGACCGTGGGCGGCCTGATCGTCAGCGGGCTGGGCCGGCCTCCCCAGTTAGGCGACGAGCTGCTCTACGACGGCGACGTCCGCTTTACCGTGCTCGACGTAGACGGTCTGGCTGTGGCGCGAGCGCGGGTGAGCTTTCCTGTGGTCACCGAGAACGGCGACCACGGTTCCCGCCACACGCGGGCGGATAGCGCGACGTAGGGGCGGGTTTCAAACTCGCCTGTACAGACCGCCCGTACAGTCCCAGTCCCCCGTAAAAACCAGCCGGCGATAGCTCAGAGCGCGTAAACGTCGCCGAATTTCTGCGTCACGTAGGCGACAAACGGCGCGTGGCTGAGCGGCCGGCCCGTGGCCCGCACAACCAGCTCGCCGGGCGTGAACTTCCGGCCGTGCTGGTGGATGTTCTCGCCCAGCCAGGCCAGCAGGGTCGTCGTCTTGCCCTCGGCCAGCTCTGCCTCGATCTCCGGCTTCTCCCGGCAGGCGGCGGCGAAGAACTGCGCCGCGTACAGGTTGCCCAGGGCATAGGTGGGGAAGTAGCCGAAGCTCGGCCAGGTCCAGTGGATGTCCTGCAGCACGCCCTGCGTGTCGTCGGGGGGCACAATACCCAGCAGCTCGCGCATTTTGTCGTTCCACGCTGCCGGAAGGTCCGCCACGGCCAGCTCGCCGTTGCTCAGCGCCTGCTCCAGCTCGAACCGCAGGATGATGTGCAGGTTGTAGGTCAGCTCGTCCGCCTCCACGCGGATGAACGAAGGCTGGACCTTGTTGACGGCGAGGTAGAACGCCTCTGCGGTGTACTGCCCAAGCTGCGCGGGAAAAGCTTCCTGCAGGCGCGGGAAGTGGGCGCGCCACCAGCCCCGGCTGCGCCCGACGATATTCTCGAAGAGGCGAGATTGTGACTCGTGGATGCCCGACGAGGTGCCGCGCGCCAGCGGCGTGCGCGCCAGGTCGGGATGCGTGCCCTGCTCATAGATGGCGTGCCCGGCCTCGTGCATGACGCCCAGAATGGCCGGCGGCAGAAAGTCGGGATACCAGCGCCCGGTGATGCGCGCATCGTAGCGGGAAAAGCTGGTGGCGAAGGGATGCACGGCCGTGCCCATGTAGCCCCGGCCAAAATCGTAGCCCAGCGCCTCGGCGAGATAGCGGGCGACTTCCTTCTGGCGCTCCACGTCGTATGGCTGGTGGAGCAGGCTGTCGTCTACCGGCCGGCCCTGCTCCTGGATGGCCTGCAGCAGGGGGGCGGTCTCGGCCTTGACGGCGTCAAAGACAGCGCGGACCTCTGCCGTCGTCGTACCGCGCTCGTACCCTTCCAGCAGCGCGTCGTAGGGTTCCTCGTCGTAGCCGTAAAGCTCGGCTTTCTCACGGCCCAGGGCCACCATCTGTTCGAGCAGAGGCCGGAAGCTGGCGAAATCGTTGTTGGCCCGCGCCTCGCGCCAGACTACGTGCGCCCGCCCGCTGGTCTCGGCCTCGCGCCGGACGTAATCGTCCGTCAGCTTGCGCGTGCGGTCGTAATCGTAGGCCAGCCAGCGCACAAGACTGGCCTCGAAGCTCTCCTCCGGCAGCCCCTGCACCTCACTCGCCGCGCCGGCGATCAGCTCGCCCACTTCGTCGGCGACAAACATCTCGTGCAGCAGCCGGCGCACCGTGGTCATCTGCTGGATGCGGATCTCGTCCGCGGCCCGGGGCATGATGACCTCGCGGTCCCAGGCGAGGAGCTGGGCAGCGCGGTCGAGGTCGTGAAGCTGGTGAACTTTCTGGAGCAGGGCGCTGAACTCTGTAGACATCGTTTCTTTTCCTATGAATTAGACGGCGGCATTGGGTTCATCAGAGCGACGCGCCGCTCTCGTAGAGTGATTTTTCCAAATCTTGCTACATGCCGAGCATCATCCCGCCGATGACGGGCGCGAGCTGGGAGAGCGGCTCGCGGTAGGGCATGTCGAAAACCTCGATGAGCAGAAAGTCGAGGATGGCCCAGAGGCCAAAACAGCTCACGGCGATGAGCAGGATGGAAGCGGCAATCGCCAGGATAAGGCAGCCCTGGGCGCAGCTCAGGCTACCGGCCGGCAGCGTGCGGATCTTGGAAGCGCCGCCATCCGTACGGGTCACCCGTTCCGGCCCGCCGACGACCGTACCCTCGACAATCTCCTCGATAAAGGAGCGCCGGCCCACAATCGGCCGCCCGCTGCCCTGACAGCCATACGCCGAGCAGCGGTCGCCGTTCGCCCGCCAGCAGGCGACGTGGTGCCGCGCGGCGTCGTCCGGGCAGACGATGATTTCCTGCCCGTCGGCGAACGGTTCCTTGCAGAGGGCGCAGCTCTCTCCCAGGAAGGGAGAGTGCTCGTCGATCAGGATGGGTCGGATGGCCATATACGGATCGCGCGGAGCAGGTTTTCCCAGAGCAGGCGCCAGAAGCCGCCCCGCTGTGCTTCCTGCCGGCGCCGATGCTCCTCCCGCTTCAAGCGCTCCGTACGGCCATTAGGCGAGGGAATCGTGCGGACGGGCTGGCGGGCAATGTCGCGGTGGTCGATGACCAGAGCCGGTTCCAGGTCGTAGGCGCCATAGCGCCGCACCTCTGTGCCGCTGCAGCCCAGCACGGCGCAATGCCCTCCGTTGCGATGCCAGCAGGCATGATGATAGAGCGTCTCGCAGGCCGTGCAGTAGACAGGGGCCATGTCCGGCCGGTCTACGTTCTTTTCGACCGCCCCGGCGCAGATGGGACAGTTGAGGCTGAGCTTATTCGCCTCGGCAATATCGTCCTGCGTGATGCGCAGGACTCCGTCTCCGTCGTGCTCGTTCATCGTCTGCCTACCGACAGCTTCCTCAGGCATATACGCTAATTTTAACATAAATCAGCCTCGGCGTAACGTCACTTCACCTCTTCCTCACCACCGGCGCAGACACTCACCAGGAAGACGCCGCCCACGAGGGCCAGGGGAAGTCGTAGGGCTGCACGGCCGTCTGTTTCCGGTCCCAGCAGAAGAAGCCGCTCCTGCGCGCCAGCGGGTCGAGCACCAGGGCGATGTGCCACTTCTGGGTGAAGAAGTTCTGGTGAATGAACAGGTCCATGCCGGACAGGAAGATACCGAAGCCCGGATGGGTGTGATACCAGCCGACGATAACCGCCTCTTCGTTCGGATAGCGCTCGTGCAGCCGGTCGGTCACGTAGCGCCAGCTCTCCGGCGTGTAGGTGACGCTGGCCCCGTGCATGCGCGTGTGCTTGGCAATGATCACGTCGCTGACGTGGACGACGTAGCGACCGTCCGGCTGCTTCTCCGGGGGCGGGCCGATGAGCATGCCCGCCACCTCGCGGTCGAGGCTCGACAGGGCGTGGGCCTGCGCGTCGCGGAAGGCCGGCTCGTTGATCAGAATGTCCACCGCCGCAGGCGTCGGGTGGCCCAGCGGGCGGCGCAGGCCGGCAATGCGTATCTCGCGCGGCGGCGCTTCTGGTTCCGCGACCGCCGCTTCCGGCGGCAGCATTCCTGTGACGGCGACCTCCGCTTCGGAAGGCGGGGGCGGCGCCACGGCTGCAGGCGGCAGCTCACGTTCCGGCGGCGCCTCAGGGGTCGGCGCTTCGGCGACTCCGGTCTCGGCCTCAGCCTCAACCTCTGGCTCTGCCGCGTCGTCCGCGCCGGCAGGCGGCTCCGCGTCCGGCGGCTCGGGAGCGGCCGGCTCGGGTTCTGGCGTTTCTACCTCTTCAACTGCCAGCGGCTGTTCGGCGCCCGCCTGCATTGGACGGTCCTCTGGTTCGGCCGGTTCCTCCTGGCGCACGACGGAGCCTTCCTGGTCCAGCAGCTTGATAGACAGCTCGATCTCGTCTTCTTCGACCAGCTCGCCCAGCGGCTGCTCCCGGTAAGCCGCCCAGATCTCTGCCTCCAGCGAGTCGGCGTAGGCGGCCAGCTCGGCCAGCGTGCATTCGTGCAGCGGGCGGGGCTCGCCGCCGCTCACGGGCACCAGGTCGGGCGGCAGCAGCGTCAGCGTGAGTGTCGCCCGCTCGCCGCTGCCGGGCAGGGTGATGGTTATGATGGCAGCGTAACCCGGGTCATTGGCAGACGTCATCGACAATATTCCAGAGTGATGGTTGGCTCAGCGGGCGAGCGCAAAACGAATGGTGCAGGTAGCGGCGCCCGGAAGCGGCGTACCCTGCCGGCTGAGCGGTTGCAGGAGCAGCTCGTACTCGCCCGCGACGTACTCCGTCGTGTCCCAGGCCAGCAGCGGGCGCAGGGAGGTCGCCCGCCGCACCGTGTCCATCTCGAACCAGCTATCGCCGCCCACCGGGCGCAGCGCAATCGTATAGCGGCGCGCATCGGGCAGGTTGGCGACTCCGGCAATGGCGACCTGCTCGCCGTCGCCCACGTCCAGCGTGGTCCCCGCTACCGGCGCGTAGAGCCGCACGTCCGGGTCCGGGCAGCTGGCGACGCCGCTGTTCTCAGCCAGCGCCAGCCGTTCGTCGAGCAGGGGCAGCGCCGCCGCCTGCAGCGCCTGGTTCTGCCGGTAGAGCGGCAGCACGCCCAGGGCGAGGAACAGGAGCGAAACCAGGAGGACGGCTGCCGCCGCACTCAGCGCCAGCCAGGGGCCCAGAGCGGGCCAGGCGGGTACGGCCGTGCTCACGCGGCTGTGCTGGGCGAGATGTTCTTCGTAAGTCTCGGACCACACGGCGCCGCGCACCAGCCGCCAGGGGAAGACAGGACCGTCGTCGCCGTTGCGCCCCATCTCGTAGAAGCCCGAAAGCGGCGTCACCTCACGGCCGTGCCAGCCGAAGAAGCCGGCTTCCTTCCGGATCGGGTCCACGACGAGGGCCACGTGCCAGGGCATGACGAATGCCGCCGACTGCACGACCACGTCGTCGGCCGAGAAGAAGACGCCGAGGCCGGGGTGGGTGTGGAACCAGCCGACGATCTGCAGCGCCGGGTGCTGCGCGTCGCGCTCCCGGTTTACGTGGGCCCAGGCGTCGGCGTTAAAGGTGAAATGGTATGGTCCCCGGTCCTCGCTGGGCGCCGGCAGGGCGGCGGACACTTCCACGTAGCGCTGCCCGCCATGCTCGTAAGCGTGCCCGAGGAGCACGCCGCCCAGCTCGCTGGCCATCTGGCTGTGGCTGTGCGCGCGGATCTGCTCCAGCGCCGCCGGCGCGATGAGAATGCGTACCTCGTGCGCGGCCGGTTCTGGGCCGTGGCGGTGGTAGCTACCTTCGTGCAGCGGTGGCTCGCGCACCGGCAGCGCCGGCTGCTCAGAGTATGCGGATACCGAACTCATCGGAATCCTCATCCTCTTCCAGCTCGTCGATGCCGATGACGATGCGGTCCGTCAGCGACTCGCCCTTCAGCGGGCGGTCGTCGATCGGGAAGAGGTGGCGGTTGCGGCTGGCCCAGGCTGCCGCTTTGGAGTTCATCGGGTCGCTGGGGTCGAGGTTTTTGTACTGGATCATCTCACCCAGCGATAGCAGCAGCTCGTCCAGGGTCTTGGCCGGCCACCAGGCGCCGATGCAGACGGCGCCCGTCACGTGGATGTTCGGGTGGAAGATGGGCGTGACCCACTTGAGCTGCGGCTGCTTCAGTGGGTATTCCGCGTGCAGATAGATCCGCACTTCGTGGTTTTCGCGGTAGACAGGCTGCCCATAGGCGTTGAGACGTTCCACCCCCTTGCAGGTGAAGCGGATCAGGTAGCGCTCCGGCGGGTCCGCTTCGGTGGCCACTACCTGAATCAGGTTGCTGCGGTCCTCCAGCTCTTTGACGCGCTTATAGTCGTTGCGCAACCGGGTCTCGCGAATGTCAAATGACATGGTCTATTCCTTGGTCAGGCTTTAGGGCGGGTTTCCTGCCCGCCCTGGCGTACATCCTGATAACGGCTAAAAGCCGGCATGACCATTGCCGGGCAGCAGGTCCGAAGCTGCCGTCTGCTGGCCATGCCGGCAATGTATGACAAGAACGCTATCTCTCAGCCGGCGGTCACTTCCGGG